>Ga0310690_10006000_pt1 | contig 16179 bp, 11 predicted proteins | sample AusTroGonzalo_MG_2_FD_207661 | JGI IMG/M metagenome (GOLD analysis project Ga0310690, IMG submission 207661) | Bovine rumen microbial communities from tropical cattle in Woodstock, Queensland, Australia - Gonzalo_04 (v2) (version 2) | ecosystem: Host-associated > Mammals > Digestive system >... | reverse complement strand
GTCATTGCTCCACCGGTAGGTGGGAAAGCCCCAGTTCTGTCCCTTCTGCGCAAAGGCATCGGGCGGGGTTCCTGTCTGTGAGTCGAGGTTAAACAATTCCGGATACCGGCGGGTCTCTACGCTATCGCGATTAATGCCGATGGGCAGGTCTCCCTTCAGCACCACGCCCTTCTCGCGGGCATAGTCAGCAGCGGCCTTCAACTGTGTGTGAAGAAGAAACTGGACGTAGTAGATGAACTGATGAGACTGGGGCAGCTGAGAGTTCTGGGAAGACCCAGAGTCCTCAGTGAGCCCAGTATCCCCCTGATTCCTAAACTCTGCGTAAGCCTTCAGCCAGTCTTCATTGTCCGCCACGAAAGCCTTAAAGTCCTTGGAGTCCAGCACCGCCTTACCCTGCTCGCTAAAGAGTTCATGCAAGTATTCCGACTTGACGCGCCCCACCGCCTCATAGTCCGTATAAGACAGTGCGTTCAGTTCCTGACGGCGCCGCAGGAACTGCGTCATTCTCGATTTGGAACGCAGGGCACCGGCCGCTTCGAGGTCGACGTAATGGGGGTGGAGGGCAAAGACACTGACGATGTTATAGGGATACGAGTCGTGCCAACGACCGTCGGTCGTCGTGTCGTTGACAGGTAGTGTCTGGATAACCTTCATGCCCGTCGTCACAGCCCAGTCAACCAGCCTGCGCAAGTCACCGAAGTCGCCCACGCCATAGCTGTGCTCACTGCGCAGCGAAAAGACGGGCACCGATACGCCAGCAGCCCGCCACGGTTCCTCGCGCAACCGTAGATGGCCGCCGTGGAGCACCAGCACCAGACCGTCGGGAATTTCCTGAGACAACCCGTCTGCGGAACAGACGGGCACAGTGCGGTTGTCACCTTCCTCCCAGCTGACCAACTCATGCGAGTGTGTGTCCACTACCACGAACTTATACTCGATGGGCAGTAACCAGCCTTGTGCATTGACGCTGAGCAGCCACTCACCCTGTCCCGCATACTGCATCTGCTGGTAGCGGCTGGTGTTCCACGCCCCGATGGCAGGGTGACTGCCACAGACAGCGGCCACCTGCCCCGCTTTCAGCTGCGGAGCCGAGACGCGGAAGATGATGGTCCTGCGGAACAAAGGCAACCGCAGGGCCTTCACCTGCTGGTCGCGCTGTCCATGGACGATAGTCTGGTAGGCATTTGAATAGAGATGCAACGGCAATGGCCTGTCATGCCACTCGTCAGGAAAGAAATAGTCCTTCGATGAGTCAAAATAATAGATGCGCGGCACCATGTCCCATTCCCGTCGCAGCACCTGGCCCTCAACATCCTCCACCTGATAGGCATAGACGATATGGGACAGCGGATGCTGCCGGCCCATCATGGCTGACGTCTCCAATCTCCACAGCTCGCCGTCGTCAGTCTGCATAAGTAAGTTCTGGTGGCGCACTGTGCCGTCCAGACTATGGAAATCGATGCTGACATGCAGGCTTTCGCCCCATGCCGTATTGTAGCTTATGGTGAACTTCAACTTCATAATTACAGAAACTTTTCTGCAAAAGTACAAAATAATTATCAATTATCAGTTGTCAATTATCAATTATTTTGTACCTTTGTGCGCGATTTACAATAAAAAGATGAAAAAGATTAACTCACGCATCTATTTATACGTAGCGGCAACTGGTCTGGTGGTCATCATCGCACTGGTGGCCTACTACATCTTCACACCCTTCTCGAAATCGGAAGAGGTGCAGTATCTCTACATCGACAGCGACGATACCCAGGACTCTGTGTTCGTCAAACTAAAGCCCATAGCCAGCCATGCGGGATTGACGGGTTTCAAGACTCTGGCACGTCATGCCGGCTACGACGAGCATGTCCGCACAGGGCGCTATGCCATTCAACCCAGCGAAGGCTCCCTGACCGTGTTTCGCCACCTGAAGAACGGTATGCAGGCCAGCATGAAGCTTACTATCCCCGAAGCGCGCACCATGGACCGACTGGCCAGCGTACTCGGCCAGAAGCTCATGCTCGACTCTGCAACTATCGCCGACGCACTCTGCAGCGAGGAGCGGTGCCAGCACTATGGCTACGACACCACGACCATTGCCGCTATGTTCGTGCCCGACACCTACGAGGTCTACTGGAACACCAGCCTTGACCATCTGCTGGAACGCATGCAGAAAGAGCACGACCGCTTCTGGCAAGGTGACCGTGAGGGCAAGGCCGCCGAAATGCAACTGACACCCGTTGAGGTTTGCACGCTGGCGAGCATCATCGACGAGGAGACGGCCAACACGGCCGAAAAACCCATGATAGCCGGCATGTACCTGAACCGACTGAAGAAGCACATGCCCCTACAGGCCGACCCCACAATCAAGTTCGCCCTCAAGCAATTCGAACTAAAGCGCATCTGGCAGAAACTGCTCACCATCGACTCGCCATATAATACCTACCAGAACGACGGACTACCCCCCGGCCCCATCAAGATTGCGTCAGTCAAGGCCATCGATGCCGTTCTGAACGCCGTGGAACACGACTACCTCTACATGTGCGCCAAGGAGGACTTCTCAGGCACCCATAACTTCGCTGCCACCTACCAGGAACACTTGCAGAACGCCGCCCGTTATACCAAGGCACTCAACGAGCGAGGCATTAAGTAAAACCGACAATGCAGGTTGTGATACAATTACTGCAAAAAGTGGGCTGACTGTTTGGTCAGCTCATTTTTTATGTGTACCTTTGCAGCCAATATACATATTTATATATTATGGAAGAGAAGAACATGACGACAAGCGAGGAGAAAAAAAGCCTCAGCTTCGTAGAACAGTTTGTAAAGGAAGACCTGGAAGCAGGCAAGAACGGCGGACGACTACAAACCCGATTCCCGCCAGAACCTAACGGCTACATACACATCGGACACGCCAAAGCCATCTGCATGGACTTCGGCGTGGCAGAGGAGTTCGGTGGAAAGTGCAATCTGCGTTTCGACGATACGAATCCCACAAAAGAGAATACGGAATATGTGGAGAACATCATGAGCGACATCAAATGGCTCGGTTTCCACTGGGAGAACGTCTACTACGCCTCGGACTACTTTGAGAAGTTGTGGGACTTCGCCGTTTGGCTCATCAAGAAAGGACTGGCATACGTTGACGAGCAGACCTCGGAGCAGATAGCCGAACAGAAGGGAACCCCCACACAGCCGGGACGGCCCAGTCCGTTCCGTGACCGTCCAGTAGATGAGAACCTGTGCCTGTTTGAACAGATGAACACCTCCGAGGCTGTCGAGGGTTCGATGGTGCTGCGTGCCAAACTGGACATGGCCAACCCCAACATGCACTTCCGCGATCCCATCATCTACCGCATCATTCAGATTCCCCACCACCGCACAGGTACCAAGTGGCACTGTTACCCGATGTACGACTTCGCCCACGGACAGAGCGACTACTTCGAGGGGGTCACCCACTCCATCTGTACGCTGGAGTTCGTGCCGCACCGTCCGTTGTACGACAAGTTTGTGGAACTGTTACGCGAATATATCCAAGAGTTGAAGGCCGAGGGCAAAGCCGACGACTATAACCCCGACATCGTAGCTGACAGCTACGACGGCACACGCCAGATAGAGTTCAACCGCCTGAACCTGACCTATAGCGTCATGTCGAAGCGCAAACTGAAGGCACTGGTGGACGAGCACCTTGTGAACGGCTGGGACGACCCCCGCATGCCGACCGTCTGCGGCATGCGCCGTCGCGGCTACTCGTCGCAGAGCGTGCGCAACTTCATCGACTCGATAGGCTACACCAAGTTCGACGCACTGAACGACTATGCCCTCTTAGAAGCCAGTGTCCGCGACGATTTAAACAAGAAAGCCTGCCGTGTCAGTGCTGTGCTCGACCCCGTAAAGCTTATCCTGACCAACTATCCTGAGGGTAAGACGGAGGAAATGACAGCTGTAAACAACCCCGAGAACGAGGCCGATGGCACGCATACCATCACCTTCTCACGTGAACTATGGATAGAGCGCGATGACTTCATGGAAATTGCCGAGAAGAAGTTTATGCGGTTGGCTCCCGGCAAAGAGGTGCGCCTGAAGAACGCCTATATCATCAAATGCGACGAGGAACACCCCTGCGACAAGGATGCCGAAGGTCGCGTGACTACCATCTATGCCACTTACGACCCGGAGACACGCAGTGGACAGCCTGGTGCCGACCGTAAGATTAAGGGTAAGACGCTACACTGGTTGAACTGCCACGATGCCGTCAAGGCCGAGGTGCGCCTCTACGACCGCCTATTCTCCATCGAGAACCCGGGTGCCGACGAGCGCGACTTCCGCGAGCTGTTGAACCCAGACTCACTCCGTGTGCTCGACAATTGCGTTGTCGAGCCTTTCCTGAAGGAGAAGAAGCCCGGCGACTTCCTGCAGTTCCAGCGCATCGGCTACTTCACACCAGACCTCGACTCGACGCCAAGCCACCTGGTGTTCAACAAGACCGTAGGGCTGAAGGACACGTGGAAAAGGTAAGCAAGTACGTAAAATGCAATACGACGAAGAATATTTTAACAGCGAGGACTTCCAGTTGATGCTTAGCAACTACGAGGAGTCCATCGCATCGGGAAACCCACTTTATCTCGATGCCGATGACTTCGTGGACATTGCAGACTACTATAATATGCACGGTGACAACGACCTGGCACGTGACACCGTCAAGCGCGGTCTTGCCATCTTTCCCGATGACACGCTACTTAACGTCTTTATGTCCCGTCAGGCACTCGCCTCCTCCAACTTCAAGGATGCCAGGCGCTATGCCGCCAGAATTGCTGACAAGGACGCTCCCGACTACCACTACCTGAAGGCGGAGATACTCATTGCACAACAGCGCATAACCGATGCCGACCGCTATCTGCGTGAACTCTTCCGTACCATTCCACCCGAAGAGGTACAGGACTATGTTAAGGACGTGGCCAACCTCTACGTCGACTACGGCATCAGCCGCAAAGCTTACGAATGGATGATGCGCTCGCCTGGCGATGACAGTGACGATTTCAAAGAGCTCATGGCCCGAGCCCTGTTCGGACTGGGCAAGTATAAGGACTCGCAACGGCTATTCAACGAGCTCATAGACCACAACCCCTACTCCAAGCACTACTGGACTGCACTGGCCACTGCCCAGTACATGGACGAAGACTACGGTGCAGCCGTCACCAGCAGCGAGTATGCCATTGCCATCGACCCCGACGACCCAGACAGCTTGATTGCAAAGGCCAACAGCTTGCTGAAGCTCGGCAACTATGAACAAGCTGCCGAGTATTATGCTCGCTATGCCAAGGCCTGTCCTACAGATGTCCTCGGTTTCCTGCATCAGGCGGCATGTCTGGTGAACATCGGGCGCCATCAAGAGGCTGTCTCCCTGCTTCAGACCGCACTGCCATTGGCCGAAGGCAACGACCCCATTCTGGCACAGATCTACCAGGAACTCGCTTTTGCCTACAGTGGCTGTGGACAGCTGGCAAAGGCTATGAAAGCCCTTGACCAGACAGAAGATCTGCCGTGCGACCATTCCGACATGCTCGTCATCCGCGGACATCTGCTGCTTAGCAACCAGGACATAGGGGGGGCAGAGAAAGCCTTCAGAAAGGCCATGCGCGAGAGTGAGGGCGACCCCGACATCATCCTGCGCATCATCGTTTCCGTCTACGACAACCATTTCCTAAATGCCTGCCACCAGCTCTTCAAGCACTTCTTTGAAGGAATAGCCGAACCAGACTACCCTCACGGACATGCCTACATGGCACTGTGCTGCTGGGAGTTAGGCTACGAGGAGGAGTTTCTGAAATACCTACGCATAGCCACGTTCCGCGACCCTCATGAGGCACGTGCCGTGCTTGCACACCTCTTCCCTGAAGGCATGGACGTCAAGGACTACTATAAGTATATGAAGGAGAAGGTGGGTTAAGAATTGAAAGACTGAAGAATGAACTTTATAACATCACTGCTTAGCAATCTCAACTACGGAACCATTCTGTTCCTCATGCTCTTAGAAAGTACCGTTGTGCCCGTGCCCTCCGAGTTCGTAGTGACACCGGCCGCCTACCATGCAGCCAGTGGTCAGCTTGACGTGTGGCTCGTCATTCTCTTTGCCACCATCGGAGCCGACATCGGTGCCAGCATCAACTATGTCGTGGCCCTCTACGTGGGACGCCCTGTTATATATAGCTTCGCCAACAGCCGATGGGGCAAGATGTGCCTACTGAACCAAGAGAAGGTGGAGAAGTCGGAACGCTACTTCGACGACCACGGTATCGTGGCCACCCTCACTGGACGACTCATTCCCGGCATACGCCACCTCATCTCCATACCCGCAGGATTAGCACGTATGAACTACTGGAAATTCCTACTCTATACTACCATCGGTGCCGGAGCGTGGCACAGTATACTGGCCGCACTGGGCTGGTATCTACACTCCATTGTCCCAGAAGACCAGCTGAACGACAAAATCTCCGAATATGCTGAATACATCAAGTTCGGCATCATAGCCATCGTACTTATCGCCATCGTATGGTTCGCGAGCAAGGCATATCTGAAGAAGCGCAAAGATTAATATATAATATTAAGGTATATGAAAAAAGGATTATTAGTATTGGCAGCCTTGGTGAGCCTGACGACGGCCAAAGCCCAGAAGCAGTGGACGCTGGACGATTGCATCAACTATGCCATGCAAAACAACATCACACTGAAGCAGGCTAAACTGAAAAGGCAGAGTGCTACCGAAGACCGTAAACAGTCGCAGGCAGCCCTATTACCTACACTGTCGGCCTCGACCAACCAAAGCGTAGGTTACCGTCCCTGGCAAGATGCAGGCACGACAACTGTGACCAATGGTACGGTCAATACAAAAGTAAACAAGACATATTATAACGGTTCGTACGGACTGAATGCGTCGTGGACAGTATGGAATGGTGGCCAGAACACCAATCAGCTGAAGATGAACCGTGTATCGGAGGAGCAGGCAGACTTGTCGATACAGGAGACTGCCAACTCGATACAGGAGAAGATTGCACAGTTGTATATCCAAATCCTATACCTGACGGAAGCCATTGACGTAAGCCGCCAAAGCTTAGAGACCAGCAAGAAGAACGAGGAGCGCGGACAGATGATGGTGGAAGTGGGCAAAATGTCGAAAGCAGACCTGGCCCAGCTGACGGCCCAACGCTCCAGCGACGAATACAGTGTGGTGGAGACTAATAACCAACTGGCCAACTACAAACTGCAGCTGAAGCAGCTGTTAGAGATTACAGGTACTGAGGAGTTCAACATTGCTGTACCCACTACGACGGATGAACAGGCACTGAGCGAAATACCCTCACTGCCACAGGTTTATGAAGCAGCACTGGAGCAGCGCCCTGAGATACAGAACGCAAAGCTCTCGCTTCAGTCGAGCGACTTGCAGATCAAGATATCAAAGGCCGGTTATCTGCCAACCGTCAGCATGACGGGTGGACTGGGCACATCGACAAACTCGCTTTCTTCAAACACCTGGGGCTCACAGATGAAAACCAACTTCGACGCCTCGGCCGGCGTAGGTGTCAGCATTCCCATAGTGGACGGACGCAAGGCAAGGACGGCTATCAACAAGGCACAGATAGCCCGTGAACAGGCCGTACTCGACCTGCAGGACAGACAGAAGACACTCTACCAGACCATCGAGAGCTACTGGTTGGATGCCAATACAAACCAGCAAAAATTTGTGGCAGCCAAAGCTACCGTGGAAAGTGAGCAAGCATCCTATGACCTGCTGAGTGAGCAGTTCCAGTTAGGGCTGAAGAACATCGTGGAGCTGATGACCGGCAAGGACCGCTTGATGTCTGCACAGCACAACAAACTACAGTCGAAGTACATGACCATCCTAAACCAGCAGCTGCTGAAGTTCTATCAGGGTGAGGACATGAAGATATGAACAGGGAAAAGAGTAAAAAGGTAAAAAATAAAAGCACAAGATATGAAGAACAAGAAAGTATGGATGGCTATAGGAGCTGTAGTGCTCGTAGCCCTCGTCGTCTGGAAGTGCTCAGGCGGCAAGAAAGAAGAGAAGGTGTCGTTCGAGACGGCCAAGGTGGAACGCCAAAACATCAGCACGTCGATTACTGCCACAGGAACCATTGAACCCGTAACATCGGTGACGGTAGGTACACAGGTATCGGGTATCGTGTCGAAGCTGTATGTGGATTACAACTCAGTAGTGAAGAAGGGACAGGTGATTGCCGAGCTGGACAAAACCAATCTGACCAGCGAGTTGAACACAGCAAAGGCTAATCTGTCGTCAGCACAGAGCACTCTGAACTACGAAGAAACTAACTATAACAGATATAAGACGCTATATGAGAAAGGACTGGTCAGTGCCGACGAATATGAGAATGCCAGACTGAGCTATGACAAGGCCCGCCAGCAGGTGGCCACCAGCCGTGAGAGCGTGCAGAAGGCCCAAACCAATCTGGGCTATGCCACCATCACCAGCCCCATCGACGGCGTTGTGCTGTCGAAAGCCGTGGAGGAAGGTCAGACAGTGGCTGCCTCGTTCAACACCCCTGAACTGTTCACCATTGCACAAGACCTGACAAACATGCGCGTCATTGCCGACATTGACGAAGCTGACATCGGCGGTGTGTTGGAAGGACAGCGCGTGACGTTCACCGTCGATGCCTTCCCTGACGACCATTTTGAGGGTCAGGTAACGCAGGTTCGTCAGCAGGCTACTACGTCAAGCAATGTAGTGACCTACGAGGTTGTCATCTCTGCACCAAACGCTGACCTGAAGCTGAAACCAGGTCTGACGGCCAACGTCACCATCTTCACTTTGGAAAAGAACAACGTGCTGGCAGCACCTGCGAAAGCTTTGCGCTTCGTACCCAACGAGGCTCTACTGAAGAAAGGCCAGAAGATAGAAGATGTGGAAGCCCCGCAAAAGGTATGGACGCAGGAAGGGAACACTTTCAAGGCTCATGCCGTGGAGACAGGCACAACGAACGGCCAACTGACGGAAATCATTAGCGGCATCAACGAAGGTACTGAGGTGCTGGTAGACTTCAATATCAATGGCGGCGATGTTCCGCAAATGGGTGAACAGGCTCAGAATCCCTTCATGCCCCGTCCGAGAAACAACAGACAGAATGGCGGCAACAACCAGCAGCAGAGAAGGTAAATGGGTAAAAAGTAAAAAGGGAAAACATGGACGATAACAGAAAAGTAGTCATCGAGCTGCAGAATGTGAAGCGCTACTTCCAAGTAGGCAGCGAGACAGTGAAAGCCCTGCGAGGTGTCTCGTTCAAGATCTACGAGGGTGAGTTCGTCACTATCATGGGAACGTCGGGCTCAGGCAAGTCAACGCTGCTCAACCAGTTAGGATGTCTCGACACTCCTACCTCGGGCGAGTACTTTCTTGACGGCATCTCCGTGCGCACCATGTCGAAGACACAGCGTGCCCATTTACGTAACCGCAAAATAGGCTTTGTGTTCCAGAACTACAATCTGCTGGCAAAAACCACGGCCTTGGAGAACGTAGAGCTGCCGCTGATGTACAATTCTGACATCTCAGCCTCTGAGCGTCGCCAGAAAGCTATGAAAGCTTTGGAGGCTGTAGGATTAGGCGACCGCATGTATCACAAGTCGAACCAGATGTCAGGCGGACAGATGCAACGTGTGGCTATTGCCCGTGCCCTGGTCAACGACCCTGCCGTGCTGTTGGCAGACGAGGCCACAGGTAACTTGGACACTTACACGTCGTTCGAGATGCTGGTGCTGTTTCAGGAGCTATACAAGCAGGGACACACCATCATCTTCGTGACCCACAATCCTGAGATTGCCGAGTATAGCAGCCGCAACATCAATCTCCGTGACGGCAAAATACGCGAGGACACTATGAACACAAACATCAAGTCGGCAGCCGAGGCTTTGGCCGCACTGCCTAAACCACAAGACGATTAAGTGATAAGGTAAAAGTGAAAAGTGATAAATTAGCTACCGCATGAATATATTGAATCTATTTAAAGTCAGTCTGAAGGCCGTAGCCAACAACAAGATGCGCTCGTTCCTGTCGATGCTGGGCATCATCATCGGCGTGGCTGCCGTCATCATCATGATGAGCATCGGACAGGGCTCGAAGGAGAGCATCCGAGCCGAGCTGTCAACCATGGGAACCAACCTGCTGACTATCCGTCCAGGTGCCGACATGCGAGGTGGTGTGCGCCAGGATCCCTCGAGCATGCAGACACTGAAGATGGCCGACTACGAACGCATCTTACGTGAGAAGAAGTTCGTGACGAAAGTGTCACCCGAAGTCACCGCCAGCGGACAGGCCATCTACGGTAACAACAATACCAATTCCTCGATGTACGGTGAATCTACCGACTATCTGGACATTAAACAGTGGGACGTAGAGGAAGGTGAATGTTTCACGGAAGAGGATATCAAGAAAGCTGCCAAGGTATGTGTCGTCGGTGCCACCGTTGTCAAAGAACTCTTTGGCGAACATACAGATCCCATCGGCAAGACTATTCGCTTCAAGGCCATTCCTATGCGCATCATCGGGGTCCTGAAGGCGAAGGGTTACAACTCGTGGGGTATGGACCAAGACAATGTCATCATCGCCCCCTACACCACGGTGATGAAACGTATTGCCGCCCAGACCTACTTCTCGAGCATTGTGTGTTCAGCCATTACAGAAGAGCTTTCTGATGCTGCTATCGAGGAACTGACACAGATCCTCCGTGACAACCACAAGCTGAAGGAGGATGCCGACGATGACTTCACCATCCGTTCGCAGGCAGAGATGATGGAAACCATGTCGTCGACGATGGACACTGTAACCATCATCCTCGTCGTGGCTGCCGCTTTCTCACTGCTCGTAGCCGGCATCGGCATCATGAACATCATGCTGGTGAGTGTTACTGAGCGCACCAAGGAGATCGGCTTGCGCATGGCTGTAGGAGCCACAGGTCCTGTCATCTCACTCCAGTTCCTGATAGAATCTGTACTGATATCAGTCACCGGCGGACTCATCGGAGTCATCGTCGGCGTCGGCGCCAGCACCTTCGTATCATCCTTCGGCATGCCCAGCAGCGTCCCCGCATGGAGTATCTACGTGTCATTCCTGGTCTGCGTATGCATCGGCGTGCTCTTCGGCTACATTCCTGCCCAGAAGGCTGCCAACATGGATCCGATAGAAGCCATCCGACACGAATAATAGGATAAAATGATTATCAGTTTAAAAGTAAATAATCACCAGCATGAATAACAATGAGACATTACTAAGAAACGTAAGGCTGCTCTCGAAACTGACAGAACAAGAGGTAGGCATGATGCCTACCATAGAGGCTCCTCTGCCTTCGGTGGAACAGGTCAAGCAGATAGTTACACTGGTGAAGAGCATCATCTTTCCCGACTACTTCAACAAACGGCAGCCCGATGAGGCCATCCGCTCGTTCTACATCGGTGTTCACATGGAGGAGTTGCTACGGCTACTGATAAAACAAATAGCGCACGGACTGCAATTCTGCGAAGACTGTGAAGCCGTAAAAACCAAGCAACAAGTATATGAAGAGGCCGAACGGCTGGCACTGGCCTTCATTGACACGCTGCCTGACATCAAGCGCCTGCTGTATACGGACGTGCAGGCCATGTTTGACAACGACCCAGCAGCACCAAACTACGGCGAGGTGATATTCTGCTATCCAGTTATGAATACCATGACACACTATCGTGTAGCCCATAGGCTGCACGAACTACAGGTGCCGGTTATTCCACGTATCATTACTGAGCTGGCACACTCGAAGACGGGTATTGACATTCATCCTGGTGCGCAGATCGGCGAATATTTTGCCATAGACCATGGCACTGGTGTAGTGATTGGTGAAACAAGCATCATAGGCAACCATGTGACGCTATATCAGGGTGTGACGCTGGGTGCCAAGAGCTTTAAATACGACGAACAGGGCAACATACTGAATGTGCCCCGCCATCCTATAATTGAAGACCATGTGACGGTGTATTCGAATGCGTCCATCTTAGGACGAATCACTATCGGCCACCACTCCGTCATCGGTGGCAACATCTGGATTACCCATAGTGTCCCCCCCTACTCGCGCATTCAACAGTCGAAGGCCGTGGAAGGGTCATTCGAGGGGGGATTGGGGATCTAAACATAGAACGCGTTCAACGCTTTAACGTTCAACACTTCGCAATTCTTCCAGTCTCTTGGCAAAAGCACCGCTGGCATACCACTGCTTGCCGTCTTCAGAGGCGCCACGGGTAATGGCACGATAGCCTCGACGATAGTCACTCCAGCGGAAGCTGTTGTCACTGTTGAAACGGAAGCGGATGTCACGGTGGGTGCCGTCATCCATATATCCGTCGAAATAGCTACTGGTGAGCTTGTAGTCGTAGATGTAGGTAGGTGCCCAGTTGGCATCGGCATAATAAATGATAATCTCTCCGTTTTTCACCTCCCAGTCAAAGTCGCTGTAATAGTAGTCATCATAACGACTATTGACATTGTAGTCCACTTCATAACCAGTGCCGCCATAGGTATTGCGCTTGTCAAAATACATGGCTGTACGATACTGACTGCCTTCCCACCCCCAACGGTCACGATAGTAGGTCTCTACATAACCTGTCCATGTGCCGTCAAGTGTCCAGGCCTCCATCTCGTCTTCATCGCAGCTGGTAAAGACGGTTGCGGTAGTAAGGGCTATGATAGCCACTGTAATGTAGTTAAAAATCTTCTTCATAATTGTAATCTCCTTAATTATTTACTTTGTAATGGTTTAACGTTGCAAAATTATACAAAAAGTAGGATTCCTGCAAGATAAATATCCTATTTTAGGATAGGGATTCCCCTATTCTGTCTTCTTACCAAAGTCAGGATCGACCTTGATAAAAGCAGTGACGGCAAAAGTGATAGCACACAGGGCCATAACGATGAGGAAGAACGAGCGATAGCCCAAGGCATCCTTCATCCAGCCGGAGAGCATTCCAGGAAGCATCAGGCCCAAATAAGATATGGCCGTACAGAAGGCATAATGAGACGTCTGGAATTCTCCCTTGCTGAAGTAGAGCATATAAAGTGTCAGGGCGGTGAAACCGATGCCGTAGCCCAACTGTTCGACGAATAAACAGCTGCTGATAATAAAGAGATTGTCGGGCATAGCATAACTCATATATACATAAACGATGTCGGGTAGCGTAATAGCACATACCATGGGCCATAGCCACCGCTTAAAGCCGTCGCGACCTGCCAGCATGCCGCCGAGGATGCCTCCCAGTGTCAAGCCGATGACCCCTACTGTACCACTGGCCAGACCATACTCCTGAGGTGACAATCCCAAGCCACCTGCCGAGTGAGGACGCATGAGGAACGTCACGCTCATCTTGGTAAGCAAGGCTTCAGGAAAACGATAGAACAGCAGGAACAGCAGAGCGTAAATCATGTCGCGTGGAGGACACTTCCGAAAGAAGGTCTTAAAAGCAGTCACCACACCGGAGAGTACCTCGCGGGCATGAGTTTCATGAGGCTTGTCGGCCTCAGTGCGGAACATGGCATAGGTATGATACAGCCAAATAGCGATAAAGAGAGCTGCCAGACCATAGAATACCAGACACCAAGAATAGGCTATACGATGGGGAAACATAACCTGCAACACACCTGCCACAGGAATCAGCACACCGTTGCCGAAGATGACGGCCAACCGGTAAAACGTGTTTCGAATGCCCACAAACCATACCTGCTGGTGGTCGTCCAGTGCCAGCATATAATAGCCATCGGCAGCAATGTCATGGGTGGCACTCGAAAAGGCCATCAGGAAGAAGCAAGCCATAGTGCCTTGAAACCAGAACGGTGTGTTCAACGTGAAAGCCACGCCTGCCAGTGACGATCCTAACAACAGTTGCATAGCCAACACCCACCAGCGTTTCGTACGGTAGAGGTCTACAAAGGGACTCCACAGGGGTTTGATAACCCACGGCAATCCTAACCAGCCAGTATAGAGTGCAATGTCGGTATCGGTCATCCCTAATTGCATATACATGACAACCGCTACGGTCATCACCACTACGTTAGGAAGACCTTCGGCAATGTAAAGGGTTGGTATCCACGACCAGGGAGACTTTTTATTCATGTTCATTAATAGATTTTCTTAATTTGGGCATTTCTATAATAGTGTAATAAGATTTGTTCGTAGGTATACCCCTGCTGTCCCATGACAGCAGCACCTATCTGACAGAGGCCGACGCCATGTCCCCAGCCTTTGCCATAGAGGCGGAAGCCTGCGACGGTTTTTCCGTCAGCAGCGAATATCTTTTCCACGTCGAACGCTGAACTATAAAGGTGTGTACGGCTAAGTGTACGGCGTATCTCGAGTTCCTTGCCAATGGTAAAAGTCTTCTTGGTACCTACAATCTTCAGTTTCCAGATGCGTCCGCTCTTACCGCGCTCCAAGGGGATGAGATCGGTAATCAGACCGAAATCGTCCTTCAGATTATCGTTGACGAGCTCGGAAAGCTCATCCGCCGTGTATTCCACCGTCCAGCGGTAGAAGTCGTTGGTTTCCTGGTCGTAGTCATTCAGCACTTGCGAGAGTACGGCCTTGTCACTGGTGTTGCAGAAGGGATCCTCGACACTGACCAAATAAGGTTTGGGGGTGTCTTCCCAACAATACTGGAACTCTTCGGTATGTCCACCACAGCATTTGGAGAAGCGGGTATCACATATCTCATAGCTGTCAGCACTTCCTTCCGGGAGAGGGAAGCACAGAATCTGTCCACGCGTTGCTTTCAGAGCCAGCTCGACATTCTTGCTGGTTTGCTTGGTAATACCCTGATAGCGCTGGCAGTGGTCGTCGGCACAAACATCGAAAATAGTATGGTCTTCGCGGTCATACCAACGGATGAGTTCGTCGTCCTTCTTCTGGAACGAGAAGAAACCGTCACGTTTCTCCTTATTGTCTTCCCTTCGCCTAATTTGTGCCAGAAGCCACGAGCGGCTGATAACGGCATGAGCTTTCAGCAGTTCAAGACCAGCCGTAGCCTTCATCTCACTGGAAATGACTGAAGCCAGATACTGTTCAACAGGCAACTCGTTAATGGCAGTTATCTTGTCTGACTCGACCACCAACCGCAAGGTACCCAGGAACACCTGTGTTTCCTTGCGTTCCCAATGGAAATTGACACCAATAGTGACATCGAAAAGTGAGAACGAAGCGTCATCACCCTGGGGTGTGAAGGTCAGCTCACGATACTGACTACCCCTCCACAGGATGCCACCCTCGGAAAACTCCACCACCTGGTCACCCTCGATTGTCTCACCCTTGGCAGCATGGGCACCATTGAGGGCAAAATGAATCTTCTGTCCACTGACGATGCCTACCTTGACCACTGGCTGCTTCTGCGGTACAAGGGGCGACAGAGTCTTCAATTGGGTCATGACCCTCTGCACCTGCTCGTCAGAGAGTGAAATCTCACGATAAATATCCATGACCTGCTCAGCGGTCAAACGACGGAAGTCTTGTTCACGGGGAGTGATAATCAGTCCACCCATATCGACAGCTCCAGGGCTGATGACATACTGGTCATCGCCATCGGCAGTATAGCAGTCAGGACGATGCTTACATCGTGGCAACACGACGCTTAACAGCACATCGCCACTACACCAAGTAATCACGTTCATCATGGGTTCGATATGATCGGCAGCCAGTGGTAGACAATCGTAAAGACGTCTGAAAAGCTGTTCACCCGTCTCTACCCGATGACTACGCACGACAAAGGCCACTGCCGGATAGTCGATAATAAGCCAGATGCCGTCATCGTCTCCCTCTTTCACCACCTCAACCAGACTACGGCTCAGTCGCTGCCACGTCTGCTGAAGTGGTAGCAGCCCGCTGCTGACAGCTTGCAAGTGAGCATGGTCAGGTGCCGAGGCACCACAATGCGGACCATTATATAATAAGGTAAGGTCGACATTGCGCTGTGCTAGCCTAAGCATATCAGCATACATCGGCAGGATGCGCTGCGGTAGGTGTTTCAACGTTGGCAGGGTGAAGTGGACTGGCAGTATGGGGAACGGATTGACCAGCAATTCGTATTTACCTTCCACCACACGGTGCATCTGCTGTTCGGGACGGTTTTCCCGACAAAGAAAGCAGG
>Ga0310690_10005998_pt1 | contig 16182 bp, 11 predicted proteins | sample AusTroGonzalo_MG_2_FD_207661 | JGI IMG/M metagenome (GOLD analysis project Ga0310690, IMG submission 207661) | Bovine rumen microbial communities from tropical cattle in Woodstock, Queensland, Australia - Gonzalo_04 (v2) (version 2) | ecosystem: Host-associated > Mammals > Digestive system >... | reverse complement strand
TTCTCAATGGCGTCATCGATAGCGGCCTGTTTCTCCGGATCTGCCTCGACAAACTCTAGGTCTATCGTGTGAGACTCGATGCCTAACACGAATTTTGCTTTTTTACCATTTATATCAGTCAGATATCCATATCTTTTTGCTTTACTCATTATATAGGCAGTAAACATGTCGTATATGTAATACTCGTCATCCTTATAGACGGCACTAATGGAGACCTTATTGTTCGGGGCAAGAGCACTGAATTCTGGACTCACGCCGTCTTTTAGCTCGACTTTCGAATAATGCATCTCTAGTTGACCGTCTGGAGTGACCAACGCTACTAAACATTTCTTTTGCGAAGAATCACATTGTTGAGTTCGAATATCATTGTCTAGATAATCGTCTGTTTTTCTAAACACTTCGCTGTTCCACGAAAGGGAATTCCAGATATTTTCAGTTTCACCCGGATACACTTCGGCGCTATCTTTTACTAGTGATGAGAAATAGCTACTAGGATTAGCTTTTACTTCCTTTCGCTCGATATCGTGAGATTCGTTCGCCCCAGTCTTGTAATTGCTGAGTCTCAAGGTACATTTACTGCTATCATAGCAATCAAAACTGAGGCTATTATTAGTGGTTTGATCCCAATAGTAAGCAGATAGACCGTAACCCGAAGCTACATCGTCGCCCACTAAGATAGTTATCGTATTATCATCATTAATATTGAAAGCCGCCTTGAACTCGTCCGAAATTACGTCATTCAACGACATTTTTACTTTGTGTATTTCAACGCTATTGTCTTCATAGCTATAAAGCGCGATATCGCAATATGCATAGTCGTCGCTACAGCCTAAAACCCTCAAATATCCCCCGGTAACAGACGTAGATGTAATACTACTATTAATCGTATATAAGTCTAGATAGTCCGCATTTATCGTCACTTCGTCCCCGACAGCCGCTTCGTAAAGGTCGCTGCGTTCATTTTGGTAACCAACAAATTTTACACCAATTTTTCTTATCTGAGTATCGATAATGTTGCCAAGATTATCGCGACGGGTTAAAACAGCCAACGAATAATTTGGGTTAACATTACAATAATCGTAATACTGGTCATTGTAATAATGATAATAATAGCAACCGTCAAAATATGATCGTATGCTAAAACTGCTGTACGACCCATCATCGTATTGCTTGTAATAATAAAATAGATTCAAATATGAATTAATATAGTCTTCTTTGTTATTGGACGGCTCGTCTGCAGGTATATTAACATCTCTATCAAAACCAGCCGCAGCGAAATCCTCCATGTCTATATCCGAATCTCTCACGAGCGTAATCAAATGTCTCTCGTTAGACTCTATATTTCCATTATTATCCCACTTGGTTAGTCTTATAAATACTTTGCCATTATTAATATCGCTGTCGCGATAAAAACCGTATGGCAAAACCGCCTCTAAAATGCTCTTGTCAATCTCAGTATCTGTCTTTATCTTTAAAATGCCATCGGTTAGCACTTTAAAGCCTTCGCTAAATGAGCCTTCAACGTAGCTGAAAACAACATTATCGAGGCGTTTGTCGGAATACTCATAAATGTCATCTGCTATTTGTTCCTCTCTGTGCATAACATATTGTTTTTCTTCCGAATCATATCTGAAACCATAATGTATGCTTTCGCTTCCATAATTATTATTTAAATATATAGAGATATAATTGTTCTTTTGTTCTTCAGATGAAAAAACACTATCATCATAATTTAAAGTCAGGACATCCCCATTTACCATCGGGAAACGCTCCGTAATATCCGAGTCGATAACTATTTTTATATCATCAAAATACTTGATTATCTCCGATGACCCATCGCTGCCATACCGCCAAAGAATAAACTGGCATGTGTTACTATTGGAATCACAATCATTTATAGTAATACTTAAAGAAGCCCAATCATCGTCCGAATTATAATACACCTGATGGCTACGAAGACCATTGTAGTTTTCAACATAGCCCTTTAAATCTTCGATGCCGTCTAAACTACTCCTTACATCGGTGCGCAAAATGAATTTCCCATTGGCAAACTGGTCATCATAATAATCAAGCGGCTCATCTGCATAAATCTCAAGATTCGACGTCTTACTAAGAGTAATTAAATGTCTCTCATTATAAATCCGATATCCATCATCCCCCCATTTCGTAAGACGAATGACCACCTTATTATCACGGATCGCACTATCACGGAAAAATCCATCCGCAGCAGGCAAAAAGGAATAATCAAGATAATCTTCATCTATTTCCGTTTCGGGTCTATCTACTTTTATTACTAAAGAACCATTAGAAAATGCCGCAAACTCATCGCTATAGGCCCCTTCGCCAAACACTATACCATCAATATACTTGTCGATTATAATGCTAACGCCATCCTTTATCTTCTTTACACACCTAACGCGATGGTTTTCTAAATAATAATCTGGCAGCGTGTATTCCGTAGACGCATTATTGTAACTACTTGCATAGCCTATAATAAAATTTTCTTTTTCTTCGTCTGAAGAAAACATACTTTCATCGTAGTCTATAACTAAATTATCGCCATCCACCATCGGAAAGTAATCATCAATATCGGAATCAATAACAATAGCTATATTATGATATGTCTGAATCCTCCCCGCTTCAGGCTCATTGCTATTTTGTCCCATAACATCAAATCGACATATTTTACTGTCAAAATCGCAATCAATAAGAGAGATATATTCTAACGCCCAATCATCATCGGAGTTCCAATAAAGCGTGTGTTGAGTAGATAAAAAGGAGCTAACATATTCCATAAAAGAATTTTTATCGCCGAAATCATCAAGGCTATCTCTGGTATCTGTATGTATCACAAACTTATTATCAGAAAAAAGGTCTGCATAATAATAATGTGCTGAATCTGCATAGACGCCACAAACCCCACCCAAAACACTGAACGCAAAAGCTAACAAAAATGCCCACTTTAGCGACTTTAATCTCTTCATCCAATGACCTCCTATTTGATTTAAGAATAGCATGAGCGGAAATAGCAATGCTAGTGTTTTTTTATGCTAATTTTTATGGTTTAATATTTTAATTTTCAAGAAACATGTGGTATAGTTCAAAAACATACGCTCCAAAATGCGTGTGTTAATATATAACAGTATGAGCAAGAATTTAGTAATAGTTGAGTCTCCGGCCAAAGCACAGACCATCGAGAAATATCTCGGGTCAGATTTTACTGTGCTCGCGAGCGTGGGGCATATTCGCAAAGATACTAAGGTCGACAAGAATACTTTTGACGTCACCTACGAGGTTGACCCTGGGCACAAAAATATTATTGCCGATCTTAAAAAAGCCGCCAAAGAGGCCGACAAAGTCTGGCTCGCAACGGATGAAGACCGCGAGGGAGAAGCTATTTCTTGGCACCTTTGCGAGGTCCTAGGACTCCCGAAAGACACTGCTCGTATCACTTTCCACGAAATTACCAAGCCAGCGCTCGAGGCCGCCATCAAGGCGCCACGCACCGTCGATATGGACATGGTCGCCAGCCAGCAGGCTCGCCAAACCCTCGACATGCTCGTCGGTTTCGACCTCTCTGGCGTCGTCCGCAAGAAAGTTCCAGGCGCTATTTCCGCTGGTCGTGTTCAGAGCCCAGCTCTCCGCCTCATCGTCGAGCGCGAGCAATCCATTGAGAAATTCGCCAGCAAATACGCCTACAAAGTCTCTGGCGACTTCGGTTTTGCCGCCACTCTAGATCACGATTTCGATAACGAAGACGACGTCAAGGCTTTTCTAAATAAGCTCATCGGCGCCGAATATAAGGTTGACGCCGTCGAGACCGCCCCGAGCGAGCGCAAACCGCAACCGCCATTCACGACCGCCTCCATGCAGATCGAGGCCAACGCCAAGCTCGGCTACAGCGCCAAGACCACCATGCAGGCCGCCCAGGCTCTCTACCAGGCTGGTCACATTACTTACCATCGTACTGATAGCCTAAACCTCTCGAAGCAGGCCATCGCCGCCATTTCTAGCTACGTCGAGAGCAACTTCGGCAAGAACTATGTCAAAACCCGCAATTTCAAGACCAAGGACGCCAGCGCTCAGGAAGCCCACGAGGCAATCCGCCCAACTCACATCGAGGTTGAGACTGCCGGTAAAAACGATTACGAAAAGCGCCTCTATGCTTTGATTCGCGCCCGTGCGCTCGCTACCCAGATGGCCGACGCCCAGCTCGAGAAAACCACGATCAAAATCGCCACTCCAACCGAATATAACTTCGAGGGGAAGGGCGAAGTCGTTACTTTCGACGGTTTCCTCAAGGTTTACGGTCGCATTAAAGATAGCGAATTACCAAAACTCACTGTCGGCGACAAGCTAACCGCCGCCAGTATCATTGCCAAGCAAAACTATGCCAAGCCACCAGCTCGCTACACCGAAGGTTCGCTCGTGAAGAAGCTCGAGGAGCTAGGCATCGGCCGCCCATCTACCTACGCCACGATTATGACCGCCATCCAGGCCCGCGGCTACGTCGAGAAGGGCGAGAGCGAAGGCGAAGAGCGCCAAATCGTCCAGTTTAAGCTCGAAAACAACCAAATTACAGAGGAAAAAGTCACCGAGAAGTTCGGCGCCAACAAGGGCAAACTTCTCCCAACGCCAATCGGCGAACTCATCGCCGCCTTCCTCGTCGACCACTTCAAGAATATTGTCGACTACAAGTTTACCGCTAATATCGAAAAAGAGCTCGACCTTATCGCCGAAGCCAAGCTTGACCGCGTCAAGATGCTCCGCGACTTCTACGGCCCGTTCAACTCCGACGTGAACGCTAGTGAGGGCATCGAACGCTATAATAACGCCCGCCTCCTCGGTCACGACCCAGAAACCGGCAAGGCTATCTATGCTAAGGTCGGCAAAAACGGCGGCTTCATCCAGCTCGGCGACAACGAAAAAGAAACCGGCGAGAAGCCTCGTTTCGCACCGCTACCAAAACGCAAATCCGTTAAGACCGTTACGCTCGAACAAGCTTTGAAGCAACTCGCTCTCCCGCAGCTTCCACGCACCCTTGGTACCGCCAAAGATGGCGCCGAAATTATCGCCGCCTCTGGTCCATTCGGCCCATATCTCAAGGCAGGGAAATATAATATTCCACTCAAAGATTTTGATCCATATACTATTACCCTCGAAGAAGCTGAACCGCTCTACGAAGCAAAGCGCGATTCCTACATTGCCGACTGGGGCGAAATCCAGATTATTAACGGCGCTTACGGACCATATGTTAAGGGTCCAGGCCGCCGAAATTTCGCTCGTATTCCAAAAGACGTCGACCCGAAGACCGTCACCAAAGAGCAGGCAGAAGAATATCTCGCAAATAAACCAAAGGCAACCCGCCGCCCAGCTAAGCGCACTAAGAGAGCCGCTACTAAAAAATAATATGTTACAATAGGAATGTACTCGGTAGATCATCCGAGCGCACGTTCCAACCTTACACTGACCCCAGCGTTCCACTGGGGTCTTCTTAGTTCCCAAAATACCTTGACTTTTTTAGATTTTTTTGATATAATAGCCAAATAATTCTGTAAAAAGCGCACATTACCAAGAAAGGGGGCTATTTTCTATGTGTAAATCTATGTTCATTCAGGAGGGTCCAAGTCGACAGCGTATTCTCCTGAAGGCCTTGAAGGAAGAGGAAGTCTACTTCACGACACTTGGCTTTGGAAAAGTGACTGGAGTTATCACCGAAATCGACGATCAGCATGCCGCGTTAATTATGACACTTGCGGTCAGAAAAATCGGTCAGGACGTCGTTCGCGGCGAGAAGAAGTGGGAGACCCACTATGATCCGTACACAAGAACAGGAATGTTCTTTTATAAAGACTAAACTGGGAGGTGGTACACATGGGAGTCATTGAGATTTTTGGTCAACATGGCAGAGATGAGATTTTCGCAGCACAAGAGCGCAGTGAAACCATCTGTTTCGGAACTACCGGAGGCGGTACATTCGAAGCAAAAATAACTGCCATCACCCACATGCCCGGCAGAATAGGGAACGTGGGAATAAAGGCCAAAAACGGAGAAAAAGAGTATCAGGGTTGGTACAACTACAATACTCACAGAGGCATTCTTGCGCCCTAATCTCCGCAATCCCGGGTTAATCCCGGGATTTTTCATACATTTAAAAATAAACATAAGCATTATTATGAGATAACAATTCGCTTGCGTTTAAAAGTTTAAAAAAATTATTTTCTTTTTTTGTAAAAGTTCTGTTATAATACTAAGTAAGTGAAGTAAATTTGCTTGTTGACAACATTACAAAATAGTGTTAAAATTTTAAAAAATAAGATAAGACCCGCAAGGTTTTTGCGGGTTGACATAATACCAAATAGACGGAAAGGTAAGGAAAAACGGCAGCATTATGAACAATGCGGAAACGATTGCCAAAGCAATCACAAACAGTCTAAATATCATCGATCAAGAGCGCGAAAGAGAAATCATATCGCGTCGCTTCGGACTCAATGGTCACAAAGAGACCCTTGAACAAATTGGCGAAATGTTATCTATTACACGCGAACGCGTCCGCCAGCTCGAAAAGGCAATTCTCATCCGTCTAGAGAACGCCGCAGAAGATGGCAAAATTAGTGATCTCGCCGCCGCCGAAAAACTTATTATTCGTAACCTTACCGAAATGGGCCGCGTTGCACGCATCAGCGACCTAGCAAGCAAAATTCTTGGCAAAGAGCCAAACGCCACAGAGAAGGCGCAGTTCTGTTTCCTCGGTGAAATCTCACCAAATCTTAGCATCGTCTCCGAAAATGACAAGTATTATACCGCAGTCGGTATCGCTGAATACGGTAGCGAAAAAGATATCCGCGTCAAAACCGACGAAATCGTCTCCATTATCAAGACCAACAAAGCTCCAATGACCGTCGACCAGCTCGATAGCAAGCTAAACTATGAGCACCCAAGCCATATTGAGGCAATCGCTCGCGTCAGTAAGCTTCTCTCGACCCTTAATGGTCAGTGGGGTCTCGCTAAGTGGCCAACCGTCAATCCAAAGAACATTCGCGACAAGATTTTCGTCATCCTAGAAGAGAAGAAGGAGCCAATGCACTTCAGCGACATCGCCAAGGCGATCTCTGCTTCCGACTTCAAGCGCAAGAATGTTACTACTCAGGCTATCCATAACGAGCTCATCAAAGATTCTCGCTTTGTCCTCATCGGCCGCGGCATCTACGCACTCGACAGCTGGGGCTTCAGCAAGGGTACCGTCGCAGATATCATCACGAAGATTCTAAAGAAAGCTGGCGACGAAGGCCTTAGCCGCAAAGACATCGTCAAGCAAGTCCTAAAAGAGCGCAAGGTCAAGGAAACCACCGTTCTCCTTAACCTCCAGAACAAAGCTCTCTATACTCGCGTCGGTAAAGATTGCTACAAATTAGCCTAATAAACCAAGAATGGCCTTCGGGCCATTTTTTGTGCTAAACTAAAATCAAAATAAGCATAAGCAAGGAGTTATATTTATGCCAGAAACTAAAAAAGCTAACAAAGGTCTCATTATCGGCATTATCGCCGGTGCAGTCGCAGTAGTTGCAGCCATCATCGTTGTCTTAATTATCGTCCTCGGCGGCAAAGGAAGCTTTGGCGCTGGTACTTATGAGATGACCTCTTTCATCGAAGCCGGTAAAGAGTATTCTGGCGACCAGCTTAAAACCCTCGGTATTTCAAGTATCATAACACTCAACGAAGACGGAACCGGTACCTATAAGTCCTCCGGCAATAGCGGCGATCTCACTTGGGATAAAGAGAAAAAGACCATTACTATCGATGGCGACGAAATTGAGCTCAAGGTCGACGGTAATAAATTCACCGTCGATTTCGACGGCGTAACTCAGACCTTTACCAAAAAATAATCTGTTACTTCAACAAAAATCTCCCCGAGCTAACGGGGAGATTTTTTATCTATCATAAACCGCTTCAAGCAGCTTCACGGTCTCTTTTATGTCGAAGGCCTTCATGCCGGGTTGCTTCACGGCCGCATTGCGATTCTCGGCACACTTAATCGAACTTACCCAGTCGCCATTAAGCGGAATAAACTCCGTCGAATCAAGAATTTTAATCTCGCGCGGGACCTTATCGCTAAAGAGACATTTCATACCGCAAGCCTGCGCCTCGACACCAACATTCGGAATCCCCTCAAAAAGGGAAGGCATCACAAAAACATCCGCCATCATAAAGTAGAGCTCAACCTTATCCTGCGCAGGAATAAGTGTGACATTATCTTCTAGACGTTCGCTCGCAATCTTTTCTTTGAGCATTTCTTCCTCAGAGCCACTACCGATAATAATAAGATGCGAATTCTTATTCTTGCGCGAATAATCGCCAAAGATATCGATAAGACGAGTGTGGTTTTTAACTTTTTCGATACGACCAATGTTAAGAAGAATCATGTCGTCATCCGAAAAACCACACTTTACGCGCATCTTATGGCGCGTATTTGCATTGAAACGAAAGCGCTCGAGATCAACGCCATTATGGATTACCTCGAACTTCTGCTTTGGCCCGTAGAGGAATTTGCCCGCATCTTCGCCACACGCAATGCGCTCAGTTGCGACACGATTCAATTTGCGACGCAAGACACTGCTAACAAGCTGCATTTTCTTCGAGTTAATCTTCATATTATTAACGCTATGCGAGTGTGCAATACGCTTCTTCGCACCACCCTTCTTCGCGCCAGCTAGTACTAGAGCAGACATAAAGTCGATATGACTGTGAACAGTCTCATAACCGTTCTTTTTTATGAGATCTGCGATATCTTTTTCGAACTTTAGCGGATTCTTAAAGCGATTATCCGCCACATGATATAATTTCACGCCCATTTCGCGAAGCTCATCTTCAAGATCGAACCTTTCGCCATTCTTTGGCTCCATAAAGGTCGCAATACCGAATTCGTATTTGCTTCGGTCCATAAAACGCAGCGCGTTCATAATAAACGCCTCAGCGCCACCATGGTCTAAGCCGCCTAAAACATGCAAAATCTTCTGCTTTTTCATCCTAAAATCTCCTCATAAATCGCCTTCATCTCGCTTAGGGAATTGCTTAGTGTATAACGCTCAGGAAATTCAAATTTATACTCCGCCGGATGGCGAATCGCCTCACGCAATTTCTTTGTCAGAGCAGCCGCGTCCATTGGTGGTACGAGATATTTTTTGTTGTTGTCAACAATATCGCGATGGCCACGGTTATCTGAAACAATAATCGGCAAACCGCAATAAAGTGCCTCGAGCACACCAAGCCCCAACCCCTCACGAATACTCAACGAAACATAAAGGTTGCAACTCTGAACTAGTGCCGCATACTTACTGCGAACGTAGCCAGGGAAGAGGCATTGTTTCTGAACGCCAAGCTCCTTCGCGAACGCCTTCACTTCGTTCATGCAAGGTCCTTCGCCGAGGAAGATTAGCTTGAGCTTCGGGTTTTCTTTCATAATCGGCGCCGCCGCCTCGACGAGCGTACGCTGATTTTTATTCTTCGTAAATTCAGCAAGATAACAAATCACGAAGTCATCTTTATCAAGGCCAAATTTTGCACGTGCCTCCGCTTGCTCGGCCTTCGTAGTCTTTGCAAAGCGCGCCGTATCAACACCTACGCCATCAATCATCTCGACCGGGCAACCAAAATCTTTCTTTGCGCGCCTATAGTCTTCGCGATTAATTGTAATGATGAGATCAGTATATTTCGCAGCATTGCGCTCGGCGCGATAATAAAGAAGCCAGTTTTTCTTCGGCGCACCATCATAGAAATGAAAACCGTGGCTAGTATAGATGATTTTCGTACCATGTTTTTTAGCTTTTCTAGCCGCTAGACGCGTAATAATCGAGCCAACTGGCGTATGCGTATGAATCGCATCATAGTTACCTTCGTCGATGATTTTTTTGAGCTGATAATACGCTCTAGTATGCTTATCGAAACGAAGTGGATTACGCGCAAAATTAATCGTAAAGACATTATCCGCATCATGAACCGGCTCTTCGTTCGCACAGGCGTAATCAACCTGCCAACCGCCAATATTTAGCTCGCTATATGGTTCTTCGAGCGTACCACGGAGCATACGCATTAACGGGCGATTGAATTTATGAAAATTCGCCGTATGGGAAGTAAACAGAATTTTTCGCTTCATTACCCCTAATTATACCATCATCGAAAAACTAGCGGTTTCTTCTTGATTATGCTAAAATAAACCTATGGAACAAGTTATCCTTTTTTTTGCTAAGCCAATTGTCTGGATCCCTATCGTAGCTATCTTAGCAATTCTCACTATTCGTAATTACAAGAAATTAAATCGTCTAAAAGTCCTCAACGTCGACTCCGTTCTTTTGATGCTCGAAATTCCAAAGGATAACGACAAAAAAGAGCTCAGCGCCGAGCAGCTTTTCGCTTCGCTCCATGGTATTCTCCGCGATAAAAATGAGCTAAAACATTCCGGCGGCATTCAGGAACACCTTTCTTTCGAAATCGCCTCGACTGGTAATCAAATCCGTTTCTTCGTCTGGGTACCGAAAGTTCTCCAAAGCTTTGTAGAAGGGCAGATTTATTCCCAGTATCCTAGCGTACAGATTTATCGCATGAAGGAAGATTACGTCGATCGCCGCACGCAGTACCCAGTTACCTACAGCTCTGAAATCTCGCTCATTTATGATGACGCATTGCCGATTAAAACCTTCGAATCGTTCGAGGTCGACCCGCTCGCCGGTATTACCGGTACGCTCGCTAAGCTCAATCCGGATGGCGGGGAAGAGCTCTGGATTCAGATTCTTACTCGCCCAATCGCTGACGATTGGCACACGAAGACTGACCGCTGGATTCAAAAAGTCAAAGCCGGGAAGGGTATTAGCTTTGGCGGTATCGATTTCGCATGGTTTGCGCAGCTCATTGAAGCGCTTTGGAAACCACCAGAGGGCGGCACGAAGTCCGAGACGACAGTAGAGCTCAGCGAACGTGCCAAGACTCAGATCTCGAAGGCAGAGGAAAAGGCTACGAAGCTCGGCTACGAAGTCAAGATTCGTCTCGCTTACGTCGGCCAAGACCAAGTCAACGCGAAACTCAATATGCAGGGTCTCGTCGGTACATTCAAACAGTTCAATTCGACTAACCTCAACGGCTTCAAGATGATTGGCGGCACCTTCGATAAGAACGCCCTCGACGCTTATAAAACCCGCCAATTTACCAACCATGGCTTCATTCTGAATATCTCCGAGCTTGCTAGCGTCTACCACTTACCGCACATGAACGTGGAGACGCCAAACATTGTCTGGGCATCCAGTAAGACCGCAGAGCCACCAGCCAAGCTCCCAATGCTCACTGGTAACCCAAGCTTCGATGAAAACATTTCCGCCTTTGGCCTCACAGATTTCCGCGGCATCAAACACCAGTTTGGTATGTACCGCAAAGACCGCAGTCGCCACGTCTACGTCATCGGTCAGACTGGTTCTGGTAAGTCTGGTCTTTTGACGCTCTTTGCTCTCAGCGACATTTATCACAATCAGGGCTATTGTATTATCGATCCGCACGGCGATCTCGCGATGGATAACCTCAAATTCATTCCAGAAAACCGCATCAAAGATGTCGTCTATTTCAATCCTGCCGACACTCAGTATCCAATGGCATTCAACCCACTCGAGGTCTACGACCCAGCCCGCAAACCAAATATTTCCTCTGAAGTTATCGGCGTTTTGAAGCGCATGTTCGGCGACTCTTGGGGTCCTCGTCTTGAACATATTTTGCGCTATACTTTGCTTGCGCTCCTCGACCGCCCAGAAACCACACTTCTCGATATTTCCCGCATGCTAACCGATAAAGACTTCCGCAAAGAAACTCTCGATTATTGTACGGACGTCACGGTTCTCGAATTCTGGAAAAAAGAATTTGGTAGCTGGGGCGACAAGCAGGTTGCAGAGTCAATCGCACCAGTCCTCAACAAGGTCGGCGCCTTCACGGCCAACCCAATTATACGTAATATCATCGGCCAGCCAAAGTCTAGCTTCGATGTACGCAAAATTATGGATGAGGGCAAGATCCTCATCGTCAACCTCTCGAAGGGTCTTATTGGCGAGGATAACGCCGCCTTACTCGGTTCATTCTTAGTAACCAAAGTCCAGCTCGCTGCTATGAGCCGTAGCGATATTCCAAACATCGAAGATCGCCGCCCATTCTATCTCTACGTCGACGAGTTCCAAAACTTCGCAACCGATTCCTTCGCCGTTATTCTTTCCGAGGCGCGCAAATACGGCCTCAACCTCACCGTCGCTAACCAGTACACTAGCCAGATGACCGACGCCGTCCGCGACGCCGTCTTTGGCAACGTCGGTACTACAATCAGTTTCCGCGTTTCAGCTGACGACGCACCAATTCTTTCGAAACAATTCGAGCCAATTTTCGAAGCGCAAGATCTCCTAAATCTCAACAACCGCCACTTCGTCGTCTCGATGATTATTAACGGCGAGAAGACTCCTGCATTCTCCGCTACGACACTTAGCATCCCAACCGCACCAAACGACCTCACGCCACAAATCATCAAACATTCTCGCCTCAACTACGCCCGTAGCCGCTCGGTTGTCGAGGAAGAAATCCGCGAGAATATCGAAGCCGCCGAAAAGTGGAAAAAGAATCTTTCCGACTCTGGGCGCGAAGCTGGCATGCGCGGTTCAGCTAACCAACCAAATCAAAAGAAAGAAAAACCAGTTTTCGAGTTCACGCCACAGGCAGAATTCCGCAAACAAAAAATCTCCCCAAGCAAAGCCGAGGGCAAAGAAGCCGGCCCAAGCCTAAAAGATCTTGGCCGCATCGTCGCAGAACAGCGCAAAGAACAAAAAGCTAAAGCTCCTCAGGTCCAGAAAAAAGGCCGCGATATCAGCTATCACAAGCATAGCGACGCCGACAAGCGCGCCGGCAAACCAGTGCAGCAATAGGAGTAACAACATTAAATATTGCCCCCCCCCGATTTTTTGATACTATGGTTTCAAATATAACCATAAGGAGCAATCATGACTGAAGAAGCAAAAACCGTATCAGCCGTATTATCGGCTGTATGCGCGATATTAGGTATTTTTATATTCGGTATTATACTTGAACCAATAGCCGTAATTACCGGCATTATTGGCGCAACAAGCAAAAAAGTTGGCATTAAAGCAACGGGTATTGCCGGAGCGGTAGTAGGTTGTTTATTGCTAATATATGCCATCTACGCATTAGTAGCGTTACAGAGCGCTATAAATAGCCTAAAATTCTAAATATAAGCCGTCCACGACAAAAAAATAAGCCCCCTCGGGGCTTTATTTTTCTTCTTTTGTCATCTTTTCGATTTCTTTGTAGACGCCCTTGCTATTGTAGACGTTGAACGCAATCGCACCGGCAATCATTGGCAAGTAGTACGTAATACCGCGCCAGAGCAGCACAAATACGCTCAGAGCCGAACCATCGACGAAGTTACCAAAGAAGCCCATAAAGCCCGCTTCCATGCCGCCAGACGCGCCAGGAATCGGTACATAACAACCCATCACAAAGACATACGAGCTCGCCGCAAAGACATTGATGACGTTAAGGTTATCCGCGCAGCCAATCGCGAGCGCGATAAAGATCGGAAGCAAATAATACACCGTAAGCGCCGCCAGCTGATAAGCCACACCGCGTGCGAATACCTTTTTATTGCGAAGAAGCGCCTGGCCATTCTCGTAGTAATTCTGGCAAGCAGCATTCCACTTCTCGATCTTCGCCTTCTTATTCTTCACGAGGCCAAACTTCGCGAGGAAGTTAATTATGCCACCCACTACGGTCTTGTTGAAATTTTTCGAAAAGCTGATAAATAGGAGTGCTAGCAAGATTACGAGATTTATTACAAAGCCCGCAATCATCATCTGTTGGAGCACTGGTACATACTGGAAGAAATGGAAAATACCATCAAAAATCACGCTGAGAATCGCGAGGATCATCAACGCAATCTGGAACATCATATAAGCCTGCACCTCTATATTTGCCCCTGTTGAAACCGGCACACCCTTCTTCTTTAGCTCGTAAATCTGCATTGGCTGACCACCAGTCGAAAGTGGCGTAATGCCGCAGAAGAACTTATTGATAAGCCCCAGATACAGAGCAAACTTGAAAGAAATGTCCTTCTTGTAAATTCGAATAATGCCATAAGTTGACAGGGTATCAAAGATCATATAAACGCAGAAACAGAGAAGGGCAACTATAATCCAGCCGATGTTCGAACTAAAGAGAGTCTCGACGACTTGATTGAAATTATCCTTCAAAACGAACCATAAAAAACCGACGGTAATCGCAAGAATAATCAAGATATTTAGCCATTTATGCTTCATGGATTCCCTGCTATTATACCACTTTTTTCACAAGCGGAATCTTGCTAAAAAGCCACGCGAGAAGCAAGCTAGCAGCGTACGTAATGAGTGTCAAACCCGGAATTAGAATAAACATGCTCCACGGATGCCATGTCGGAAGGGCAAAGAACTTACAAGCGAGCAAGATGAACAGGGCATGAATAACATAAACTCCAAGGCTATGCTTCGCCATAAACGCGACTATCTTTCCAGTTTTTCTCTTGCGACGCATTGCTTCCCTTACCGCTAGGAACACAGCGCTCACATAGAAGAGCATACCCAAATCCCCCAATGCATCATTCCCGATCGCAAAATCAAACCCAGTTGCGCGAGAGCGCGCCACCGAGAATACTATCGTCATCGCTAGTCCTCCCGCTCCAAGTGCATAAATAATACGACGCACTGCCCTCGAAAAACGTTCCGTCGCCAAATAATAACCCAGGATAAAGTATGCAATATACCCAACCCACATGAATTCCGCGACATTGACGGCCGATAAGTTAATCGCCTTAGCAACATGCGCCACTAGGCCGCCTTCGCCCCTCACACTTACAAGAACGCCAAGTATCCATCCTAAAGTAATCATCGAAAAACAAAAGATAATTAGTCCAACGGTAAGCCTTAGTATCTTCCTATCCTCCGTAATCTTCCTAAGAATTGGGACGATAAGATATACAGCTATCAACATCTTCAAATACCACAAATGCCAAAAACCAGATATAGAGTTCTCTATAAACACCATTAGTCGATCATGTCCGCTCCCGTTCGATAAGATAGCTACGACTGCCGCATAAATCAGAGACCAAACTAAGAATATTATTAACATTCTTGGCACCGTCTTCAGATAATGTTTCCTGTAATTAAAAGGTCTCCTGGGATCCAAGAAGATTGCACCAGATATCATGCAGAAAATCGGCACAGCAAGCCTTAGAATGCGCGTAATCGCACCGAGCAAGTAATAATCTCCCGAATACATGTCGGGAAGGGGATTAGACCAAAGCGTAGCCCGCATACACACGTGGACCCCGATAACCGCCAACGGCGCAAAGGCTCTCAAATAATCCAAAAATACCATATGCGGCTGTTTCGTCGCATTTTTCCCACTGCCAGACCGAGTTTGCGTCATGGCGCTCATGATTACCTCCAAAATTATTTTTATTTTAGCATAATTATTTTTCGAGCGTAAGCTCTTTCGGGCCAAATAGGGAATTAAAAGGGAAGTTCTCCCCTGTTCCACCCCTGTTAAATATAGCTCAATACCCTCTTTCGTATCCGTTAATACCCTATTCTACCTCTGTTAATAAGGGGCAGAAAATGCGTTTCACCCCTATTCTACCCCTGTTATCACACCTTACGACCCCTGTTAGAGCGAAAATGAGGCTATAGAAGGCCCCACAAGGGCCACTAGCCGGCGAGACATATATGGAATCGGGAATATAAGCAAAAGCGGGAAGCAGCGCGAAATAAAGGGCATATACGGCAGATTGTCGGCCGGGCGGCGGAAACTAAGCATAAACGAGACGAGTGTATACTCGACTTTTGCCTTAATATCCAATGTCGCACAATGCATATTTTACGACTATATATAGGCATAGGCCGGGCTATATAGACAATTAGCTCTTCTGACACAGTAGGACTAGCCTGCCGGTAAATGACCTTCTAATTTACGCGCATTTCTATCCGTTACGGCAACACGCGATCGATAAACCAAATATATGGTGTCCCCCGGATTTTTAGCCGGGGGAGCGGCTCAGAATAGCTCAGAAGTGGTCGAAACACCTGGAAAATTTGACAACATTTAGCTATAAATCACACG
>Ga0310690_10005996_pt1 | contig 16187 bp, 11 predicted proteins | sample AusTroGonzalo_MG_2_FD_207661 | JGI IMG/M metagenome (GOLD analysis project Ga0310690, IMG submission 207661) | Bovine rumen microbial communities from tropical cattle in Woodstock, Queensland, Australia - Gonzalo_04 (v2) (version 2) | ecosystem: Host-associated > Mammals > Digestive system >... | reverse complement strand
TGTTTAAAGAGCTGAGTTTAGACATGAATAATGCCATGTTTAAGAACACAAAAACAGACTTTACGTTAACGGGCAACACGCAACCGATCAGTTTTGAAAAGAATTTAGGTTCAAGATCAAGATGGTCATTAAGCGGTAAGAAAGTCGGTAACATGAGCTATGGTGTCGGTGTTGCCTTTACAGACATCAGAAGTCAGGACGGTGATAAGAACAACAACAGAAAAGACGAAATGTTCCAGATGATGATGCCGTTAGGCTATGAAAAATATGGTCTTGAAATGATATCGACATTAAGGTTGGGGTATGCCTACGGACATTATACGCGAAGCGGATATCGCAACAGAAGTTATGACGGTAAAATGGAAAAAAGAATATTCGGCGTGACAAACGAGGTAAGGTATCCGATGAGTATCGGCGGATGGAAGGTTGCGCCGAAAGCGGAATTTAACGCCATCGGATATAAAATTAAAGGACATGAGGAAGAAAAAGAGTTTGCGCTTAATATTGACGAGCAAAATGTGTATAGCGTTGAAGGTGGTGTCGGTTTTAATTTAAGCAAAGAAAGACAATTTTCTGAAAATCACTACTTGAAGTTTGATACGGGCATGATGGTCTATCACGAATTTGCAAATCCGTATGAGCTAAGGCTTTCAATGCAGGATATGGATGGAAGTTGGAAAATAAGAGATGAAAAGCGAAGAAGCGAGCGGTTGATGATTAAAAATGCGCTGGAATATAATTTTGATCCGTTTTCGATATACGCAAATCTTTATTCATACATAGACAGTGAATATCGAACCAAAGCTGATATCGGTTTTAAATATGCGTTCTAAAAAATGATATATGACATCTTTGTTACCAATTTTGACTTGATTTCTTTAATAAAGAAATGTAAAAACAAAAAGAAAATATAAGAACTGGAAGAAAAAAATGCTTTTGACATTTGCCGTTATCATTATCGGAACATTGTTTGCTTTGCGACCATTGCAAAAAAATGTGTTTTTTTTGCTTTATTTTGCGCTGATGATGGGCTGTGCTTATGCCTTTGAATTGAAAGGTTTTTATTTTGATCCGTTTTCAAAGCAAAGTCTTTTGATGTTTTTACTTCTCCATTCGGTGTTGATTAATTTGGTGACAATGATGGCTTATGCTTCAGATAAGAAAGCAGCCAAGAAAGGCGACTGGCGTGTGCCGGAAATTCAGCTCCATCTGCTTGAGCTTCTGGGCGGATCACCCGGAGCGTTTTTATCGCAGAAACTGTTTCATCATAAAACAAAAAAGAAGAGTTTTCAGCTTTCGTTTTTATTTGTTTTTGCCGTTCAAATTGTTATTGTTTACTATGTTCTTAAAATGTTACGTATAATTTAAGGGGTTAATCGTTGTCTAAGAAAAAAGAAGAGCCGATAGAGCTTCAGATGAAATTTCATGAGCACTATGAAATGATGTGGCCGTTTATTAAGCCGTATCTTTTCAGAGCTATTTTAGCCGTGCTTGTGAGTGTGCCGATTGGAGCATTGGACTCGGTGATTGCGCTTTCGTTAAAGCCCTATATGGATATTGTTTTGGTGGAAAAATCGGAAAATTCACCGATTTATATTCCGTTTTTGATTATCAGTTTTACATCTTTGCAAGGTGTGTTGACCTATATTGCAACTTATTTGAACTCTTGGGTCGGCAATAAAATTAATCAAGATTTGAAACGCCATATGTTCAAAAAGTTGATGAGAATGGAAACATCATATTTTGATTTGAACAACTCGGGTGTGATTTTACAGCGCTTTTCTTCAGACTGTAACACCGCTTGCTCAGGGTTGCTTGAGAATTTAAGAACGTTTATTTCAAAGTTTTTCTCATCATTTTCGCTTGTCTGTGTGTTGATTTATAATTCATGGCAGCTTGCTTTAATTGCGATTTTTGTGATGTTTTTTGCTTTTCTGCCCCTTTCAACCGTTAAAAAACGTATTAAAAGAACGGTGATGAAAAATGTTGAAGAAGGGGCTAAAAACTTAACGAATTACAATGAGGTTTACAGCGGAAATAAAACAATTGCGGGCTATAATTTGCAGGAACGTATGTACGAAAGGTTTGATGAGACCTTAAAAACAATGTTTAAGCTCAGCATCAAAATGGTGCAGAAAACAGCGTGGATTACGCCTTTAATGCACGTTGTTGTGTCAGCAGGTATCGGTGCTGTTGTGTGGTATGGAAGCTCGCTGATTGTGACGGGCAAAATTTCAGCCGGTAATTTTGTTTCTTTTATTACGGCATTGATCTTGCTCTATACGCCGATTAAAGGTATCGGTAAAAGTTTTAACAGTGTGCAAGTTTCATTTTTAGCCATTGAGCGTTTGGTTGAAATCATAAATATGGAACCGAAAGTGAAAGATAAAGAAAACGCTGTTAAACTAAAGAAGGTGAAAGACAGCATTGAATTTAAAGACGTTTGTTTTGAATATATCAAAGGTGTGCCTGTTCTGAAAAATGTAAACTTGAAAGTAAAAGCCGGTTCGAACATTGCTATTGTCGGTAATTCAGGTGGCGGCAAAACAACGCTTGTGAACTTGTTGCCGCGCTTTTATGATGTGACTGCCGGTCAGATTTTAATTGACGGACATGACATCAGAGATTATACGCTTCACTCATTGCGTGCTAATATGGCAGAGGTTTTTCAGGATAATTTCTTGTTTGCCGGAACAATCAGAGAAAATATTTTATCCGGAAAAGAAGATGCGACGGAAAAAGAAATTGAGCGCGTTTTAAAGCTTGTGTATTTGGATGATTTTGTTGCCGGACTAAAAGACGGTTTAGACACAAGAATAGGTGAAAGAGGAACGCTTCTCTCTGGTGGTCAAAAGCAACGTTTGGCGATTGCGCGCGCTTTGATTAAAGATGCGCCGATCGTGATTTTAGATGAAGCAACGTCGGCTCTTGATAATAAGTCTGAGGCAATTGTTCAAAAAGCAATTGAAAACCTCATGAAAAACAGGACGGTTTTTGTGATTGCGCACCGTTTATCCACGATTAAAAATGCTGAAAAAATCATTGTGATGAATGATGGCCAGATGGTGGAAATGGGAACGCATGAAGAATTGCTCAAAATTGAAAACGGTGCCTACAAAACGCTGTATAATGCGCAATTTAAAACAGCGGCTTAAAGTTATTGAACGATACTTCCCGATAAGGAAAGAAGAACTTGTTTTGGCGGGATGTTTTGTGTGATGACCGCCTGAAAAACAGGATACATTTGCTCGCATTCATTAATAGCAATATCGATAATTTGTGCAAGCTTTTGCTCAAAATAAGCATCTTCTGAGTTAACGATAATGGCATGTTTGAAAACGGGGGTTTCACGCTCGCTCCAATAGGAAAAATGACCGAGCCAAAGATCTTGATTGATTAAGGCTAAAAGTTCAAACATGCGGGAATTATCGCAAATTTTATTTTCAAGATCCATAAAACAAGACAAATGAAGACACTGGAGATGTGCTTCCCAAGCAAAGAAAAGAAGCAGATTTTTCCATTTTCCTTGCATCTGAACAACGATTTCATTTGAGCTGCGACGTTCAAACCCGTAAGATTTCTGCCCAAAGATGTTTTCGACAGTGTCAATCGGGTTAAGGTTAACCAAATTCGCAGCGTTTAAGAACATAGAAATGCCTTTTGTTAAATTCAATCAACAGAATATAAACGCAAAAAAAAGGATACAATATTCTTGATAAAGTTGTGCAACAAAAAAAATGAACAAAAAAATTTATTTAAAAAAAACAAGCAATTAAAAATTTTGTTGGTAATCATTTTATTTTTAATGTGGATATTATTTTGAGTATTAATATACTTTTAAAAGTTAATGTTTTTAAGGAAGTGTTTATGACAGGCTTGGCGTACCCGGAGATTTCTCCAATTTTTTTGAAAATCGGTTTTTTATCCGTCAGATGGTATTCTTTGGCTTATTTGTTCGGAATTATTGCAGCCTGGATTTTGATATATAGAAACATTCAAAAATATAAATTACCGATTAAAAGAACACAGTTAGACGATTTAATTTTTAATATAACGATAGGCATTGTGTTAGGCGGTCGGATTTTTTATGTTTTGTTTTACAATATAGACATGTTTCTTTCAAATCCTTTGGAAATTTTTGCCTTGTGGCATGGGGGAATGTCTTTTCATGGTGGTCTTTTAGGCGCAATCACCGGTCTTTATTACAGCGCCCGAAAAATAAAATATCCTTTTTTAGGCTTAACGGATATGGCTGCTCTTTACACGCCGATCGGTTTGTTTTTCGGAAGATTGGCTAATTTCATAAATGATGAGTTGTGGGGGCGGCCGACAGACGTGCCGTGGGCAGTGAGATTTCCGAACGGCGGGTACATACCAAGGCATCCGTCTCAGCTTTATGAAGCAGCGCTTGAGGGTGTCGTTTTATTTTGTTTGCTGCAAATTTTATGGCGTTTTGAATGGGTGAGGGCAAAAAAAGGGTTTGTTTCCGGTGTGTTTTTGACTTTTTATGCACTCGTTCGGATTTCTATTGAATTTTTCAGAGAACCGGATGTGCAACTCGGCTTCTTTTTTGAATATGTAACAATGGGACAGATGCTCTCAATGCCGTTGTTGTTGGTCGGAATTTGGTTGATTTATTTTTCTTCAAATCAAAAATTACGGTCGTGAGGGTGTGCGGTAAGTCTTTTTTGATTTTTCAAGTTCTTCGCAGAATGTCATATTTTGAGTAAAGCTGTATCTTTGACGGAAGTTTTCATACATACGCGTCAAAACGGCAAAGGCATCTGCATCGCTTCTTTTCTTTTCGGAAACAGCCGGCGTAATCGTCAGTTTAATGATTTTTTTCTTTGAAAGAACGAATTCCGTTCCGGCAACAAGACGGCGCATATTTTCCATTAATTCATAAGTTTGTTTGATATCCGTATCAAAGAAAACAAAACAAAATTGATCTGGCTTTAAGCGATAGCAAAGAGCATCAGGCTCAAAAGACAAAACACGTTTTAAAACCATTTGAACAATTTTATCTGTTTGTTTTTGTTTGAAGACGTTTAAAATTTTGGCGTAGTTGTCAATATAAAAGAAGGCAACGATATATTTGGGCGGAAAAATCTTTTCATCGTGCCTTTTAAAAGAATTGAGAGAATAAAGACCGGTGGCGGGATCTCGAAAATGGCGATAAATGTCAGATGTGATGTTTGAAATAAAAATAAGAAACAGGGCGCCAGATAAAGAAAAAATAAAGTACGGCAAATCCGTTATGTTCAAAAAAGCCCAAAAAATTAAAAAAGAAGCAAAGAAAAAGGCACTGTCTTTAATGGACGGAGTTATGCTGACGGATAAGAGAAAATAGCAAAAAAGCGCGCTCCAAAAGAAAGTAGCGACAAAAGAAAACATTGAAGATAAATCAACAAGATTTAAGCGATAAAAATTTTCAACAATTGTTGCTTCAAACAGAAAAAAACAAAGCAAAGCAAAAGAGTGCGCATGTTTAGGGGAAATTTTAAAAATAAAAAAAATGTTGAGAGGGACAAGAAGCGTAAACCAAGTGCTCAAAGAAGGCATTTCATTTATTTCAAGGTAGGAATGGGTGATTCGACCGGTGACAATGTAAAGGTATAAAATAAATAAAGAAAAGAAAAGACTTCTCGTATCTTTTGAAAAGCAAAGAAAAAGAAAATTAAACAAACAAATGAAATAAAAAACAATGTTTGCCGTTGATGTTTGAAAGTTTGCCATATCTTTGAAAAGAGTTGCGCAAAAAAGGGCAATTAGAGTGATAAATGCCGGCAAATAAGATGTCTTAACAGACGAAAGCCAATTCAAAACAATGCGCAAAAGAAAACCTCTTTGTTAAAATTCAAAGCGCATTATAAATAAGAAAGGTTTAAATTTTGTTGACACACTTTAAAATGGAGCTGTCACCATAGGAATAAAAACGATATTTTTCTTCAATGGCGTGTGCATATGCCTGTTTCATGCGCTCGGTTCCGGCGATGGCACAGATAAGCATAAAAAGTGTTGATTTGGGTAAGTGGAAATTTGTGATAATCATGTCAATAATCTTAAAACGGTAACCAGGTGTGATGAAAATGTTCGTTTCACCGCAAAAGGGATGTAAAACCCCATTTTCATCGGCCGCCGATTCGAGCAAGCGTACAGATGTTGTGCCGACGGCAATAATGCGACGCCCTTCTTGTTTTGCCTTGTTGATTCGATTCGCGGCATCTTGAGAAATGATACCGAACTCGGCATGCATTTTATGATCTTTCGTGTCATCTGTTTTAACCGGTAAAAAAGTGCCGGCACCGACATGGAGGGTTAAAAAAACTTTTTCAATGCCTTTTTGATCTAAACGATCTAAAACATTTTCAGTGAAGTGAAGTCCGGCTGTCGGCGCAGCAACAGCACCTTCATGTTTTGCGTAAACGGTTTGATAATCTTCTTTGTCATTATAAGGATTCCAAAGACCTTTGGTTGGTCTGTCACGCTTAATATAAGGCGGAAGCGGCATGGCACCATACGTTTGAAGCATATTAAAAAGAGCATCAACACCACATAAAAATTCAATTAAGACACCGTCTTCCTGATCTTTTTTTAGGACCTTTGCTTGAAAGGACGATTCAAAAGTTGATATTTCTGATGTGTAAAAAGTTATTAAGTCGTTTTCTTTTAAGCGTTTGGCATTTTTGATAAAGCTCCACCACGAAAGGCCGTTTAAAGGATGATAAAGGGTGACTTCAACCAAAGCTTCGCCTTTTGCGCCATAAAGACGAGCCGGGATAACCTTTGTGTCGTTAAAAACAAGCAAATCACCTGAATGCAAAATATCAGGCAAATCATAAAAATGTCTGTCCGTTATTTGATTTGGATCAGATAAATCTAAAAGACGCGAGGAATCGCGTGGATTGGCCGGCGTTTTGGCAATCAGGTCTTTGTCAAGATTAAAGTCAAATATGTCAACTTTCATGAAAAACATCCTTATTGATAAAAAAGCAATATTAAATGTGCTTATAAAGCATAATAAAAGACAAAGCAAGATAAAAAACAGCCATGTGCTCAATTCTTATTTTTGGCGTATTTGTCATTAATTTTTTAGTTTTGTCAAAAAGTTCTTGATTTTATCAAAAAAAGGAGTATATTACGGGCAAAATTTTTTGCAAAAATGTTTGTTTGGAGAATAAAAATGGTCAAAAGAAGAATGACTTATGAAGAAGCGAAAGATATTTTGTTAAGCGCTAAAGTGTCGGATTCGGACTTTGCAAAAGCAAAGAAATGGATGAAATACTACTTTCCTTATAATCCGAGTTTAACAGCTGCCGCCGAGAAGGAGGCTGCATATCAAAAAAAGCGTGGCAAAAGAGTGGATGACGCATATATCTATAGGAAAAACCTTTTAGATTTACGCTCTTTTTCTGAGAAGTATACATATAAGATGTTCAAAGAAGAACACAAAGATTTGATTTCACAAACCCTTATTAAAGGAGAAAACAGAGGTTTTAAATTTTATGTTTCAGAGGTAACAAAAGATGAGTATTTTGATTTAGCTTTGGAAAACGCAAAATTTGAAACAGTAATGGATCTTGTCGGAAGTGAAGATTTTTATGCGTTAAAGGGAAAAGACAAAGAAGAAGCTTATGTTGATCATGTTAATGAAGTTGCTTTAACAAATATATGCCGAGCTGCTGTTGCTTCTGAAATTGAAGAACCTAAAAAAGAGGAAAAAGATGTTTCAAGCAAAGGATTTATAGGCTATATTGAAAGACAGCGTCAAAAAGTAAATACGATTATAGAAAAGATCTTAAAAGGGGAAAAAGAAGAAATTATCATTAAGGCCGATCAATTTTCTATTAATACGGCAAATACGATTAAAAAAGCCGAAATATGGATGGGCAAATTAAAAACAAAAGCCTCTAAGTTACAAAGGGATTCACACGAAACACTCCAAAAAATTGCAGCTTATGTTGGCGCTAAGAAAAATAAGTTAGCTAAAAAGGCTGATAAAGTAACCGGCGGAAGATATAGCCGAATTGTTGAAAATTTCAAAGAAAACAAATTGCACCTCGTAACAAATTTAGCTGCAACAGCTCTTTTAAGTTTATCGGGCTATGGAACGGTTGCCTTGCTGGGCTATGGGGCATATATGATTGCGGATGCATGGATTAACCCGATTATTAAAGAAGCAACAAGAATGCGTGCTTTAAAAAGAAAAGAGATGCCCGTGCCTCAAACACGCAAAGAGCGTTTTGAAGAAACAAAAAGTTTGTTGGCAGATGCTCACACTAAATTAAAAAAGGATCCGAAATATAATAAAAGAGCAATCATTACCACTATTGTGGCTGCCGTTTCTTTCGGAGCGCTTGCAAAATACGCGAGTGCAATTAATTTAGATGCTGCAAAAGAAGCCGGAGATGTCATTGTAAAAGGTTTTAGAAAAACATTTTCTTTGGTCAGAGCCGGTGTTGCCAATATGGTACAATTAACGGAAACAGCCATAACGGGTGTTGATGCGCTAAAAAACAAGAATGATATCAGATGCCAAAAAGAATTTAAAAGTTCTTTAAGAGGACTGGGGGCAGGTTTGGTCACTTCAAGTGTCGCACAGCTTTTTGCCGGAAATATTCGTTTGCCAGGTAAATTTCATGGATGGTTCAGTAATCTAATTCATAAAGATCATACAGATGTTAATGTATTGGTTAAAGATGGTGTAGAAACTGCGCCCCTTTTGGAAAATGCTCCTGAGCGTTCAGGTGGTTTGAAGGGGATGTTTAAGGAATTGTTCCATAAAAAACCTGCCGATTTGCAAGAAACAGGGTTGGTAACGGGAGATGAGGTTTTAGACACGCCATCGGTAGCAGAAAATGTTTCAGCAACAATTGAGCTGAAAGAGTTTCCTGAAAACTGGAGTAAGGATATGACGATTACAGAAAATCAATTTAATACATTAACAAAGACAATGGACGGATCTGTGATTAATGATGCAGGAGAAGATGTGAGCCTTAATGAAGCTTATTCAAACTTAACATCAGATGTGATGAAAAAATTTGAAACGGCTATTTCTGAAAACGGAAAAAGCTTAGGGCTTGAAGGAAAAGCATTGGAAGCATATGTTCAAAACCACACTTTAACACCGGAACAGGTTTTGTATCGTTATAACAGGTTGAATGCTTTTGACGGTATTTTCAAAAAGGGTGGCAGTTCACTTAAAAGTATGTGCGGAACTCAAAACTTCAGCAAGTATGATAAAGAGTTGACCCCATTGATGAGATTGCTGGCCGGTGATGAAGACATGACACCGGAGCAATATCGCGCGGCAGCTGCGATTCTTGATAAAAAGACCTTTAATGATATTCTCAGCAAAGGAAGCAATGATACGGTTTATATGGGGTCTTCCATATCAAAAGACAGCCTCGGTAATGAATATCATCGTGTTTGGAGCAAACGTGCTTTACAGATGAGCTAAGAAAAGACAAATTTGCTTTTAATTTAAATCGATTCGGATGCTGATATTGCTAGATTACAGCATGGTATTTCGTCGGCTTAGAAGACAGCAATCAAAAAACGAATCCTTTGTCAAAATAAAGTCAAATATGTCTAAATTTGTTTTGTTGAAAGTTTTTCATGAAAAAGAAAGATAAATTCAGCAAACAGAAAGGTTTAAAAAAAGAAAAAAAGGAAAGTAAAGAACAAAACTAAAGAGCTTTTTTTGAAAATATTTTACGTTTTGTCAAAAAAGTTCTTGATTCGAACAAAAAAATAGTGTATATTACTCCCAGATTTTTGAAAAAATGCTTATTTGGAGAACATAAAAATGGCAAAAGAAAAGATGACAGAAGATCTTGCAGTTAAGATTTTGAGCGGTGATTTTTCTCATCCCCGTTTTGCAGAAGCAAAAAAGTGGATGATGGACAAGTTTCCGGGTCACCCCGTTTTAAAAGAATTGGAAAAAAGAGAAAAAGCTTTCCGAAAAGAAAACAATTTGGAAAGTAACGATGCTGCTCTTTATACGGCAAACGCCGAAAGTTTGCAAAAAGCTGAGACATCTCGTGCTTCTGATGATGAATCTTCGACGATGTTTGATAAGATCGTGGACGCTGTCAGCATGCATGAATATGACAAAGACGACAGTGGTAAGGGAGTCATAGATACAACATTTACGCCTGAAAGAAAAAGAGAGTATTTAGCACAATTACGCGCGGCTAAAGCCTTAGAAGCCGATATGATTTTACTCGGAAGTGAGCAATATAATAAAGCTTCTGAAAAAGAAAAAGCTGAAATGCGCTCAGAAATGGTTGATGCCAAATTCTACGAGGGTGTGCTTCAGCTTTTGGTTGCTTCTCATGTAAAAAAGCCGGAGGGCAAAGAGCTTGAAGTTGGTAGTAAAGAACACGCCACATGGGTTAAAAAAGAAAGCGACAAGATGGAAAAAAGGCTTAATGCCGCTATAAGCTCAGAAGGAAAGAAAGAAAAACTTAATCTTGATGCGGATCTTGTTTTGCTTTCAATTGAAAATACGGCAAATAAAGTTCAAGCCTTTACAAATCAGTTAAAAGAAAAGGCAAAAGAATTTAAAGAAGATGCTCGCAAAAAAATAAACAGTATTGCCGTTCGCTTTTTAACAAGAAAAGATAAGGTAGAAAAAGACACAGATAAAGCTTCAAGAGGCAGATACTCAAAAATTAAGGCTGTTGCAACAGTTATCAGAGATAAAGCTTCTGATGAGATTTGGCGTTACGGCTATACTGCCGCAACTTCTGTCGGTTTTGCCATCGGCACAAAAGCTATTATCGCGCTCGGTGCTGCTTCTGCACCATGGTTGATTGGTGTTGGTGTTGGATATGGTGCACTTCATGCTGCCGGCGCTTGGGTTTTACCGGTTTTGGCAGAAAAACGCAAACTTGAACGTTTGGCAAAAGAAGATGGCAAAAAAATTAAAGTAAGCTGGAAAGAAGCCAGAGCTAATTTGCTTGTTAAAAAAGAAGGTGAAAAATTAAGTGATTATGAAAGGAGTGCTCGCTTAAATACGCTTCTTGGTTTGGTCGGCGGTGCTGTTATTGGTGGTGTTTTGTGCAAGTTACAGATCGCACAAGCAACAGCGGAAGCTGCTAGAACAGGTGTTGAAATCGCAAAAGAAGTTGCCGAAACAAGCGAAAAAGGCGTCGATGTGACAAAAGCTGTCAAGATAGCCGGTATTTCTTTGCGTGCCGGTACACCGGCTGCTGCCAACTTAGCTGATGCAGGTATTACATATTGTCAAAATCCGAATGATCCGAGCACTCGTTTCAAAGCAGGACAGAAAGCACTCTCCGGTGTTTTTGCCGGGTTGGCTGCCGGTGGAACGATTTGGCTTTCATCACTTGATTGGTCAAAAGTTGGCGGTTGGTTCAAAGATGTGGCCGAATCAGTTAAAGATGTGTTTGGTCATGGAGGTCACGGCACAACTGTTGCAGAAACTGTTGCTAACACGACACAAGAAGCTGCTTCAAACATAGCTCCTGATGCTGCACCTTATGTTCAAGCCGGTTATCCTTATGGCCAAGGATCTTTGGATACATTAACAACTTCAAAATTGGCACCGGGAGACGGTGTCAGATTATATACGCAAGATGTTGCACAGGATAGCTTGGATGTTTCAAATGTGACAGACAGTGCTGCGGGTGTTGAAGGCGTGGCCGGAGGTGCGGCAGCAACTCAGTTTGAACCTTTCCCGGTTAAATGGAACAAAGAACTTGCAGGAAGTATTGATAAGCCTCATTGGGATTTAGCAATGAGCCGCATCAATAACGGTCAAATCGCCGATATTGATCCGAATGGTCTTGATAAAATTTGGGTAAATATGGATGATGAGTTTATGTCACATTTCCCCGAAGGCACAAAGAAAGCAGAAGTGTTCTATGACTATGTGGAATTGATGCGTAACGGTCGCAGGCATATTGATATTTTAGGTGGTGAAAAATATAGCTTTACAGATATGTATGGCGAAAAACAAGTCGGTTTCTATTACAACACACCGGCAGGGAAGGTCAAAATCGAAGATGAGGGAATTATTGCTTATGCCAAAGAAATGATAGCCAAAGACAGAATTCCCGAGATAGCCAGGCCACATGGTGAGAACTTTTTGGCAGCACAATTGATGAAGCTTGATATTGAAGGTATGGATGGCGATAAAATGCAAGCTGTGATTGATATTGCTATGGGAACATATGATAAACCGCAGGTTATGGATTCTGTTGCTAAAATTCATGAAATGTTTCCTGAAATGAACAAAGGGCAATTAACAAAGTTGGCTAAAATTGTGGATTACAACAGGGCTTACAATGAAAACGGTGAGGCTTTGGAAGCTTTAACAAAAGCTATTAACTGCCATGACCAAAGCGGTTTGAATGAGCAAACAACAGAAGTACTTTCAAGAAGAGCTGAAATTTTAAGCAAGAGTACCGGTGATGCCAGAGCAGATTCTATTGAGGCAGGAAATTGCAACAGTACAATGCTCCACTCAAGAGCAAAACCTGTTGTTGTTACTCAGACTGTGGAGGAAACAACTGAAGTTGTAAAGAAAACAAAAGAAACGATGTTGACGACCACTCAAGAAATTAAAGGACAGGTGGAACATACATCTGAAGCAAAGCTTGCAACCCGAGCAGCGGCGCCTGCACCAAAAACACCTAGCGGACGCGAAGGATTTAGCCAGTTTGAGTCTACGCTTCAATCAGATGATCCGAATGCGACGACAATAACAGATGAGCAAGCCGCAGAAGCAATTAAGGATCAGCAAAGATTGCAGGGTCAGAAGGTGCAAAAAGGAAATGACGGGTACTAGACCTGAAGCGTTATCAAAAAAAGCTCCGAGAAATCGGGGCTTTTTCTTTTGTTGACAAGAAAAGGCGGATATGGTAGGAAAAAGAGGTGCTTGATGGTGCTTTGTTTGGAGGCGCAACAAAGAGACCCCTTATCTTCGGCACTAAAGTGCCTCGAGGGGTGACGAGGTTTATGGATCCTCGGGATTGGCTGGCGCCAACCCAAGGATGACTGAGAAGGAGTAAGATCCTCGAGACAAGAGCAAGGATGACGGTGAGAAGAGATGCCTTATCCTCGGCTCAGCTCGGAGGCATGACGGGAAAAAAAAGAAAGTGCCTCGAGGGGTGACGGTTAGGAGAGAAAAAAACTTTAAGGATGAGATAACAAAATGAAGATTTTATATTGCGGTGATGTGGTCGGCAGGCCGGGGCGGGAAGTTGTGATTAAACAGGTGCCGCTTTTAAGAGAAAAATATAAATTAGACGCTGTGATTGTGAACGCTGAAAATGCGGCTCACGGTTTTGGTTTGACACCTTCTGTTTGCCGCGATTTATTTGAAGCCAAGGTTGATGGGATTATTACGGGAAATCATGTTTTTGATCAGCAGGAAATTGTGCCGTTTTTGGATGCGGATAAACGTATTATACGTCCGCTGAATTACCCCGAGGGAACCGTTGGAAAAGGGTGTATGACAATTGAACTTTTAAATGGGAAAAAGCTTTTGGTGGCTCAGGTGATGGGGCGCGTTTTTATGGAGGCCTTGGATTGCCCTGTCAAATCTTTAGCCAAGGTTTTGGAAAAATATCAACTGGGCGTGAATGTGGATGCTATTTTGGTGGATATTCATGCCGAAGCAACGTCTGAAAAAATTTCATTCGCGCATTATTTTGACGGTAAGGTTTCCGCTGTTTTCGGAACGCATACACATGTGCCGACAGCTGATGAGTGTATTTTAAAAAACGGGACAGCTTATTTGACTGATGTCGGCATGTGCGGCGATTACGATTCGGTGCTCGGTTTTGAAGAAAAAGCGCCGATTGCAAGATTGTTAAAAAAATATCCGACGGAGAGACTTGTGCCCTCCAAAGGCAAAGGAACACTCTGCGGCGTGATGGTTCAAACCGATGACAAAACGGGGCTTGCAACAAGCGTTGAACGCATTATGATTAAGCCTTAGATTTTTTGTTGCTCTTTTCTTTTGGGTTCATCTTAATGATGATTTGTTTTTTGGTTGTATCATAAGAAAGGGAGGCCACGCCGCCTCTAAAAGCCAAAGCATCTTTGCCAAACAGTTCATAACGCCAGCCCTCAAGAAGAGGATTGTTTTCATCATGGCCGCAGGCGATGTTACGCAAATCTTGTTCATCTGCAACAACCGATTCGACAACACCTTCCTGCTCACATTTAATTTTTAAAACCAATTTCAAAAGTTCGGTTAAGGCTGCGGCACCGGAAGGAATATGAACACGGTGTTCTTTATCAATCTTTTTTAATTCGCTTGTAAGCGGTAAGCGACGCGAGGTTTCCAAAGCCTCTAAAATTTCAACAGCCAGTTTACCGTTTGAAACATCTGCACGGATGTTGCGAACCTGCTTTAAATCATCAATCGTTTTGGGATTTGTTGAGGCAATGGCAACAAGCATTTCATCTTTTAAGATGGAGCGCTTTGGAATGTTGTATCTCATGGCACGTCTTTCGCGCCAAGCCGCTAATTCTTTTAAGGCAGAAAGAAAACGCGTGCTGTGCGCGGAATGTTTGATTTTTTGCCAGGCGGCGTCGGGATCAACCTGATAGCAGCGCTCGTCTAAAAGAGCTGCCGTTTCATCTTCAATCCAACTTGTGCGGTTGTGATCTTTTAAATATTTTTGCAAATATTCATAGCAGGGAATTAAAAATGTAACATCACGAAGCGCATATTCAAGCTGGTTGTTATCAAGCGGACGAAGTGACCAGTCAGTAAGGCGGCTTGATTTATCAAGCTCAACTTTGGTAACCTCAAAAACAAGAGAATCATAGCTGATACATCTGCCGAAACCGCAAACGGAAGCGGCAATTTGCGTGTCAAACACGGGTTTTGGCATTTTGCCCGTTAAGTGATAAAAAATTTCAATATCCTGCCGGCCGGAATGAACAATTTTTAAGATTTTCTCGTTGGCTAAAACATCAAAAAAAGGTTGTAAATCAAGATCTTCAACCAAGGGATCAATAATGGCGGCACCGTCTTTGAAGGCAATTTGAATGAGGCAAAGCTTCGGGAAATATGTTTTTTCGCGAACAAATTCCGTGTCAAACGTGATATATTTTTGGCTTTTAAGTTCTTTGCACAGCTCAAGAAGCGATTCGTTATGTTGTATCAGACGCATGTGTCATATTCCTAAAATTAAGACTAAAAATTAAGCTTATACCCACCGTTTTCCGTTGAAATAAGTTCAGGCCAATCTTTGTTTTTTTCAACCTTTTGGCGAAGTCTGTAGATGTGTGTTTCGATGGTGTGCGTTGAAACATCAGGGCTGTAGCCCCAAACTTCTTGCAAAAATTCGGTTTTTGAAGTGGATTTGCCTTTCATTTTATGAAGATACAAAATCATGGAAACTTCACGCTCAGTCAATTTTATTTTTTCGCCGTTTTTGGTGTTTTTAAGCTCTTTTTCAAGAGGTGAAAGCTCATAACCGTTAAAACTTAAAACACCGGCCTCTGATGTGAGAAGAAAATTAAGCACCGATTGCATCAAATTTAAAAACACGTTCAAAGAAAAAGGCTTTTGAATGTATTTTACAAAAGGATTTTCCGCTTCCTTCTTTTGCCCTTTTTTGAAAAATACAAAAATAGGTGTGCGCTCAAATTTTTGCCTTAAATCCGTAAGTTTTGAAACATCTTCATCCAAAACAATGATATCCGGTTTCAAACTTTCATCACAAGAATAATTTTGTGTTTGAGAAAGGATTTGTGAAGATAAATCTTCCTTAAAAACGTTGTTTTTTGAAACAATTAAAATGTTTATCATCAATTTTTCCTTTAGTGATAATTGCGGATAATAGACGTTAAAACGCCCTGAATTTTAACGCGTGAGGCATCAAGCTTTCGCGTTTCATAATCTTTATTGCAAGGGATAAGCCAAACCTCGCCGCCGTTTTTTTGCAAGACTTTTAATGTGGCTTCTTCGTTATCAATCAAAGCAACAACAATGCTGCCGCTATCTGCCGTGTCAGCTTGTTTAATGATGGCGGTATCACCGTCTAAAATGCCGGCTTCAACCATGGAATTGCCTTCAACGCTTAAAGCATAATAACGACCTCTGGCAACCATATCAAAAGGAACGGAAATCGTTTCTGTTTCATTGGCAATAGCGGCAATCGGCGTGCCGGCAGCGATTTTGCCGTATAAAGGAATTT
>Ga0310690_10005995_pt1 | contig 16190 bp, 13 predicted proteins | sample AusTroGonzalo_MG_2_FD_207661 | JGI IMG/M metagenome (GOLD analysis project Ga0310690, IMG submission 207661) | Bovine rumen microbial communities from tropical cattle in Woodstock, Queensland, Australia - Gonzalo_04 (v2) (version 2) | ecosystem: Host-associated > Mammals > Digestive system >... | reverse complement strand
GAAGAGAAGCTGGTTATGGTTCCCGTCAAGGGAGCCTGGAGGCTATACTACGGCGGCAGTTCAGCTACGGATAAGTACCTGGACTATCAGTTTAAATAATAATCTTTATACGGAATCCTTTCACAGTGGGCTCTTCAATGAATTGGGAGCCCATTTCTTTTACCCTTTCCAGTGCCGCCCTGTCCACATCGACCCCCTGGAGAGGGGATTCGGTGTAGCCTTCCATCATAAAGGCCAGGGCCGTTTCCCCGGTGAGGCCGGAGTAGCTGAGCACCACGTGCAGCGGATAATGCTCCTTCAGCAGCACCGAGGTCATTAGATCCGTTATCTGGAAAATGGCTTCCCGTTTCTCCGGGATGCTGTATTTCACGCAGAATGCGCCCATCGACGAAGACATTCCGAAGAAGTCGAAATCCTGGCTGTCGATATCGAAAATGAGCTTCTGCATCTGCTGCACGAACACCTTGGTGGCGCTGTGCACGGGATGGTCGAAGATCTGCTCCGGAGTGCCGTCTTCCCAGATTACGCCCTGGTTCATGAAGAAGATCCTGGTGGAAACCTCCCTGGCGAACTTCATCTCGTGGGTGACAATGATCATCGTGATGCCGCTCTCGCGTGCCAGCTGACGGATGACGCTGGTAACTTCACCGGTCATGGAAGGGTCCAGGGCCGATGTGGGCTCATCGAAAAGTATGGCATCAGGCTTCATTGCAAGGCATCTGGCGATGGCTACGCGCTGCTTCTGCCCGCCGGAAAGGCTGTCCGGGTAGACATCGGCCTTCTCCGCAAGGCCCACCTTCCGGAGAAGCTCGACGGACTGTGCGTCGGCATCGGCCCTTGACATTCCAAGGAGTTTTACCGGCGCCAGGCTGATGTTCTCCAGCACGGTCATATGAGGGAAAAGGTTGAATTGCTGGAACACCATTCCCATCTTGCGGCGGAGCTTATGGGCGGGATAACCCTTTGCCAGGATGTTCTCCCCGTCGACTATTATCTCCCCGCCGGTGGGGGGATCCAGGAGGTTCAGAGCCCGGAGGAATGTGCTTTTTCCGGTGCCGGAAGGGCCGATTACGGTGATGACTTCGCCATTGTCGATGTCGCAGTTCACATCCTTGAGCACCTGGAGGATGGAGCCGTCCGGATTGCGGTATGTCTTGCTGAGGTGTCTGACGGAGATCATAGGCTGCGGTTTTTACCAGCGGCAAGGTTCAGCCCGAGGCCGATGAGCCATGCCAGGAGGAAGTAGATGACTGTGACGATAAGGAGGGGCAGGAGGGCGTCGAAGGTGCGGCTGCGGATGATGTCGCCTGCACGGGTGAGGTCCTGTATTGCAAGGTAGCCCACTATGGAAGTAGCCTTGAGGAGTTCGATGCACTGCCGTTTGTAGAAGGGAAGACCGTAACGCACTGCCTGGGGAAGTACCACGGTGAAGAAGGTCTGGGGTCTTGTGAAGCCCAGTGCAAGCGATGCTTCGGTCTGGGAGTGCGGCACGGATGCGAGGGAGTTGGAGAAGACCTCTCCCGCGGCCGCGGCGAAGTAGATGGAGAAGGCGATGACGGCAATGGCGGTTGCTCCAAGGCCGGTGTTCACCAGAACCACATAGAACATTATGAGTAGTAGCACCAGCATGGGGATGCCGGTGACTATCACATTGTAGAGGTGTGCGAACTTATTAAGGCCGCGCTTTCTGCTGCGTGCGCAGGCGCAGATGCCGCATCCCAGGATTGAGCCCAGCAGGATGGACAGCAGGGTTATTTTCACCGTTTCCCACAGGCCGCCGGTGATGTACTTCCAGCGTTGTTCCACTATCAGGCTCCGGCGAAAAGATTCTTCAATCTTTGTCCATATGCCTGTCTTGGAGCCTTTGGCTTCCGGATCTTTAACGAAATATGCCGGTTTAAAGTAATAATAAGGTATGGAGAAAGCCGTGGTCTCTTCCCTTTCCGGGGTTATGAACAGGCAGCCGGTGAGAATGTCCGACATGCCGCCGAACAGGGAGAACATATACGATGCGGAGTCGTAGTACTTGTACTCCACGGGGCGGTTCAGGCGCTGGCCCAGGCGGTACATCAGTTCGCATTCCAGGCCATACCACGTATCGCCGACCATGAAGGATATAGGGGCGATGGAGCAGCCGGTAGTGATTCTCAGGGGTTCTCCGGTGCCGTTGTTCAGCGGGGGAGTGAGGGTGGAGGGATCCACGCCTTCGTCGCTGAGCCATACGGTGCACAGGCTGTCCAGGGAGCCATCGGCCTTCATTTCCTCCAGCATGGCGTCGCACTCCGCCCTGAGCTCGATGTCTTCCTTGCGGAAGCCGAAGCCGGCGGGATATTCGTCCTTGCCGTGGAAGGCGATTTTCACGCCCAGCTGTTTGCGGACATCGGCATTGAATACTACCTCGTCGTACACGCAGGCGTCAACGGCCCCGATGGCTACGGAGTTGATGATGTCCGTTTCCGTGTTGAAGCGGACGAGGGTTATATCGTCCCTTTCGCTTAGCTCCATGTCATAGCAGGAGCCCGTGAGGGTGGAGATGCGGAGGCCTGCGAGGTCTTCCTCACTGCGGATTTCCTTTGTAGGGGTTTTGTCCCCGGCGCAGGAAATGGCCAGTGCCGCAAGTGCTGTGAGTAGTATCTTTCTCATAATCTGTGCGAAGATACGATTTTTTTACTAACTTTCGGATTGTTATGTCTATCGACCGTCATGCAGGAGTAGTGGGCCGGCCCCGGGTAACAGGGCCGGAGGCTATGGTTGAGGCTGTTAAGGAGCTTGGCCTGGTGCCTTTCTTTGAAAACTCAATCAGGGGCTACTCCATCGAGGAAATGACGCCCCCGGAGTTCTGGTTCGAGGGCGACGAACTTGGTCCCTGGGACTGGAAGATAGTCTGCGTCCAAAGCGGAGAGATTGCCTACGGGAAGTTCCTGTGGGGCGGCAAGGCGGCCTTCGCCACCGTGGAGTTCTACCGCGAACTTATGAACTACCGCCGCTCGCTCCCGAAGTACCAGCCTGACGAGGCCGGCAGCCTCATTATGGATGCCGTGGGGGAGAACGGCTCCATAACCATCCGCGAGGTGCGCGGCCTCCTGGGGGTTAAAAAGAGCGCGGCCGATGCCGCCATCGCCCGTCTGGAAAACCAGACCCGCCTTGTGATAGGCGACATGCAGCGCGTCTACCGCGGCCCTGACCTCCACTACAACGGCTGGCAAACCGCCTCCTTCTGCCGCCCGGAGGATTTGTTCGATTTGGACTCTTCAGAGAGTCCCTCTGTTCCTTTCCCCTTTGAGATCCCTCCGCGCGCTGCGCTTGGTCGGGATGACAGGACCCCGGCGGAGTCCCTCGCCTTCCTCAAGGCGCACGTCCTGCGCCTCGCCCCGCATGCCACCGAGCGGGACCTCGCAAAACTTCTGGGGTAATCAATCGTTTTGATTATTGTTCAAATGTTATCGCGCTGTGTTCAAAATGACACGGTGCGTTTGTTTTATCAAAGATAAAGGCTTAATTTTGAGCAATGACAATAACCAATACTATCAATATGAAGAAAATCTTTACAATTGTCGCAGCGCTCTGCTGCACCGTATGCGTATTTGCTCAGCCCAGGCTCCGCAAGGATAACATCGACGATGTGCTGAAAGCGATGACCCTCGAGGAAAAGGCCACGCTGCTTGTGGGCTCCGGCTGGGGCAGCATGACTGCCGGTTCCCTCACCGCCGCCAACGCCACACTAGTACCCGGCGCTGCTGGAACAACACGCGCAATCGAGCGCCTTGGTATTCCCCAGACAGTTCTTGCCGATGGCCCCGCCGGCCTGCGCATCAATCCCACACGCCCCGGCGCTTCCCAGACATTCTATTGCACCGGATTCCCCGTGGGAACCGTTCTGGCATCCATGTGGAACACACCGCTGGTGGAAGAACTCACCACGGCAATGGGCCAGGAAGTGAAAGAATACGGCGTGGACGTGCTTCTTGCTCCTGGTATGAACCTGCATCGCAACCCCCTGTGCGGCCGTAACTTCGAATACTTCTCCGAGGATCCCTTCCTCGCCGGCAAGACTTCCGCAGCATATGTGCGCGGTATCCAGAGCAACGGCGTGGGCGTTTCCGTGAAGCACTTCGCCGCGAACGACCAGGAAGTGAACCGTATGGCCAACGACAGCCGTATGAACGTTCGCACCCTTCGTGAGATGTACCTCAAGGGCTTCGAAATCGCCGTCCGCGAGTCGGATCCCTGGACCGTAATGAGCTCCTATAACAAGATCAACGGCGTGTTCGCCCAGCAGAGCCATGACCTTCTCACCACCATCCTTCGCGACGAGTGGGGCTTCGGCGGCATTGTGATGACCGACTGGGGCAGCAAGGACGGCACCGTGGCCGCCGTGGCCGCAGGTAACGACCTTATGGAACCCGGCATGGAACACGAGATTCAGCGCATCATCGAGGCCGTTCAGAATGGCACGCTCGCTATTGAAGACGTGGACCGCAACGTGCGCAATATGCTTGAGTTCATCGTCCGCACCCCCCGTTTCGCACATTATAATTACTCCAATCATCCGGACCTCGCCGGCCACGCCAACCTCGTGCGCAAGGCCACTCCGGAAGGCCTCGTCCTCCTGGAAAACAACGGAATCCTTCCCCTCAGCGGCGTGAAGAACGTTGCCCTTTACGGCACCGGCTCCTATGACTTCATCGCCGGCGGCACCGGTTCCGGAAACGTGAACAAGGCCTATGTCCGCAACATCGCAGAAGGCCTTCGCGAATGCGGCCTTTCCGTGGATGCCGACATCGAAGCCTGGTACAACCAGTTCATCGCCCTCAAGAAGACGGAGCTCCGCAACAATTCAAGCGGCGGCCATGGCATCCTGCTCGGAGATCCCGTGGTTCCTGAAATGGAAGTGTCCCGTTCCTTTATCGAAAAGAAAGCCTATTCCACCGACATCGCCGTTTTCACAATCTCCCGTAACGCAGGTGAAGGCGACGACCGCAAGGCGGAAGACGGCGACTGGACCCTCACCGGTGCAGAACGTCAGCTCCTACAGAACGTTGCCGATGTATACCATGCCGCAGGTAAAAAGTTTGTTGTTGTGCTGAACATCGGCGGTGTAATCGAAACCGCATCCTGGAAGCATATTCCTGACGCTATCCTCCTTGCCTGGACTCCCGGCCAGGAAGGCGGCTACGCAGTGGCCGACGTGCTCACCGGAAAGGCAAATCCTTCCGGAAAACTTCCCATGACCTTCCCCGTGAATTACTTCGACATCCCTTCGTCGTTCAACTTCCCGTACAACTATCACGGAAACAACTCCATGATGGATTTGTCATCACTCATGGGATACAGGAGGCAGCCTGTCAAGAATATCGACTATACCGAGTACAAGGAAGGCATCTGGGTGGGATACCGCTACTTCAACACCAAGGGCGTTGCCGTTTCCTATCCCTTCGGTTATGGCCTCAGCTACACCACCTTCAGCTACACCAAACCCTTGGTGAAGACCGCCAAGGACGGCGTGGTTACCGCTACCATTACCGTTACCAACACCGGCAAGGTTGCAGGCAAGGAAGCCGTGCAGTTGTACGTGAGCGCTCCTGAAGCTGGCATCCTGAAGCCCTGGTGCGAACTCCGCGCCTTCGCCAAGACCCGCGAACTCAAACCCGGCGAGTCCGAGACCCTCACAATGACGGTTGATCCCTACACCCTGGCATCCTTCAACGAGGCCACCAACGCTTGGGAAACCGCTGCCGGCAACTACACGGTCCGCTTCGGTGCCTCCGTGGAAGACATCCGTGCAACGGCCGCCTTCAAGTATGCGAAGCCCTTCTCCTTCCCCGTGCACGCAGCCTGCCTGCCGGAGAAACCCGTAGAAGAAATCTCAGTGAGATAGCCCGTGGCGGCTGGCATTATTGGTATTATTGGCTGGAGTGCCTGCCAAAAGCCCTGAAAAAAGTTGGCGAATCGTTTTAATAGTATATATTTGTGATATGAAACGTTTACTTACCATCTTAGCTATGGCTGCATGCATAAGCGCCGGCGCCCAGGAACTGGGCAATTTCGCATTCAGGGGACGTCAGAAGCCCATCGTCTCCCCTGAAATACAAGGAGACAGCGTCACCTTCCGCCTGAAGGCCGACTATGCGACCATCGTTAAACTCAATGGGTCGTGGTTGGCAAATCCCTGGGTGGACACCATCGACATGAAACGTGGCGAGAACAACGTCTGGGAAGTGAAGATCAAACTGCCGGAACCCGAGATCTATACCTATCATTTCGTGGTCGATGGCGTTTACGTAAACGACCCCCAGAACGTGCTCGTGCAGCGTGACGGCACCCGTTACCTCCCTATGCTCATCGTCCCAGGCGACCGTACGAAGGATTATGTGGAAGCTACCCATCATGGTACCGTTTCCCATCCCTGGTACGACAGCAAGATTCTTGGAATGAGCCGCCGTCTTACGGTGTACACCCCTTACGGCTATGAGGCCAATCCCAAGAAGAAGTATCCCGTGCTGTACCTGCTTCACGGAGCAGGCGGCGACGAGGAAGCATGGACCAGCATGGGTCGTGCCGCCCAGATACTTGACAATCTTATCGAGAAGGGTCTTGCCCAACCGATGATCGTGGTCATGCCAAACGGCAATGCCAATCAGGCTGCGGCCCGCACCCTTAACATTCCGGAGAAGCCCATGCCCAACCGCTGGGACCGCGAGGCATTCGAGAAGATGAGCGACGCAGAACGCGACCTTGTGATGAACGGTTATGTGAGGAGCCTCTGCACGGAGATTGTTCCCTTCATCGAGAAGAATTACCGTGCCATTCCCAAGCCCGCATCACGCGCAATTGCCGGTCTGTCGATGGGTGGCGGTCATACCATATCGGCCTCCAACCTCTATCCGGAGATGTTCGACTACATCTGCCCGCTTTCTGCAGCAGGTGCATCTTCTCCCGAACAGGTCGATGCCCTGAAGAAGGCCGGTGTGAAACTGTACTTCCTTGCCTGCGGCAATGAGGACTTCCTGTTCAAGGGCAGCGAAGACCTTCACGCTCTTCTTGATGCCCGCGGTCTTGAGCATACCTACTTCGTCTCAGGCGGCGGCCACACCTGGGCTAACTGGAGGCTGTATCTGGATACCTTTGCTCCACTGCTTTTCAAATAGTACTATAAGAAGAGTCCTAATTATCGGCCTGCGCTGTGGAATGGCCCGCCAAGGAACTCAAGGCCTTCAGCCGCGTGAGCCTCGGGGCAGGGGAGAGCCGGAAAGTGACGCTGTCCATTCCGCTTGACGATCTCCGCTACTGGTCTGTCGATGAAGGTGCCTGGACCCTGGAGCACGGCACCCTGGAACTCCTCCTCGGCTCCGCCTCCGACGACATCCGCCTCACCGCCACTGCGGTGATTTAACCCGTGGCGGCCAACTCGCTGGCCGTCAATTACTTACGCTAACGTCCCCTGGTGAAAACGCACCAGGGGACATTTCGTAAAGCGTTGATTATAAGGCAGGTAGGAGGCACTCCCAAATCTCGTTCAACTCCTTCTGCATATTCTTCTCGTGGGCGGTGACGGCAATCACGGCGTCCTTTTCGGGAATGACGATGATGAATTGGCCGTTGGCACCATCGGCCCGCACTGCGCCGTGGCGGCACAGCCACATCTGGTAGCCGTAGCCCTGCACCCAGTCGCTGTTTTCCGGATTGAAGAACGGGATGTCCGGATTCTGGGCAAGGATCTCTTTTACCTGGAACTCGTTAAGACCGGCGCCTACGCAAGTGACCTGCTTGGCGGTCATCTGCGCTACCCAGTCGGCAGGGATGACCTGCCTGCCGTTGTATTTGCCGCCATTCAGGATGCACAGGCCCATCTTGGCCAGGCTCTCCGTGTGCAGGAACAGGCCCCAGCCACCGGTATTGATTCCGGCAGGGCTTTCCTGCCAATAGGGCTTCTCTATGCCCAGCGGCTGCCACAGGCGGGGTTCCAGATAATCCACGATCTTTTCTCCGGTAACCTTCTGCACTGCGGCCGACAGAAGATATGTACCAAGGCTGTTGTAGCAGTAGCAGGTGCCGGGCTCATATGGCTGCGGCCACTCCATAAAGCTCTTTATCCAGTCTCCGTCACCGTTACGCACGGCGTACGTGGGGTCTGTCCCGTGGCCGGAGTTCATCGTTAACAGGTGCCTTATCGTTACCCTGGCCATGGTGTCCGAGACGTGCTCCGGGCAACTTTCCGGGAAAAGGTCCACAATCTTATCGTCCAGATGCAGCAGTCCCTCGTCGATGGCGAAACCAACAGCCGTGGAAGTGAACGTTTTGCTCACTGAATTCAGTATATGGGCGGTGTCCGGGACGAAGAATTTTTCTTCCAGTACTTTCCCGTGCTGTACAAGCATAATGCTGTGAACTCCGGTTGAGTCCCGCTCAACGGCTTCAAGATAGGATGCGAAGGCATTGTCCAGGGCCTCGCCGGCCTCGGCACGAGGCAGCGGCCCGGCCTTGGGAGTGCACGACAGCGCCACCATCAGGGCAACTGCCGGAATGAAAAAGTGTTTCATATCGGAATGTCTTTTCCGTAAATTTCATAAAAAATTTGGAGAATAAAAAATTTTCCGTACCTTTGCACTCCAATCCGCTGGGTTCGTATAACGGTTAGTACTCGAGATTCTCAATCTCGCAATAGGAGTTCGATTCTCCTACCCAGTACCAAAGGCGCCGCTCTGATTATTCAGGGCGGCGTTTTGTTTGCAATGGCGCGTATTTTTTCTTATTTTTACGCTGCAGAATGCAAATCTAATTCTTATGAAACGATACTTCATCTTCATTGCCGCGGCACTGTTGTCCGTGTACAACGCTATGGCGCAGGATCCTGAATGGGATATGTTCCAGCCTGCCGAGCCTTTCACATATACGGAAAGTCCTGAGCTTCAGAAGCTTCTGCCGAGCCCCGCCCAGACAGACAGCGCCAGTTATATGATGGGCGTGAACTGGGGTATTATGCTATACAGCATCGGATTCGAGGGAATGAATCCGGAGGAAATCCTATCGGGCTTGAAAGATATGATCAATGCTGGCGGCAACCTGGATGACAGCGGCAGTTACAAGATTTCCCCCAATGAGATGGCAAGCATCCTGGACAAATATCTCCAGTGCCTCAATGATTACAAGTGTGCAAGGAACAAGGAAGCCGGAAAGGCATATGAGGAATACTATCTCAAACATCATCCTGCTGCAAGACGCCTTTCAAACGGAATAATCATTAACCATCTGGAGCCTGGCCGGGCGGCCACGGACAATATCCAGGAGACCGATACCGTAGTTGTGAACTACTCTCTAAGGGACATCTACGGCAAAGTCCTTGACAAGGGCGACAAAGTGGCCCTTCCCGTCAAATCCACAGTCGAAGGCTTCCGTGCCGTCGTAAAGGGCATGGGCCGGGATGAAGTGGTTGAGTTCATCGTGCCTTCCACCCTTGCCTATGGAGACCGCGGCATCGGCAACGGCAAAATCGGGCCGGGAATGACGCTCGTATTCAAAGTGGAACTCCTGAGCGTGAGAAAGGACGAATCGTCCGGAGACAACACGGGCAAATGGTTGTATTAATCCATATAAATAATTAAATTTGCGTATTATAACCTTCTAAGACCTATGACACTCATAAAATCCATTTCCGGCATTCGCGGCACCATCGGCGGTGCACCCGGCGGAGCGCTCACTCCGGTAGACGTTGTTAAGTTCACCGCAGCATATGCTGCAACTCTTCCCCAGCGCAAACCCAGCCCCAATAGCGGCAAGCGCTACAAGGTGGTGGTTGGCAAGGACGCCCGCCTTAGCGGCGATATGGTGGAGCAGCTCGTTGTGGGAACCCTCGTGGGCTGCGGCATCGACGTGGTGAAATGCGGTTTCGCATCCACTCCCACGACGGAAATGGCAGTGCTATTCGCAAATGCGGACGGCGGCATCATCCTCACCGCCAGCCATAATCCCCGTCAGTGGAACGCTCTTAAGCTCCTGAACGACAAGGGCGAATTCCTCACCGCCGTGGAAGGCCAGGCCGTGCTTGACCTCGCGGAGAAGGAGGATTTCAATTTTGCCGATGTCGATGAACTCGGCACCATCGAGGAAGAAGATTACACCGATAAGCACCTGGACGCCGTCCTGGCCCTTCCCGCCGTGGATGTGGAGGCCATCAAGGCCGCTCACTTCACCGTGGTGGTGGACGCCATCAACTCCGTGGGCGGCATCATAATGCCCCGCCTGCTTAAGCGCCTGGGCGTAAAGTGCATCGAACTTAACTGCAATCCCACCGGAGACTTCGCCCACAATCCTGAGCCGCTGCCCGCGAACCTCGTGGACCTTTGCGAGACCGTGGTCAAGGAGAAGGCGGATCTGGGCGTTTCCGTAGACCCGGACGTGGACCGTCTGGCCTTCATCCAGGAGGACGGCAAGCCCTTCGTGGAGGAATACACCCTGGTGAGCGTGGCCGACTATCTGTGCGAACTGGCCCAGAAGGAAGGCAAACCCATCGCAACCGTATCGAACCTCAGCTCCACCCGTGCCCTGCGCGACGTCACGGAAAAGCACGGCGGCACATATTACGCATCGGCAGTTGGTGAGGTGAACGTTACCACCCTCATGCACAAGGTGGGCGCCCTCATCGGCGGTGAAGGCAACGGAGGCGTCATCTATCCCGCCATCCACGCCGGCCGCGACGCCATGGTTGGCGTTGCCCTGTTCCTGAGCAACCTGGCCCACAAGAAGATGAAAGTGAGCGAGCTGAAGAAGACCTATCCGCAGTACTTCATTGCCAAGAACAAGATCCAGCTCAGCGACGCAGCCCTCATCGACAAGATTCTCTCCGAGCTCAAACGCATCTACGCCAACGAGAACATCAACGACATCGACGGCGTAAAAATCAACTTCGAGAAGAACCACACCTGGGTGCACCTGCGCAAATCCAACACTGAGCCCATCATCCGCATCTACTCGGAGGCCGGCACGATGGAGGCCGCAGAAGCCCTTGGCAACGAGGTGATTGCCGTAGCCAACAAGATTATTGGATAGGATGTTCTCATTCCGTACTACGCCGCTGGAGGATCAGCTGGACAGGACGCTCCGGGAGGGGCGCGTGGGGTGTTTCTGCACACAGAACTGCTGGGACACCGCGCGCAGCCGCTGGATGTACGACCTGTTCTCCGAGCGCGGAAACCTGGCCAAGATCTTCATCCCCCGCGAGGCGGAGCTTACGCCCGGCACAAACCATATCGGCTTCGATATGGAATCCCTTGCCGGGCTGGACGCCGTGGTGGTTGAAATCCAGGACGTGGGCGTGCGCTACTTCAACTACACCAAGGACGTGATGCACCTTATGGATATGCTCGCGCTCCTTGGCGACGAAGCGCCGTCGCTGTACATCGTGGATCACATCAACCCGGCCGGGAGGGTGGTGGAAGGCACCATCCCGTCGGTATCGGCAGAGATGTTCGTCCCCAAGGTGGCTCATCGACATGGACTCACCCTGGGCGAGCTGGTGAACCTCTACAGCAGCGAAATCGGAGCGACGTTCCCCATCCACGTGATATCGGCCCGCGCAACCGACTCCAACAAGCAGCTGCTGCCCTGGAGCATCGCCCCGGCGTCGGATATTCCCGGAATGTTCACCTGCTACCTCTACAGCGGCGGCGGGCTTTGGAACAACACCACTATCACCCCCGGCATCGGCACGTCCAGGCCTTATGAGTACATCGGCGCTCCCTTCGTGAAACCGGGATTGCCTATCGACCTTCCCTGGGCCGATGGCGCCCTGCTGCGCCCCTGCTCCTTCACCCCGGCCGCGGGCCGATATGCCGGCGAGCGCTGCTACGGCTACCAGATCCTGCTCACGCCGGACAAGCCGTACCACAGCCTCCTGCACACGCTTCGCCTAATGCGCTGGTTCCGCGAGCACTACTCCGCCTTCGAGTTCGAGCCAGCCTTCTGGACCAAACTGGCCGACCCCGTCCTGGAGGAGTACCTCCGCGAAGGCATCTCCTTCGACGTCGCGGCCGAGCACGTGAAACTGGAGGAGCAGAAGTGGATCCGCAAAGCGAAACGCTACCTCCTCTACGACGATCAACCGTATCGCATAAAGTAGCCGTGGCGGCTAAATGCCTGTGGTACAGTGCGTTAATAATAGTTCCCCTGGTGAGATTTCACCAGGGGAACATATTATAAAATGCTGACCGTCAGGCACTTAAGCGCCACGGCTCTAAATAAAGATATACTTGCAGATGAACAGCGCGGCTAGCACCCACATCGTGATGGAGATTTCCTTGAACTTGCCGCTGATGGCGTGGCAGAGGACGTAGGAGATTACGCCGAGGAGGATACCGTCGGAGATGCTGTAGGCAAGGGGCATCATAATGATGGTGATGAAGGCGGGGATGGCCTTGCGGTAGTCGTCCCAGTGGATGGTCTTGATGGACGGCATCATCATCACGCCCACGATGATGAGGGCGGGAGCGGTGGCAGCGCCGGGGATGGCCAGGAAGATGGGGCTGAAGAACAGGGCCAGGGCGAAGAGTACGGCCGTGGAGAAGGCAGTGAGGCCGGTGCGGCCGCCTTCGCCAACGCCGGATGCGCTCTCGACGTAGGTAGTGGTTGTGGAGGTACCGAAGCAGGCGCCGGCAACTGTGGCGATGGAATCGGCAAGGAACATTTTCTCAACGCCTTCAATCTTGTCGCTGCCCTTCTCGATGAGGCCCGCACCCTGATGCACGCCGATGATGGTGCCCATGGTGTCGAACATGTCGATGAACAGGAAGGTGAATACCACGGCCAGCATATCCCAGCTGAGGATGCTGCTCCATTCGAACTTGCAGAAGATGGGGGAGAGGCTTGCCGGCAGCGAGACCACGCCTTTCGGGAGAGTGGTAACTGCAGCGCCGGTGGCGGGATCCTTGATGAACAGGCCGATAACCGCAGTGATGAGGATGCCCCAGAGCATTCCGCCGCGGATCTTTGCCATAACCAGACCGGCTGTGATGAACAGGCCGATGATGCCTACGAGCGCGGTGCCGTGGGTGATGTCGCCCAGGCTCACGAGAGTGGCGTCATTGTTGGCGATGATGCCGGCGTTCTGCATGCCGATGAAAGCGATGAACAGGCCGATACCAGCGCCGATGGCCTTCTTAAGCGTGCCGGGGATTGAGTTGATGAGCCAAGAACGCACCTTTGTCAAGGTGAGGACGATGAACAACAAACCCTCGATGAACACGGCTGTGAGAGCGAACTGCCAGGTGTGGCCCATACCAAGGCACACTGTGAATACGAAGAATGCGTTCAGGCCCATACCGGGGGCCAGGGCGAAAGGCTTCTTGGCGAAGAGGGCCATCACCAGCGTACCCACGATGGCGGCCAGAGCGGTTGCGGTGAACACCGCTCCGCCGGGCATATCAAGGGCGCTGAAGATTCCGGGGTTGACGGCCAGGATATAGGCCATCGTGAGGAAAGTGGTAAGTCCTGCGAGGATTTCGGTACGCACCGAGTTCTTCGAGCTGTCGAACCCGAAGAGTTTTTCAAAGAAAGGCTTCATTGCTTATCCCTCCCTTAGAAGATCCACTTTGTGCCGATGCAGGGATTGCACATGAATCCGTAGTGACCGGCAAAGTTCACGGAAAGCTCTACCTCACCGCCGATGTGGAGATTCTCCACGCCGAAGTGCTTGCCCACATTGTACCAGAGCTGAGGCTCGGAGAGGATGGAGAACTTGGTCTTGTAAGGATTGAACGGGTCGTCTGTATTGACAAACTGGCTGTCCAGGCCCCAGATGTCGATGAAGCCGCTGAAGCGGAGGCCTTCCACGCCGAAGATGTCCTGCATACCCCATACGCCTGTGAGTTTCAGGGGGAGGGAGGCGGTGGAGTGTCCGATGTGATGGTCGTACATCAGGGCTACATTATATATATTCTTGAAGTCTGCGGAATGAAGGAAGTAATTCACGCCGATGCATGCTACGCCTTCTCCCCAGGTTGCGCCGTCGTACTCCACGTGAAGGCTGAGATCGGCCAGAGGGGAATTCTTCCAGAAGTTCAGATTACGCTCGATCTCGAAGTAGCTTCCGTTGAGGGCTGAACCGGATCCAGTATTGTCACGGTCGGCCTTGGTGGCATAGTAGTGATCGAAGAAGAAGAACGTGTCGCCCCAATTGTCGGCATAGAAACCCTCAAGGGTGGTGGTAGCGTATCCACGGCCAAGGTCGTAGAACATCTGGAGGTTGGTCTGGGCCTTGGCCACTGTGGCGAAGGCGAGCGTTGCGACTGCAACGGCGAGAATTGTTTTTTTAAACATAAAGCGTAGTTTATGGTTAGATATTTTGAATGAGACACCCGGCCTTTCGACCGGGTGTTATGCTATTTGCGAAGTGCGGCGTTCATTTCAAAGTCCACCGCCTTGTCGCCTTTGGGATTGGAACCGAACTCGTAGTCCTTTCCGGGGAGGATTGCATTAAGGATAACGCCCACAAGAGCTGCAACTGCAAGGCCGCTCAGGGAGGTGAAGCCCAGCGAGATGGAATCGTTGGCGCCGTACTTGATGCCGATTGCCAGCACCAGGATGAGGGCGGCGATGATAACGTTGCGGCTCTTGGTGAAGTCCACCTGATTCTCTACGACGTTACGCACACCAACGGCCGATATCATACCGTAGAGTATCAGGGACACGCCGCCGATGGTTGCCGCCGGCATGCAGCTGATGACTGCGGAGAACTTGGGGCAGAAGCTCAGGATTATCGCAAACACTGCCGCAATCCTGATCACGCGCGGGTCGTATACCTTAGTAATATTAAGCACGCCCGTGTTCTCACCGTAAGTGGTGTTTGCGGGAGCGCCGAACAGGGAGGCTACCATGGTGGCAAGGCCGTCACCCATAAGCGTGCGGTGCAGGCCCGGATCCTCCAGGTAGTTGATTCCGGTTGTCGATGAAATGGCGCACATATCTCCGATGTGCTCCATCATAGTGGCGATGGAGATGGGGACGATTGCGATAATTGCGCTGATGACAAGCCCCCAGTTGGGATTCTTGAACACGTGGAATGCAGTGTTCTCCCACTGGAAGGGAACTCCCAGCCACGCGGCCTCCTTCACGGGAGTGAAGTCGCACAGGCCGAAGATTGCGGCCACGATGTACGAGCCGAGCACGCCCAGCAGGATAGGGATGATCTTGATCATCTTCTTGCCCCAGATGCTGGTGACGATGATGATCACCATTGCCAGAAGCGCGATCCACCAGTTCTGGTTGCAGTTGCCGATGGCGCTGCCGCTGAGGGTGAGGCCGATGGCGATGATGATGGGACCCGTGACGATGGGAGGGAAGAACCTCATCACCTTCTTGGCCCCGAACGCTGCGAACAGTCCCGCCAGGATGAAATAAATAATGCCTGCCGAGAAAACTCCGATGCAGGCATAAGGCAATGACGCCGTGGCGCTGAGTCCCTGGGCTTCTCCCATCGACACTACTGCTGCGTAGCCGCCGAGAAAAGCGAAGGACGAACCCAGGAATGCCGGGACCTTCATCTTCGTGAGCAAGTGGAAAAGTAAAGTGCCAAAGCCTGCGAAAAGCAGAGTGGCTGACATCGACAGCCCCGTGATAACCGGGACAAGCACCGTGGCTCCGAACATGGCGAACATGTGCTGGAGACCGAGGGTGAGCATTCTACCGCGCCCCAATCTGCGAGCGTCGTAGATAGCCTCCTGTTGTTTTGTCATAGATATAAAGGTTTGATGGTTGGTTTCAATCCGTCTGGCCTTTAATTGACCGACGCGAATTTACGAATAATTCCCGGAATAGTCTTATATTTGTATCCGAATTTTTAACATTTTTATGCACAATTCCTTCCCTGTCGATTGCCACTGCCACATCCTCCCCGGCATAGATGACGGCTCCCAGTGCCTTGAGGAGTCGGTGGAGCTTGTGATGCGCCAGATTTCCTGGGGCTTCAAACGCATTGTGTGCACGTCGCACCGCACGCGCCTGTATGCTAATACGCCCGATACGGTACAGGCGGCCTGCGACCTCCTGCGAGCCGAGCTACAGGCGAGGGGAGTGGACATCGACCTTGTGCCATCGATGGAATACAGGCTCATCCCGGAGACCTGGCCGGATACCCTGCGGAACGGCTGGCTGCTGCCCTGGGAGGGGAATCACATCCTGGTGGAACTGCCCATCAGCAA
>Ga0310690_10005993_pt1 | contig 16201 bp, 13 predicted proteins | sample AusTroGonzalo_MG_2_FD_207661 | JGI IMG/M metagenome (GOLD analysis project Ga0310690, IMG submission 207661) | Bovine rumen microbial communities from tropical cattle in Woodstock, Queensland, Australia - Gonzalo_04 (v2) (version 2) | ecosystem: Host-associated > Mammals > Digestive system >... | reverse complement strand
AGGCGGCATGAGTCCGCAGGGAGGAGCCGTGTTGGGGTCATGGTGGATAGACGTTGGGTTGACGTTGGGTTGAACCCCTCCAACCCAACGTCGCTCTTCCCCTTTATTTAAAGGCGTTTCGGAAGAAAATGGTGGGTTGGTGGGTTGATTTCTTGATTTGTAAATAACTACACAAGAATTGCTAACGATGGTTAAATTATTTGGAGGTTACTACAAATTGTAGTTACTTTGCGACAGAAACTTAAAACGCCGTAAAGCAAGATATTTGTTTATGAAGAAACTAACCGACAAAGAACTGACCATTATGGAAGCGCTATGGGAACATGGCGAGCAGTCCATCCGCGACCTGATGGCTAATCTCCCAGAGCCTGTTCCTCACTTCAATACGATTGCCACCTATGTACGTCGTTTGGAGATGCACGGCATGATTAGTCATAAGGAGTTGGGGCCGAAGTCCTATCTCTATGATGCTGCCATCACGCGCGAGCAATATATCAATGCCATCCACAAGGAGAACGTCAATAGGTTCTTTGGCGGGTCGTATATGGGTTTCATCTCCAAACTGGTGAAGGAACACGACGTGAGCGTTGACGAGTTGAAAGAACTAATCCGTATGGTAGAGGAGGAGTAGTATGGGAAGTTTTGTTGTATATGCACTTGAATGGGCCATGTGCCTGTCGGCCTTCTTGTTTCTCTACAAGATGTGCTTTAGTGGCTGCACGTTTCACCGCTTCAACCGCGCGTTTCTCTTGGGTAGCGTGGTGCTGTCGGCCTTGCTGCCCCTCATCCATATCTCTACAAACGAGCAGATAGAGCCTATCGCAGAGATGTGTCGAGTGAATACAGAGCATCTGGAACCTCTGCCTGTGGTGTCGCAACTATCCGAGACGAATGAACAATTCTCGGCCTTCAGTTCTCCCCTTGGTCAGGGTACGCTTGCAGGGCAGGAACTGTCGACTTCCCAAAAGGTCTTTTTGTTTATTGCCATCACCTATCTTCTTTATGTGGCCATTCAGACCATTGGCTGGCTGAACTCGCTGGTGAAGATGCTACGGTTTCTACGTGGCAAGCGTTCACGCCGCGTGGGGCGATGGATCCGTTTGGTGGTGCATGATGAGGAGTTTGGCCCCTTCAGTTGGATGAACCGTATCGTTATCTCCGACAAGGAGAACGGCTTCGGTCGGCGTGCCAGCATACGCCATGAGTTGTCGCATATCGCCCTGGGGCACCCCGTCGACCTGGTGTTCCTGTTGCTGTGCACCTTGGTCAACCCCGTTTGTTGGCTAATCATGAAAGAAATCAAAGTGGTTCACGAATACGAGGCAGATAATGAAGTGATCAATCGTTATCACATCCACAGTCGTGACTATCAGCGATTATTAATTCTGCGAACCGTTGGAGCGGAGGCCTACGCACTGGCATGTTCGTTTAATCTTAACATTAAAAAACGAATCATTATGATGAAGAAAAAACAGTCACAATGGTGGCGCATGACATGGATTGTCGTCACCATACCCCTTGTAGGCCTTGCGCTTACTGCATTCTCGAAACCTAAAGAGGCCTTGAAAGAAGTGGTGGACAGTAGTGTCGAGTTCATCGAGCAGCCTATTGTCAACGCACTCTCTGCCGAGCCAGAAGAGGTTGTCGTGCCAGAGACGCCAACGCCTGCACCAGTGAAAGAGGTGAAGGAAGTGGAGAAAGAGGTCGTCAAGTCGGGCGACTTGGTAAAAGGCACCGTGAAGGATGCGAAAGGTGCGTTGACGGGTGCCAATATCCGTATTGTCAATAAGGATGGTAGAATCATGGCAATGGCCGTTAGCGACTCGAATGGCAACTTCGCCTTCAAGGTGAAGGACCCGCAGGACAAGATTCGTGTCACCTATGTGGGACAAAAGGAACAGGTGCTCAACATCAGCAGTCACCAGATAGATGTCCTGATGGAAGAAGACTCGAAGATGAGAAATGTTGAGGTGGTGGCTCGTCACGAAAGCATCGACAGCGATGATCCTCGCTACAAGGACCAAGGTACAAATAATGATGGACAGATGTACGAGATGACTGAGCAAATGCCATCATTCCCTGGCGGACCAATGGAGATTCAGAAATACCTGACCACTCACATGAATTATCCCGCAGTAGCCCGCGAGATGCAGGCCGAAGCCGAGATCGTGGTGAAGTTTACCATCGACAAGACTGGCTTTGTGCGCTCGCCAAAAATCGCTGAGGTCAGGGTTTCTTCTCCGATAGCCAAGATGACGGACGTGAATAGTCCATCGCGCACAGTGAACACCGAATTCCAAAAAGAAATGAAAGAGGGTGACGAAGCAGCTGCAGAAAAAGTGAAGGCTTTTTACGATACCGTAGAAGCCATGAAGGAGGAAGCCATCCATGTGGTGCGCAACATGCCCCGCTGGGAGCCTGCCCGCCAGAATGGCAAACGCGTAGAAACCACCTATACCTTACCCGTTAGTTTCAAATTGCAATGAACCGATTTTTGCTGGTGTTTCTCATTTCCATGTGCAACACGATTGCGTATGGACAGAACAGAGCGTATGGCTATGTAGTTGACAGTTTCACCGGCGAGCCTGTGGATAGCTGTGAAATCATGCTCTATGATGCCGATACCGTTAGGGTGGTGGGAAGAACTCCCAACCATCCTGGCGGGTGGCACATGGACAATCTCTCGAGTGGAGATTATGTGTTGAAGATCTCTGCCAAGAACTATTATCCAGAGTATCAGAAGGTGAAGCTGTCATTCATCAAGTATCGAAAGCCCACCCATCATGTCGGCACCATCAAGTTGCGCAAGTTGCCCATGTCGCTACGTGAGCACCAGCTTGGCGAGGTGGTGGTGAAGTCGTCGAAGGTCAAGATGTACTATCGTGGCGATACCATTGTCTATAATGCCGATGCCTTCCAGTTGGCACAAGGCAGCATGCTCGATGGCTTGGTGCGCCGCCTGCCTGGTGTGGAACTGAAGAACGGCCAGATTTTTGTTAATGGCGAGTTTGTGGACAACCTGATGATCAACGGGCGCGACTTCTTCAAGGGTAACCCCAAGATTGCGTTGGAGAACCTGCCTGGCTATATGGTGAACAACATCAAGGTATATAGAAAGGAGTCTGACAAGAATGTGGCCCTCGGCATCCAGTCGGCCACAAAAAAAGAAAAGGAACTGGTGATGGATGTGAACCTGAAGAAGATCTATTCCTTTGGCTGGTCCATGAATGTAGAGGGAGGGCTGGGCACCGACAACCACTATGCCGGCAAGTTGTTTGGCCTGCGCTTCTCGAACTACAGTCGCTCGGTACTCTTTGGCAATGCGAACAACACCAACAATGCCTCCGTGCCTGGCTCTAGTGGCGACTGGAACACCCAGTACAACCTGGTGTCGCCCACCCGCTATTACTCCACAGGTCTTATGCACTCCATCGACGACCGCCAGAAGCGATTCAAATACGAGGGCAACGTGACGTTCGACCATAACAACCAGGACAACCAGACCTTCACCTCGGCCTCGCAGTTCTTGACAGGTGGTGATACCTATTCACGCCTTCGCTCACAAAGCACATCGCGCTCATCACATCTGAACACCACCCATAAGTTGGTTCTTCAAAAGCCCAACAGCAACCTCTATGTTGAGATTCAACCCACGTTGGACTATACAGACAACAGAGGCAACGGCTCTTCGCGCTATCTCGATATGAACGGCAATCCTTCGGAGGCCTATATGGGTGCTTCGCTTGATAGTATCTTTAATGGCAGCGCTTTCTATCAGAAGAACTTGGTGACCAATAGTCAACGCATCGACCAGCGTAGCAATGGCCACACGCTGCATGCCAGTCTCTCGACCAAGGCCACCTTGCGCCTCTTTGCGTTTGATGAATTGAATATCCGGATGAATGGCGGTTTGACCGATGGCAAGAGTCATTCCGACGAGGTGAACATCGTGCAGCACCTCCGTTCGGATGCGCCTGTGGCTGAGACCTACAAGCGGATGTATGCCGAGAGTCCTACGAACAATTACAACTATCAGTTGGGGGCGGACTATAGCTTGAAGTACAGATTCTCGAAGAGCTCGTTGATTGTTGTGCCTAAATACGATTTTAGCAATAGCTCGGAAGAGGCACCACGATATATGTACACCGCAGGCGATGAACTGGCAGAACTCTTCCAGATGCGTGATGTGGTCAACTCCTACGAGTCAAAGATGCAGACCACTCACCACCAGCCGTCAGTCTTCGTAAATTGGCAATACAATCTTCCTAAGCAGTTTGGGTTTCAGATGACTACCAGCCTGAATCAGGATTTCCAGAAACGTCGTCTGACCTACAAGCGTAATACCATCGACACCGTCATGGTGAGAAACGACGCCACCCTTTCGCCAAGAGTGAGCTTCACAGTCAACGATGGCAAGCGAGGTGCAGATTACACACTGAACTATTCTGTGTCGCGTCAGTTGCCTTCGCTCACCAACATGCTGCCCTATATGGATGATGCCAATCCGTTGATGGTAATGAAGGGCAATCCCAACTTGAAGACGGGTACGACCCACCAGATTGAGTTTTTCTGGAGCAAGAATAACTGGATGAAACGCAGGATGCTGAATTTCTCAGCATACTATCTCACCACAAAAAATGCCATCGCCAATAGTGTGCTCTATGATAGAACCACAGGCATCACCACCATGAGTCAATGCAACACGGATGGCAATTATCAACTATATGCCGCATTTAGATACAGTGGTATCAAGCCTCTATCCAAGGTACCCGTCACTCTGAGTGGACAGACTTCTGTGAATGAAACCAAGAGTCATGAATTGATCAATGTGCTACAATCGTCCAAGCGCAACAGCATCAGTCAGCGCCTGTCACTCAACTATAGTAAGGACAACCTGGAACTCTCGCTTTTCGGCAGGGGGGACTATCAGCACATCAGCACATCGGCCGAAGGCTCTGAGACGATAAACAGCATGGACTTCTCCTATGGTCTTGAGGGTGTGACCACCCTGCCTTGGAAGTTGAAACTGTCTGGCGACATGACGATGTATTGCCGTCGTGGCTATTCGGATGCCAGCATGAATACCGACCAGTTGGTTTTCAACCTGCAGATAGGGCGCTCGTTCCTCAACGACAAGGTGCAGTTCCGCCTCGTGGGTTATGACCTGCTGGGACAGATAGACCATGTTACTCAGACCATCAACCAGTATGGTAGAAAGGAAACATGGCGCAATGTCATCACCCGCTATGTGATGGTACACCTGTCTTATCGCTTCAACAAACAACCCAAGAAGAAATCATAAGCCATACAAAAAATCCGACACACACTTGCTGTTGTCGGATTTTTTGTTTACCTTTGCACCATGCGTAGAATCAGCCATATCGTCGTCTTTTTGCTTTGCATCGTCCTGCAGGCCTGCAAAGAGCAGCAGGGATACCGTGATGCCTTGGCTGTGATATATTTTTTTTAAAAGAAAATGTTTTGCAGCATTATGGGAACCTCAAAGCTACGCAGTATCGCCTGCATAGTTCTTCCAATATTGATATTCTTTTTCTTCGATAAAATGAATGGCGCGAGGGCCTCGTTAGTCTTTCCGAAGTACATTTCCTATGCCTTTCTTGAAGAAGTGGGTTCGCGGATATTTAACAGGCGAGTTTGCTGGAGCAGGTCTGTTGAAGCGAGTTTTGATAGTCACAAACTTTTGGTTTTTCTGGCATGTCAATTTCCCATTAGGCATAGGCAGTTTAGTTTCTTGCTATACTATTATTAGCTTCGTGGGGATTGGATCAATTGGCTTGAGACACACATTCCCTTGTTCTATGTGCCTGTTTTCATGGAATATTTAATATGTTCAAGCACAATAACGGCCTTTTAGATAATTGGGTAACGAGATCTCTTCTCGCGATTTCTATTGCATCATGGTTCATTATTTGATATTTTCCCTTCAGAAAGACGGATTCTTCGGAAGAAGTAGAGAACAAGAATAATTAGAAAAATACTTATTTTGCCCCTTTTGGGGCCAAAAAGTTCATCTGACGAACTTTGACGAATTTATTTTATAACTCCCCATAAACCAGCTGGTTTATGGGGAGTTTCTTTTTGTGTTGACGAACTATGACGAACTCTAATTGATGCGAAAATTTGGAGCGCGTAATTATTTGAACTACTTTTGCGGTGACAAAAATAACCAAATAACGTAAAACTTAAAATTATGAACAAGAAACTTTTTTTTATTCTCGGTTTAATCTTGATGGTGTCACTTCAAGGCGTAGCTCAAACTCAGTCAGGACAGAATCCTGAAGTGGTAGTTCTTCAGGTAAAGACTGAAAATCCCGCCCAAGCTGCTGGTCCTATCAGACGTAGTCCTGCGATGGCTCCTTCTGTAAGTCTGGAAGACCATACATTATATTTTAATACGCCTTGCGATGGCTGCACCCTGCAGCTGATCAATGAAGACGGTGACGTGGAGGTTGACGTGGTCATCCCAGAGGGTACCACAACTCTGACCTTACCATTCTATCTGGAAGGAGAATTCCTGATTCAGATTATTCGCGGTAGGTATTGTTTCTATGGTTTTATAGAATTATAATATAGAAAACGAATGTGGAGCAATAGGAAGTGAAATCATTTATCTCGAACATAATGCAATCCTTAGTTAGTAAAATAGTCATAGTAGGTACGTTGCTGCTGACTTCTTGCATTAAGCAAGAAGGAAGCGCAATGTATCAGATTTCGACTTCTCAGCATGATGATCTCCACATTTCTTTAACTGATTGGAATGTATGTGGTTCTTTTACCATTGAGGAAGACTCTTTGTTGAAGGACTCCTTCTTGGCAAATCCACATCATTTTATGAATTTGTATAAAGCAGATACGGCACAAATAAAAAAGTATTCAGGACTATATCATCCTTTATACAACCAACTTGACCTCAAAGAAGTCTTTCATGTCCAGCCAGACGACACCACACATATACTTCAAGATAAAATAACTTATTTGCATTGCGAAATCATTTCCGATGCAGACGTTCTGGCGTATGTTGAAGTAAAAACATCTATGGAATGCGTACAGTTTCTAAATGCAGACACATTACGCAGACGTGATATCCAGGGGCTCAATATTTATCCTTTCCATCTCAAGAAAGGTCATAATGATTATATCGTAAAGACCAAATGCACAGGGAACGACTATTCTTTCGAATCAACTATATACGACAGCATTAGCGTAGCCAAGCTCTATGCCGATGGTCAGAGTTGTAACATTATATATCCTGAGATTGATTCATTGAGTCATATCGTGATGCTTACCAATGCCCATCAGAACGTGGTAGACCTCCCCGTCACCTTGCAATTCTATGATGTATATGGTGATTCGTTGTGCAATCGGATTGTTGTGCAACCAGATTCGTTCACCTATTTTGTAGATGGCATGGAGAACAATAAGTCATATATCTGTGAGATGACTATAGGTGATCACGCTGTTCGTCAGCCAGTATTGTGTGGTAAAGACGACAATGCCTATGCAAGGTTTGTTGAGATGCGCAAGCAGCTGCCAGACAATCATCCTCGTGCAGCTGAGATAGATCAGGTACTATATCGTCTTAACTTTCTATTAAATCACCCCACACGATATGATGGTGACTGGTGGTGGCAGTTTAAAATCTCGCCTCTAACATATCAGTTGGAGCATACCTTTGCCCATTTGGATGGCACTTATGGGGAAGACGATTCAGAGGCTAATATTCAATTCATTACTTATCAGTCTGAGATTGATGATAGTCTGCAGCGCTATATCTTAGCGCGTCCAAATAAAATTGACCGCTCGAAACGACTGCCTCTTGTGGTAGTGATTCGTCCCAATATAGAGAATCTTCATCATTTCTTTGCTTGTCCTCAACTGGCACGTCAATGGGCGGTCAACCAAATGCAGTCACTTTCCAATAAATATGGCTTCCTGATCATGATGCCAGAGATCCGAACCTATCTGAATGAGGATCTTTTACCAATCGCTGAGGAGGAATTGAAACTGGCCATCAAGGATGTGCAAAAGCACTATCCTGTAGATTTAGCCCGACTGTTTCTCCATGCCAATTGCAGTGGTGGATATCGTGCACTAAGAATGGCAACGGATTATCCTGAAATGTTTAAAGCGATAGCTCTTTATGCGCCAGTTTATCATAGAGATTTTGAAGACAAATGGTCAAACGAGCACAAACCAGAACTGTCTATAAAGAATCTGAAAAGGACTCCCATGTTGATACATGGTGACCCTATAGATACTCATAGTCCCTGCTCCTTGTATAAAGATCTTATTGAGGACTGTCAAAAGAGAGACATCCCATTGACTCTATCCATAAAAAGAAATTCTGGACAATTCTACAATGTAGTGTTGGTGGGAGAAGAGGCCCTTGACTTCTTTAGTAAGCAAAAGTGAGAAAAATCAGCCGGATGATTATATCTTGACCAGACAAGTAAAAAGGAGGGATTCCGAAAACTTAGAGTAGGAAAGTAATAAATCAAAAAAAACAAAATTATGAAACGAAAACATTTGAAATTCGTTATTTTGATAGCTGTTATGACAGCGTCTGGTCTTGGCACTTATCATGCATATCATGTCAACGAGGTAACAGACGATGCTCTGTTAGCAGAGAACTTAGAGGCATTGAGTAATCCAGAAGCACCGGATTGGGACGACGAGTATGATGTTAAGGGTGATCCGGATGGTAAATGTATAGCATTTACATCAAAGCATGATGTCTGTCCAGAACGTGGTGAACCACCTGTAAAACATGGTAAGCACTGCGATATAGTCACTTACAAAGTAGTTGAAGGGGGGTATACTTATAAAAAGAAAAGAGTAATAGCAGCGAAAGTTGCGTTCTATTCCAAATGGAAGGACGAATATAAACGATGCAAATCAGGATATACAAAGCATGGTTTAGATGATATAATTACACCTCCTCCAACAGATCACACTTATGCTGATTAAATGAGTTTTTATATAGTCTTTTTTGTTGGATTAGTGCGCGTTCTGCGCCTAATTCAATAAAAAAGAGTGTTCCTTTAACTTGAAATATGATTCGACAGTCATGAAACAGATTATTAATTGTTCATTGGTATTTGTAATAGCATTATGTATGTCCTGTCTTCATCCTTCTGAGAACGTTGAAAATGATGATAAGTTACTATCTGTGAATATCACAGATGAGCCTATTACGCTTCCTGATTTGTATGATAAAGCAAAATTTGTTCCTCTTGAAAATGGTGAGAATGTTATGATAAGTTATGTAAAGAAAGCTATTGTGAGAGATACTAATGTTTTTTTGCATGACTGGGAACCTTATCCGTCAATCAAAGTATTCTCCACAAATGGTGATCATATTTGCAATATAGGCAACCTAGGGCATGGTAGAGGTGAGTACGTAGATATTGATGATTTTACAATGAGTCTTGGCGGGGATTCTGTTTTTATCCTTTGCAATAACAGTATTCTCGCATACGATAATAAAGGAAAATTCCTGTTTAATAAAGATGTAAACATAAATGGTGCTATAAGAAGGATTGAATGCTGTAATGGTGGGTATGTGTGCCTTACGGAATACAAAGGTAATGATTACCTTTTACATTTTCTGGACTATGATTTTAAAATAAAAAAAGAATTAATTAGTTCTGGTGGAAAAATAATTAGAGAACCTTCCTTAGTAAAGAAACCTATTCAGGTTCATGGTAAAGATGTGTGGTATTACAACTGGTTCAACTCAACTTTTTATGTTGTTGACACACAAAATAATTATAAAGTCTCCAGTTATAGGATAAATACTGACAAGGCTAACAAGCCAGATCAATATGAGGTTGACGATTATGTCTTTTCAAACGATTTTGATGCAGTTTCTGATTATGTTGTTATCGACAATATGATATTTGGATGGTTTCATGTTGCTCAATATGCTGACAGGCCATTCTTTTGGGACTTAAACAGTAATGAAATTAGTGTAACATCAGAACACGAATGGATTCCTTATATTGAAACCATAAGCTCAGATACCTATTATTCTCTTGTAGATCAAGAGTCATTCATTCGCATGTCAAAATACATGGAGAAATTGGATAATTTCAATAACAATTATTTGGATGTATATAATCGCCCCATAACAGAGAAAGACAATTACATATTGGTAGAGTTTAGCCCAAAGAAATAGTCATGTAAATATGAAAAAAATGGTATCACGATTGTCTCTTATAAATCTTACATTATTCATGGTATTACTTACCTCAACGTCATGTAAGAATGACAATTTGGAAAGAGATATGAAAACTTTCTATAACAGAAAAGTTAGCATTCCTTATAATCAAATGATAAAAAAAGACTGTAGCCTGTACCATGATAGTGTTTCTGATAGTCATTTTAAACTAGTTAGATATGCAGAAGTGTTTCATTGCTCAGATTGTCAAATAAAACAATTGTCATCATTTGATAATGATACGTATACTAGCGGCGTATCACAAAGGATTCCCGTTTTGTATATAGTCAATATACCGCATAATGTAGATCCCACGGAGCTATATTCCAAATTGTGTAAGAAGAGAATAAGGGGGACAGTTTATTTGGACACCTGTAACGCTTTTCTTCAGGCCAATCCAGATTTCCCCATAACCCCAATGTTTCACACATTCTTATTGAACGAGAATGACAGAGTAGTTTTAATAGGTGACCCTTTTAAAAATAAAAGAATGGAGGATTTGTTTCAGATGGTTATTGAGAAAGGACAATGATGTCAGGATTTGTACATATTGTAAATACAAAAATAAATGGTATGGCTGGAATCCTTAGAAAATATCTCCTTCATGAATTAGGAGTAATATTTATTCTATCTGCGATTCTGAAAATAATCAGCATCTATTCATTCTCTCAGACAGTCCACTCGTGTTGCGTTGGTAGGCGAAGAAGCTATATCTTTTTTAGTAAGCAAAAGTGAGAAAAATCAGCCGGATGATTATATCTTGACCAGACAAGTAAAAAGGAGGGATTCCGAAAACTTAGAGTAGGAAAGAAATGTTAAACAAAAAAACAAAAAATGAAAAAGATTTTAAAGTCCACACTTGCAGTGGCAATTTTGACAAGTGCGAGTTTTGGAGGTTTAAAAGCATACGAAATGTATGCAGGTGTTCAAAGCAACAATCTTTTGGTTGCCAATGTTGAAGCCCTGGCGGCTGATGGTGATGCACCAACCCTTCCAGTAGAATGCTATGACAAATATAAGGCATATTCTTCTAGTTCTTTAGTAAGATTTAGGCCCTGTGACAAAGCTCCGACTTGTGATCATATATGGGCTTATAGTCCAAGAAAAAAGACCATGTGTCCAGGTTCAGGACAATAAATATTTGATAACTTTGACCAGAGAGGTTCATTTTTCCTCTCTGGTTCTAAAAATGAATTTCTATGAAAAAAATTATTTGTTTTCCAGTTTGGGTTCTTGCAATTCTATATATTGTATCTTGCAAAGGATCTTATAAAGAACTAAATATAAATGAAGTTCCAAAACAAACAATACTTGTCGAAAAATCAGTTGAAATTGATTCTTGTAGCGGTATTAATCTCTTTTTGTACAATAAGAATGTTATTGTAGTAGCACCACAAAAATCATTTGGCAAATATCCGTATTATCTATATGATATGGATAGCCTCCACTATATTGGAGCAGTTGGTCGTTTTGGGCATTCGTCTCAAGAATTTGTAGACGTTAACCCTTATTACATTGTAAAAAGTGATACTTCGTTTGCTCAATGTACAGACGGATATTTTGAAAGTGTTTATACAATTACAGGAGGTCAGCTTGCGCTTCTTCATAGAAAAAAAATTTCCTCCTTTAACATGAATGGGTTATGTAGAGCAGATGATAATTCATATATTTTCTGGAATGAAGACCCCAATGATGAGTTCGTTTGTTTTTCCTCAAAAACGAAAGATTATTCTAAATTTGGTAAGTATCCAAGTAAAGAGTTTCCTTCAAAAAGTCAAGATGATTATTTGAGCTTCTATGAGAAAGCTACATCTGTCAATCTTGAAAACGGATTGTTCTATAGTTTCTATACAAACATTCCTGTTGTAAGAATATTTGATAAAGATAGGGAGGAGGTCTCTTCGTTTATGATAGAAAATTGTAGTAGGGGGGAACAGTATTACAATGATTTCGTAAATGATAGAAACAAAACTTTTTATTGTATGGCAAAATCATATGGCCAATATACTTATGCATTATATCATGGAACCACATTTCTAACGCCATATTCTGAAATACATGTTTGGGATAATACGGGAAATATGATTAATCGAATTGTTTTAAACAAATGGATTAAGTGTTTTGATATTGATGTTGAATCAAAACGAATATATGGAATAATTATTGATAAAGAGGAGTATCTCTTTAGTGCATATTATTCTTAATAGATTTATCTAGTATTGTTAAAAAATAATAGTTGGTCGACAGTTCTTTAAAGACGTGGACTTCAGCAAGCAGACCTTATGAAAAAAGTATTGTTAAGTGTTTTTCTTGTTATATTTTCTGTGTGCATTGCATGCCTTATTTACTTACTGGTCACGCCCAAAATACCCCAAGAAATACAGAGTGTTGTGGGATCAGAAATTGACCTATGCCTAAATGATATGTTGGTAATAGGTGACTCTACAGGAGTAAAAAAGCAAGGAAAAAAAATAGTTGTGTTTACGGATTCAACCCAGTGCGCAACATGTCGATTGTATGCAATTGGCCAATGGAGACCATTTATGGAATCTATGGATAAGAGGAGTGATAGTATAGATTTTGTATTTATCTTTCATCCTTCAAAAGATAATATTCAAGCAGTGATAGATAAGGTAAAGGGAATGGAGTTAGAAACTCGTATCTATATTGATATTAATGGAGTTTTTCTTAAGAAAAATCCTCGTGTTCCTCATTCTTCTCATCTTCAAACAATGCTTTTAGATGAAAACAACATAGTACAAATAGTTGGAAATCCAATTGCAAATGACAAAATGGATAAGCTATATAGGTCTATTTTAGATAATATTTAGTATTATCAATTCTAAATTGATCTTGAATCGGAGAAATTTGAAAAAAGAGACATGAAAAGAAGCAAAATAGTAATTTGGATTATCTTAGGGATAATTTTTATATACTCAGGTTTTTCTAAGGCCATAAATGTATTTTCATTTTCTCAGACAATTCTATCCTTTAATGAGTTGTTAGGGTTAAGTGTGTTCTATAGATGTGGTGAGGTCTTGGCGATTCTTATTTGTATGGTAGAGTGTCTATTGCCCTTGTTGTCTCTTAGAAGGGTGAACAGGAGTTATGTCGTGTGGTCTTATCCTATAATACTTGGCTTTTTTACTAGCATCACTTATGTAAACAACACAAGTCTGTATGGTGGAATAGAGTCATGTGGATGCTTTGGTGAGATCATTCATCTTTCGCCAGCAGTTTCTTTCTATAAAAGTATGGGGTTGCTGGTATTATCTCTACTTCTATTATTTTTTCATTTAATGGAAAGCCGAAATGGAAGGACCCCCCTATTTCCTACAATAAAGTTAGATTGTTATGTAATCATGGCAATCATGACGTCTATTGTACCTCCTCTGTTTTCATACTTATTTATGGAAAGATTGCCGCATGTGTTGTATGTGATACTTTTCTTGTCAATCATTGTAATAGGGATGTTTTTGTGTTTGAAATATATAATGGACATTAATACAAATAAAAGTCAAAGATGTTATATAGAGGTTTGAAATTTTTGTTAGTATCGTTCGTCTCCATATTACTGTTGTATGGAGTATGGTTGATACTGCGTTGCTTGGTGTTCGACTATTTTACCATCCCGACATCATCAATGACCCCATCTTTGAAACCAGGAGATAAGGTAATTGTCAACAAGATATTAATAGGTCCGCGTATTTACAAAGATCTGCACTTTGTTCCAACTGGTCAGGAATTGGAATCTTGGCGTCTAAAAGGGCTGAGATCACCTCGTCATAACGATATTGTTGTTTTTAACTTCCCCCATCATGATAACAAAATCAGTTTTGTGATTAACAATGTGTTTTGTAAACGTATTGTGGGAATGCCTGGCGATAGTTTGAGAATTGTCAACGGGCACTACCATAACAATAATTACGAAGGACTACTTGGGGTGGAAGATGAACAAGTGCGACTAGAAGGTACGCCAGATTCGCTGTTGTGGCCACCATCAAGATGGACTATTCCTTATGATTGGCATTTCGCATGGACTATACGAGACTTCGGTCCCTTGTATATTCCAAGAAAGGGTGACGTGATGAACGTCACGCCATATGAGGCAACTCTTTATAAGATGCTTTTAGCTTGGGAGACAGGAAAGCCTATTGAATGCGATTGGGAAAGCAATACAGTTTGGGTTGGAGATAAGCATCTTACCCAACATTTGTGGCAGCATGATTATTACTTTATGGCAGGAGATAATGTTCTGGATTCAAATGACTCACGTTATTGGGGATTAGTGCCAGAAGAATATATTGTTGGAATAGTTGATTACATCATCTAAATAAATGAAATATAAGATATTGGTCATATTATGTCTCTGCTTTATCTTGTGGTTTTCTATTCAACCAGTGGAGCAGAATTGGAGTGGAACGGATATCCTACTTTCAGAGGTGACTTGTGGAATAGCTGTTGTGGCGGTTTTGATAATAGTGTGGCGTAAACAACAGATGCGTCTGTCTGCTATAGATATTGTTGTCGCATTGTGGTTTGTATATGTAATGTTCCGGAGTTATGTGGACCCAATCTTCCCTTGTGCCAACTTTTGTTTGCGAATAATGCAGATGGTTGCGCTCTATGGATGCATCCGTCTCCTATTATCTTCTGCTCAAATCTCGGAAAGGATTATTGTAGTTATCATTTTACTCTGTGGAATATACGAAGTGTTCTTGGGAGCAGATCAACTGATTAATGGTGGTAGCCGTCATTACCTTTTCATTATATCAGGTTCTTTTCTAAATCCAGGTCCCTATTCAATATTTTTGAGCATGGGGTTGGTTATGTCGTGCCAGTTTAGAAAAAAATATCATTCTTCAAATACAATTCTGACATCATTGTTTAGTTGGTTGCCATTGGTCTTCTTTATTCTTCTGCCAGCCACTTGGAGTAGGGCAGCGATTCTTTCTGCGGTAATTTGTTTGGGGATTATCTTTTGGGATCAATGGAAAAGATATAGATGGTATGTCTTTGGAGGATTGTGTCTCATATTTATAGGTCTATACTTTTTAAAACAAGGATCTGCAGATGGGCGCTCAATCATTTATATGATTTCTTTTCTGAGCTTTTGTCACGCTCCTGTGTTCGGTTCCGGCATTGGCAGTTTTTGTCATCAGTATGCAGAGGAAATGGCAAACTTCAGTATGCAGCATCCCACGTTCAATTTTCAGAGTGCAGATGTGATAGATGGGGCCTTTAATAGTATCCTACAAATAGGAGTAGAGCAGGGACTTGTAGGTGTAGGCTTTGCAGTAGTGCTTGTTGTTCTGATGTTTGCAAGATTAGAAAAGTGTGGAAAAACCTTGGGTCAGGGATTGCTATGTCTATTAATTTTCTCCATGTTCTCATATCCTTTTGACCAGTTGCCCTACGCGATAATATTTGTGGTGATAGCTGCCTATGCTGGGACTTCTCAAAAGGAATTATCCTTTTCAATCAGCAGGTATCAATGTTTGAAGAAGTCCCTTGCACCATTGTCGTTGCTTTGCTTTATAGTGGTTACCTCTGTTTTCTCTCATCAACAGATTAAAGAAAGAGCAAAAGCTGAGGCGGACTATCAGATGATAGCATGGATAAATAATACAGCCTTTATTGATGACTATTATAATCATCTTCCGTTAATGATTGCCAATGAGCATTTTCTGTTTATTTTCAGTAAGATACTAGCTAAAGATGGTAGATACAACGACAGTAATGCTATACTACGTCTTGGAACACGAATCAGCAACGATCCCATGTTTTATGTTGTTCAGGGCAATAATTATGGAGAAATGGGCTTCTATAAAGAATCAGAATCGGCTTATAAAAAGGCGTTTGCAATGATGCCTAATCGATTATATCCCCTTTATCAATTGATGCTTCTTTATGAAAAGGAAGGTGATGTTGATAGAGTTGGGCAAATGGCTCGTCGCGTAT
>Ga0310690_10005991_pt1 | contig 16207 bp, 16 predicted proteins | sample AusTroGonzalo_MG_2_FD_207661 | JGI IMG/M metagenome (GOLD analysis project Ga0310690, IMG submission 207661) | Bovine rumen microbial communities from tropical cattle in Woodstock, Queensland, Australia - Gonzalo_04 (v2) (version 2) | ecosystem: Host-associated > Mammals > Digestive system >... | reverse complement strand
TATTAACGGTTTTGGCCGTATCGGACGTTTGGTCTTCCGTGCTGCTCAAAAACGTCAAGATATTGAAGTTGTTGCTATTAACGATTTGATTGATGTTGATTATATGGCTTATATGCTCAAATATGATACAATGCATGGTCAATTTGACGGTACGGTTGAAGTTAAAGATGGAAAGCTTGTTGTTAATGGCAAGGCTATTCGCGTGACAGCCGAAAAGAATCCGGCTGATTTGAAATGGGGCGAAGTTGGCGCTGACTATGTTGTCGAATCGACAGGTTTGTTCTTAACACAGGAAAAAGCTCAAGGCCACATTGATGCCGGTGCAAAATATGTTGTGATGTCTGCACCTTCAAAAGATGATACACCGATGTTTGTTTGCGGTGTGAATACAGACTCTTATGTTAAAGGTACAAAGTTTGTTTCTAATGCTTCTTGCACAACAAACTGCTTGGCTCCGATTGCAAAGGTTTTAAACGATGTTTTTGGTATTAAAGAAGGTTTGATGACAACCGTTCACTCAACAACAGCAACACAAAAAACAGTTGACGGTCCGTCAGTTAAAGATTGGCGCGGTGGTAGAGCTGCTTCCGGAAACATTATTCCGAGTTCGACAGGTGCCGCTAAAGCTGTGGGTAAAGTTATCCCTGCTTTGAACGGCAAGTTGACAGGTATGTCTATGCGTGTTCCGACATTGGACGTTTCTGTTGTTGATTTAACAGCCAACCTTGCTAAGCCTGCAACATATGAAGAAATTTGCGCTGCGATGAAGAAAGCCTCCGAAGGTGAATTAAAGGGCATTTTAGGATATACCGAAGATGCTGTTGTTTCTTCTGATTTCTTGGGTGATCCACGCACATCTATTTTTGATGCAAAAGCAGGTATTCAATTAACAGATACGTTTGTTAAGGTTATCAGCTGGTATGATAATGAATGGGGTTATTCTAACAAAGTGTTAGACCTTATTGCTCATATGGCAAAAGTAAACGGCTAGTTTGATTTGAATAAAGAAAATAATTTCCCCGCCATTTTGACGGGGAAATTTCTAAAATAAAAGAAGGAAAAAATGATGGCTTATAAAACAATTGAAGATTTAGGTGATTTGAACGGCAAAGTTGTGATGCTCAGAGCCGATTTGAATGTGCCGATGGATGAGAATTTTAAGGTGACAAATACGGCGAGAATCGACAGAACCGTTCCGACAATTAAGCTTTTGATGAAAAAAGGTGCAAAAGTTGTTGTGATTTCACACTTCGGACGCCCTGAAGGCAAAGGTGATATGAAAAACTCGTTGTCACACATTGTGGGTGATTTGCAAAAAGCTTTGGGTTCTAAGGTTGTTTTTGTAGACGATTGTATTGGTCAAAGCGTTGCAAAGGCTGTTCAAAACATGAGTGCTGATGAAGTTTTGCTTCTTGAAAACCTGCGCTTTTATGATGAAGAAAAGAAAGGCAATGAAGCTTGGGCCAAAGATCTTGTAAAAGTGGCTGATGCTTACGTTTCAGACGCATTTTCAACGGCACACCGTGCGCATGCTTCAATGGTGGCTGCAGCCGAGCAGTTGCCATCGGCGATGGGGCTTTTGATGGCTGAAGAAGTGGATGCTTTAACAAAAGGTTTGAATAATCCCGAGCGTCCGTTAATGGCTGTTGTCGGCGGTTCAAAAGTTTCAACAAAGCTTGATTTGTTGAATAACTTGGTCAAAAAAGTTAATAAACTCGTGATTTCAGGCGGTATGGCTCATACCTTTTTGAAAGCCTTGGGTTTTGACGGAGTCAATGAAAACAATTCTCTTGTTCAGCTTGATATGATTGATACGGCAAAAGAAATTTTAGCAACAGCGAAGAATGCCGGTTGCGAAATTTTGTTGCCGCAAGATTTGGTTTGGGCAAAAGAATTTGCTGCCAATTCTGAACATAAAACCGTTGATTTGAAAGATATTCCGGCAGAAGGACATTTGCTTGATGTGGGGCAAAAAACCGTTGCTTTGATTAAAGAAAAAATGGCGGAATGTAGGACTCTTGTTTGGAACGGGCCTTTAGGTGCATTTGAATTAAAGCCTTTTGATGAGGCTACAAATGAAGTTGCTGAGGAAGCAGCGCGTTTAACAAAAGAAGGAAAACTCACAACGGTTGCCGGTGGCGGCGATACGGTGTCAGCTCTCGAATCTGCCGGTGTGGCTCAAGATTTTACATATATTTCAACTGCCGGAGGTGCCTTCCTTGAATGGATGGAAGGTAAAGAACTTCCGGGGGTTGCCGTGTTAAAAAAGTAGTCTGACATAAATTAAAAAAGCTCTCAAGATTTGTTTTGAGAGCTTTTTTTAACTTATTTAACTTCATTTTAAGATTGTTTTGCGTTATATTAGAGGAAGTATTGAAAGAGTAAAAAAATGAAACATCGGATGTTTTTTAAGATTATATCTTTGTTGTTTGCCATGCTTTTTTCATTTCAGGTTCGCGCTGAATTGAACGAGGAAAGCATTCGATCTTTTCTTAACACTTCAGGCGAACGTTTGATTGAAGCATTGGGTATGGAAGATAAATTTGAGCGCTATGAAGTTTTAGATGAAATGTTTGGGAAAAATGTTGATACCTTTTATATGGGCAGATACGTTTTGGGGCAATATTATCGGACAATGACGGATGAGCAAAAATCTCGCTATCATGAACTTTTTAATCGCTATATTAAAAGTCTTTATAAGTCTTATCCGATTGATTTTAAAACAGACGAACTCGGGTTTGAAATTTTGAGCGTGAATGTTTATGAAACGTATGCAAATGCCCTAGCGGTTATTAATTTGCCGGAAAAATACAGAACAGAGAATATAGAAACCGTGACTGTTCAATTTAGGGTTCATGAAAAAGGGGAAACTTTTCAGATTGCCGATTTGGAAATTGGCGGGGTCAGCTTATTAATTGGTTTGAAAAAGCGTTTTATGCAAATGCTCAAAGATGATGAAAACGAAATAGATTGGTTTTTGGATGATTTTGAAGATTTAACAAAATCAAATGAAAAAAATTTGGATCTTTAGCGGGCTTTCAATTAAATTATGCTTGAAAAGTGAGATGAAGGCGTTTATAGTGCGAGAGCTAAAAGATAAATTAAAATAAGGTCAATAAAAATGTCTAATGAAACAAATATTCATCGCGAATCGCGAATTGCAAAGTTAAATACATTAAAAGAAAAGGGGTATAATCCGTATCCGTATAAGTTTGAACCGACAGCATATGCCGGGCAGTTGCAAGAAAAATATAAAGACTTGGAAGTTGGTGCCGACACGGAAGACAGAGTGACGGTTGCAGGGCGTGCCATGGCTGTGCGTAACAGCGGTATGTTTATTGACCTTAAAGATCAAACAGGGAAAATTCAGGTTTTTTGCCACAAGAATCATTTGGGCGAATCTGATTTGGAACTTTTAAAATGTTTAGACGTTGGTGATTTGGTTGGTGTGACCGGATATATTCGCCGCACGCCGCGCGGTGAACTTTCAGTTGCCGCCGAAAAGTTTGATATTATTGCAAAATCTTTGCAGCCGTTGCCGGAAAAGTTTCACGGGTTGACGGATATGGAAGCAAGGTATCGTCAGCGTTATGTTGATTTTATTATCAATGATGATGCCAAAGAGATTTTCAAAAAACGTTGTCAGATCACATCCGCAGTTAGAAAATATTTTGAACAGCACGGTTTTTTGGAAGTTGAAACGCCGATGTTGCATCCGATTATGGGCGGTGCAAATGCCAAACCGTTTATTACGCATCACAACACGCTTGATATGGATTTGTTTTTGCGTATTGCGCCGGAACTTTATTTGAAGCGTTTGGTTGTGGGTGGTTTTGATAAGGTTTTTGAGATTGGCAGAAACTTTAGAAATGAAGGTATTGATAAAAGCCATAACCCTGAATTTACGGGCTTGGAAGCTTATCAGGCTTATGCCGATTATAACACAATGGCTGATCTTATTCCAGATTTGCTTAAATTTGTGGCACAGGAGGTTTTGGGCACAACGGTTGTGAAATTCGGCGAACATGAAATTGATTTATCAAAACCGTTTGCAAGAAAATCTATTGTTGACTTGGTTAAGGAATATGCCGGTATTGATTTGATGGAAGCCGAAACGCTTGAACAAGCGCAAGATATGGCAAAATCCGTTGGGGTGGATGCTTCGGATTGCACTTGTTGGGGCAAAGTTGTTCAGGAAGTGTTTGATGCAAAAGTTGAACATAATTTAATTGATCCGATTTTGGTGATGGATATGCCGCGTGATGTTTCACCGCTCGCAAAAACACATCGCTCGAATCCGCGTTTGGTGGAGCATTTTGACGCATATGTGGGCGGTATGGAAATGGGATGTGCTTATTCCGAACTTTCGAATCCTTTAGAGCAAAGAGAGCGTTTTGAAGCTCAGGCTGCCGCGCGTGAACAGGGTGATGACGAAGCTCAAATGTTTGATGAAGACTTTGTCAACGCTTTGGAAAACGGATTTCCTCCGTCAGGCGGTATGGGAATGGGTATTGATAGATTAGCTATCTTCTTGACGGGTGCTGAGACCATTCGTGATGTGATTGCTTTTCCGACATTGAGAAAAAGGGACTAGTTGTGAAAAAGAAGGAATATCAGAAAGTAACAAAATCTTCGCGCCTGTTTAAAATAGTTTTGGGTGTGACGGTTGTTATTGGTTTGCTTTTTGTTTTGTTTTTAGGTGTGCTTTTTAAAGAAGAAAAAACGCTTCATCAAGACAAATCTGAAGTTCTTGTTGTGATGGAAGAAAATCAGATTCCATCTGTTGAGAAGAATGAAGCAGCTTTGAATGAAGATTTGCCCCAAGATGTTGTTGCGGAAAGTATTCCTCAGGAAGTTTTTGAAAGTATTGCTGAAGATCAAGAAATTTTGCTTCAAAAAGAAGCTGATGATGAGGCCACTTTAATGCCATCAAATGAAAAATATGTGGCTATTGTGATTGACGATATGGGTGTAAGCCCGAAACATACAGAGGAAATGATTAGCCTTAAAGCGCCGATTACTTCTTCGTTTTTAACCTATGGCAACAATTTAAAAGAGTATTGTGCAGAAGCTGTTGCGGCGGGGCATGAAATTATGATGCATACGCCGATGGAGCCGGAGGGAGAAGCTGATTTAGCGCCTGATACACTCAAAATTAAAATGAGCGATGAAGAAATTGAAAAAGCTTTTCTTGAAATGCTTTCAAAATTTGAGGGGCTTGATGTGAATGGGATTAACGGACATATGGGAAGTCTTTTTACTCAGAGTGCACCAAAGCTTGATGTGGTGATGAGGGTTTTAAAAGAAAAGGGAATGTTTTTCTTAGATTCTAAAACATCACAAAATACGAAAGGGCCTGAAGTGGCAGCCATGGAAGGTGTTCCGTTTGTTTTAAGAGATGTTTTTTTGGATAACGAAAACAGCTATGAATATGTTATGGGGCAATTGAAAAAAACGGAAGATATTGCACTTAAAAACGGATATGCCGTGGCCATCGGACACCCGAAAAGTGAGACTTTTAAAGCATTGAAAGATTGGCTTGGAGGCTTAGATGAAAAAGGTTTGAAGCTTGTTCATTTAAGTGAAATTTTGAAAATGAAATACGAGAAAAATTAAGATTTTCAAAAAAAGTGCTTGACGGATAAAAAAAATACATTTATATATGCCCTTGACTTTGGCGATGGTCCCATCGTCTAATGGTTAGGACATCACCCTTTCACGGTGGTAATATGGGTTCAAGTCCCGTTGGGATCACCAATAAAAAAAGCGACTTAATGTCGCTTTTTTTGTTGACCCTAGGGACTTGAACTTGAGGGTTCAAGGTCTTGCTTCTCGCAAGCGTTGCTTGCTTTAAGCTTCGGTCAAGTAACAGTAACACTCGCTTTGTTTGCTAGTGCAAAGTCGCTTGCTAACAGTTACTGATGCTCTCAGGCAAAAACAATTCACCGGATTGTTTTTGCAACTTCGAGCCGTTGGGATCACCAATAAAAACAACAGCCTGTAAATGGCTGTTTTTTCTTTTTAAATTAAGCACTTAAGCGAGTTCGAATGTTGTGTTTTCAAAAATAGGCATTTGAGGAATTTTTACGAACTGGTTTTAATGTTTTTTTTAATTTTATATAGCATTATCTAAGGTATGAAAAATATTTATAACGTTTTATCAGAAATTGGATATCATGATATTCCGGACATTTCCGGAATAAAAAAGAATATGGAAAATGATTTTTCAGATTGGCTCCAATATATCAATTTTGAGGAAGCCATAAATTTTTACGGATTATCTTCGCATAAAAAATTTATGGAACTGTTTGTACCGTATTTGGAGTTATATTATAAAAATGTCGATTTACAACGCTCGGCTTTTGTCGTAAGTAATTATCTTTTTGACAGCAATAAATATAACTGGAATCGAAATTTTAATCGAAATGTTGAAGATATGTTTGCCGCAGTTGTTTTGTTATCCGGATACAAACAACACATTGCAAATATGCAAAGATTAAATTTTGATAATGTGCAAATTGAAAAACATAAACATCGAATTTATGAATGTTGTACTATAGGACTTGATACATATGGACTATCTTATATGCAAGATTCACAGCTCAAATGGGGAAATATATTTGTGAATGCGCATATTTATGAAATAGGACGTTTGCAATTTGAGGTAAACAAATATGAATACAACATAGAAGATTTTGATATGAAAGATGAGTTTTGTGTTGATGTTCATGTTCCGCGCGGGGGGAAGTTGGATAACTCTTTGGTGGAAAAATCTTTGGCGACGGCTCGAAATATGTTACCGCAAATATATAAAGAACTGCCGCAAAAGCCGAAATTTTTCTTATTTTCCTGGTTGCTTTCTAAAGAAGTTAATGAGTTGTTGCCCGAAAAAAGTAATATCAAAATGTTTTCTGAGCGTTTTAAGATTATAAAAAATTGGTCTGGTAGCAGTTTAAATCATTTTTTGTTTAATAAGTATGATTGGGATGTTAAAAATTTTGAAGAACGTACTTCTTTACAAAAAATCATCAAACAAAAACTTCTCGACGGTGAAAAATTTTATGATGCAATAGGGATGCTGATTTAATTCGTAAACTGTGAGGTAAGCATCACCAATACAAACAACAGCCTCCCTTTTGGGAGGTTTGTTTGTTTTTTAGCCCCCTTATCTTCGGCAGTAAAGTGCCTTGAGGGGTGACGGGAAGGGGAGAGAGATCTTCGGGATTGGCTAAAGCCAACCCAAAGATGACGTAAAAGAGAAAATACCACCCTAAAGATGACAGAGAGATGCCTTATCCTCGGCTCAGCTTGGAGGCATGACAGAAAAGAGGAGCTCGGAGGCATGACGAAAAAAAAGAGGGGAGATCCTCGGGATTTGCCTGACGGTAAACCCAATGATGACAGAAGAAAAACGGCCAGCTTAAGGATGATAGGAGGGGCTTTGTGGCGGATGGTATAACCAAATATTAAAGAATTCAGATTATCATGAGCCAATCAGATGTTTTTGATACATTCAACAACAAGGCTTTTAAAACAAAGATAATAAATAATGGCAAACAAAAATCTTATTTTCTGTCATAGGGGATTATACGGATGCACTGATGTTCATCAGGATTTTTTGAAGATGCCTTATGCAAAAGGAGAGCGTTTAAGTCAATTGCCTCCCGAAAATTCATATACTTCCATAAAGGCCGCTTTTGATGCAGGATATAATGTGGAATTAGACGTGTGCATGACAAAAGATAAATTTTTAATTGTAACGCATACAAATCATTTGCCAGCGCATGTTAAAGGCGCATTAGAAACGGACTATGTCAGCACAAAAACATTGCAAGAAATATCTCAAATGAAAACCGGTATCGGAGGAAAAAGGGAAGCTTTTCTCACATATGAAAAATTTCTTCTTTTGTTTGAGCAATATCCTAATGCTATTGCCAATATTGAAATTAAAGGCACGGTAGAATCAAAGAATGCGCAGCCCCCGCAAGAATCGCCATCAATTGTGGAGCAACTTGTAAAAATTACTCCCGCTAAAATATATGATTGCGTTATTTGGTCTTCTTTTTCAACTTCAATGATCACTCAATTAAAAAAATTGAAACCAAAAGCAAAAGTTGCTCAACTTTTTTGTGAATCCAAAGATGATGAACCATATATTTTTGAGAACAGAACAGATAAATATTTGCAATTTACATATGAAAACATCAAAACTCTTCATAAGCAAATTTCTCTAGAAGCAGCACATGTGGAAATCGATACGCTTTATGATGATGAAGCTCTTGCGTATTGTCTTCATAACGACATACATATTCGGACTTGGGCGCTGCTTGAAAGAAATCCTGAAAAAGATTTAGGGGCTAAACAAAATATTCAAAAACTTCTTCAATTAAGGGAAAAATATCCTTCTTTATGCATTGATGTTATTACGGATTATGCCCCGATTGTGGAAAAAATCATTTTCGCTAAGTAATACGAATTTTTCAGCTTGTCATTTGTGAGCTCGGAACAAGATCAAAGATGACGAGTGATGGAGATGCCTTATCCTCGGCTCAGCTCGGAGGCATGACAGAAAAAAAGAGGGGAGATCCTCGGGATTGGCTGAAGCCAATCCAAGGATGACGTAAAAAAAACGGCGGATGTTTCATCCGCCATTTTTTGTTCATGGTATGAATTAGAATGCGTAGCGTACACCGAGTAAGATTTCGTGTGCACGAGGTTTGTATTCCTCTTTCACATACACAATGCCTGAACGGTATTCTTTATCAAAATCACCATAGGTCATGTAACGATAACCTAAATCAAGAGCAAGGTGTTCATTGATTTGATAGTTGACACCGGCACCGATTTGTGCGGATGCACCACTTTCTTTAACACCATGTTCTATTTCGGTGCGTCCCCAACCTATGCCGAGACCGACATAAGGTTTTACAGGGATAGTTGTTTTCAAATCAAAATCGTAATAAACGTTGAACAACACTGCTTGTGTTTTAATTTTTACGTCTTCTTTTTTAGCATCTGCATTTTTTGTATATTCAACTTCAAAACGAAAATCACCGTTTAAGAGATTATAAGTGTCACCAACAGCGATAGAACCACCCCAAATATCATCATGTAATTTGGCTTTACCTTCAACACTTCCTGTTGCTTTTACTTCGTGACGGGCTAAAACGTATTTTGCTTTAGCTGCGACATATGGGTTAAACTCAAAAGCAGAAGCGGTCGTTGCTGCAAAACAAGCGGCACTTGCCAACAATAAAACTTTTCTCATATCTATTTTCCTTTATCAGTTAGTACTAGAAAGATAAATCTTTCACTTGAAATTAGACCTTTATTTATAAAAAATAGCAAATCAAAAAATTTTACAAATTATGTCTGAAAAGATTTAAAAAAACAACATCAAGAATTTTTGGTTGTTTTTTTATGATTTAAGGCTAAAATGCTTAAGGGGTGTGAAATGAAATAAACATTAATGGTTTGATTATTTCAGGAGGAAAAAATTATAAAAAATGAAGAAAATTGACATCATGAAAATATCGAATACGGCAGAAATGGTTAATGACGATGTTTGTTTCCAAACAAAAGATCATCGGCGTTTTCGTTTGCGGGCCGCGGCAATCATTATTGAAAACAATCATGTTTTATTTGCAACAAATGATGTTGAAAAATATTATTATTCCATCGGCGGAGGAATTGAACTCGGTGAAACGGCCGAACAGGCGGTTTTACGCGAAGTTAAAGAGGAAACGGGGATTGCTTACGAAGTTGATCGTCTGGTTTTTGTGCAAGAAAACTTTTTTACACGCAATGAAGGTATGTTCAAAGGGGTGGCTTGTCACGAAATTACATTTTTCTTTTTAATGAAATCACGCGGAACACAGGAATTAAACAGCCATAGCAAAACGGCTAATAATACGATTGATGAAAAAATGGCATGGCTCGAAATTGATAAGTTAAACGAATATGAGGCGTATCCTTTTTTCTTTAGAGAAAAACTGAAAAATTTACCGATGTACCCTCAGCATATTGTGACAGTTCAAAGCACAAAATAAAATCTTTATAAAAAAGGCGTTGATAATATGGCTACAATTCATTTGATGCATGGTTTTATAGGGGTTGGAAAAACAACGGTTGCCAAAAAGCTGGAAGAAAAAGCTTCGGCAAAAAGATTAACGCATGATGAAATCATGCTTGAACGTTACGGGCGTAATCCGGATGATTTTGAAAAAAAATATAAAATTGTTGATGATTTTATAAAAAATAAGGCGGCTGAATATGTTCAAAACGGTCAGGATGTTATTTTGGACTATGGTTTTTGGACACACAAAAAACGTGAAGAATATTATGCGTGGGCAAAGACTTTAACAAATGATGTTGTTTTTCATGTTGTTTGTTGTGATTTGGATGTGGCAAAAAAACGAACATTGGAACGCACGGAAAAAGATTTAGATGCTTTATTGATTGATGAAAATACTTTTGATTTTCTCTTAAAACAATATGAGCCATGGGATGATGCAGATGATTATCCTGTTGTTTTGCACAATGCGCCGACAAGAAAATATATAGGGCAAATTGTGTGGGTTAAAATAGATCGTCCGAAGGGAAGCAAACATCCTAAGTTTCATTTTGAGTATCCCGTTAATTACGGCTATGTTCCTTTTAGCTTATCAGGAGACGGGGAAGAACTTGATGCTTATGTTTTGGGTATTGATGTGCCTTTAAAAGAATATGTCGGGCGTTGTATCGGTGTTATTCATCGCACAAATGATGACGACGATAAATTGGTTGTTGTTGATGAGGCGCTTGATTTGGAAGATGAACTCATTGAAGAAGAAACGGCTTTTCAGGAAAAATGGTTTAAACATGTTTTGCTCAGAGATTAAGATCGATGTGTTTTTTTCATAATTTTTTTACGATATAAGATATATTATTGTGAGATAAGGAACTCTTGTTTTTTTAGGAGAATATTAAAATGAAACGTTTTTTGCTTTTGTTTTTTGTGATGATACCTCAGGTCTGTTTCGGTGTGGATTATCTCGTTCCGGCTGCTTTGGGGCCTGCTATTACATCTGTGCCAGGAAAAGTGGATCGGAAAGTTGTCCAAAGATCAGAGAGTGATTCTACCAGTCATGTTAACAGAGAAGTGGGAAAATATAATTCAAGAAGTGGAGAAGATGTTGTTACAAGCCTTCTAAAAAAACAAATTAAAGAACATGTGTCAGCCATGCAATCCGTTTATGAAAAATTAAAAACATGCACTGTGGCACAAAGTCAGTATCTTCAAATTTTGGGTATGGAAAATGATTTGTGCCACATAAAATATGTTGATTTTGATTGCTTTATTCCTTTAGATGTTGCTCAGGATTTTGCCGAATTGGGAATCGAGAGTGCGGAAAGAATGTTTGAAGATAGAGTTCCGTTTCACTCAGAAGCAGATATTGAAATGCAAGAAATTTTAACAAACGAAAACTATTGTTCAAATAAGGTGTTGGAAAATTTGGCAGTAGAAAATGAAAACGAGGTTTCTGAGTAAAAAGAGTTTCGTTTTTAATTTGCGAATATAAAACGGCCTGCGTGGAACGGCCGTTTTTTTTATAAGCGAAATTAAGGCGTAACGGAAAGTTCTGTTATGCCCAGAGTTAATGAAGAAGACAAAGACGTATTTAAATCTTGAAATTGGAGAAGGAGTTTGTTCTCTTGTAAGAAGCTTCCCGAAACGGTGATTGTTTTTGAAATTGGTTGGACGTCTTTTTCTGTTACGGTAATACGCTCAATCAGTTTGTTGTTGGCAAGGATATTGATTTCTCGCTTGTTGTTGAAAGAAAGCATCGTTTTGAATTTTAAATTTAATTTCAAGCTTTGTCTTTCTGTTTTCGGGAAAGTGAAAGAAAGTTCATCTAAAAAGGCAACGCCAAGAAGAACGTTTGAAAATGTGGCAAAATGACTGATTTGTTCCGGCGTTGAAAGGGTTAAACCCAAAGGGGCATAAAGATTATATTTTGGTTCGGATTTTGTTTTGATTGTTTCAAAACCATCATAAATTTTTGAAGATTTTTCAAGTTCCGTTTCAAGTTTTAAGCCCATTTTTTCAAATAAGGTCGGTTCTTCTTGAAGCAAAGATCGACCTAGACCGAATCTTCCACCGTTAAAATAAATGCCTAATGCGTTTAAGACGGTTGGTGCGATATCAAGTGTTGTAAATGATGTGTGGGGTTTTTTCTCAAAAACAGGCGAGGGATTTAAAATGAAATTGACAATTTTTCGATCTTTTTCTTTCGGGTAAAGTGTGTTGTTTCCTGTTTCAACGTGATCACCCAAAACAACGACGGTTGTATTGGTGTAAAAATTTTGAGATTGAAGCCATTGTAAAAAATTTGAAAACATTGTATCGGCACAGCGGACAACATCTTCTTGTTTTTTGGGAGTTCCCGAGCAATTCGGATCAAGATAATAATCAGGTGTGTGGGTGTCTAAAGTGATAAAAAATAAAGCAAAAGGCTCTTTCGACCGGCTGAGTTCGGAAAGTTCGAGCTTAACCATTTCGTAGAAAGAAGAATCTCGATATCCTGAAAAAGTGCCGGCGTTTTCTTTAAAAGGATAAGGGAATTTTTCTTCCAATTCCTCTTTTCCCATAACGGTTTGAAAGCCGTGTGAGCGAAGGAAAAGACCTGTTCGTGCAAAATTGATGTTAGCACCTTTCATGAAAACGGTGTTGTAGCCGTTTTGTGCTAAAATTTCGGGATAACAATCGAGATTTTCAAGAAAGTTTTGGTAGCCGACAGAGCCTTTCAAAATAGAATTTTTATAAGGAACGGCACACATGCTTTGGACCATTGCCGCCACGGTATAATCTTGCCTCTTGATTTGATGAAAACCATCAAAAGAAAGCCCTGTTTTCATATGAGCAAAAATGTTGGGAATGAGATTTTCGTTAAGATAAGGTGATGTGGCATAATTCTCTTCTATGGATTCCAAATAAATCACAATTAAGTTTCGTTTCGGCGTTAAAAACGTGTAATTTAAATTTTTAGGAAAGGTATATTCTTTTTCGTAAATTTCAGAAACTTGCTTTAAGTGAAAAAGATGTGAAAAAATGCCGATCTGTTCGAAAATAAAAACAAAACAACAACAAGATATAAGCACAAGATATCGGTTTTTTTTGATGACAAGAGAGAAAGCTATGGCGCTGATGACCCCTAAAACGGCACTGATTGCGTAACCCGTTAAAAATTTGTTTGAAACAGATGAAATGTCGTCGGTTAAGTTAATCAATATCTGTTCAATATAAACATTTCCCCAAATATGATTGGTTTGAATAAGGATAAAGAGGCAAACAACAGAAAGTGTGAATAAAAGCAGACTGAAAATGCCTTGTAATGTTTTTTTCATAAGAGATCCTTTGTTGTTTTTATAACATTGTCAAACATGGCTTGTGTCAGGCGGCCCGTGTTGATGTTATAGCGAGAGGTGTGATAAGAACTGACCAAGAAAATATTTTGTTTTTGAAGATGATGTACACCGCCATGCGTAAATTTGAAATCTGTTTTTCTATAGCCAAGAGTTTCTAAAGCAGCATCATGTGCGTCTTTTCCGACGGCCAAAATGACTTTAAGATTTTTCATGGACTCAATTTCTTCTTTTAAAAACGGACGACAATTTTTAACTTCAAGGGCTGTGATTTTGTTTTGAGGCGGAACGCAACGCACGGTGTTTGTGATGCGTGCATTTAAAAGTTCAAATCCGTCATCTTTCCGCCTGGCGTATTCGCCGGTTGCGAATCCGAATTTTTTTAAGGCAGACATTAAAGTATCACCAGCACCGTCATTTGTGAAGGGACGGCCTGTTTGATTGGCGCCATGTAAGCCGGGAGCCATGCCGATAACAAGAAGCTCAGCATCAATGGGACCGAAAGATTCAACCGGTGCGTTGTGATAGGTTGGAAATTTTTGGCGGTTTTGTAAGCGAAATTGACGCAATCGCTCACACTTTTCACAGTTTTTATCCGGATTACAAAAAACCATTATTTTTCTCCCTTGTCTTAAAATATCATGATTTTTTTTGAGCGCACTATTTAAAATTCATTTTTGCAGAATATATAGCATCATGAACTTCAGGATTAATTCAAATTAACAATCACTATTTATAAATAGGAGAATATTGACTATGAAAAAAACTTTATTACTCGCCGGTGTTGCTTGTTGTTTGACTTATCAGGCTTATGCCGGTTATTGGTCTGATATGTATCATGAAATGCACCCGTATATCGGTGCCGATTATGTGTATTCATACGGTAAATTCGGGGGTGCTGCCAAACATATGAGAGAAAGTTACCACTCACCATCAATTAATATCGGAGCCCGTATGTATGATTATTGGGGATTGGAGGCTTTTTATCAGCAATCTTTTAAGGAAAAAAGATCAATAAAGGGTGAAAAGCATTCAGCTGAATTTTTGGCCTACGGTGCGGATATGTATGGTTATATGCCGGTTGGGTGCAGTCAGTTTAATTTGCTCGGATCACTCGGTTTGGCAAATTATCGATTTAGTTTCAGATATCCGGAGATTGCCTCCAAAACACAGGATAGAATCGGTTATCGCGCAGGTGTGGGTATGCAATATGATTTCACGGAGCATTTTGCTTTTCGCATGATGGGCAGATATACATATCTTAACATGAAAAGAGTAAATAACTTAAAAGAAGTGACTGCCGGTTTGAGATATACATTTTAGAGAAACTTAGAAAAACGGAGGGGCTACAGCCCCTTTTTTATTATTTGTCATCAGTAAATTGAGTGTGTCTCTTTATAAAAAAAAGCTTGAAAAAAAATAAAAAGGAGATAAAATAGCTCTTGTTTTTTTTAAAGAATAATTCTTTTGGAGAATGAAAGTGAAGAGATTTTTATCAAAATGGAAAGCCGGCGTTTTGGCTTTGATTGTTTTGGGTGTCTGTGCTAGGGCTGTGAAAGTTTTTGCAGTTGGAACTAATGACCCTTATAAACATTACTCAACATTACCTGATGGTCATATTTATTAAGCTGAAGCGTGATGAAAAGTAGAATTCAATCAGCTGGCCGTTCGATGATTGAGATGTTAGCTATTTTGGCTGTGTTTGGCATTTTGTCAGTTGCGGCTCTGAGCGGTTATCAAAAAGTGATGAGCAAGCTGAATTTAAAAAACAGTATTTCAGCAGTTGTTGATATTTTAAACGAATGGGCTCAACTGACCATATCCGGAAAGAATATTTCAGGTGATGCGGAAGGTTGGGGTGTTTTGTCGTACGTTTATAAAAACGGGTGTGAAAAGGCTTATACAGCCCTTCCTCGTGTTAATCAAAGATATCAGGTTTGTCACATTCCTTTAGGCGAGTTCTACTTGAAGAAATATTTTCACGCAAATCTTGATACGCTTTTAATTTATGTGACTTTGTTTGATCAGGATACGAGTGTATGTGAGGAATTTTTATCACAAAATTGGAGAGATACTGTTCCTGATCGTATGCGAGATACTTTTGCTATTTGGATTATTTCCAATAAAGAATCGAAAATGGTTTATGCTCCGGGCAGTAATGTTAAGCCAAATATGACACAGATTACCAGAGCTTGCCAGACTGTTTGCCCGAGCAATTCGGAATATTGTACGATTGTTTTTGATATTGGGGCGTATCCTCGGTATTAGTGATTATTCGTTTATGATGTAAAGAACTCCTTTTCAGGAGTTCTTTATTTATAAGGCAAATAAAATGATTTTTTATAACGAATTTTTAACAATAAATGCTTTAAAGTGACTCCTAATGTTGAGCTTTGGAAAAAAAAGATGCATAAAATTTTTCTTGGGTTATCTAAGCTAAAAACTTCGTCAGGATTTTTTGTGATGTTGACGTTTGTTTTTATTTATTTTGCTTTTTATGCCATTCGCGGAGAGCGCGGATTTCTTAAATATATGGCTTTGAACAAGGAGGTTGCTCAAGCACGTGTTTTGGAAGCAAAATATGCCAAAGAAAAAGAAGCTTGGACTGATAAAGTTAAAAGACTTTCATCAGAAAGTTTGGATTTGGATATGTTAGATGAACAAGCTCGGTTGGTTTTAAATATGATCGGGCAAAAAGAGTTTGTTATTTTAGATTCTGATTTGGATGAATAAAAAGCTTTATTTTTAAAAAAAAACTGTTATACTCCAACTTCCATTGATGTGTTTTTTAAAAAACGCTTTA
>Ga0310690_10005989_pt1 | contig 16208 bp, 13 predicted proteins | sample AusTroGonzalo_MG_2_FD_207661 | JGI IMG/M metagenome (GOLD analysis project Ga0310690, IMG submission 207661) | Bovine rumen microbial communities from tropical cattle in Woodstock, Queensland, Australia - Gonzalo_04 (v2) (version 2) | ecosystem: Host-associated > Mammals > Digestive system >... | reverse complement strand
GCACAAGATTTAAGAGTCAGTAAATCCAAAATTAAAGCTTTTAAGGAATTCAGGTTTTATAACAGAAAATTATCTGATGAAGATTTAAACCACAAATTGAAACAGGTATTATTGAATAATTTTTCTGAAATCAAAAGCGATAACCTTATTTTTACGTTTAATGACCCCACCTTACAACTTTATGCGGAAAAACTGTTGCAAGAAAACAACCTGTCCTATGATTACAGCTTTAATGCAGGAAATATGAGACTTGGATTGAACGCATTTTCCAGATTATACGAATTGTCGGGCGGAACTTTGGCTGATTTGGAAAACAAAGCAGGCGACGATAGAAATTTAAGAAATTCTTTGCGAGATGTATGGAATGAAGTGCAAGGATTTTCGGTCAACTTTTTTAACTCCTTAAGCACAAGATTGGGAATGAACTTTGCCGATATGTTTACCAATTTATTTTCATAATTAAATAAATACAGGACTATCAATGTTTAACTTTTTGCATTTTGAAGTTTTTAAAGTTTTCGGAGATGAGGTTTTGGGGGCGGAGTTTTTGCCTGCCATAGCTGCGGGAAATAACCGGGCGTGTTTAATATCCTGCCGGCACGGGCGGGCGGTAACGATGAAAATATCCGACCTTGAATGGATAAATGTAAAGGGTATCGGGTGGACTTTCGGCGGACCTTATATTTACCGCTCTGCCAAAGATGAACGTATGATGTTCGGTTTGATGGATAAAGCCGATGCACAGCGTGAGTTGCAGGTTTCCGAATTTTTACAAACAATCAATCCTTATGCACCGAAAATTTTGAGCTATAAACTTTTAAGCGATATTGAAAACGCAAAATCAAGATACGGCGAAATAATCAATATAAAACATACAAACGGAAAAGCCGTAGAACCTTGCGTTTTATATACTTTAAGCAAATCTCCTTTCCGTATGGCGGATATTGCCTTTTATACGGATAAGGACAAAGAAGAAATACTGAACTTTTATTGTAATTACTTTAAAACGGACAGAAAAGGCTTTATTCCCGCCTTTGCTTTTAAATTGGCGGAACAGATAGGACTTTATCACAATAAGGGCGTTATCAATGATTCTTTATACTGGGATAATATAACGCTTTGTGCCGAAATCGTGGATTATGAATGGCTGACCGTGCCGGGTATGGTGTTGCCGAACGGACAAGATGCCGAACATATTATGCCGAAAGAACGTAAAGAAAAAGAAATTGTTTATGCCGTGGAGGCAACCTTGCGTATGACAAGGCTTTTTCATTTGGACACGGATTTTTACACCATATTGGACGCTTTGATAAAAGGCTATACCGTGCATAACAAAGAATTTTTCGGCGAAAGCGAAGCTCTGCAAAAAATGGTGAACAGAGATAAATTTATATACTAACCCTTAAAATGAAAGATAACAGATGAAAACCGTAAATGTACCGGCTTGGATAGCGTGCCGCACTTATTTTCCCGAAACGGAACAAAGTAAGACTATTATATCTTCACAAAAGACGCATAAAACCGTTTTGTTGGACGGCTTGGCATCGGATTTGTATAACTTTATTGCATCCCATGATGACGGCGTTGCGGAAGACGAATTGCGGGAATATGCCGTGAAGAAAGATATTGCGGACGAATTGGACGGCTTTGTTGAACAATTAAGCAACCTGCAATTATTGACGGACGGTATGCCGAATGATGACTTTATCAGCACCACCCTGCAATACACAAAAAAAGAAGACAAAAGCCGACACGCCATTGAAGATGATGTGTGTAAATGGGCTTTTAAAAACGGCTTTTTATGGTCGCTGTTTATGGAATTGACTTATAAATGCAACTGTCGCTGTATTCATTGTTACAATCCCGCTTTCAGAGGCGTGCAGGAAATATCCTTTGAAAAAGCAAAAGAAATCATTGATGATGCCGTTCGCCTCGGTTGCTTTGAATTTATCGTGTCGGGCGGAGAATGCACTTTGGACAGCGATTTTGTAAAGATTTTGGAATATGCACACTCCAAAAGAATGCAAATAAGAATTTTCACCAACGGAATCAATTTGTACGATAACCCTCAATTATTGGAAAAAATTGTATCCCTCTATCCTTATCAGGTCGGAATCAGTGTGTATTCCGCTGATAAGGATAAACATGAAACGGTCACTACCATCAAAAATTCTTGGAATAAATCGGTTGCCGTGCTGGAAAAATTAAAAAGCTACGGTGTGAATACACAAGTAAAGTGCGTGCAACTTGCCGAAACGGTAAAAGGGTGGAGAGAGACGCTGGAACTGGCAAAGAAATATGACTCTGCCGTGGCAATAGACGTTACGCTTACCCCTACGGTTGAGGGCGACAGAAAGACTTGGAAGCACTTTGTAAGTGATGAAGACTTGGTTGATTTGCTCACCGATCCCGAATCCCCTATGTATGTGGGCGGGTGGACAGAACCTCCTGCCATTGACATAAACAGGGACGGACCTTGTTATGCAGGTAATCATACCCTTTGCATAAATCCTAACCTGAATGTTGTCGGTTGCGTAAGTTTGCCTTTGGTTTTCGGTAATTTGGGAAAGGAAAGCCTGTACGATGTTTGGCAAAGGGGACAAACCGATAAGGAAAGCACTTTGTATAAATGGCAACACGTTTTACTTGCCGAATGGAAAGACTGTTTTAAAGAAGATTACTGCCGTTTTTGCCACTTTTGCCCCGGTATGGGTATGCTGGAAGATAAGCTGTACGCTAAATCCGAATTGCTGTGCAAAGTGGCAAAGATGAAAATGAAAATTTTTTACGAACTGAAAGATAAACAAACCGATAAACCTTACCAAAACGGCATCTGCCAGATGAAGTAAAGGAAAGTGTTAAACTTGGGATGCTGTACTTAGGGGTATATGGAAATGCAACCGATACTTACGGCAAAACGGATTTAATTATGAACAACCATTGAATTAAAGGAGGAACAAAGATGAGTCAAGTAGATGAATTTTTTAAAGAAAAGATAACGTCATATATGGAAGATATATTTTATTTACAGGGAGAGAATAAAGATTATTATTTTGGTAAAAGCCCCTTAAATGATGCTCTTACGGTTTTTTCTAATGTAGGAATTTGTGATGTTTTAAGACAAGCTATAAATAGAGCCTATGATGATTTTACCGCGAAATACAACCTGTCAAAATACTCAGATTGCGTGGTAAATTTAAAAGACTCGGCATTTAAGATTGATGCTAGAACTACAACTTTCAAATACCAAAAATACTATGATGCTCCGCAAATTTTGACCTATACAATAAATTGTATGGAAAAAGGTGTTTTGGAAGAAGCAATCAGAGAAAATCCCGAACGTTGGAATTTATATCTACGGAAAAGAGCTTAAAAACTTTAAAAGTCTTAGCGGTGCAATCAAAACGGCATCTGCCAATGAAAAAAGTAAGTCCCTATGAAAAAGGCACTCGGTTGTTCGGGTGCCTTTTATGATTATCAACGGGTTTTATTCTTAAATATTCCGAGCAAATGTCCATTTGTCTGTTTGTTGCCATTGCTTTTGGCAAGAGTCTCTGACTCCTTTTGCACAGGAGGTGTTGTAAGCAAATGCCAAATACTGTCAAGTTTATAAAGCTCCCGTATATTGGCAATGGTTTTATCTATTGCTTCCTTCGGTGCGGGACGAATTACGGGCATAAACTTGCCGTCTGTTACAAACACTTGAAAATCAAGTCCCGCGGAGCTGTAAACTTGCTTTTTGCTGACCATATCCGCATATTTGGCAGCACTTACGGTATTGAAAAAAGTCTCTCTGATTCCGACGGCAATCAAGGCTTTGCATACTTCTTTTTGCTTTTTTAAAGGAAGTAAATTGTCTTTATTTTCTTTGCCGACCAAAGCGACGTTCCAAGAATCTCCGATGTTTTCCAGTCGCCATTCTTGGTTCGGATAATACTTGCCCAAGGCTTCGTTTAAAGTGTCCGCCAATCGTTGCATATTCTGCTTTTCACGGAATAAATCCTGTTTACTGCGTTGTGAAAGCGGAGCGACAGGTGCAGTATCTTCTTTTTCCAAAGGTTTTTGTATAACTGAAGGTGCGTTTTTTTCCACATAATCAGGCTCGGGGCGTAAAATAAACACTCCGTTTTCATCAGGCGTTACAAAATCTTCTTTTTTGAGACCACCGTCAAAGACGCTGCCCTTTTTCTCCTTTTTCACCGTGGCAGTAGCGGTTTTCTTTGCGGTTAAAGGAATCTTTTTGCCTAACTCTTTTGAAAAATCGGTTTGCAACAAATTTAATTTTGATTTTAAAGAATTAACATCAACATAAGAAGGCTCTATGGATAAGATGAGTGATAACCGAGCAGTGTCAGAATCTTTTCTACAGGTTAAAACTACACCCTTTTCATCATCTAAACCAACATGTTTTAAGGCATCGGTAATAATCTGGAGTTTTGTGTCACCGATAGCGGAACCGCTGCCGAAAGCAAGCGTCATTCTACCCAGTACATCAAAGCGGGAACAACTTGTATCACTCAAGTATTTATAACCGGTGTTAGCAATGGTTTGTAAAACTTGGTTTACTAATTCTTGCTTTTCCTTATCCGATTTTTCTTCCAATGAGGTAAGTTTTTCAAGCTCTTTCGGATGATAAAAATAACGTTTGGCGGAGGCGGGAGTAATCACACCCTTGGCTTTGCTGCCGAAAGCCTCATTAAAGCTTTCCGTATATTCGGCCTTTAACCTTCTGCGTGCGGTTTTCAACTCCGTGATGTTGTTGTCTTTGGGAATATCAAAGCCTATTACATTGTAAGTGATTGGAGGTCTTGGCAGGGAAATTTTTTTATTCGTAAAGACACAGGACTTGTTATCTTTTATTCCGATTTTTTCCAAAACCTTTATAAAGTTTTCCAAGCCCTTATCATTAAGAGGAAAATATCCTGCCGGAGATGTTAAAACAATGCTGTAATTGCCTGATTTGTCCTGTGTAACTTCCCAAACAGCATCTTTAGAGAGCTTATTTTCTTTGGCGTTCAACAAAGCGGCAATATCACCTACCAACTCTTTTGTTTGGCTGATTTTTTCTTCTTCCGAAAGTTCTTTTTTTGCTAATTTTTGAAATAAGGCTGATACCATAATGCTTATGTCCTTTCGTTTAACTTTATACTCATTTGTATCTTTATAACACACTATTTTTATAATTACAAGAGCTTTTCCTAAAAAAATGACAAAACTTGTGAGTGTGATTTAATTCACAAGGTATATGGTATTGCAATTTGATAAACTAACATAAACAAAGTAAAAAAACTTATTGTTTTGGTATTGTATTTTTGTTACAATAAGTTTGTCAAATGACGATATAATTTCTTTTGTTATGAAAGGAGTACATATCATGAAAGACAAATACAGGCTTCTGAGAGAGGAAGCAGATCGCAGGTTTGCCGCTGACCAAAGAATTGCTGCCCTTAGGGGAGTAAAGGTACAAGGTGATGCTCGTCGCAACGGTGAAGAAGTTAAACCTGAACGCAAAGATGTTCGTAAGGACAGAAGGGCAAGAGCAGGTTATGATTTTTCGCTGTTTTGGCAGTTGCAGAACAATGTAAACGGCAGGTAATACTTGCGACGGAATTTCCCCCGGGAGTAATCTTGGGGGATTTTTTGTGCTTATTGTTGATTAAAAAGGAGTAAAAGGTAATGTATCTTATGGGTGTTTTAGCGGCTTTTATTTCTCCCGCTACTCATTCTTTATCCAACATTTTTGACGCTTATATCGTCGGTAATCTGTTCAAAAAGGTATCTACGTCCATATTCTTTTCCAACATTACGAACATATTGGGTTTGGTGGTGTTGTTGATGATGGGAGATGTACATTTATTATCGCAGCAAGCCTTGCCTTATGCAGTTTTGGTCAGCTTTATCAGCGTGTTTTACCTTTTCCCTTATTATGCGGCGTTAAGGGAGACGGACACTTCCGTTGTTGCCGCTTTATTTTCTTTGGAAAGGATTTTTGTTCCCGTTTGGGCTTATTTGTTTATAGGGGAGGTTGTACATTCCGGGCAATATGTCGGACTTGGGATAATAATTGTAACGACTGTGATTCTGAATATACAAGACCCTAAAAAAATTAAATTGAATAAGGCTTTTTGGTTGATGTTGTTTTCGGCGGTTATATTATCTTTCCAAGGAGTATTGTACAAAAAGGTTTTGCAGGATACGGATTGGCTTTCCGCTGCTTTTTGGTGCTTTTTTATGGATTTTGTGATTCGCTGGTTAATGGTATTGTTTAAGCCTTTAAGGCGGGATATAATTGCCGAATTTCCAAAGTATAAAGATAATTTCGGTAAGTTTTGTCTTATTGCCGTTACAGACCAGTTGGGGACTCTTGCTCCGATTTATGCGTTGTCCATAGTGCCTGTATTGGTGGAAACTTCCGTTTCTTCCACTCAGCCGATATTTGTTGTCTTATACGGGATTATTTTGGCAAAGCTGTTCGGAAACAAGTTCAAAGAGAATTTAAGTCGCAAAGATATTATACGAAAGATAGTATGCTTTACTATTATCGGTATAGGTGTTGTGCTGGCGGTAGGGGCTTAAATTAACAGAAATGTCGGGAATAAGTGGTGCGGATAGTCGGAATCGAACCGACACGGGCATACGCCCAACAGATTTTAAGTCTGTTGTGTCTACCAGTTCCACCATATCCGCACAGACTTAGGAATAGAAAGCTATCATATTTTTCAAAAAAGAAAAGAGCTTTTTTATTTTTTTTGCAAAAACGTTGTTTGTTATGAAAAAGCCGATAAAAAAGACGGGGAGATAACCCCGCCTTTTAAATAAGATTCATTTGCCGAACCGATTATGACAAAGCAGCTTTTGCCTTATTCACAATGATAGCAAAGGACTTCGGATCATTGGCGGCAAGTCCCGCAATAATCTTTCTGTCAATCTCAATACCGGACTTTGCCAAGCCGTCAATGAAACGAGAATATGTTAAGCCATATTCACGCACACCGGCGTTGATACGCTGAATCCACAAAGAACGGAAAGAAGATTTTTTCTTTCTGCGATCGCGGTAAGCGTACTGAAGTCCGTGTTCAACCCTTTCCCTTGCTTGACGGTAGTTAGTGGAATTACGTCCTCTGTAACCTTTGGCAAGGTCTAATATCTTATTATGTCTGGCGTGGGTAGTTACGCCTCTTTTAACTCTGGCCATTGCACACCTTCCTTATAAATACGGTAAAAAGCGAGTAACTTCGGCTACATTGGTAACATTAAGAATCGTGGTACCTCTGGCCTGACGTTTCATCTTTTGAGATTTACAAGCAAGACAATGTCTTTTCTTGGCATAAGTCCTTTTTACTTTACCCGTACCGGTCAAAGAAAATCTTTTCTTAACGGCACTTTTACTTTTCAGTTTGGGCATTTTCTTTTCCTTTTCTTAAAAGTTATAAAAATAAAACCATATTCTGCATATCAAGGCATGCCCGAAGCGGTAACAGCCGCCCCTCGCCCTGTATATGAGCCTTTAATCGCATAAGGCAATTTAAAAAAAGAGCCTTTTTGAATTAAAAGGATTTGCTTTATACCTTACTTTCCGTTATTTTGCAAGTAAAAAGAATCAAAGCCCGAAAGGAAAAACGCAAATGTTGAAATTTGAAGTCTTAAAGAAAAAAGGTATGGCACGCAGGGGACGCCTGACAACCGCACATTCCGTGATAGAAACGCCATGCTTTATGCCGGTCGGTACGGACGGTACGGTAAAGGCAATGTTGCCCGAAGATGTGGAGGCAACGGGGGCTCAAATTATCCTTGGCAACGTGTATCACCTTATGTTGCAGCCGGGGTTTGAACTGGTGCAGGAAATGGGCGGATTGCATAAGTTTATGAACTGGAATAAGTCTATTTTAACGGATTCGGGCGGATTCCAAGTGATGAGTTTGGGTCCTTTGCGTACGATAGATGAAACGGGGGTAAAATTCCGCTCTCACAAAGACAATTCCAAGATATACGAACTTACTCCCGAAAAGTCGGTACAAATACAGCACGCTTTGGACGCAAATATCACAATGACTTTGGACGAATGTTTGGAACTTCCCGCATCTTTTGAAACTATTGAAAAGTCAATGATGATGTCCGTTCGCTGGGCAGAGCGTTCTTATAAAACTTTCAAAGACAGAGACGGTTACGGCATTTTCGGTATTTTACAAGGCGGTGATGATTGGTCTTTGCGTGAAAAGTGCTGTAAACTGATGAATGAAATACCCTTTGACGGATACGGATTCGGCGGAGTTTGGCTTAGTGTTATGTTTGAAACGCTGGACGTTACCACCGCTTGTATTCCCGAAAATATGCCTCGTTATTTAATGGGTATAGGTGTTCCCGCGGATATAGTCGGCTCCGTTATGCACGGGATTGATATGTTTGATTGTGTTTTGCCCGCAAGATACGGACGCACGGCACAGGGCTTTGTTAAAACGGGCGGCACAATCAATCTTCGCAGAGGCAGTATGAAAGAGGATTACAGACCGGTTGAAGAAACTTGCCCGTGTCCGACCTGCCGCAAGTATTCCCGCAGTTACCTGCACGCCTTGTTTAAGGAGAATGAGATTTTGGCGGCAATGTTGCTTACACGTCATAATTTGCAGATGTATCAAACACTTATGCAAGAAATGAGAGACGCCATAGATAACGGCACCATACAAGAATACTATGAAGAATGGATGGAAAACTTTAAACGATTCCACCCGACGGAGTATGATAAATTCATAGATCCCGAAAGAACTATTATTTTGAAAAAATAGTGGTTTTAAAAAAGCCTTTTTGCGGATTCAAAATTCAGCTTGCCTGTTGCATGGAGATATGGCGGATAATCTCGCTGCTTACCTCTTTTTGTTCGCCGACAATCCAGACCAAATCTCCTTCTTTAAAGACAAAGTCAACATCGGGATTGATGAACAGGGATGATTTGCGTTCTATACCTACAATCAAACTTTTTATTTTACCTCTGAAATCGGAGTCTTGAATACTGATTGACGCAAGGGGAGAGCCGCTGTCTATCGTAACGGCACAGCAAAGTAAGGGGCTGTCTTTCTTTTCCGCATACTTTTCCTGATTTAAAATAAAGTCGTGCAGGGATATAACGGTTTCTTCCGTATCATAAACAAAGATATTTTTTAAACCGTCGTTCTTTGAGGCTTTGGTAAAACTTTTTATCTGTTTTTCCGTGCCGACGATAAGCAATAAATCGCCTGCATTTATTATTTCGGAGCCTCTGGGAACATCTATGTTTTGTTTAGTCTCTTGCTTTACGGAGCGGATAATACGGAAAACATTAACGCTGTATTTTTCCCGCATGGTCAATTCTTTTAAGGTCTTGCCAATGTAGGAGGATTCTTCTTCAACGGAAAATTCCGCTACATACAAAGAAGAGTCAAGCCAGTTTTCTTCATCGGCTTTTTCCGTTTTTTTGCCCGTTGCTTTGATGTTTTGCCTTACCTGTTCTTTGTTCAGGTTGATAAGGAAGCGAGTCTCAATTCGCATATATTGCTCAAAAATCCAATTTATCTTAAGCAAAACGGTAACCATAACCACAACCATAATTAAAGTTACCCAAAGGTCTTGCGTTAAAATGTGCTGGACTACAAACATTATGAAGAAAGCAACCAGAATAATACGCAAAGATACAAGTGAGGCTAAGGTTAATCTGTTGGATTTTTTCTGTAACCACAGTTTGAAAAACAAATCGGGCATATTCTTTTTGTAAAGCAATAAAGCACGCAGGAACGGCGACATCAAAAGCAAAGATACCACCGTTGCGGTAATTTTACCACCCAAGCCGCCGATTAAAGACATGGACAAGGGGTATAAAAATTCAAAGGAAAGCGACATTATTCCTATCAAAATAACGGAGAATAAGAACATACGGAAAAAGTAAGTTTTAAATACTTCTTTCCACATATTCTTTTCGGTTTTTGTTTCCGTTTTGCCGGAAGTGTTGCTGTCCAAAAATGTTCGCCAAGACGGAGGTAAAATACGGTCTATGCGGTTGTAAGCCGGGTTTGCCGCTTTTATCATCATGGGAGTTGTAAAGGTGGTGATTACCGATACGGCAACGATTACGGGATAAACAAAATCCGACAACACTTCATTTTTCATACCGACAGAGGCGATAATAAAGGCAAACTCACCGACTTGTGCAAGGGAAAAAGCACTTTCCATGGCGGTTTTTAATAATTGTCCCGACAGCAATAAACCTATACATGAAAAAACAACCATACCGACCATTACCAAAAGGGTAATAATCATAATGGGTACGGCATATTCAGCAAACATATTTAAGTCCACAAGCATACCTACGGATACGAAAAAGACCGCTCCGAAAAAGTCTTTTACGGGTTTTAAAACTTTCTCTATGCGTTCGGTTACGTTTGTTTCGGTTAAGATACTGCCCATAATGAATGCACCCAAAGCGGCCGAAAAACCTGCCGAAGTTGCCAAGAATACCATACCCAAACAAAGAGCAATAGAGACTATCAGTAAAATCTCATCATTTAAAAAGCGTTCAATTTTATCCATCAATGTAGGCACGATATAAATGCCGATAATAAACCACAACACCAAGAACAATACCAGTTTTAAGGCACTGCCGATAATCTCTGCCTCATTCACGCTTTGACTTATGGCAAGGGTCGGAAGCAATACCAAAAGCAAAATGCCGACAACGTCTTCTATCACCAAAATACCGAAGACTATATTTGTAAATTTTTGTTTTCTGAGGTTTAAATCGTCAAAAGCCTTTATGATGATGGTGGTGGAAGACATAGAAATCATACCGCCCAAAAACAGGCTGTCCACCATTGTCCAACCCATTAACAAGCCGACGTTATAGCCTGCAATCAACATCATCAAAATCGTAAACGTACCCGTAAGAACGGCGGTTTTACCGACATTGACAATCTTTTTGAAACTGAATTCCAAACCCAGACCGAATAAAAGAAAGATAACACCTATATCCGCCCAAATATCAATGTTTGCCTTGTCCACAATGCCCGGAACAAGAGAAAATTGCGGACTTGCCAACATTCCCGCAACTATATAGCCCAAAATAACAGGTTGCTTTAACCATTTAAACAAAATGGTGATTATTCCCGCATACAGTGAAATAAGTGCTAAATCAGTTATTAAAGGGGGCAATCCGTGCATAGTTTTCTTTTTATCCTTTGTTTTTAATAAATATGGTTGTTTTATCCGAGTTATTATACGGATTATTCCTTAACAATTACATAATTTTTTCCCGTAATTTAAAGAATTTTGCTCATCTGATTATATCCTAATTAGGATATGTTCTTTTAAAGGTAAGGCGATTATCCTGAAAACAAAACTTTTTTGGAATAAAGGAGAAAACAATGAAAAACTTTATAAGAGATACGGAAGTAATAGTTTTGATTTTCAGTGTACTGATAACTTTCGGGATATTGTTGTTTTTCTTGGCGAAAACAGAGCCTGTTCCCGCTTTTGCCGAGACGGGTATGATTGTTTATCTTGACGGTAACGAGCCTTAAAAACAGGGGGTGAAGATGAATAATCCCGTATTGACATTGTATGCACCCGTGTCGGGCAAAACCATAGATTTAAGCGAAGTTCCCGATGAAGTTTTTTCCTTAAAAATGGCAGGAGACGGTTTTGCCGTAAGACCCGTAAGTGATGTATTGAAAGCACCTTGTGAAGCGGAAGTGATAAACATACACCGCTGTCTTCATGCGATTACCTTGCGAACTTTGGATTCTTGCGATATTTTGATACATATAGGGCTTGATACGGTGGCTTTAAACGGGCAAGGCTTTACGGCAAAAGTTAAAATCGGCGATAAGGTAAAACAGGGTGATGAGTTGATAACTTTTGACCTTGAATACCTGAAGCAAAACGCTAAAAGTACTTTGACGGAAATTGTACTTGTCAGTGGCGATAAAATAAACATCAAGCCCGTAATCGGCGAAAAAGTAACGGCGGGAAAAGACATTGTTGCCTATCTTTATGCGGCAGCGGAAAATATGCAGGAAAAACAAAAGCAAAAAGAATCGGGCGAAAGCAAAGAATCAATACAATCTTGGGATATACCAGTAAAAACAAAAGACGGATTGCACGCAAGACCAGCCGCTAAAATAGCAGATACGGCGAAAAAATTTACAGCGGAAATCAACCTTGTCAAAGATGATGAAAAAGCCAATGCCAAATCTATGGTGGCGATTATGGGCTTGAACATAAAAGGCGGAGATAAAGTACATTTTGAAGCGGCGGGAAAAGATGCGGTAAAAGCTCTTTATGCACTTATGCCTTTGCTTGACGGTTTGCATGATGAAGAACAACAGCCGGAAGACAGCCTCGCACAATCCGAAAAAAATACAGATGATAAAAATGATGTAAGCAAAGAAGAAAATGACTCTAACCTTGGATTCTTGCGGGGTACGGGTGCTTCAAGAGGAGTTGCCGTCGGATTAAGTTATGTTTATAAAAGCGACTTGGACGGATTTGAGGAAAACTCCGCCAATCCGAAAAAAGAAGTGGAAAAATTGCTTGCGGCTTTGGCAGAGGCAAAGGAACAGCTTACCGATTTGAGAAAAGCGGCAGAGTTACCCGCAGGGGAAGAAATTTTCCTTGCTCATCGGGAGTTATTGGAAGACGGAGTATTGCTTGATGAGGCCTTTGATATTATTAACGGCGGAAAAACGGCGGCTTTTGCTTGGCGAGCGGTAACGGAGAAACAGGCGGAAAGGTTGCTGAAACTGGACAATACCGTGCTTGCGGGCAGAGCGGCGGATTTAAAAGATATAGGAAACAGAGTCCTTGCCATTCTTGTCGGAAAGCCTCAGGAAATTGATTTACCGGAAGACGCTGTTTTGATTGCAGAGGATATAACGCCGTCAATGGTTGCCGGTTGGGGTAACAAAAAGCCTTGCGGTTTTGCCGGTGTTCACGGCAGTGCTACTTCTCATGCGGGGATTTTGGCGACGGGTTTAGGTATTCCCGCCGTGGTCGGTCTGCCCGAAAGCATTTTGTCTTTGCCCGATAATACAAGAGTTATTTTAGACGGGACCAAAGGCGTTTTTACCGTGCCTTTGAATGATGAACAGGTGCAAAGGGCTTTATTGCAACGTGATGAAGAAGCACAAAGAAAAGCAAGTATGACGGCAAAAGCCTTAATGCCTGCCGTAACCAAAGACGGACAAAGAATAGAGGTGGGCGGTAATATCGGCGGACTTGATGATGCAATTTCGGCTGTGCAAAACGGGGCAGAGGGCAGCGGTTTGCTTCGGACGGAATTTATGTTTTTGAACAGGCAAAACGCTCCTTCCGAAAAAGAACAGGCAGATATGTATATCCGTATTGCCAAAGTTATGGGTAAAAGCAAAAAAACGGTCTTTCGTACTTTGGATATCGGCGGAGATAAAAGCGTGCCTTTTATCAATACGGGCAGGGAAGAAAATCCTTTTTTGGGGGTAAGAGGTATTCGCCTTTGCTTTAAATACCCTGATTTGTTTTGCACTCAGATAAGAGCAATTTTACAGGCGGCGGAGTTTACCGATTTGCACATAATGTTTCCGATGGTCAGTAACTTGGAAGAATTTGAAGCGGCAAAAGAAATTGTTTTGCGGGAAAAGGAAAAGTTACGGATTAAAGCAACGGTAAAAATCGGTTTGATGATGGAGGTACCTTCCGCCTTGTTACTTGCGGATAAGTTTGCACAAACGGCAGATTTTTTCTCTGTCGGAACCAATGATTTGACACAATATACGCTGGCGGCAGACAGAACCAATGCCGCACTTAATACGTTGGCGGACGCTTTGCACCCTGCCGTACTTAAGCTGATAAAGGGAAGTGTTGAGGCTGCACATAAGTACGGTAAGTTTGTCGGAGTTTGCGGCGGACTTGCGGGAGATATTGTCGCCGTTCCCGTGCTTATCGGTTTGGGTGTTGATGAGTTGAGCGTTGCCGTCGGACAAATTCCCGAAGTGAAAGAAACAATACGACAAACCGACTTTGCAAAAGCACGGAAAATTGCCGACGAAGTCCTGTCTTTTGCGGATTCCAAGCAGGTGAGAGCCTATTTGAGGGATAAAGAAAAGTGAATCTAATCAATGCCGAAAAGAATCAAGTTTAAGTGATGAATCATTGTCAAAGTTATAAACAGGATACAAATACGAAAGGAAAATAAGATGTTTAAGCACCTTTTCGCTTTTTTACAAAAGATAGGCAAGGCTTTGATGTTGCCTGTTGCCGTGTTACCCGTTGCGGGTATTTTGCTTGGCGTAGGCAGCGGTTTAATGAATGCGGAAGTATCTTGGTTGCCGAAAGTTATACCGGAAATAATGGCTTTTTCCGGCGGGGCGATTTTTGATAATATGCCGTTGATTTTTGCCATAGGTACGGCGTTGGGCTTGACCGAAAATGACGGTGCGGCGGCGTTGGCTGCCGTGTGCGGTTTTATGGTGTTGCAAGCGACTATGGGTGCGGTACTGGATTTGTTTTGGATTTCGGGAGAGCAACTCGGCTTTTTCTCTCAACTGATGAATTACGATAAGGATTTTGCCGCCAAGCTGGTTGCGGAAGTTGACGGTATAAAAACTATTCAAACAGGTGTTTTCGGCGGTATTTTTATCGGTATTATTGCGGGAGTTATGTTCAATAAGTACTACCGCATACATCTTCCTTCTTATTTAGGGTTTTTTGCGGGCAAAAGGTTTGTTCCCATTATTACTTGTTTTGCGGCAATAGCTTTGGGTTTGATTTTAGCCGTTATTTGGCCTCCCATACAGTCTTATATTGACAAATTTTCCAACTGGGCGGCGTATTCCAATCCTGCCGTAGCGGGGGCAACTTACGGTTTTGTGGAAAGATTGCTGTTGCCTTTCGGGTTGCACCACATTTGGAATGCACCTTTCTTCTTTGAAATAGGGGAATATGTCGCTCCCGACGGAGATATAATCAACGGAGATATTAACCGCTTTTTTGCAGGCGATCCGACGGCAGGTATTTTATCGGGAGGCTTTTTGATAAAGATGTTCGGACTTCCTGCTGCGGCTTTGGCAATATGGTATGCGGCAAAGCCCGAGAACAGAATAACCGTCGGCAGTATTATGCTGTCGGCAGCTTTGACTTCTTTCTTAACGGGTATTACAGAGCCTCTGGAATTTGCTTTTATGTTTACCGCACCTTTGTTGTATTTTGTTCACGCTTGTTTGACGGGTACGGCGTTTGCCTTGATGAATTTAAGCGGGGCTCATATCGGTTACACTTTTTCGCAAGGGGCGATAGATTTTCTGCTTTATTATGCGATAGATACAAAGCCTTGGTTAGTGTTTGTTTACGGACCCGCTTATGCTTTGATTTACTTTACCGTGTTCAGTATGATGATAAGGGTGTTCAAGATGAAGACTCCCGGCAGAGAAGACTTGCTGGTTGCCGCTTCCGAAGAAATGATGCCCGATAACACTCCTTCGGACAAAATGCAAATGGCGGAAAGTTTGGTTAAGGCTTTCGGAGGCAGAGAAAATATAGATACTTTGGACGCTTGCATTACTCGGTTAAGGTTGACGGTAGGTGATACCGCAAAAGTCAATAAAGACCGCTTGAAAGAGCTTGGAGCAACGGGCGTTGTCGTTATCGGGCATAATGTACAGGCGGTGTTCGGTCCTTTGTCCGAAAATTTAAAATCAGATATGCTGGAATACTTGAAAATGACATCAGAAAACGGCGGGAGTCAGGACTTGGCAGAGCAATTTGTTTTGCCTTCGCCCGTGTTGCCGGAGGGGGTAAAAGATGCACTGGGCGGTGCGGTTAATATAGATTCCGTACAGGAAGACGGTGGCGATAAATTTACGGTTACCGTGAAAAATACCGCGATTGTTGATGAAGACAAACTCCGCCGTGAAGGCATCAAATCCCTTATCAAAATGAATGACGGCAAAATAGCCTTTGCATTGGGATAAAAAAACAGGGGAATTTTCCCCTGTTTTGTTTAAGATTCGGATTTATTTTATCTTAATTTTTCGGTTTGTTCAAAACCTTTGCTAATGCTTTTAAACAATACCAAGAAAAATATCAGGGTAAGACAAGGAGTAAATTTATTCGTGAATTTGGAGCAAATTATTTCTTTTTTCCGCATTTTTTTCTATCTCAGTTATAGTCTTGTATATCTTTGATGCATCATTTCGTTCAATATCTCCTGC
>Ga0310690_10005988_pt1 | contig 16210 bp, 12 predicted proteins | sample AusTroGonzalo_MG_2_FD_207661 | JGI IMG/M metagenome (GOLD analysis project Ga0310690, IMG submission 207661) | Bovine rumen microbial communities from tropical cattle in Woodstock, Queensland, Australia - Gonzalo_04 (v2) (version 2) | ecosystem: Host-associated > Mammals > Digestive system >... | reverse complement strand
ATGACATATCTTATACATACGGCAGTGGCAGCGAACCTGAAAGTGCTGTTTACTGCGTTAAATATGACGGAAATGGAAACTGTATTGGCAAAGAAAACTATACATATTCATACGAATATGACGATAAGGGAAATATATCAAACAACACCGAATACCTCATTCAGCGCAGCACCGGTACAGCAGGAGATGTGAAAAAACTGAATTATGTTCAGCTCTATTACACATCTTATGACGGAAGAGGGCATAAAACTTTTTTAAGAAAAGATATGTGCGGAATGCCTGGCGGAAACAAAAAATGTATTTTTGAAGAAACATATTTTGATGAAAATGACAGAAATCTGCGTTCAACGCTGTGCTCGGAAGTTTCAGACATTGGCACATGCCGTAAAGGAATGTTGAAATTAACACTGTATGATGATAACGGAATCCTTACGGACACAGGCAACTGATATTTTCTGATTTTATTACTGACTGAATGTAAAAAACTGGCCGTTAATGCAGTATGGAGGGAGAAATGAACGGAAACAAGGACTGGCGTGCTATAAGAAAAGCAAGAAGAAAAAAAATTGGGATTTTAGGTAATATTATGTTTGTTGCATTATTAATTATAAGCACGGCAGATAAGTTTTCATCTAAAATCAGCGGTTCCCAAAAGAATGGAAAACAACCTGCGCCATACACAATGTCTTATAATTCCGCCCAGAATAAAAATGCTTATGCCGGTTCTTCTGTCAATCAGAACAGTCTGAATGCAGGCATGGATAGTCAGGCACATAATCCGGCACCCATACCGAAGGAACTGCTTAGACGTGAAAATGCTGAGGCATATCCCGGTTCTTATAATATGGCACAGAGAAAAAGTGCTTATCCCGGTTCTTATAATCTGTCTCATGGAAAAAATTATTCTGATTCTGGAAGTATGGCTAATCAGAATATTTTTAATACAGAGGCGGTCAGTCAGTCAAATACCCCGGCATATAGGCGGCCGCAATACAGCCAGCGTGAAACAATTCTTTCTTTGGATGACTCTTATGATCCTGGGGAATATGATAAAGATATTTTCGATAACACAGTAAAAGCACTTGACAGAAAATGTTATGACAGAAACTGCGGCATAAACTGCGCCAACGGTTCATGCACAGTGGAAAGGACGTATCCTGGTACAGACATAAGGAAAAAAACGCTTTACGGGGTTGACGGAAAACCTTTGCGGATGGAATACTGCCTTGTAAAGGACCAGAACGGAATATGCTCTGCTGGCGGCTTTGTTAATTACAGGAATCTCAGAACACTTGTCCAGAAATGTGAATCATACGATAAAAACGGAAAATGCACGCAGCGCGAAGAAGGAAGAAAAGAATACATATCTGATGAAAAAGGCAACAATATCAGGATAATAAACTGTTCAAACGCTGATTGCAGCAAAAATATGATTACGGAAAACATATATGACGGGCAGGGAAACAAAGTCATACAGAATGCATTATGTACTGATTACAGTTCCAGCGGCGAATGCAAAGACATAAAAGGTGGTAATGTCCTGAAATATGATGCCGGTGGCAGAAAAATCTCAGAAAGAACCTGCCTGATATACCACAGCAACAAAACCTGTGCAGAATATGCCGGCAATTTCGGCATGAATATAAAATATGACGGGAAGGGGAATGATATTTATTCTGAAACATGCTCTGAAGTAAATGAAAGAACTGGTGTATGCAGTGAGCTGGCCAGTTCATCATATCGTAAATACGGCAGCGGAAAAGAGGCCGAAGCCTTTGGAAACTGTGCAAAACCTGACGGCAAAGGCAGCTGCGCAAAGAAAACCGACTATATAAACTCATACGAATACAATGATAAGGGCGATATAACAAAGAGAACCGTATATGCCGTGCCGGATTCTGCCGGAAAATCAGGCAGAAAAATAAGCAGAATACAAAAATATAACATAACCTATGACCGCCAGGGACATAAAACTAATGAACGGGAATACAAGTGCGAAAAAACCGATGAACAGGGAAAATGCGTTTCCGGCTGGAAATATCAGGATATGGTCTTTGATGAAAACAACCGGGTTATGAGCAGAAAGGTATGCAAAAAAATGTCTGACAGCGGTACCTGCATTGATGAAATTCCCGCGCCAAAAATATCCCTGTATGACGATAATGGAACATGGATAGACGGAACACTGGGCTTATTGTTTGATGCATTATTCTTTTAGTGTCCTATTCCCCAAATCTGAAAATTTATTGATTTTGGGGAATAGAAAATTATAATATAACCTTAAACACACAAGTCCGTCATTGGGCCGGCATCCGCAGCCTGGCATGACTGAATGTGTTTGGGCATAGTGTATATTATGAAGCTGATTTCCCGCAAAGATTATCTTTCGGAACTTATGCAGCTGGCAGGCACGCCGGATATAAAAGTTATCACAGGCGTACGCCGCAGCGGAAAATCCAGACTGCTTGAAGAATTCCGTACCGCCATATCATCCCAAGATAAAACAAGCGTAATTCACATAGATTTCAACCTTACGGAGCATGAACATCTGCTTGAATACCATGCGCTGGAAAAATACATTGAAAGCCGGTATGTGCCAGGATTAAACAACTATGTTCTTATTGATGAAATTGAATTATGCCCGTCATTTGAAAAAGCAATAAACAGCCTGCACGCTAAAGGCAGATATGATATTTATGTGACAGGCTCAAACGCTTTTCTGCAAAGCAGTGACCTTGCCACGCTTTTTGTAGGCAGAACCTATGAACTGCACATCTTTCCTTTTTCTTTTAAGGAATATATGGAATATTATGCTTATACGGATATATATGCGGCATTTGCCAGATATATGGCAGAAGGGGGGATGGCAGGTGCATATCTTTACTCCAGCGAAAAACAGAAATACAGATATATAAATAGTGAAGTTTTAAATGCTCTTATTGTCCGTGACATTGTGAACAAATACAAAATACGCAATGAACAGCTTATGCAGAGAATAATAGATTTTCTTATGGACAATATAGGGAGCATAGTTTCCTTAAGAAAAATAAAAAATACATTGTCATCAGGCGGGTTCAGCGCGGACCATAAAACAATAGGAAAATATATAGACTATCTATGTAAGGCATTCGCTTTTTACAAGGTAAGGAAATACGATATAAAGGGCAAAAAATATCTCGCGGCGGAAGACAAATACTATCTTTCAGACCATGTGTTCAGATATGCCAGGCTTGGCACAAAGAATATGGATTATGGGCATATTCTTGAAAACATCATAGCGATAGAACTTATGCGGCGAGGTTACGAGGTTTACGCAGGCAGCCTTTACAGGAAGGAAATAGATTTTGTAGCTATAAGACAGGGTGAAAAGATTTACATACAGGCGGCTTATGATATTTCTTCAAAGGAAACCTTTGAAAGGGAGGCAGCCCCATTGCTTTCAGTGCGGGACGCTTACCCAAAAATAATCATAGCCAGAACATGCCAGCCTGAATGGCAGCATGAGGGTATAAGGGTAATAGACGCCGCAGACTGGGTAATGTCTGCCCCCCAGGCGTAGCAGGAATGTGAAATTAAGTCTGTGAAAAAGTATTGATGCAGAATGGGACTGAAGAGCAGTAACATTTTTTATTTCCTGACCTTCAGATAGTGTTTTTTTCAATTCTCGCCCCTGCAAGAGGGGCGACATGTTCAATAAACCAATCAAATTTAACACGTCTTGTTTCAATTCTCGCCCCTGCAAGAGGGGCGACATGTTTACACGCTTGCGCTTTACAGCGGTGCGAGTGTTTCAATTCTCGCCCCTGCAAGAGGGGCGACCTGTGCAAAATCAGCCTCATTTCATCTGTGACGTTGTTTCAATTCTCGCCCCTGCAAGAGGGGCGACGCATAAAAATAATACTTGATATTTCCGCATTATGGTTTCAATTCTCGCCCCTGCAAGAGGGGCGACTAAAACTCCCGCAATGCTTAAAGGCATTGAGTGGGTTTCAATTCTCGCCCCTGCAAGAGGGGCGACAGATTACTAGGTCTACGGACCTGTCGCACTAACTGTTTCAATTCTCGCCCCTGCAAGAGGGGCGACTGTGTTGGAATTGCCGTAAATAGAGTTGGAAAGTGTTTCAATTCTCGCCCCTGCAAGAGGGGCGACTGACGGCTTGTTCAGGCCCGTCACCAGGCTGTCCGGTTTCAATTCTCGCCCCTGCAAGAGGGGCGACCAGATCGTAGCCGGTCTCATGTTTGTATGTCGCTGTTTCAATTCTCGCCCCTGCAAGAGGGGCGACACAAGGAATCTGCATTTCCTCGAAAGGCAAACCGGTTTCAATTCTCGCCCCTGCAAGAGGGGCGACTGAGTATGATATAAAATCTCGTCGTAATCAATGGGTTTCAATTCTCGCCCCTGCAAGAGGGGCGACTTCTGACATGCGGCTTTACAGGCTCGCCACAATGGGTTTCAATTCTCGCCCCTGCAAGAGGGGCGACTTCTTCTTCTGAATCTCATTTTTCAGCCTCCAAGTTTCAATTCTCGCCCCTGCAAGAGGGGCGACATGGTGATAATGGTGTTTACATCATAGAGGATTGGTTTCAATTCTCGCCCCTGCAAGAGGGGCGACGATTTTGAATATTTATTTGCCGCATATCTGACGGTTTCAATTCTCGCCCCTGCAAGAGGGGCGACAATGTCTCCCAGTGTGAAGGGATAACGGCACCTGTTTCAATTCTCGCCCCTGCAAGAGGGGCGACGACAACTTTTTCACATCATTTATTAGTTTCATTTTTGTTTCAATTCTCGCCCCTGCAAGAGGGGCGACTGCCCGCAAGCACACGCACGCACCACCGAGCGAGCGTTTCAATTCTCGCCCCTGCAAGAGGGGCGACAAATGAAAATAACCATTAACGAAAACGATACAAAAGTTTCAATTCTCGCCCCTGCAAGAGGGGCGACTTCATTCTGTAGCTGCCGCCGTCTGTATCTATCAGTTTCAATTCTCGCCCCTGCAAGAGGGGCGACAAAATGAACACAGAAGAAATAAACATAGAAGAAATGTTTCAATTCTCGCCCCTGCAAGAGGGGCGACCGGAGTACGGCGAGATAGAATATTCCTGTTCAGGGTTTCAATTCTCGCCCCTGCAAGAGGGGCGACCAACGTTTTTGTTTTTCCCGACGAAACAACGACGAGTTTCAATTCTCGCCCCTGCAAGAGGGGCGACCAGACACTTCTGTCCCCATACCGCTTTCATAAGGTTTCAATTCTCGCCCCTGCAAGAGGGGCGACTATTTGTGCCGCATACATTCCTGTTGTTCCTGTGTTTCAATTCTCGCCCCTGCAAGAGGGGCGACCATACTGTCAGGGTATTCATAGGGATTGGTTTAAGTTTCAATTCTCGCCCCTGCAAGAGGGGCGACTGTTAATAAGTAATGCGGAAAAAGATATAAAGAGTTTCAATTCTCGCCCCTGCAAGAGGGGCGACTAAAACTGTTATTTGGAAAACCTGTAGAAGCAGTGTTTCAATTCTCGCCCCTGCAAGAGGGGCGACTTTTCAGTATATCGCTTAATGTTTCGCTGATATAGTTTCAATTCTCGCCCCTGCAAGAGGGGCGACTCCCATGCTTCTTTTTCACTTTCACATTCTACGTTTCAATTCTCGCCCCTGCAAGAGGGGCGACCCGCCCTACACTCATCGCGGAAGATTCGCAGGGAGGTTTCAATTCTCGCCCCTGCAAGAGGGGCGACAATTATGTTCCGAGTATCAAAAGGCTACGGCATGGTTTCAATTCTCGCCCCTGCAAGAGGGGCGACAGAAGCAATCATTAAAGCACTGGACACTGATTCAGTTTCAATTCTCGCCCCTGCAAGAGGGGCGACGCAGGAGAAGCACTATTGGCAAACGCGGCAACAGGTTTCAATTCTCGCCCCTGCAAGAGGGGCGACGGCGGTCTGTAATCCTTTATTTTGCAATAAGCAAGTTTCAATTCTCGCCCCTGCAAGAGGGGCGACCTCAGTCCAATTCTTTTCAATTCTTTAATAAGAGTTTCAATTCTCGCCCCTGCAAGAGGGGCGACTTGTACCAGACGTTGACAGGCATTGTCAATCAAGTTTCAATTCTCGCCCCTGCAAGAGGGGCGACAATAGTCAAAGCGGAAGGCGGATTTATAGCATTTGTTTCAATTCTCGCCCCTGCAAGAGGGGCGACACAACCCGACGTAAGTCTCGACGTAAAAAAAAGAGTTTCAATTCTCGCCCCTGCAAGAGGGGCGACGACAACCCGACGTAAGTCTCGACGTAAAAAAAAGAGTTTCAATTCTCGCCCCTGCAAGAGGGGCGACCACCGCAGCGCTGGGCACTTGCTGATAATAAATGGTTTCAATTCTCGCCCCTGCAAGAGGGGCGACTATTTGAATGCTACACGAAACAGGCAAAAAGAATGTTTCAATTCTCGCCCCTGCAAGAGGGGCGACCCTTCCTTTTTTTAGAGTTATAATCCAGTACGCGTTTCAATTCTCGCCCCTGCAAGAGGGGCGACATAATACCACCTCTTTTATCCTTATCTCACTTTGTTTCAATTCTCGCCCCTGCAAGAGGGGCGACGTAGAACGTCATCTAAAGCAGATAATCAATATTGTTTCAATTCTCGCCCCTGCAAGAGGGGCGACGTATCAGGTTAAAACAAAACTTGATACGGTCTTGTTTCAATTCTCGCCCCTGCAAGAGGGGCGACGGTACTATGAGACCGCACCGGCGGAGCTTGAAGTGTTTCAATTCTCGCCCCTGCAAGAGGGGCGACCAGGCCCCCGCAAGGGCTGCCCGGGTTATGCGGCAGTTTCAATTCTCGCCCCTGCAAGAGGGGCGACCAGGCCCCCGCAAGGGCTGCCCGGGTTATGCGGCAGTTTCAATTCTCGCCCCTGCAAGAGGGGCGACTTTTACTGTTTTGCAATACCTTTTAAATTATTTGTTTCAATTCTCGCCCCTGCAAGAGGGGCGACTATACTGCTAATTTTAGTTTATAAAATCAGCAATTTTCTTGCAAATTTTGCGAATGTTATGTAAATTTAAATTGTCAAAGAACTTTGCTGAATCAGTGTCGTCGTGTGCGAACCGTTGGGGAAAAGCATTAAGGCATAAGGTTCGCACTTGAAAAATTCAAAAAATCAGTGGACCATGAAGATCCAGGTCTTTCCTGATTCCGAAATGCTCTACACGTCTTTGCCAATTTGAGCCTAAATAATAAAACCTTATGCTGTCTTTTTCTGTGTCAATTTCGTCTATTAGGCTGGCTTTGAGTTTTACCCATTCTGCCGGATTTACTTCACATTCAAAAACAGAGTATTGTACTCTCTGTCCGTAGTTTTGGCATATTTTGGCAATATGTCTTAGTCTGCGGCCTCCTGCCGAAGTTCCTACATCTCCGACATCATAACTTACAAGTACCATCATAACTCATTTCCATAAAAAAGCAGGATAACCATCTATATCCCCACGAAGAAATCTTGCCAGTAGCAATGCCTGGGTATAAAAAAGTAGTCCAACTGGAACAGTTTCCTTTAAATAAGGATGAGAAATCTCATCTGTTTTGCGTTTTTGATAGCTTTCAAGCAGAATTCTCCTTCCTTCGTCGGATAAAATAACGGCTCCTGATTCGGTTTTTTTAAAGTCTTTTGCATTTAGTTGTTCCCTGTTTATCAGGGAAAGGGCAAGCCTGTCAGCAATAACCGGCCTCCATTCTTCCATCATGTCAAGAGCCAGACTTGCCCTGCCTGGCCTGTCCGTATGAAAAAAGCCGACATAAGAATCCAGTCCGACAGATTCCAAAGCGGAACGTACGTCATACATAAGCAATGTGTAAAGATAAGACAACAGACAGTTTACATTGTCAAGCGGGGGCCGCCGTGTTCTTCCTTGGAAATTAAAAGTATCTTTCTGTGAAAGAATAAGCTCGTCAAAAACAGAAAAATATGTTTTTGCACAGTCTCCTTCTATGCCACGTAGTTCCTGCATATTTAGGGATTTATCAGCTTTCAACGCATGATATTTAAGATATTCGCTTGCTTCTTCTATTTTTTCAGAATTGATCTTTTCTGAATGATCCCTTAAAGCCCTGTTCAGAACAGTCCTGCAATTGTATATTTTTGCTATTATCATTCCCTTTGATATTTTCAAGGAAAAATCAGGATCGTCTGCAACTCTGTATTGGCTGCGTCTTAATAGGACATTTCCGTTTTTCTTACCTATGACATTTGCTAAGAACTTTCCATGTTCCGAAAGAAAGCTAAGCGATATGTTGTTTTCCGCACAATACCCCATCAGAAATGGGGACACGGAAATATTTCCAAAGCATATTATGCCGTTTATTGACAAGGCCGGTATTCTGGACACTGTCTTATGGTCAATATTTATTGCTATGGTTTCGCCTTCCTTGGAGAGATATGTTCCCTGCCTTGTTATAAACAATGTGTTAAGGTATTTTTTCACAATTCCTCCAGGAATGACTTGAAATATTTCTCTACGGAGCTGTCCGTTCCCCGTTTTTTAGGCCTGCATATTTCCAGAAAAGAGCAGGCACCGCATTTCTTATTGGAATATTCAGCCATGGGTGTATTGCCTGCCACAAGAAACTCATGTAAGGCATTTGCGGTATTTATTGTCTTATTCCTTAAATCAGCATCAAAAATGACATCGGTGCGATGTTTGAGTTTTCCGTAAAATAAAGCTCCACAGGTAATTTGGGAATCAAGCATTTCTTCAAGACACATTGCCTGAGCACAAAGCTGTATTGCATCTGCATCATGTTCCTTTGGTTTTCCCAGCTTGTATTCAACAGGAAATATCCGTATTCCGTTTTCGGTTTTATGAAATTCCACAATATCCGTTTCCCCGAAAAGCCCAAGTTTCTCTGATTTTACCTGTAGTGAACGTGCTATGCGTACCCCATTAATGCTGCTGCTTTGTTTTGAATGGGCATTTTCGTGCATAACCCTGCCCGCGGCAGTGAAATAATTTTCATTCCATATTCTTTCAATATGAATTAATGCGCACTGCCGCGGACAAAAGATAAAATGCTGCAAGGCGGATATTGGAATAAGGCTGTCGTCCTGCATTACAGGTCTTTTTCAATTATTTCCACGCCTTCGGGCTTTGATGATTTGTCAACAGAAACCTGATAATCCTCATAGGAACGCGCAGGCTCATTCTCGTTTTTCTTTTGGACTTTAACCATGCTGAAAAGTTTATGTGCCGGAGCATTGCCCAAAATGGAATCATGTTTGAAAATTACAAGTTTCCTGGCGGACATAAGTCCGCGGGCAGCAGAACGGTCATGTTCAAACATATTTTCCAGCGCAGACCAGAGGACTTTCAAATCGTCTTCTGAAAAGCCTGTCTGTGCTGCAAAATTGGCAGAAATGAATCCATGCGCGACATATAAGCCATAAGGAACGGTTATTTTGCGTCCCATTGTCCTATTGTCTCCGCTTTGTTTTTCTGCCTCTTCCTTTGTGGCGACGGCCATTCTTGTTATAGCGTGTTCAAGGGAGACTATCGGGCTTGCTGACCTCGCAAATGTGAACTGCACAGGTCCTCTGACCTGCCCTGCATTTGCGCCGGTGGACATGACAGCCCCGAATGTGCGCACATCGTAATAATTTTTGCACATTGTCTTTCTGGCGGATTCTACTTCCTCTCCCACGCCTTTTTTCTTTTCGTCTGTGATCTCTATGCCGTTTTCCTTGTATGCTTTTGCAATTTCGTCGTTAAGTATTCCTTTTTCTTTTACGAAAATATCATAACCTGGCTTGCCTGCGGCGGTTATTGATACATAATTCCTTATCTTTCTTTTAAGGCATACATCCGTTACAAGGCCAAGGCCTGTTTCAGGATCAACGCGTGGCAGATTGCCGGCATCCGGGTCTCCATTTGGATTTCCGTCCTGAACATCAAAAATATATACAAAATCATATCTGTTCTTTATGCTTTCCATTATTTATTCTCCTTTGTTTTTTTTGTGTAAAAATCCTGTGTCTGATGATAATATCCTATGGCAAAACGTCCCTGATCCTGAAGACTTAAATGTGCCGGAAAACCTGCGGCGGGAAGGCTTCCCATAATTTCAGAAAGAAGGTTCTCGAAATATATTTTTTTTCCTGTATTTTCAATCTTTGCCAGATGATGGTTTTTAAGCCGTAGCAAATTGCCAAATACAGTGACAGGCGTTGAAGATGCCGCACCATAGAATCTTTCCCGTATTGTGGCATTTATCCCTGGCTGTGCCTCTGACTGTATTTTTTCCAAAACAGCGAAAAGTCTGCCAAGACGGTACGCTGTGTTTTCTGTTTCCTTGTCCAAACTCACTTTTATATAATCCTCCTTTGAATTTTTAAATCTTAAATTTCTATTTATTATCGCTTTTAGAACTGCCGCTCTTGTATAGTTTATTGAATGTTCTGCCTTTATTCTGTTTATTATCGCATTAAGCAATGTTTGCGGATATGGCAGCCCTTGCAGTATTGAATACATCAATTCCCCTGCAAGTTTGGGCGGTACGTTCTCCCGTTTGCCCTCTAATGCCGTGGCGGAAAGTATTCGGTAAAAAGGCAAAAACGGAGATTCATCTGCTTTCGTGCTTTTGTGTATGATTTCCATATCATCAAAATGTTGCTTTATCTGCGTTTTTATGCCTGAGACTTTCGATTTTATCCAGAATCTGACGGCAAGTCTTGCGGAATTTGGCGACAATCCAAGTACATAAAACTCAGTCTCTTTGTCACTGTCTTTGTATACACCGCTTTTTATGGAATCAAACAAGCTTTTTACTGCTGCCGTGCCACCATCAGGATTGTCTTTTGGATTATCAGTAAAAAGCATTCCAAAATCGTTTTCCAAGTCATTCTTTTTTGCTGCCCAGAACACTACGGAAGAATCACCTATCTGTATTTTCTGCCTTGAATCCTTGCCTAACAGGCGGTTAAGGGCCTCACCGTATGCAAATGCCGCTTTTTCTCCTGTCTGGGCATTTTCGCCCTGTTTTTTTCCATAAGAGCAGAAAGCAGGCAAATTAAAAGATACAATAGAGGCACCTGTCGGATTTGCTCCCCTTACACCTTTTATCTGTGGGTGAAGCCTTGCTGGAGCGTCCTTTTGTCCGCTAACAAGACATATTATTTGATTTTCAGATGTTTTGGACAGACTGTTGTTTATCAGGTCTTTTATTTCCAGTCTTTCGCAAATAAGGCGGGTGTCTGGATAACATACGAATGAGCAGTTGTTTTGTCCTCCTTTCAGCATCTTTTCGTATATTTCAGGAAATTTTTCCTGAATAAGTGCTGGCAGGTTGGAATTTTTTTCATAGAAAAGCAGCAAAGCCTTTATTGCGTAGTCATCTGTGTTATGTTTTTTTTGAAAATCCCTTATGTTTTCAATAAAAGCCCTGTTTTTTGCCTGTGTCTTTTTATCCGGGAGATTATCTTCCGTATTATTGTCTTTCTTATTTGTTTCTTCTTCCTTTTTCTTAGAGGGCTTTTTAGAAGAAATAGCAAATACATATTCTGTGTTGTCGCATAAAAGGAATGGCTTTATGCCTGATGTCCTTGTCCCTCCTTTTGGCACACGGTATTTTTTGCATATTTTTTTCTTGTCTTTTATTTCCTGTGTGTCATCTATCGTAATAATATTCCCATTTTGATCTATTGTTATTACATAACGTATTTCCTTATCTTCCCAACCTTCAGGAGGCAATGAGGCATTGTCTGATTGCGTTTTTCTGTCATAATATTCTTTCAAGGCCTTAAGAATCATTTTAACACCTCCTGACTGTCAGCAGCTGGTATTTCTATAATGCCGTTTTTCATTTCAGCCCTGAAAAACATTGGTGCTGGGTTATCATTTTTTTCCGTGAAATCCATGCCATAAAGCATATATCCTAAATCCCTGGTTTCCTGTATGGGCTGAGGTTCTCCACCTATATCTCTTATCAATCTGAAATAAGCAGGAAATTCCCTGCAACCTAAATAAGGCTGATGAAAATATTGTCCTTTTGAAGCTCTTCTTTCAAACATTGCGGCATATTTGGCCTCACATTCACTTTTGCTTAAAATCCTTTCGGTATTTTGCGCTTTGTCATAATGCTTATGGTCATATCCTGGAACAAATTCAAAACAGGCATGAATCCTGTATCGCACATCTTTAAGCAGCAGGCTTGCTCTTTGCTGCCGGTGATTTGTACCTTCATTGTCTGTTATGTAAAACGGATTGCTGCCCATCTTGCAGTCAACCTCGTTCCTGCGTATTGTCGTCCATTTTATGGGATTAAGAACTTCTATTTTGTTTATCTGCCATATTATCTCAGGTTTCCAAAAAATGGCCTCAAATATTCCTATGGCAGCGGACGGAGTAATAATGTCATAACTTACTCGCTCCGCTTTCATTTCCGGCCTTGTGAAACAGGCAAAATCTCCCCATACTTCCAAGCAAAAACCTCTGCCCATGATGTTCTCCTAAAAATATAAATCTTTAAATGAAATTTCATCAGAAACGAGCCCTATATCATTGTCGTAGGTGCCGTTCCATATATAAATACCCTCTGCCAGCTTTTCCGCTATACATTCTTTTTTTATCATATTTGCATAGACATTCACAACATATCTTTGCAGCTTGCGGAGAAGATCCGCAATGGGATACTTGTTTTTTATTCTGAGCCTTAGCTCCTCCAGCAAATCAGGAGAGTTTCCGTAATTTACAAAAACAGGAATATTACTGTCATCTATTATTTTAAAATTGGCCGCTCCTTCCCTGAACTGGAACTGTCCAGCCCTGACACCGTTGGCAAAATAGTAATCATAGTCATACCGCTGATCTGTCTTTGCGTAAAAGCGTCTGAAATACTTTGTGTCAATATCCGGAGAAAACATATATTCAGTGCATTTGCTGCCTAAGTCGTGGAATATCTCTTTTGCGGCATTTTCAGCCTTCAGCAGAATGCCGGATGGTGAGGATTTGGGCGGCACAAACACTATGACCTTTCCATTGGCAGAATGTCCCTCGCGATTGCAACGTCCGGCGGCCTGTTTTATGGAATCAATGCCTGCCATGGCACGGTATACAATTGGAAAATCTATATCCACTCCGGCCTCAATAAGCTGCGTGCTTATAAGCCTGACATTTTTTCCGCTTTTGAGACTGTTCCTGACTTGCTGTATTACCTGGCTTCTGTGTTCAGCACACATTGAGGCAGACAGATGATAGCTTTCTGGAATGAGTTTATGTAATTCTATGGCATCTTTTTTTCTGTTTACAATGCAAAGTACCGGCTGTTTGCATTCATTTATTTCATTTGCTATTTCATTAAATTCCTGTTTTGTGTTCCTTATGCTGTAATCAACTCTTTTCAGTCTGTTGTTGAGATTCGCATTTGACGGTATTATTTCATGCACATTTCCTATTTTGTCCAAGACAGGCTGCGTCGCCGTGCTTATCAGAAATGAAACTCCGTAATTGTCCGATAATTCCTTAATTGCTTTTTGGCATGGATCAATTAATTCTGAAGGCAGCAGTTGTGCCTCGTCCAGAATTACTACGGAATTTGCTATGTTGTGCAACTTGCGGCATTTTCCAAGACTGGCAGCAAAAATAGATTCAAAAAACTGCACATTGGTTGTTACGATAACTGGAGCATCCCAGTTTTCCGTAGCAAGTCTTACGCTTAATGGTGCATTTGCAAAGTCAAAATTGGAATGATGCTCTATTACGTTTTCTTCCCCGAAATAGTTTTTTAAAATACGGGCGGTCTGCTCTATTATTGACGTGTATGGTATTACATAAATAATCCTTTTTTTGCCATGTTTTATGCAATGTCGCAATGCGAATTCTGTTCCCGCAAGCGTTTTTCCTCCTCCTGTTGGAACTGAAAGCGAGTATATTCCGGGATTGCTATCTGCCTGTTCTATACAGTATTTACGTATCTCATTTCTTATGTCATTTACGGCTGTTTTCTCTGAGTTTTTCAGAAAATACGAATGTTTTTCCTGAAATTTCCTGTTTAATTCTTCTATTGAGAGATAATTATTCCGCAATTTGTAATTTTCCGGCGAAACAAATTTTTCCGTGTCCAGCCTGTCAGCATCAATGAGGCAGGAAAAAAGCATTCTTATCCAAAAATGAAGATTGCCTGAATTACATCGGAAGCCGATTTTAAGAGTTTCTGGCATGGAAAGACTGGAAACATTAAAGTCCTTAATGTCATTATATTCTTTTTCTCCCTCTATAAGTCTTGCCTGTATATTTGCCGCATCCGCGCTTGAAAAATCTGGCAGTCCCGTATGATGCCCGGCTATTATGTAGGACAGGATAATGCCTGGAAATCTTTTTTTTTCTAACAGAAGTTTTGAGTAATATGCTCCTGCCGCAGAATGTGAATGACCATTCCCGCTTGGAGAATATGCTGAACAGGAAATGCCGGATTCCCTGCAGAGATAAGCCTGAAAATCATCACGGCCTTTGCCTATGTCATGCAGAATGCCAGCAATATAGGCGAAATCCGCTGACTTGAATTCCTCGGCAAAGGATGCGGCTATTTCCGCAGTATTTTTCAAATGATCGTGCAGCAGTTGCCAGTTTTCCATTGGCAGGACTTCACCGTTCTCATCACATTTTGTGTGGGCGTAATATCGTTTCATAGAATAAATTTTTTCGCAACCAAATATTTTTCTCCTTCATTAATATCCTAACAAATCAAAGCGACAGCATATGGTCGCAAAGGAAAAAGAATTTTTTCGGACAATAACAAAAAGTTGTTTTTTTTTAGTCAGAATTTACCATTTTTATGCGTCATTGTTGCGAGGAATCAAATGACGAAACAATATATACAAATATTTTTAAGCGGGGTTCCAGAATCAGATTGCTTCACTACCGTTCTCAATGACGATTTATGGAATTTACTAAACTCCTAATTACTAACTACTAACTATAAATCTACCTACTGTTGTAACCCTGAACTTATTCTACGGCGTACTGAACTTGTTTCAGGACCTCTTTAAGCCGCAGAGATGCTGAAACAAGTTCAGCATGACGGGAAAATTATAAAATCAATACTATTCTTATAAAGAAAGAATTTTTAATAACATTCTGCTTAAATTCATTAAAACACTGATATAATTATTTATCCCTTTTTTATGGTGCTATTTTAGACAAATATGCAATATGATTGCATATTTGTCTATATGTTACATACGAGACATGCCCTGAATTTGTGCACGGTTGATGAATGATTTTTGTTTTCTGCCATGCATTGCCGTAAATTTTTTTATATGGGGATAATTTATATTGTGGCGCATATACTGCTTATGGCGCGTTTATGCTATGTACGGTTATTTATACCGCTGACGGCGTGTTTATCCCTGCTTCGGTGCTCATTTGTCCCTGCTCCGGCGCATTAAACTATTATAGGGCAACTTTATTTAACTATTATGTAAAAACTTAACAATTCTGTATACTTTTTGCAGTAAAATACAAAAACTATTTACTTTTGTATTGTTTTTACATATAATTTCTTTAAATACTGAACATATATGGCACGAAAATGACAAAAAAGCTGATAAATAGACCTGTTTACATAAACAAGCTTCTTGCCTTTAAGGATGCTGATGTTATCAAGATAATCACCGGCATACGACGTTGCGGCAAGTCCACGTTGTTTAGTCTTTATATAGACGAACTTAGAAAAAAAGGCATAAGACAAAATCAGATACAGTTTATAAAACTGGAAGAAATTGAGAATGAAAAATTTTTGGATTACAGGGAACTTTACCGTCATATAACAGCTAATCTTACAGAAGGAAGAAATTATGTCTTTTTAGACGAGATACAGAATGTGCCTGATTTTCAGAAGGCCGTACGCAGTCTTTTTGAAAAAGGGAATATTGATATATATCTTACCGGCTCAAATTCGCAATTGCAGTCTGGACAGTGGGCCACCTCCATTGCCGGGCGTTACGTGGAAATAAAGATGTTTCCATTATCTTTTGCCGAATTTGTCTCTTTTTACGGAAATAAATATAGTCTTGATAAAATATATTCTGATTACATCGCCGGCAGTTCTTTCCCTTATGCGGTTAATATAATGAGCCAGAATGATAGTGGCATAGCGTTGAATTCATATCTGGAGGGGATTTATAATACCATTCTTCTTAAAGATATAATTGAAAACAGAAAATTTTCGTCAG
>Ga0310690_10005986_pt1 | contig 16215 bp, 14 predicted proteins | sample AusTroGonzalo_MG_2_FD_207661 | JGI IMG/M metagenome (GOLD analysis project Ga0310690, IMG submission 207661) | Bovine rumen microbial communities from tropical cattle in Woodstock, Queensland, Australia - Gonzalo_04 (v2) (version 2) | ecosystem: Host-associated > Mammals > Digestive system >... | reverse complement strand
ATTTCCGCATATTTGCAAAAAAATGAGGGGTAAAATGCATTTTTTTGCAAAAAAATTTGGTCATATCAAAAAAAAGCAGTACTTTTGCACCCGCTTTCGAGAGAGAAGCACATTTGAGGGCGTTTAGCTCAGCTGGTTTAGAGCATCTGCCTTACAAGCAGAGGGTCTGCGGTTCGAATCCGTAAACGCCCACTAGGAGACTGAAAAGTCTCCTTTTTTTTGATTTCTCTTGCACATGTCAATTTTTTTTTGTAATTTTGCAGTCGCAAAATTGTTTGAACATGGTAACATTTATTATCGCGTTAATTCTATTGGTCGTAGGTTTCTTTACGTATGGAGTGCTTGTGGAGCGTATTTTCGGTATTGAACCGGAGCGTCAGACGCCTGCTGTGACTAAAACAGACGGAGTGGATTTTGTGCCAATGGCGCCATGGCGTATCTTCCTGGTGCAATTTCTCAACATCGCAGGCCTCGGTCCTATCTTCGGTGCCATCATGGGAATCTTCTACGGCCCTGCAGCTTTCCTATGGATTGTATTCGGTACTATCTTCGCCGGAGGTGTACATGTTTACTTGAGCGGTATGTTATCCATCCGCAAAGGTGGTGTGTCGCTTCCCGATATCGTGGGAGATGAGTTAGGCAAGGGCACCAAAGTCTTCATTCGCGTACTTTCCTTAGTATTGCTCATCCTGCTCACTACCACATTCTTAAGCGGACCTGCCACCTTATTACAAGGTTTATGCGGTTTGGGTTCCATGCAGTTTAGCGGACATATGATTCCCATCGTCTGGGTACTGATCATCTTCGGTTATTATGCACTTGCCACCGTTCTGCCTGTTGATAAACTGATAGGTCGTTTCTATCCTATTTTTGGAGCCATCCTGCTCTTCATGGGCCTTGGTATCATGGTGGTCATGTTAGGTTGGCACAGTTCCGAAATGCCGGAAGTATTCGACGGTTTACAGAACAGACAGACGAACGGTTTGCCGCTCTTTCCGATGATGTTCGTGAGTATCGCGTGCGGTGCCATCTCGGGTTTCCACGGCACGCAAAGTCCAATCATGGCGCGTTGTGTGACCAGCGAGCGTCAAGGTCGCTGGATCTTCTACGGTGCAATGGTTGCCGAAGGTATTTTAGCGCTCATCTGGGCAGCTGCAGCAGGTACGTTCTTTGCTGATCCGGAGACCGGTTTGTATGGTATAGACGGCTTGCAGGCTTTTGCGGCTCAACATCCGGGCGAGAATATCGCAGCGCTGGTTATCGATAAAGTAAGTCGTTCATGGCTCGGCACGATCGGAGGTATTCTGGCTATTATCGGTGTGATTGCTGCGCCTATTACCAGTGGTGACACGGCTCTTCGTAGCGCACGTCTCATCGTAGCGGATTTCCTGAAATGGGACCAACGTCCTATCCCGCGTCGACTCATCATCGCGCTGCCGCTTTTCCTCTGCGTCTTCGGCATGGTGTTTGTGGACTTTAACATTGTTTGGCGTTATTTCGCATGGACCAACCAAACTCTTGCTACTTTCACATTGTGGGCAGGCACCGTTTGGCTCTATAAATACAGACGTGACAAATATCCGTACGGCTGGTTGATTGCGGCGATTCCTGCAGCATTCATGACCGTCGTTTGTATCAGTTATATCCTCATCGCGCCGGAAGGCTTCCATCTGCACTTATGGTAAAATCTGCTCAATATATCATCTCTAACCCTGACGTGGCCTCCTGCCCGCAGAGTAATCTGCCGGAATATGCGTTCATCGGGCGTAGTAATGTCGGCAAGTCATCTCTCATAAATATGCTTTGCCATAACCCGAAGTTAGCCAAAACTAGTCAGAAACCCGGTAAGACGCTGCTCATCAACCATTTCCTCATCAACGAGGCATGGCATCTGGTCGATCTGCCCGGCTACGGCTATGCGCAAGCAGGGCAGAAACAGCGCGAGGCCCTCAAACGGATGATCGAGCGGTACTGCCTGCTCCGTGAACAACTGGTTTGTCTCTTTGTGCTCGTTGACTGTCGTCATGAACCGCAGAAGATTGACCTCGACTTTATCAACTGGCTCGGCGAGAACGGCGTTCCGTTTGCCATCGTCTTCACAAAAGGCGACAAACTCGGCAAAGTGCGGTTGAAAGAGAACGTAGAGGCCTATAAGACACGCTTATTGGAAACATGGGAAGAATTACCGCCGGTCTTTGTTACTTCTTCCGAAACAGGACTCGGAGGCGAAGAACTTTTAGCTTACATCGAAGAAATCAATAAAAGCCTTTGACGAAAAAAATCGCCATATTACTTCTTCTTTTCGCGTGCGCGATTTCCGTGTACGCGCGCAAATCTCGTGTCTATGGCTATGTCGTTGACCAAGACAATATAGGTATTGAACTTGTCAACGTGGCGATGATCAACACCGATAATCCCATCGGTACAACGACTAACAAAAATGGCTATTACGAACTCATTCTGGACGAGGCTGATACGGTCGTACTCTCCTACTCTATGATTGGATACACGACCGTTCAACAGCGTATTTTCGACTTGCGCGAGGTGCTCAATATCAATGTACAGATGCTCACGGACGAGCAGCTATTAGCCGAGATCGAAGTGCACGGCATCAAGCACACGCATGGCACGATGGATCACATTGATGCCGCTACGACACGCGTCATGCCGGATGCCACAGGTGGTTCGATAGAGAGTCTGCTCATCACCTTTGCCGGCGTCAGTCAGAATAATGAACTCAGTTCGCAATACAATGTGCGAGGAGGCTCTTTTGACGAGAACTCCGTCTACGTTAACGGCATCGAAGTACATCGTCCTTTGCTTATACGTAGCGGTCAACAGGAAGGTCTCTCGTTTGTCAATCCGGAGATGGTGGAGAATGTGGCGTTTTCGGCCGGTGGATACGGTGCACAATACGGCGATAAGATGTCGTCCGTACTGGATATCACTTATAAGCGTCCACGAGCGTTTGAGGCGAGCCTCAGCGCCAGTCTACTCGGTGCGCAAGTCTATATAGGCCACGGCGACAGCACTTACAGCCAAATGCACGGTCTGCGCTATAAGACCTCCAAATACATGCTTGGAGGTTTGGCTACAGCTGGTAACTACAACCCGATGTATTTGGACTACCAGACCTATCTCACATGGAAGACAGGCTCAAAATGGCATATGTCTTTTCTGGGCAACGTTAGTCTGAATGACTACCGTTTTACACCCGACAGCCTCAGCGAATCCTTCGGTGGACAAGCGGCCAAAAACCTGACCATATACTACGAAGGCCAAGAGAAAGACCGTTTCTTTACCGCCTTTGCAGCTTTAAGTGCGAAAGGAAAAGTAAGCGACGAAGTAGAGATAGGTTTTGATCTCTCGGGTTTCTACACGAACGAGCGGGAGAATTTTGATATTACCGGTGAATACGTGCTCACCAACGCCTCGATGGACGAGGACACCCCTTCATCCAGCGGCAGAGGTGAAGAAGTCGATCCGAATGCGGGACATGTGGATGCTCTCGGCACAGGTCTCTTTCATCAGCACGCGCGCAATAGCCTTGAGGCTGGTGTCATCACACTCGCTCACACGGGCTCTTGGCAGAGAGGGAACAACACCCTTCGGTGGGGAATAAGCGGACAAGCAGAACTGATACGCGACCGGATATCCGAATGGGAGTGGCGCGACAGCGCAGGCTATTCTCTACCCAACAACGGCCTGCCGATAGAACTCTATTACTCTATGCGCGGCGACACGGCGATGCAATCCGCTCGATTGCAGGCATATATCCAGAATACCCATAAATGGAACACGTCCTCCGGTCAGTGGATACTCAACGTCGGCGGACGCCTCCAGTGGTGGTCTTGGAACAACGAAGTACTGCCTTCGCCTCGCGCGTCTGTGGAGTGGATACCCGGATGGAAACGGGATCTTTGCTTCCGTCTGGCTACCGGTCTGTACTACCAAGCGCCTTTCTACAAAGAGTTGCGCGACACAGTAACCGACAACCTCGGTATCACACGATTCAAACTCAATCATGACCTGCGTGCTCAGCGTTCGGTTCATGTCGTGCTCGGTAGCGATTACTATTTCCGAGCATGGGGAAGACCGTTCAAACTGACGGCAGAGGCTTATTACAAGTATATCGACCGCATGGAGAGTTATTCGGTGGACAATGTGCGCGTGCGATACTCCGGTAAGAACGACTCGAAGGGATTTGCTACCGGCGTAGACCTTAAGTTATACGGTGAATTGGTGCCGGGCGCCGATAGTTGGATTTCCTTCTCCACAATGGTAGCAAGACAGAAACTCATCGGCTCAGATACATATATTCCGAGTCCAACTGAGTCCCGTTGGAACTTCTCCATGCTCTTCCAGGATTATATTCCGCAGTTGCCGCAGTTGAAGTTCCACCTCAAAATGCAATTTGCGGAAGGCCAACCGTACTACGCACCGCGCAACAACCAAGCATGGGGTCGTATGCCCGTCTATAAGCGTATCGACATCGGAGCAACTTACGTCTTCAATGCCCAGACGGCGAAGTTCATGCGGGCGGAGAGCGCCAAACACGTCAAACAGTGGGCGATCCAGTTTGAGGTCTTTAACCTCGTCGGTTGGCGAAACGTCAACTCATATTTCTGGGTAGCCGATGCCTATAACAACCAGTGGGCGAGTCCTAACTACCTCACCGGAAGAAGATATAATTTGAAATTTACAATCGATCTGAGATAATATGACACAAGAGTTAACACCTATGATGAAGCAGTTCCGCGAGATCAAGGAGCAGTACCCCGATGCAATGCTATTGTTCCGTTGTGGGGATTTCTATGAGACCTACGCGGAGGACGCTGTCAAGGCCAGTAAGATACTCAATATCACGCTTACCCACCGCTCTAACGGCGGCTCATCGGCAGCACAAGCCCTTGAGATGGCAGGCTTTCCCTTCCATGCCCTTGACACCTATCTGCCTAAACTCGTGCGGGCAGGCTTGCGCGTGGCTATCTGCGACCAACTCGAGGACCCGAAGCTCACCAAGAAACTCGTCAAACGAGGTGTCACCGAACTCGTCACGCCCGGTGTCAGTTATTCCGACACTACCCTCACCCAGAAGGAGAACAACTGGGTTGCGTGTCTGCATTTCGACAAGCATGAGATAGGCGTAGCCTTCCTCGATATCTCCACCGGTGAGTTCCTCGCCGGCCAAGGCAACAGCGATTATATCGACAAGCTCCTCACCAACTTCGCACCGAAAGAGGTACTATACCTCCGTGGCCGTAAAGCCGATCTTGAGAATCTCTTCGGTTCCAAGTTCTTTACCTTTGAACTCGAAGACTGGATGCTGGTCGAGTCCACCGCCAAAGAGCGTCTGTGCAAACTATGGGGTGTCTCGTCGCTCAAAGGTTTCGGCCTCGACAAGATGCCCGCAGGCGTAACTGCCGCCGGAGGTATCCTCATGTACCTCGACATGACGCAACACCTGCAAACCGGCCATATACAGCACCTTAGTCGTATCGAAGAAGACAAATACGTCTGGCTCGACCGCTTCACCATCCGCAATTTGGAACTGACCAGCGGTAACTCCGCCGAGAGTCGCACGCTCTATGATATCATCGACCGCACGATAACTCCTATGGGTGGTCGTTTGTTGCATCGTTGGATGGCTTTTCCGCTCAAGGATGTACGGCCTATTCGCAATCGTCAGACGGTCGTCGAGTACCTCTTCAAGAACCCTGACGCACGCGAGATTATCCGCGAAGCGCTCAATCAGGTCGGAGACCTCGAGCGTATTGTAAGCAAGGTCTCTACCGGTCGTATCGGTCCACGTGAGATGGTGCAACTCGGTCGTGCGCTCAAAGCCGTCAAACCCATCAAAGAGGTCTGCTCCAGCGCACGAGAGAACGCGTACCTGGGCCTGCTCGGAGAGCAACTCGACCCCTGCTCGGAGATGCGTACGCGTATCGAGCGCGAGATAGTACCTGACCCGCCTATCGCTCAAGGACGACCGAATATCATCGCCCGTGGTGTGGATAGCGAACTCGATGAACTCCGCTCCATCCAGTCGGACGGCAAGGACTACCTGCTGCAGATCCAACAACGTGAGATAGAGCGCACGGGAATCACCAGCCTTAAGATCGGTTATAACAACGTCTTCGGCTATTACCTCGAGGTGCGAAACACCTACAAAGACCAAGTGCCGGCCGAGTGGATCCGCAAACAGACACTGGTTAATGCCGAGCGCTATATTACCGACGAACTCAAGACCTACGAAGAGCGTATCACCACAGCTGAAGAACGCATACAGATCATCGAGAACCGACTCTATCAGGAACTCATGCTGGCGCTCTGCGAGTGGGTGCCGCAGATGCAACTCAATGCCAACGTGTTGGCCCAACTCGACTGCCTGCTTTCCTTCGCCACCGTCGCAGCGGATCATAAATACGTCTGCCCGGACGTCAACGACAGCCTCGTCATCGACATCCGCCAAGGACGACATCCGGTCATCGAGCAGCAGTTGCCACTCGGCGAACAGTATATCGCCAACGACGTGCTACTCGATAACAACGGCCAACAAATCATCATCATCACCGGTCCTAACATGGCCGGTAAATCCGCCCTACTCCGCCAAACAGCCCTCATCGTGCTCCTCGCTCAGATGGGTTCGTTCGTGCCCGCTGAGAGTGCGTCTATCGGTGTGGTCGATAAGATCTTCACGCGTGTCGGCGCAAGCGATAACATCTCGCTCGGCGAGTCCACCTTCATGGTCGAGATGAACGAAGCCGCCTCTATCCTCAACAACCTCTCCGAGCGCAGTTTAGTCCTTTTTGATGAACTCGGTCGAGGCACCAGTACCTACGATGGCATAAGTATTGCATGGGCAATTGTAGAGTACATCCACGAGCATAAAGGTCACGCCAAGACACTCTTCGCGACCCATTACCATGAGCTCAATGAGATGGAGAAGACCTTCGACCGTATACGCAACTACAACGTGTCCGTGCGTGAGGTGAACGGTAAGGTCATCTTCCTGCGCAAACTGGTGCGTGGCGGCTCCGAGCACAGCTTCGGTATCCATGTGGCCAAACTGGCCGGCATGCCTGCCTCTATCGTCGAGCGCGCAAATCAGATACTCGCCGACCTCGAGCGCGCAGCTAAGAATGGAGATATCGCCAAACCCATCGAGCAGATAGGCGAACGCGAAGGACTGCAATTGTCGTTCTTCCAACTGGATGACCCCGTGCTCGAGCAGATACGTGACGAAGTCAAGTCGCTCGACATCAACAACCTCACGCCGCTTGAGGCACTCAATAAACTGTCGGAAATAAAACGCCTCGTTGGAGGTAAATAATATGGCAAAATACGAATGGACAAAAGCCCGCATATTGCGGTGGACATTAGGCATCTCCGGTTGGATATTTGCCCTGATAGCTGCCTTCTTCGCCGAGCAGTATTACCGCTGGGAGGTTTGTAACTTCTCATCCTACGACGGCGAGTCGCACACCTATGATATCTACGAAGGCGCATCGATAGACTCACTCTTCACGCTCCTGCGTGAGGACTACGATATCAGCGCCGAGACCGACCTCCGTTGGCACATGCGTATCCTGCTCTTCCGCTATCCCGAACCAGGTCATTACACCGTGCCGGCACAGATAGGTGACCGTGACCTGATCGAGAAATTCAAATACGGCCGTCAGACACCTGTGCGGATCACATGGAACCACTATGTGCGCACCCGTGAGGAACTGGCAGGCAAGGTCACCACGCATCTGCAGATGGACAGCGTCACGCTCCTTCGTCTTTTGGAGGACGAAGACTACCTTGCGCCTTACGGACTCAACAAAGAGACCAGCCGTTGCCTCTTCATCCCCAATACCTATGAGGTCTACTGGAACATCACGCCCGACCAACTCTTCGAACGGATGCAACGCGAGTACAACACTTTCTGGAATAACGAACGTCGCGCCAAAGCCGACTCTATCGGCCTCACACCGATACAAGTGGCTATCGTGGCTTCTATCGTCGAAGGCGAGAGCCATAACAAAGCCGAACTACCGCTCATCGCCTCGCTGTACCTCAACCGTGTGCATAAGAACATGCCGCTGCAGGCCTGTCCGACCATCAAGTACGCCGTCGGTGATTTCAAACTCCGCCGTGTCCTCTACCGCCATCTGCAGATCGATTCGCCCTATAACACCTATAAGAACCCCGGTCTGCCACCAGGACCTATCCGTTGTCCCGATCCGGCAACATTAGATATCGTCCTCAACGCACCCAAGACCGATTACCTGTTCATGTGTGCGAGTCCAGAATTGAACAACACTCACATCTTCTCTTCCTCCTACGGAGGACACGCGGCTGCTGCACGTCAGTACCGCCATACGATGGATACCATCAACTGGGAAACGTTCGACGCCATGCGCAAAGCCGAACGCGAAGCTCAACAACTGCAACAAGAATGATCTGGGATAATAACGACGATATAAAGCTTATTGAGTGCGAGAACAAATCTCGCATTATTCAGCGCCATCTCAACGACTGCCGCGAGGAGCGTCGACCCTATGTCTTCATCACAAATACGATGACCATCAAGCCACTGCGTCGTCTGCTCGTGCCCGTCTCCATGCTCGAAGAAGAGACCTACAAAGCCGAGATTTGTACCTACCTCGCACGCAAAACCGGCGCACATATCATCCTTCTCCAAGCCAACGACTACGGTTCTCATGCCCGCCAGAACGTCAACCGCATCATCACGCACATCCAAAAAGTAGCGGAGAAATCAGGCGAAAACATCTCCTATGAAGTCTGTATCGCTCGAAAAGACAGCTTCAAACTGATCCAAGAAGCTGCAGAACGTCAAAGGGATTTCCGGCATGATCTGCTCATCTTGACCGCCAGCCGTGACTACGGTTTAGATGACATTTTGTTCGGTCCTCCAGAGCGAAAAGCCATCCAGCGGGCACTCGTTCCTGTCATGTTGATCAATCCACGAGAGGATTTATTCTCTTTATGCGATTAAAAGTACGGTCTTGCTGTCGTTTTGTTAACTAAATTTTGCATTTTTTACATTTTTATCACTTTTTTGCAAAAATATTTGGCTATATGGTCAAAAAGCAGTACTTTTGCACCGTGTTTTTCATGGTATTAGATTTAAGGTTAAATGAAAAGGTTGGGTTGTCGTGAGACAACCTTCTTTTTTGCCCTTGCGGCAACAAAAGGCTGTCCTTGTTGGACAACCTTCATTTTTTTACCTTTCGAAGTTATCCAGAACTTCAAAAGTAAAAGAAGTACCAGCTTCTTTTTTTCATTATTTGCGCGCACGCGAAGAGAATTATCATTTTTTTGTAAAAAGTCTTGCAGATTTAAAAAAAATGTAGTATCTTTGCACCAAATTTGATAATTAACATTAAAGAACTATATAAAATAAATCAATTATGCGTACAACATTCAATCGCCTTCGTGCAGTAAAAGACAGTCTTCCTCATGGTAGTATGGACGCTATAGCAGCAGAGCTGGGTATCTCCGGTGAAGAGGTTAGAGCGTATTTTAACGGTGAGGGTAATGCGGACTACCACTTGGAGCCTGGTTACGATGGCGGTATCGTTGATTTCACCAACACGCGCATTCTGGAGGTAGCTCTTCGTCGCGCGTGGGAGGTACAGAACGCACTTTAATTAAGTGAGCAGTTATAAGTTATCGGTTATCGGACAAAGAATCGCCCGAACGCTTTGCGTTTGGGCTTTGCTCTTTGTTTTCATCGCAGGTGCGCACGCAGGAGAGAATAAATGGCTCGACGACTACCATCAACATGTCGGGTTGACGTATAACGCACAGGCGAGGATTCAGTCTGCCTATTTGTGGCGCGGATTATACTGCGGCGCAATGAACATACAAGGTGATGCAAACGTTGGTTATGGCGGTTTGTATCTGGATATGTGGTGGAACATCGGCACGGAGGACTGGACCTTCAAGACTTTCCAACCGGAGGTAGATTTCACGTTAGGTTTCTCTCGCTGGGGTTTGGACATATATGCACTCTATATCCATAATTTCAAGCACTGCTTTTTCGACTTGGGTTACTACGACTCCGGTCGTAATTCATTGGAGGTAGGAATTCGCTATACGGTGAGCAGCAAGCTCCCGCTCAGTTTCCTATGGGCGACCCGTTTCACCGATGCGGACAGTTACCTTCAAGACGGCGACACGATACACGCTTATTCGAGTTACGCAGAGATCAGTTATACCCAGCATTTTGCTTACGGATTGAGTCTGTACGGTGCGGTGGGTATTACGCCGTGGAGAAGCCTCTATACAGGTTATAAGCGAGGTTTTGCGGTACAGAACGTAGAACTGCGTTTACGCAAAGACTGGAGCGTAAGCGATCGTTGCGGACTGATGATTCAAGGCGTACTATGCATCAATCCTTCTGCTTTAGCAGCGGATAAGAAGACAGCAGAGTGGCATCCGAAGGAACCGTTCAACCAAAGCATTAATGCCAATATAGCATTCGGAGTATATTTGAAATAATTCCGTAATAACGAAAATATAACAAACAATAAAAGATGAAAAAGGTATTAGTTTTAGCGGCCGTGATGATGGCTGCAGTTTTTTCTGCTAAAGCAGAAGTTGAGTTTGCATACGAGGCAGGAGCAGAGATTGTAACCTCGTATATTTGGCGCGGCCAGTACAACGGCGGTTTGTCTTTCCAACCGGACCTGGAGTTCGGATTTGACGGCGAGCACACCCAGTTCCGCGCAGGTGTTTGGGGTAATATCGGTGCATCCGACTGGACTTTCCGCAAGGACAAGGGAGATGGAGATGAGTTCACCCGTTTCATGCCGGAGTTGGATATCGTTCTGTCGTTCTCTACCTACGGTCTGAGCGTAGGTGCCAACCACTATTATTACTGCGATGGTTCCAATTTCTTCTCTTGGCAAAGTCCGGAGGCGTTGGACGCTAACGGCAACAGTTCTACCACAGAAGTTTGGGCCGGTTATAACTTCGGTCATTGGAACGACAAAGCCGGTTTGTACTTCAATTGGTATACCACAGTAGCCGGTCAAGACCTTGTTTATGACGCCAACGGTGATCCGAAGCGCGCATGGAGTAGCTATTTCGAGTTAGGTTATGACTACACGATTGAGAATATCGGTCTGACTTTAGGTGCTGTCGTAGGTATGTCTCCGTGGGAGAGCCCGATCTACGGCAATAACAAGTTCGCTGTAACGAATATCAGCTTGAAGATGAACCAAGAATGGGAGTTCGAGCACGTGACATTAGACTTGTTCGTACAGGCTTCGCTCAATACCGACAATCTGAATAAGTACAACGTAGTACTCTGGAAAGAAGCAGGTTACGACAAACTGTATAACCAAAAACTGAACGGTGTTGCCGGTTTGGGTATCTGGTTTTAATAGATTAATGAGCTAACGAATTAGTGATTCAACCCAATAAGCAACATACGATTGGCGCGCTGTTAGGTTTAGGCGTAGCAGCGCTGCTCATTTGGGGCGTTGACAACGAACCGAAGGCCACTTATCATCATAATGAGGGTAAGGTTTTCGGGACGTATTATAACATCCGCTACGAGGCCACGAAGGATCTGGAAGACTCGATTCAAGTGGCGTTGACGGAGTTTGACAACAGCCTCAGTATGTTCAATCCTCATTCGATACTATCGGCAGTAAACGATAACCGCGACACGACCACCAACGCTGTTTTTGAGGCTATGTGGGCGGAGGCGACACGTGTCTATGACCTCTCTAACGGGGCGTTCGACATCACCGTAGGACCGCTGGTCAATTATTGGGGATTCGGATCGAAGAATCGAAATATTGAAATTTCGAAATCTCGAGACATCGATAGTATAACTGAGTTTGTAGGATTTGAGAAAGTAAGATTGGAGAACCACAAGGTGATCAAGTACGACTCGAGGGTGGTATTAGACGCAGGCGCTGTAGCGAAAGGCCAAGCCTGTGACATGATCGCGGAAGTACTTCGCAAGCAAGGCTGTGCGAACTATCTGGTAGACATCGGCGGAGAGGTCGTGGCGCACGGCGTGAATGCCAAAGGCGAACCGTGGCACGTAGGAATCACCAAGCCGAACCTCAATAACGAAGGTGCCCAAGACGAGCTGCAGGAGATCCTGGCTGTGCGTGACGTAAGTATGGCGACCAGCGGCAACTACCGCAATTATTACTACGCGGACGGTGAGCGCCGAAGTCATACCATCGACCCACGTACGGGGTATCCGGTACAGCATTCTGTATTGAGTGCCACAGTGGTTAGTTCGACCTGCATGCGTGCGGACGCGATGGCGACTGCATGTATGGTACTCGGAGCGGACGAAGCGCTGGAGATGATTGATCGTGCAGGCGACGCTGCTTGCTACTTAATAGTAGCACAAAACAACAGTTTAGCGGTTCATAAGTCACCAAACTGGGACAAAATCCTGACAAAATAAAGAATTTATTTGCACAATTCAAAAAAAAGCAGTATTTTTGCAGGCTAATTTGGACAAATGCGCAATAAAAGTTTATTCATATTGCTTTTAATCATGGTATTCTTCACGAGTTGTGGAGAGTATCAGCAGTTGTTGAAATCGCGTGATCCGGAGGAGAAATACCAGGCGGCATTGCGTTATTTCAACGAGAAGCAGTATGTCAAATCGCAGACTTTGTTGGACGACGTGACGGCTTATTACAAAGGCACGGAGCGTTCGGAAGATATTTTGGCGTATCTAGCTCGTAGTTATATGGGCCAGAAAGCGTACGAGTCGGCTACTGATTATTATCAGGCCTACGTGCGCAATTACCCAAAGGGTAAATATGCGGCAGAAGCGTACTTCCAGATTGGTCATTGCCAGTATTTAGACTCACCTGACGCACGTCTGGATCAAGGCACAACTAAGAAAGCGATTGAAGCGTTCAATAAGTTCGTAGAGTTGTACCCGGAGAGTCCATACGCCGAGCAGGCGTATCAAGAGATGGCAGAGATGTATGACAAGTTGGCACTCAAGGAGTTGAAGAGTGCACAGTTATACTACAATCTCGGTTCGTATCTGGGTAATAACTATTTGAGTTGCGAGATTGTCGCTAAGAACGCGTTAAAGAATTTCCCGAGCAATGCGTATCAGGAAGAGTTCAGTTGGTTGATTTTGCAGGCCAAGTACCAGCAGATGGTTAACTCCTTTGAGGAGAAGAAGTTGGAGCGTGCCCGCGACGCACAAGACGAATATTACAATTTCATCACCGAATATCCGACTTCCAAGCATCGCAAAGAGGCGGAGCGGATGTTCGCACAAATAAAGAAAATCACGAAGGAGTGATTTTCAGTTTAAGGTTGAAAGTTTAAAGTTTAAAGATAAAAATGGATTACAAGAATTCAAAAGCACCGAAAAACACGGTAACACGTGATGTAAACCAGCTCATGGAGCCGGTAGGCAACGTGTATGAGACCGTGGCAATTATTGCTAAACGCGCGAACCAGATCAGTACGGGTATCAAGCGCGAGTTAGACGCTAAACTGCAAGATTTCTCTATTCCTCAGGACAACCTTGAGGAGACGTTCGAGAACCGCGAGCAGATCGAGATCAGTCGTCAGTACGAGCGTCTGCCGAAGCCGAGTTTGATGGCTACGCAGGAGTTCATCGACGGAGAACTCGTTTACCGCACAGGTAACCGTGATGAGGCGCTGAAATAATGGTGAAAAGTTAAAGGTTAATGTCTTTAACCGGCAAACACATTTTAGTAGGTATCAGCGGAGGCATCGCAGCGTATAAGATCCCGGAACTGATTCGTTCGCTCGTCAAGGCGGGCGCGGAAGTGAGGGTAGCCACGACGAAGAATGCCTTGCAGTTTGTTACCGAACTTACCCTGCAGACCGTTTCGGGAAGCAGGGTATATTCGGATGTGTTTGCCGCTATCAATGAGCACTCAACCGAGCACATCTCGCTGCCGGACTGGTGCGACGCGATGATCGTGGCACCGGCTACAGCGAATGTGTTAGGCAAGATGGCAACGGGTATTGCGGACGATGCCTTGACGACTACTATCGCTTCGTGCGTAGCACGCAAGCCGATTGTAGTAGCGCCCGCGATGAACGACAAAATGTGGGAAAGCCCGGCTACGCAGCAGGCTATTAAGACGATACGTAGTTGGGAGAACGTAACGGTGATAGAACCGGCGGAAGGTATGTTAGCCTGCGGCGTGTGCGGCAAAGGACGCATGCCGGAGATAGAAGAGTTGCAAGAGGCCTTGGAGTACGCCTTGACGCCGAAGACAATGGCCGATAAGCGCGTGCTGATCACCGCCGGTGGTACGCAGGAGCAGATTGATCCCGTACGGTTTATCAGTAACTACTCGACAGGTAAAATGGGATTTGCGCTTGCGCAGGCTTGTGCACGTAGAGGCGCTCAAGTGACGCTCGTTTGCGGTGCGGTAAGCGCTACGCTTCAAAACCCGTTCGGTACTATCCGTCGCATCGATGCGCTGTCTGCTCAAGCGATGTACGAGGCATGTAGCGCGGAGTGGCCGCAACAGGACGCTGCTATCTTATGCGCAGCTGTAGCGGACTTCACACCGGCTCAGAAAGCGTCTGAGAAGATCAAGAAGCAGGCCGGTCAGACGGAGATGAGTCTGCAGCTTATTACAACACACGATATTGCTCGTGCGTTGGGAGAGAATAAGCGTGCTGATCAGCAATTAATCGGTTTTGCGCTGGAGACAGAGCATGAAAAAGAAAATGCGCTCCGTAAGTTGGAACGCAAAAACTTAGACGCTATTATTCTTAATTCACTTCGCGATAAGGGCGCAGGTTTCGGCACGGATACCAACATCGTTACTATCCTGCAATCTGACGGTCAAACGACCGCCCTACCCCTTCAATCCAAAACGGCTATTTCCGAAGAAATCCTAAGAGTCCTTTTTTCTTAGGTTCTTCCTCAACAGCTTCTGCTTCTTCTTTCGTCTCGGGAATATACTCCTGACGATCCTCAATGTTGCCTAACTGGCTCTGCACAAAGGCGATCACATCCTGCAGACCTTCCGTGAAATGCGCAAAGTCCTCTTTATAGAGGAATACCTTGTGCTTCTCAAACGAAGGTGCTTCACCCTCTTCGCCCTGACGACGTTTACTCTCAGTGATGGAGAGGTACAGGTCATTGTTACGCGCCTTGCGCACATCCAAATAGTAGATACGCTTTCCGGCCTTTACCGAACGGCTGTAAACGATTTCCTGCTCACGTCTTTCTTCCTTCTGATTTTCCATCTGTTTTGCGATTTTGAATAAAATACGTGCAAAATTACACATTTTTTTGCACATATGCAAATTTATTGTAATTTTTTAGCGATTTTTTACTTCTTTGGCGCGTACGCCTTGTAGAACTCCGTGACGGCAATGATGCCTTTTTCCCAGACCTCGAGGTCCATCGATTCGTTGGGAGAGTGGATGGCGTTCTGCTCGAGTCCGAAGCCCATGAGGATAGTCTTGCAGCCGAGAATAGCTTCAAAGGCAGCAATAATAGGGATAGAACCTCCGCGACGGGCGGCTAATGGACGTTTGCCGAAGGCGATCTCAAAGCCCTTTTCGGCGGCTTTGTATGCAGGAATATCAATCGGACAGACGTATCCTTGTCCGCCGTGCATCGGCGTGACGTGTACGCGCACGCCTTTCGGCGCGATAGAGGCGATGTAATCCGCAAAGGCTTTGGAGATCTTCTCGTGATCTTGGTTAGCTACCAGACGGCAAGAGACTTTAGCAAAGGCTTTCGAGGGCAGTACGGTCTTGGAACCTTCGCCGGTATAACCGCCCCATATGCCGCAGATGTCAAAAGACGGCCGGCAAGAGTTACGTTCGAGGGTGGAATAACCTTCTTCTCCAAAGACCTCATCAACGCCTATAGACATGTTGTATTTCTCCTGCGAGAAAGGAATCTGCGCGATCATCTCCCGTTCGGCTTCAGGGATAGGCAGTACATCGTCATAGAAGCCGGGGATAGTGATTCGTCCGTGCTTGTCTACCACTTGTGACAGCATCTCACAAAGTGCATTAATAGGGTTTTTAACCGCTCCACCGAAATGCCCGGAGTGAAGATCGCGATTCGGGCCATCTACTTCGATTTGCCAGTACGCAAGTCCTCGCAAACCGGTGGTAATGGACGGTGTATCCTTGCCGATCATGGAGGTGTCGGAAACAAGAATGATGTCCGATTTGAGAAGTTCTTTATGATCT
>Ga0310690_10005985_pt1 | contig 16216 bp, 25 predicted proteins | sample AusTroGonzalo_MG_2_FD_207661 | JGI IMG/M metagenome (GOLD analysis project Ga0310690, IMG submission 207661) | Bovine rumen microbial communities from tropical cattle in Woodstock, Queensland, Australia - Gonzalo_04 (v2) (version 2) | ecosystem: Host-associated > Mammals > Digestive system >... | reverse complement strand
TGCTAATTTTGGAATTACGAGTGTCTCATTTTGGCGACTATGATTTGGTCAAATATGTCCCAGTACCGTTGAAAAATGGCACTACAAGTAATTACATAATCAATGGCATTTCTGGACCTACTTATGTTATTTATAACTCTGATGGGAGTATTGGATATTATAGAAATCCTTTCGAGATTAGAACTACATAGTTATCTACTACTAGCACGGCTTTAGACCATGGAGTTACAGCGACTAACTTAGCTGGCTATTGGAAGCTTATTTATCCAACAGTAAGCGGCGATAATTCTAACTTTATTCCATCGCTCAAAGAGACTAGACCAAATGTTCAGTAGCCTACTAATGGAAGATATGATTTACCAGTATTGAATCCTGTATAGATTTACATTCCAGAGGCGGTGCCTTATGGCGTACAGTTTGTGCGGTCCGCAGACTCTGTGGTGCTATGGACCTAGCCGATTGTGTGCTATGAGAACAAGTATCAATCTGGTACTATCAATGCCTGGAATGGCAAAGATATTGTGACCGATGATGACACCGGAACAATCATTGCTTCGGGATTTGCGGCCGGCCGCAAAGAGTATGACAATACATTCAGCGGCGTAATGCTAGGAGACTGGTCGCGCACTGACAATACACACGCTGTTATTGCGAAGAATACTGGCGTGTATGGCTTCAACTATGGCGCCATGTCTTATGCTTTCAAAGATGACGGTACAGGATTCATAGGCAAGGATGGCCGGGGCCGCATTTATTTTGACGGTAATAATGCAAATATCTATTCTAGTGAATGGCTGGGTTAGACACAACAGGGCATGTTCTTAGATATAGATGATGGTTATATCAAGATGTAGAAAACCTATAATGATGGTATTACCAACGAAGATAGATATATCACAATAGGCGCTAATCAATCCACTTATCCATTGTCTATTGGAACGTCATCTAGCCCAGGTAGTCGCAAGTTTAGGGTTGCTTGGAATGGTAATGCTTATATGTAGGACGCTTATCTTGTGGATGCTTACCTAACAGGAACCATTTATGCTGATGCTGGTCAAATAGGCGGTTGGTGGATTACTGATAGTTCATTGCATAATGGCACTGATAGAGCAAATACCAATGAGATTGCAACGGTTATTTTACATGCTGGTAGTAACCGTAGTTCGGGTATTTGGGCTACTAAGGGTTAGATTGGTGGTTGGTATATTGACAGTACAGAGCTTAGAGATGGTGAAACCAATGCTGATAGCTCAACCATTTTGAATAGCACGAGCGGTATTATCACAAATCACATATCTATTAGACGCTCAAGAGATACATAGAACACGATAATAGGAAGTTTAGGACGTTTGTTAGGGACCACTGGTGGAGGCCCAGATGGTCAAACAGAAAATATAGGGATAAGAAGTAACCTAACACTCGGTGCTATTATAGAAGCCGATACGAATATACGATTATCTGGATTATATGGACTTAGAGCATAGAATATTTATTTAGTAAGTCAAAATATCAATTTTGGGACAGAGACTTATGCCGTACCTACGTTTTGTGGATATTTTTCTAAATCAAAAGATCCCACTATGAATATAACCAGTGACATGCCAAATGCGTCTGGCTTCAATGGACACAATGTATTTATTATAGGTAAGATTATCAATAGTAACACATATCTTTGTGACGGTGAAACAGTACTTTATACTAATATTCTAGCTTCTAACCAATACGGCATCTATGCCCGTTTTGCGTAATAAAAAATTTTTTGCTATAATAATTATAGCAATGAAAATAAAGGATAAAAAGGAGAAATTACAATGACAATTACAAGAGAGCAACTTGAACAGCTAACTCGTATTTATAATACAATGCTTAGTATTGATACTAAGGGAGAGGCCACTCTTATTATGGCCGATTGTCTGCGTGCCTTACAGTAGGTTGTCACCGATGTAATGAAGGCTAATGACCAATCTGCGGCCGCACCTACTGTAGAGGAGTAATTGAATATGGCTGCGATGGAGAAATTATATCCGCCAACGATAAACAGCTCTATTCCAGCTTTTTGTGATGATGGTAATGGGACAGTAGTAATTACTGTCCCATTTTCTATGAATAGAGCTGTCTCAGCGAATTAGATAAATAGCTTCAAGCTAAAAATAAAAAGTGCATAGAGTAATAGCTATATTACCACACTTACTTCTAGTAATACAGTAGCAGATGCTATTGCTAATAGAAGTGTCATTTTTACATTTAGTGTTACTTAGCATAATGCCGGTACTGGGATAAAAATTCATATCGGGCAATTTCTAAAATTTTAGCTTGCCTATGAATCAACCGACGGCATTACTGGCTATTTCTCAACAGTTGCTGTTGGCAAATATACAGCACGTCCAACGGTTCTTATCAAAGAGTATGAAGAACACCCCGAGAGAACGCTAAACTTTACGAGAGAATATACCGGAGAATATATTCTAAATCTTTTGGATAAGAGCGAAAGACCATATGCCTATAAATTCACTCTCTACAATCAACTAATGTAGGTAGAAGAAACTAGTGACTGGAAACCACATAACTCTACACTGGATGCTACAAACCTAGATAGTACGATAGATACCTACATTTTTAGTAGCGGGCTTGATGAATCTTAGACTTATTATATCTAGTATAGTGTAAAGACTATAAATGATTTGGTAGTGTCTAGTCCTCTTTATGCCTGCGCTGCGATCGTTATTGCGGATAGCCGAGTGACCGATATGAGCTTGGAAGCAGAGAATAATTTTGAAGAAGGATATATTTATCTTTATTTCAAGAATACATCTGGTACAACATGGTCTAATACACCACAAGCTTTATCTATTCTAATAGAACGTGCCGATTCTACAACAAACTATACTTCATGGAATACTATCAAGAAGGTGTATTTTGCTTCTAAGGCGGCTATCTTAGACTGGTCATTTAGAGACATGACTGTTGAATAGGGAGTTTCCTATATGTATCGCTTTGGACTATACGATGCTAATGGCAATCAGTCTACTTAGAGCCGTTCTACTATTATTACAGCTGACTTTGAAGATATGTTCTTGTACGATGGTAAAAAGTAGATAAAGATTCGCTTCAATCCAAAAGTGTCATCGTTCAAAGAGACACTGATGGAATCAAAGGTAGATACTATCGGCAGTAAGTATCCCTATATTTTCAGAAACAGAATGGTTGGATACAAAGAGTTCCCAATAGGCGGTCTTATCTCATATCTGGCTGATAATAATGAAATGTTTTTACACAAGTCAGACTATGAGATTCAAGATCCCACTGAATACAAACAATATAATATTATCAAATATGTTCGTATTACTAGAACAGAAGCAGCTTCCATGTGGGAGGATTATGAAGATATTCTATTCTATGATGATGCTGGGTTGAAGAAACCTCTCACCGCGGAAATACTTGCTGATGAAACCAACGATTATGATTTTTATAAGCAAGAAGACGACATAGTTACCTATTCGCTTCGCTCGGGTACGCCAGAAGACGAGGATAACTGGCCAGAGAAGGTATCCACTACCCTACCTTATGGGTACAACATGCGCGCAGAACGACAGTTCAAGATGCAGCTTTTAGACTGGCTGAATGATGGACACATCAAGCTTTTTAGGTCACCTGCGGAAGGTAGCTTCCTAGTGCGATTGATGAATGTCTCCCTAACGCCAGAGGACCGCTTGGGCCGCATGTTACATAGTTTCTAGGCGCAGGCGTATGAAATGGATGAACTAAATTATAATAATCTAATCAAATACGGTTTCTTATCAAGCTCAGAAGAAGAAAGTGTCGTGTTCACGTTGTATCAAGATAATTTGGCCGACAAAGACTAGACTACTTCATTCAATTCTTTATATAATGTTTATAGATTCAATTCTAATACAATGTGGGATACATTGACTATTGACTTATCATCAGCTTCCAACAGAGGAAGTTTTGGAGGACTATATTTTAGATTTGGAACCGATGTAGCAACTAAATTCTATGTTGCTTTTGGAACTACTATGTCTATTGAAATACAGATAGATAATGAAACTCATGTCGCAATGCCAGATTTATACTTCTTTGAAGAAGATAATATTCCTCTTGTTACATAGATTGGTAACAACATCATCACTTATGATGATTTATTAGAAGGATGTTTGATTCTCTATTGGCAGCGTGAACAAAAGATACTATCTGGCTCTATCCAAGATGAATTGTCAAGAACTATTGTAGCGGTTTATCGCGCCAATAGAAGCTACAACATTTATGGCTTGGCTGGAACAAGTGCCAACCCTAGTTATTATATGTTTGATGTTGATAATACTTATACGTCTGGTAGCACTACTTATAGTATTACCCGACTCTTGGCAGTATAGTTTCATTAGCGCGTTGAACAATCTGGTTATACTTATGCCGGCGGTCAGTTATCATATAATGATACAAACATTCCAGCATCATCTTATGATAAAACTGTTATCTATGTGACGACAGATGATAAAAAATATATAGTAAATAGTTCTGATACTCTTACTGAGATTACCTCGTTTGGGGATGACCAAATAATAATCAACGAAGACGATGAAAATCCCCTGACCGTGGCACCGCAAGGAATGTCTTTGTTAGATTATCAGTCTATTGATCTATCAAATGCACCAAGATATTATTGCACAATCATCCAGCAGGAGAAGGCTGTTGAATTTGCTGTATAAGGAGAGTGATATAAATGAGTTTACTAGGAAATTCTTCATAGCAAAGTCTCGCTCTTCTTGATGAAGATTATTTAGCTGCTTTAGCTGAGCAAAAGTAGCATGATTTGTATGCTAAGATTATATCCCTTGATATAGACGAGAATCCAATAGACGAGATAGAAGGCTTGGTTACTGGTGGTAGCGTGAACCTTGATGGCGACTCAACCGTGCGCCGCACATGTAGTCTTACCATGGTGGCTAAAGACATAGAGATAAACGACTATTATTGGGGCTTGAAAACCAAGTTTCGACTAGAGCTGGGTTTGACAAACAACCTTACGGGAGATTATGACCCAGCTCTTGGAATATATCCGCAGGTTCAATGGTTTCCAATGGGGACATATGTTCTCAATAGTTTCAATAGCTCTGTAAGCGGGGCTAATTATACAATCTCTGTCTCTGGAAAAGATAAGATGTGTATGCTCAATGGTGATTTAGGTGGTTAGCTGTTTGCTTCTATTGATTTCGGTACGGAAGAAATGGTTACGAAAAAGTTCACTAAAGTTGACATTAGTGCTAATAGTTCCGATACATTGATGGAGAGACAATATTATATTTTAGATAATGGTAGTGCGGGTAGCGAAGCCGTACTTCTAAACAACAATTTATACGGATTCTCCTAGGCTGCTTCTGGCCCTTGGTATGTTCGGAACAACCAATATATTTATGATGGTAGTAGTAACTATACCGGAACACACTACAATAGATATAGGGTTGTGCTAGAACCAAGCGAAATGTTTGAAATGTTGAGCCAACCCTATGAAGCTTATAAGTTTTATTATTTGGAAAATGGTGTTTATAAACTGAATACAACTTCTGCCGCAAAAGGTGGGGGTAATGATTACTAGATAAAGGATTTATATTATGTTTCTGATGAATATAGTATAAAGAAGATACCATTATCAAAAATCATTAGAGAGTCAGTACATGCTTATGCTCAGGAACCTTACCATAACATTGTGATAAATGATGTTGATAGATATGGCTTAGAGTAGCTTCAATGGCGTGGCGACTAGCCTCTGATTATGATTATCGACTAGGATGGTAATTGGCAAAACGCTTAGTTGTTTGATACTTTCAAGGTGTATAATGGCGCTAGTGTTGTCGATGTACAATACGCTTAGTTGAATGCTTTATTTAGTGACAGTAGTGGCACTCGTTTTACCAAGAGTAGTGGCAGATGGGTACTTGCGGCCGCAGGTGCTTCGACGTATTATCGCGCCGTGAAAGTAGAATTTGGTGAAGACGCTGGATATCGTATTACCGACTTGGTGTATAGCGGTGATTTGATTACTTCTATTGGAGAAACACTTACTTCGATGCTTGATAAAATCAAGAATATGCTAGGTGAGTTTGAATACTTTTATGACACCGATGGAAGATTTATCTTCTAGCGCAAGCGCATTTATGTCAATACCTCTTGGTCACATTTTGTGAGTAATGATGATGAAAAATACGTCACCTATTCAAATGATAAGAAGAAATTTTCTTTCAATTTTGAAGGTGGAAGACTTCTTACCGCTATTTAGAATACCCCAAACCTAGCCAATCTAAAAAATGATATTTCTGTATGGGGCAAAAGAGAGGGCATTTCAGGAGCTGAGATACCGATTCATGCTAGGTATGCCATTGATACTAAGCCAGTATTTTATCGGAATTTTTAGGGTGAAATATACGCCGTTGATGAGTCTTATTGCCAAAACGAAAAAATTATTTCTGGTGGTAATAGTGATTTTATCAACGCACTCAATAATTTCACCTTGAATTATGCGATTGATTAGTTTGATGGCTATGAGCAATTATTTACACCTAGTGCCTAGAATGTTACCCCTATCAAAGATACAACAAGTTATAGTTATCCTGTGTGGTCTTCTGGGTGGTGGGATATTCGAGATTGGGCTAGATACTACTAGCTACTGACAAACGAAGAACCGCATGGAACTATGAAGTGGTATTCACACGGTCGGCACGATAGCGCCACAATCACGGATGATACCTATGCATAGGATTTGGCTGGTAGCTTTCCAACGAGATATTTTAGCAATTATAGTAGCTATAATTCTTCACATAAGACATGGTTAGTAACGGTATTGTATAACAAAAATACACACACAATCACAAGCCTTTCCTTGGCTCACGGTTCTGGTGTTCCTAGAAGTAGTGGAAATTACTATTCTGAGACTTATGTAAAATATAAGCTGGAAAATAATCGGCTTATAGAAGAACAACTTACAGAAGAAGAATAGCAGTACTATACCTCTTATTTCAATCTACCTTATTCTGGTTGTAATCATACACATACCTATACATACTTTATACAATGGATGAATAATAATACCACTTCTACAACAGAGGCTCGCGTATTCTTTTATAGTCCTAATTTTCCCGGCACTAGTGAAAGTGAGCTAATCAATTAGATTATTACCGAACAAGAGAAGAACGCTGGTAAATTCATCGTTGATTGGCGAGAGATTATCTATCAAATGGCTCTTGATTATTTTGCTGGATAGGGCTGTACTACTGCGAAGCCGCTGTACTTATATAATTTAGATACATCAAGTTACTATCCAATGACAAGTCCCGATGACTTCCTCTTAGAGGTGGCTGCACGTAATCCCAAATACTATCCTACGGGCTATACCGGCTATGAATAGTATTATACTGACATGGAAGGTTTTTGGAGATAGCTGTATAATCCTAAATATAAACCAATAGCTGTTTACGAGAAAGGGAAATATATAGACACATATACTCCGGTCAATGGAGCTTCTGGTTTTTATATCAAAGAGAAGTCTTGGAGTAATACAGTAACAAGTTATCAATGTGATTACTATATATCATCAAGTACAATCAATGATGCAACAGTCACTAGTATGGTTGTGGGAAGCGACGATGATAGATTGTACTGGCATCGCAATGTTTTTGAGGCACCAGAAACGCTCAACTTCTGGATAGAGTTTTTAGATTCAGGAGAGCTGAGTCAGTTCTAGGTCAAGCAAGTGGGTGTGCGGTCGAAGGTGGTCAACGCGGACAAAGCGTCAGCAATCGTCTTCAAAGACATTCCCGAATTTATTTTCTTCGACCCCGACAATCCTAATGTAGCCAATGAAAATGGCACAAGCGTCAATCCGCACATAGGAAATGAAATGACCGGATACAAATGGTTATAGATGCCAAAAGGTATGGGATAGTTCTTTACAATCAGTTACCGCAATCTAAGTGTAAAGAATAAGATAGATGAGTTGCTATTCTAGCATGGCTATTGTGTTGAGAATGTGTCATTGACTTCAATACCCATTTTTTCATTAGAGCCAAATACTCGTATTTATGTTTGCGATAGAGAAGTTGGAATTGAAGGAGAATATATTGTGAGCAAAATAGGATTTTCCTTGAATTACAATGGGACAATGAGCATCAGTGCTGTCAAGGCACCAGAAAGATTATACTAAGGAGGAGAGTAATATGGGATATTCATTTGCGCAAGTGCGCTACAATCAATACAATTCATCTATGAGCAACACCACCGCGGCTGCTATGAAGAGCGGTGCCGCATTTGCTAACCTTTCTCCGATTGTTTAGCTTGGTATATAGGCTCCTCCTGGTACTAAATTTTATCTTGGTAGTACTGGCAACGCATTGATGGTCGGTGCTTCTGGCGTCTTTTAGCTAGACCTAAGAGAAAAGGGAACTATCTCTGGTTTGCGATTTGATGAATAGAGTATCAATTTTGTTGAGCTGACTAAAAGCTCTTATATTATAGTCGATGTACTATACGGGGGAGGAGGAGACTAATGGCGTTTTATGGTAATATTGCCGATAGAGCTAATGCCTATTTCAAGTTTGATAGGATTTTTGGTAGTCGGTATGAGATGGACGCAGCGGCGGCCGCAGGCACGGATAATGTATTCCCTGGGCATTTTGCTCTGATACAATACGACCCAAGTGGTAAAATATTCTCTGGTGACTTTTATGCGGCTTATGTCAATCCTATGTCAAGAATAGCCTACGCTGACAATTTGGAAACATAGCCACTTTACTACACTTCTGGTTTTTCTGTTGTTGTTTCTGTTGATGCTTCTAATTGGGAATAGTATTGGGTTTAGTACTATGAAGGTTTCTATACTAAGCTAACAGACCAATCAGAGGTTGTCACCGATGGAAGCATAATTTATTATACTCCGGACTCAAATGCTGATAAAGAAAACTTGGCGTGGACAGGACGTATTGTTAGATAGAAAGATTCTGATGGTTATACTACTGACAAATATTTTATATGTAATGGTGGTAATCCTTCTGGAATAGCTATTTGGAGTCCTGTAACCGATTATAGAGATACTGGGTTATAGTATTTTGAGAATTATCATACTGATAGAACATACTATGGTTCACAAGATTTTATTCTAGGCTATGATGCTACTGTGTGGGAAAAGATTTATGTAGCTGGCAAGGGAACTTTTTAGCTGATTGCGCATCTAAATGGTATGATGCCCGGTATTTAGTTGTTTGCGGACCCACCTTCCTCATAGCCATCGGCGGCTTACATTGATACGCTTAGTACCGATGGCTTATATCGTATTCATACTCCTAGCCACTGGGGTTTCCGCATCAAAGAGGTAGAGGGTGCTGACGACGGATAGGGTGGTACTGTTTATAACCTTTCTGACGAAACAATTATATAGAGATATAACACCTATGACAGTAACAATCAAGTGGTTTCATCGACTAACAGAGAAATACATGCCGAGATATATTTCAACAAAGATGGCACAATAAAAGTTACTCGTAACTATGATGATAGTACGGTGAACGAAATTTTGATTACGCCAACGGGTGAAAGTGGGAAGGTTTATTATGATACTAATGGCAATCGTATTACTCTTGATACTTATGAGTTGGCTATTCATTTGCCTGTTATTGGTAATATTATTTCCGATTTCTATGATTTATTTTATGGTCAAAATCGTAATTTAGACACTATCTGGTATTCTGCGGAAGACGCTCGGGTTACCACTGGCGACATCACTCTCAATTATAAGACGAGAGACTTAGATACCGTCGCAGGTCTAGTAAATACTTTTTAGGACCGACTAGGACAGATAGTTTATTATCTTCCTTCTGGCACTACAATTACTAATACATAGGCGGCTAGTCTAAATCCTAATTATATTTATGCTGTTGAAAATGGCAATGGTTATATTTATTATCGTATTGGTAAGGATTATAATTATACAATTGTACCTGAGTATAGCAACATGGGCCATCTATCAGCAGATGATTATGAAGTCAATAAATATTATACTTATAGTGAGGGTACATACACCCTTGCCACACAACCTTATAGTAATTATAGCAGTTCAATAGATTTTTATCGCAAGAATATCAGTTACACAGCAACAACTCTAACAGAAGACGAGTATGAACCGAATACTTATTATTTGGATAATGCGGGCACATAGATAGCCGTTGAAACTTATAACTACTATCCAGCAAATTAGGTGTTCTATAAAAAGAATGTATCCATCTTCAAATTTTCGCCCATTACATTGATAGGATATACTGCTAATACTTATTATTATCAAGATGAAAACAATAATTATATTAGAGATAGTAAAGCATTAGTGCCAACTTATAAATCAATACCATATTATAATATAACCTCAGCGAATGAAGCAGGGCCATATTATTTCAATTACGAATATAGTCCTAATACTTACTTTACCCTAGAAGATACTCATTATGTCTTAGCAACTACTTCATCACCTGATTTACTAACTACATATTATAATGTATCTCCCACGGCAGTATCTGATGGCGCTAAGATTTTATATTAGCCAAATAGATATTATTATTATGCTTCTTATGAGAATGGTTAGCCAGTAGGTTAGCCTATCCCAGATTCATCGGAAACGGCAGTAAGTGGTAGAATATATTGGTATATTCCTCTATCAGAAGAAGAAACATGGGTATATGTGGATGGTTAGATTATCAAAGGTAACGCTCTTGATGTTGCTAATTAGGTATAGGTTTAGCTATTCTCACCATCATAGTCATTGGAAAGTGTTTATATTGCTGTAACCAATGATGGTCCTTTATATTATAAACCTGTTTCAGAGTTGACAGAGAATGAGTTGAATACCGCGTATAGCTACTATTCTTTGGCAGTTACATAGCTTACTTCCTGCTTTATTCCCTATGAGTATTATAGAAAAGATGATTCTACTGGGAATTATTATTTACAGGACCATTGGAGTGGTAATACCTCAATGGCTTATTATCAACTAATCAACTTAGAGCCGTTATAGCATCCATTCTATGAAGGTAGTAAATACTATTATAACAATGGAAATATTTATCTAATTGACACAGCTGTTTCAATGACTGCGGGCCGCACTTATTACGTAGGCGTTTCTTTGTATGTATGGGAAGATAGCTCATAGCGGTGGCCTTATGGATATGAATGGCGAGAACAGGCTTTATTTGTGCCAGCTTCGGTCACTCTTGCCACAAGGACAGAAGTATATAAAGCATTTGAAATAAATGGCATAGACAATGGCGAGTCTTCTATAAACGGTGCTATTTTGAATTTCAACAATCTTGCATCTTTCTCTGATATAGACACAAGAGATACTAGTACACTGACAGGAGCAATAAATACAACTAATGATTTATTGCAGTCGGTGAAAACAAATCTGATTCCACGAAGAATTTTATATGTAAATGATTTTGGGCAGATATGTGTAAGTTCAATTACTATTGATTAGTTAGAAAATGCAATAAATAACTAAAATAATTACCCTCATTGGACAAATGAGGGTAATTATTTTTTTAGATTTTTTAGGAATTATGACAAAAATCCAATAGAAAGGAGAAGTGAGTAATGCCGAATTTAGGAGACGTTCATTACGTCAAGTTTTTACGTGGATCTATTGGAGCATGGGAAAATTTATTATAGACTCCTAATAAAATAGATGACGATACTTTGTACTTTATCTATGAGTCGTCAGCCAATACCACAGAAGGTAAGTTGTATTTAGGTAAAAAGCTGATTAGCGGCTCTGGTAGCACAAGTATCAATGACATTGGAGATATATATATAGACGATCAGACGCTGGCTGATAAGTAGATTTTGGTCTATAATGAGACAAGTGAACAATGGGAAAATACGTCGCTATCTACAATTATCGGTTCTGCGGTTGGCACTTTTGTAGGCGCAAGTGATATTGCGCCGGGCATTGCGGGTCTCGTACCAGTACCACAAGCCGGCGACTAGGGTAAGTTCCTGCGCGGCGACGGAGCTTGGGCCGCAGTCAATATTCCAACTTTTGACCCAAGTATTTTTGATACCAATAATAATTCACAAGTTACAATCGCTGGATTTGCTTCGGCGCCGGTTGGTTCTCTAATGATGAAAACCTAGGCTGGAGTTGAATGGGCAAACGTAAGTGTTGGTTCTATTTCTAGAACAGTTATTACCGATGAAGATCTAGACGATCTGATCGAAGCTGGAACCGCAAACCCTAATACAATTTATATGGTTCTTGCCGATGAAGCCGGCGTAGATAATTTATATAATGAGTATTTGATTATCAATGGCGAAAAAGAACTTATCGGTACTCTTGGTGATGTAAATTTAGCTGATTATGTTACTAATTCTACATTTCAAACCGCTATTGGTAATATAAATAGCATCCTGAACGACTCAACTCAAAATGGCACTACAATTCCTGGTTTAGTTTCAAGGGTTGGTTTTTTAGAAACAAAAGTAGGGAATTTGAATGACTTGATCTTCTCTGCTGGAAATTCAACCATGGTACAAGAGATAAATACAATCAATGATACATTGGATGATTTATCTGATAGGTTATAGTGGCATGAATTAGCTAATAACTAAGGAAAGGAGATAATAAATAATGGCTGAAACTATATATAATAAGTATAAAAATACTTATGATTACGTGTTATCACCTTCAAACACAAATTCATTAGATACAAAAAACTTATAGTTCTTATCTGGTATTTAGGCCGATTTAGATAAACTATTCTTAGATTATGTTGTACCAAATAATGAAACCGATGTTCGTGGTACTGCCATCGAAGGAGCTTTTTATCTAACTTCTGATACTCATAGATTATATATCGGTCGTAAAATCAAAGTTGATGCTACAACGGAAAAGACCATTCCTATTCCGGTGAATGAGGGTATCCAAACCGTAGCCGATTTGGCAACACTAAACACCGTCGCCGCGCATGCTGGCGAGTTTTATTATATCACAGGCTCTAACATTCTTGCTATTTACAACGGTAGTTAGTGGGTACAAATCAACCCCAATACTGATACCGATACCGATACTTCTGTTAGCGGCTTCTCTGTTGGAACCGGAGTAGAAGACTATGCACTAACATCAGACTCTGTTATAAATACATCTAAGGTTTATTATACTCGCAGTGGGGCTTCTGCGCCATACACCTATACCAAAGTGGCTTCGCCTGTTGTTGCCGATATTGGTACTTACTATGAGAAAGTTATCACCTATACATGGACCTTGTAGCAAACCGCGAAGGATGTTTTGACAGGTAATAACCTCGCTACTCAACCAGCAAACCTAACAGGCACTTTCAATGTTTCTACTGCGACCATCGCAAGTTTGGTCAAGGTAGGAGTATCTAGTAGTGCCGTAGCAAGTAATAGTACAACGGTTTCGCTAACTGGTGAGAATGCCGATTCTACTTAGAATTTTACTATCACTGGTAGTGGTGGTATTACTCTAAGTGGCAGTAAAGACGATCTAACTATTAGCAGTAAGACTTATGGTATAGAAAGTGCAGCTGTTTCCGGAGCTACCAGTGTTTCTACTGCCAATATCTCTTTGGTAGATTCCAATAGTACACAAGATTCTATTGCTATCAAAACCGGAGCTAATTTAGCTATTGACAATAGCGTCGCTGATGAAATCACAATCAAGCATACTGTACCAGGTACTGCGGTTACTGGGTACTAGCTAACCTCTGATAGAACCGCTCAAAGTGGTAAGACTTATTATAGCGATGCTTCTGGAACGGCAGTATCCCCAGCCCCCACTGTTGGTGCAGATATTAGTAGTAATGGATACTATGAAGAATTCACCAGTTTCGGTGATAATACACCTGGAACGGTTAGTGAAGGCGCTTCTATTGAGATTCCAAAATTCAATGTCGATGCTAATGGGCATGTTAGAGACGTATCTAATGTATCCATCAACCTGCCTAGTGCGGTAAGTATTACAGGCATTGCCGCAGATAATACTGGTAAGATCACTTTGACCAAGAGTGATACTAACACTGTCGTATCCGGTCAAGACTTGTATCATACCATTACTATTGATGGTGCTTCAAGCACAGTCTATAACTAGGGTAATCTTGGTAGTTTTTATAGCGCTAGTAAAGTTGATGCTCTTATTGAGAATCAACTAAAAGGTCTAAACGCGCTTGTCTACAAGGGTACTGTTGGTGCACAAACAAGCACAACAGAGGCTCTTCCGAGCAGTAATGTTGCTGTTGGTGATACTTATTTAGTAGATTCTGGGGTTACAAGCCTTGATTATACCGGAGACAGCACAGCTGAATCTGTTCGTCCTGGTGACTTATTGATTGCTTCTGGCGACGAATTTGCGCTAACTTCTGATGCAGCAATCAATTCTACTAAAACTTATTATACTCGTTCTTCTACTACCCCCTATGTTTATACAAAAGTAACTTCTCCCGATGTTTCAAGCATCGGCAGTTATTATGAAAATACTGGGGTTATTTAGGGAACAATCACATGGACTCGTGTTGCTGCCGGTGATATCGATACTCAATACGATTTGACCTTCAATACCACAGCTAAGTCTTTCAGTTTGATTGATACAAGTAATAGTAATACCGCTAAGGGTACTATTTCGTTCAACAATACTGACAGCAAGATTAGTATTGGCATGGCAGCTGCGGCCGCAAATGATACTGACAATGGTGTGCTTACTATCAATCACGCTGAGTCTGGTGTTATTGCGGATAGTTCTTCAAGCAAAACGGCTGGCCCAAGCGCAGATGCTACCCTGTCTTCTGGTGGAACATTTACCGTTCCTTATATCACGGTTGATAGAACGGGCCATATTACTGCGGCAGCCGATAAGACTTTTACTCTGCCTTCTAGTAATAATGATAATTATAGCTTACAGAATTATCCAGAAACCAGCGGAAGTTCTTTCACTTATGATACCACTATTCGTTTGCTAAAAAATACTAGCGATGCTGGCTCTATCAATCTTGTAGGTCCAACCACTCCTATTACAGTAACCGCTGGTACTGGTACTGATGCTGGTAAAATCAAAATTAGTCATGCTACTATTACTCAAGCTGATACAACCCCAGCTACAACGATTGCAGATGACGCTACAAGCGTTACTGCGGTAACCGGTGTAACAAGAGATAGCTATGGACACGTAACAGGCATTGCAACTACCACCTATACACTACCTAATAGGTATTCTATGGCTGGTAGCAGTACCGTAACTAGCTCTGGTGGTTATAAGAGTGTTACTAATACCCTATATCAAGGTAGTACCGCGAGAGGCACAGTATCTTACAAGAGTAGTACTCTTGATATTGCCACTGTTTAGACCGGCAGTGCTGGCAACTATAATACCACATACACTGTCGAGCTAAAATGGGGTTCATTCTAATAATTTTATTTTTAGGAGGAAAGACAATCTTTCCTCCTAAAATTTTGGATAGAAAGGAGATATAAACTATATGAATCAAGAAGTTTTCAAACCTGTTCGTGGAACAGAAGCTTCTATTCTATCACAAGTTCCATAGAAGGGCTATGTGTTCTTCGCCACGGATACGAGAAAGATTTACTATGGTGATGGTAATGCTTTCATTCCCATGGGTGGAAATACCGGCGTTTGGTATGGAACAATGGAGTACGCCGAAACTCCCGAAGAAGGACAAGTTGAATTTGATTTCAATATTGACGAAATTGAAGGAAACGAAGACGCGCAAGAAGGAGAATATCATGTTCCCAATATTGACGACTTGATTTTCAATACTCCTGATGGATGTTTTTATCGAGTTGTTGAAATTGATGCCGAAGGTAATACTCCTGTTCTACATTGTTATAGACTAACTGTTGCTGGCAGCGGCGGTGGAGGAGGAACAGGTGGCGGCGGCACTGGTTCGGGCTCTATGACCGTCTCCCGTATCGGCGATCAGACCATCAACACCCTACAAGGCAATAGTTGTTATATTCGATATAAGTTTATCGCTACTGATGCTTCGGGTGAAGAAACTGGCTCCGGTTCTGCCGCACTATACGTTGGTGGTATTTTGTAGAACACTTATGTAGCTCGTTAGGGAGAAAATGAGATTGACGTTGGTCCTTATTTAGAGATAGGCACTAATGCCATCCGTTTAGTAGTGAGTGGTAGCATTGG
>Ga0310690_10005984_pt1 | contig 16217 bp, 17 predicted proteins | sample AusTroGonzalo_MG_2_FD_207661 | JGI IMG/M metagenome (GOLD analysis project Ga0310690, IMG submission 207661) | Bovine rumen microbial communities from tropical cattle in Woodstock, Queensland, Australia - Gonzalo_04 (v2) (version 2) | ecosystem: Host-associated > Mammals > Digestive system >... | reverse complement strand
CAAGTTTCGGAATGCACGAAGTTTATTGAACTAAACGACTATGAATTAGTCGGCACATATATCGATGAAGCGAAATCGGGCAAAAAGACCGCTGGTCGTGATGCTTTCGACTCAATGATTTTTGATGCTTCTCAGGATAAATTCGATAAGATAATCGTTTTCTCCTTCTCGCGGAGCTTCAGAAATACGCGCGATGCGCTTAATTATAATCACGAGCTTAATGAGAAATATGGCATAGTCATTCAGTCGGTAATTGAACCGATTGACATGACTAATCCGCACGGTAAATTCAGCGGCACGAATCTCTTCGCAATGCACGAGCTTCAGGCGGACATTATTGCCGCGCATGTGAAGTCAGGCATGTATTTTGCGGCGCAACAAGGTTATTATCTTGGCGGATTCGTTCCATTCGGATATGAGCTGTTTGAAACTGGCGAAATGACAAGAGGAAAAGCTCGCAAAAAATACCGCCCGAATGAATCCGAGGCGGAGCTTGTCAAAGAGATGTTCGACCTCTATGCTGACGGCTTTTCGCTGAACTTCATTCAGACAAGCATGAAAGCTAAAGGCATCAAAGGTCGCCGTGGCGATATTATCGGTCAGCAAACGATCGCGAGGATTTTGAAGAATCCTTTCTACATCGGCACTCGTGAATATTCTGTCAAAGGATATGAGCCGCTAAAGATTGAGAATGCTGTTCCTGCCATTATCGACTCTGAAACCTGGCATAAAGTGCAAGCTCGCCATTCTGCCAATAAATTACCGCAACCACGGCGCACAAAGCGACTTTATAGCTTAACTGGCAAGATAATCTGCGCCAAATGCGGCGGTCACATGTTCGGCACATACAAAGGCGATAAACGCTCAGACAACTGGCATTATGCGTACTACCATTGTGCCAATAAGAAGATTAAAGGCACTTGCGATGCCCTTAATGTCCGCAAAGACCAAATCGATGCTTATTGCCTGGAACAAATTAAGCTCCACATCTTGAATGAAGAGTCGATGCGCGCTATCTCTGAGCAGATTGCAAGCGCGGCAGGTGATTCTTCTGATGAAATGCGCGAAGCTCAAGCGAAAGCTTTGAAGCGTAAAGAAAAAATCGTTGGCATTCTGAAGGACATTCGGAAGGATGTTTACGAAGGCGAAATTTCGCGCGAAGAAGGTAAAGAAATGACGGCGGAATATGAAGCCGAGCTGCTTGAATTAGAAACCTCGCTCTCTGCCCTAAATTCTGCGCTCAGAAGCGCGATAACGCCCGAACTAGTATATTTATATCTCCAAGAGCTTTTGTCGCTCTACGGCTCAAATAACGATGAATTAACGAAACAAATCTTTGACAAGCTAATTGAAAAGATTGAAGTCTATGACGAGCGGATTGTTGTATCTCTGCGCGTCTTTCCTTTTGCCCATATTGGGGATTGTTCTCCACAAGGACAACCGAAATACGACTTAAGTGCCGAGATTAGCAGAAAAGAGCTAAGAAAGCGATAATTCACATTTGCACATGCTTTTTGCACATGTTGAAAACTCTGTGCAAAACCAAAAAGACCGCTCTCGCACGGCGGTCTTTCGGTAAGTAGTTTTTCGAAGAGGTATGGCTTAATTATATCACTTTTTGAAAAGCTGAACCCAATATGTTCCATAAGAGCCGCCCTCGATATATCCGATGCCGATTTCTGCATAATCTGCATTCAAGATGTTTGCTCGGTGACCTGACGAATTCATCCAAGAATTCATGACTTCTTTGGCAGTCTTCTGCCCTGCGGCGATGTTTTCGCCTGCGCTTTGGTACTGGATGCCGAAATGTCTCATCATTTCAAATGGTGAACCATAAGTCGGCGAAGTGTGGTCAAAATAATTCTTGTCGCGCATGTCTTTGGCTTTGATTGTCGCAACATCTGTAAGCTCGCTCGATAAAGTCAAAGCCTTCAGACCTTGCTTGCTGCGCTCCTGATTGACAATCTTCAGAACTTCATCGGCTTGCACGGTTGAGCCAGCTTGCTCGGCAATTTCCATGCCTTGTGAGGTGTTCGGATTTTCCGAACTGGTGCCATGCTCGCCGTCAGGAAGCTGTATGTCGTCATTCGGATGAATGAGGTCAGGATTCGGGTAATGCTTATTAAGGTCAAGAATAACTTTGAATGGCACCTTGTAACGCTTTGCAATCTTCCACATGCTATCGCCGCGCTGAGTGTCGCAATGCTGGGCTTTCGCTTGTGGCGTTCCAATGACAAGAAACAACATGGCAACTATTAAGAAGATTATCTGTTTCATGCTCATATCATGCGCCAGGATGACGCAATTATACAAAGCAAAAGCCGCCCCGAAGGACGGCAATTGTGCGACTACACTCTGATAGTATTATCGCCAAAGTTTTGCACATTTACACAAAGTTTTCCACAAATTGTGCAAAAAAGACCGCCACGCGGACGATCGTGACGGTTTGCAGTTCGAAACATGGAGGTCTTTGAACTTCTTAATATCAGTATGAACAAAATAAATCCCCGATATACTCGAAGATATATTCGGGGCGCAATATTTTCTGATTATAGCACATGGTCGGGAGATGCTGGACTTTCACCAACTAGCACCAGCCCCAATGCTGGCGGCGCGTTTCTTTGCCTTATCCCCGATGGCTGTTCCTGGTAAGGGTGGGCATCACCAGGAACAATGTTATTATATCACTTTTTGAAGATTTTCTTATCGACCCAAAAGAAAATGAGTCCGCCGATTAAGTTTGCAATTATGGTCGCAGCGACCTCGTTCAAGTCCGCCAGGAAATGCAGGCAAAGCGCAAGGATTGGCGTTGAGAGCTGCCATCGAAGCAAATAAAGCAAATATTTTTTCCACATATCTCAATTATACCGAGAAAAAGGGAGACCGAAGTCTCCCAAAATTAGAAGTCATGCAGCGCATCTTTTAAGAAAATCAGCTGCCGCTTCATGCATGCTCGCCAGGCAGGGTCTTCACAAGCGAAGAGCAGCCACTCGCAGGCTTGACAAATGTCATATTGGTCAATGAGCCATTTGTTCGCCTGGTAAACTTCCCAGGCTCTTTTGAGTTCTGCTTCGGATGGTCTTGGAATGTCATGAATGATGTCATGATGAAGAAGATTGTGGATGTCAACATCGAGGTCAAAGACGAACACTTGTCTCAAAAGCAAGCCGTAGCCTGTGGAAAAGTGACATCTTTGGAAAATGAGGTGATGACGGTTCTGATGCTTTGCTCGCTGCTTCTTGCGCAGCCTTCTGCCTCTTCTGCCCACATTAACCGCTCCTTTCGTGATTGATTTCGATCGTGCAATCGCCGAATAAAGCGCAATGGAAGATTACTCGGCTCGCCTGCTCTAAATAACACTCGCCATAGACGAGAGTCTTTTCAACGCAGTCGGTGACATTGATGTCACCAAGATGCTGAACAAGCTCCCAAAGCTCTCTGCTGTTGATTTTGCCGATGATTTGGACGAAAACTGTGACCTTCATTTCACTCCCCCCTTTGAGTAGCTTAAAGGTGCGAATTGCTTCTGACTTAATTATAAAACATACAAAGACATAACAATTTGTGTTTTATTACATAACAATTACATTAGATTTGACAGAGGCGAAAACGCCCCGACATTCATGTTGGGATGTAACGAAATCACATTAAAAACTTAACATCCGAGCAAAGATGTAAATAAAAAACCGCCACGCGCCGACATTGATGTCGGTTGGTGACGGTCGAAGCTATTATCGTGGTTAGCAATCGCGATTTATGCCTTACTTACGGCGAAGTTATCGAGCCACTAAGCTCCTAGCGCTTGATTTTATTTTAACAAAAAGCCGCCCTTTCGGACAGCTTCTCTGTCATTTATTTTTCGCGGCTTTCAAGCCATTTTTCGAATTGCTCCCAGCCTTCCATTGTGAACATTACTTTTCCAAAGTCTGCGCCAGTCATTTCGCAATATTTATCGATCGCATCGCTTTTGTCTTCTCCAACAACTTGCTTTGCCATTTGCATTTCTTGTAATAAACTCATTTGAATCATACCTCTCGTTTTTGCATTTTTGTTTTTGGCTTGTTGCCTTACTACTTTTTTATTATAACATCTTTTGCGTCATCTCGCAACAAATATTTTCATTTTGATGCATAAAAAATAAAATTGTGGGCATATAAATCGATTTTTCATCTTGTGCGACATTAACTTTTAATTAGAAAGTTAATACTTCATACCTCTGTAAACAGAAAAAATGACGACCAAATTGGTCGCCACTAAACGAAGGTTATGATGCGCGCTGTCCTGCGCTCGTTAAACATACCATTTTCAAGCTATGAAAGCAAATGGCGCAAAGAAAGGTAACTTTGCGCCAGGCGAGAAGATGGCTCTGCGAGTGAGCCGAGTTGAGAGACTTAATTTTTATTTTGGAGTGTGGAGTTATATGCGGTTCGCCACTCCGCAATTTCATTATATTACATCAAATCCGTGATGCTCTGGCTGATGCGGTTCGTATCCTTTGGCGAGCCAGTATTTGCGAGCGGTGAGATGATGTTCGTCATATTCACCGTGCCAGATTGACAAGTAGCAAGATAAGTCTGCTGATAGCCAGTCTCGGCAATTTGCGGACATTTGACATTGTTTGCAATAACGACCGAATTTGTGTACCAGGAAGCAAAGACCGCGGAATATGTCGAGCCGTTCTTTGTGTAGCATTTGTAAACGCCGCCTTCGACAATAACCGCGCATCCTGCTGCCGCTGGGAAACAAATCGAATTTGCATTATTCGAAGTAATGAAGCCGCGGCAATTCTTAAAGGTACCATTCGCTGCAATATAGCTGCCGCCATTGGTATAAGTGCGGAAATAACAATTCTCTGCAAAGACCGCGCCAGTACCGTTAAAGAACTGAACCGCCGTTGAGCCGTTGCCCTGGAATGCTACGACATGCGCACCGACAACATGGCAATCTGCGCCTGCAAAGACCTGATTCGTTGTATTTGCGGAAATCGGCAAAGTAATCGTGCCTGCATTCGTGAAGTCCACGATTACGCGGCGTTGAGATGTCGCTGGCAAGCCAAGATTAAACCATTTGTAAGGATTCGAAGAAGAGCCATTGCCTGCGACTGGTGCGGTCGCACCAAAGTTCTGACCGACAACCGTGATGCGCATCGTTGCGAAGTTGGTGCCGCCATTCAAGAAAGCCTGTGCAATTTGCGAAATCTGAACATTGTCTGTTGAGCCATTACATTCATAAATGTATTGCTCGGCAGCATCGAGCTTATCGACTGCCGTCTGAAGCGCTGCAACCTGGTCAGCGACCGATTGAAGACCAGTTCCGTCAATGCTCTTGTAAAGCACGACCATGATTTCGGTGCCTGCTGTCTTGCCCTGAGTGAAGGTAATTGTCGAGCCGCTCAAAGTGTAATCAACGCCAGGCGTTTCGAGGATGCCGTTTGTGTAAACATCAAGAATGCAGACATCTTGCGCATCGTATTGAGAAATATCAAAAGTCACGGTCGTTGTCGTGCTGCTCAAGACCTCTGTCCAAGTGTATTGCTGAAGCATCGACATGATTGCAGGAGTGACTGAAGAAGCCCATCCGCAAATTGTGCCATCGGCGCGAGTGTCTGTAATCATATCCGCCGTGATTGCCGTTGCGCCTGCTGGAACGGTGATTTCGGCAAGACAAAGGTCATAAACCGCATCATTCCTTGTCAAAGCTGGCGCGATTGGATTCTGCGCCGCCGTGCCTTGAATGATTTCGAGCGAAATTGCACGAGTTGCCAGGCTTGTGTCGAGACGAGCGACAATGCGGTCAATCCTTGACTGTCCGCCAGTTGGTGCTGTCGCGATCGTGAGGCTCGTATAAGCCGTGTCGTTGTAAAGATAATGTCCATTAATCCAGGCGCGACCGATTCCGACCGTGATTGCCATTGCATTGCCTGGCGTTACAACCAAATCATTATCCGATGAGTATCGAACGCCGTTCTTAATGACAGTTGCAAGGTTGTCGCAATAATCCGCCGAAGAATAGGTTCGGTCGTAGTTGCCATTCGATTCAATCGCATCGAAGAAACCGCTGTGAAGTGTCATTTTTATGCTCCTTTCTTATCTTTTATTGGTAGGTTGTTCACCTCTTGCATAATTTTCGCGACAAATCCGTTGCCGCCGAGCTGGTCATGATAGACCTGATTCATTCTCAGAATGTCTTCAAGCTCTTCAGTCTTGATGCTGCCGCGATTAATGTACTGAACGCCGCGCTCTTTGATTCGGTCGCAAAGAAGCTCCTGCATTCCGATAATCAAAGCCGTCTCGGTCTTTGATTTTTTCTCTTTCTTATCAAGACGGCGATTGATAAGACCAAAGCCACCAGTTACTAAGGCGGAGACCGCCGAGCTGCTAAAGATTAATACTAAAACTTCACCCATTATTGTTCCTCAAATTCGATGCGGATTGAATAGCCGCTATCATCTTGCACCTCTGTTGCCTTTACAATTCTCGTGTTCGAATAGATGCCGATTTGATTGTCTTGAACCGTCACCCTATCACCTACATTATAGTCGATTCCGAACTTAAACGGCGAATGTGTTACATCGACTTCGCCCTGGAAGGTCGTCAAGACGATATAATCAGCCATCTTCGGCAGAGCAGCCGTTTCAAGCATCTCGATATACTCTTCATCAGTAAATTCGACCTCTTGACCGTCAACTTCTTGCTTTCTACTTTGGTCGCTGGCATCAATAAAGACCTCACGGCGAGCATCACCGCTTGCGCTGCCCATCGTCGTATAAAAGCGAGCAATTCCTTCGCCTTCACCGCCAATTAATGCCCAGTTCTTAAAGTTTTGCTCATCGCTTGAGAAATCGCTTGAGAGAAGATTGTCGAATTCTTGCGAGAAAATAATCGGCGAGTTGTTTTCGGTGTTTCCCATGCTTCTATCTGCGCCCTTATACACCTCATAAAGCAAATTCTTATTCGAATCCATCCTCATTCGTGCGCCGCATTGGTATTTATGGAGAAGCTTGTCGGTATAAGCGAGCAAATTCTGATAAGTTGTTTGCGTGTCACCATTTTCGCCCGATTCCGTGACGATGACATCTGTAATCCCTGCAACATCGCCGAGCTTAATATAGTCAATTTTGCGACTTGAGTCGGTCGGATTGATTAAGCAGATATTAACGAGATTGCGAACCGCTGTTTCGAGGTTGCCGCGAGAGATGACTGGCGTTGCGGTGTTGCCATTCAGACTATAAATAAGCCTTCTGTCGAGCAAAGACTTTGCAAAGCGACCTGAAGCAGTAATCATCAAGCCAGTCGTAGGCTCGAAAGCAATGTCAATCTTCTCAATGACTCCGATTTCTTCTCGGTCAGCCCTGACAATATAGTTGCCGATGACCAATTCTTGCAGAGCATCCTCTGCCGCAGGAGTAAAGACCTCAAAATCGCCCGTGCCGTAATATTCGACATTCCAAATGATGCTTTTGGCACCATCGATGATGCCGACCATTTCGCGATTCGAGTCCAGAACATAAACCTGCGCAATCATACGAATGCCCTCTTATAGTCAATTGTGAAGAACATGTCGCTTGAGCCGCCGCTTTCCGTAATTACAAAGTAATTCGAGCCGACTTCAAGTTGGAACCAGGTTGAACCAGGCATAATGTCGCCGAGAACATTCTCGCCGTTCAGCGAAACGCTCTTTTTGCCTGGCTCGGTGACGATTTTCAGCTCATCGCCAGCTTCCATCGGTACATTAACGCCGAAGAATGTGCCATCAGCGCGCTCAATCTTTGGATTTGAAATGTCTCCAGTTGCGATGACCTTAATTGTAACGCCAACCGCCGCATCGCTGTCATTTATGATTTCGCGAGCGATTTCGGCGTTGTAATAGCCGAAGACAATCGGATTTGATTCGGTAATAACAAGCTCAAAATGATGCATTGCTGTCACTTGAGTGATTTCATCGACAATTGTCTGAGCATCGCGCCAATATGGTGAAGAACAATGGAAAGTAATCATCATGACGGTGCCGTCATTTGTGCCAGCTTTGAAGCGAGGCATCGAAATGCTCTCGATCGTTGCTTCGATTGAAAGATTTCTCCCCTGATGGCTGTAATAGAGCCAGCCAGTCTGCTTCGGCTTAATAACAGCGAAGATTTCGCGCTTTACCGCTTCGACATTTGCATTTGTCGGAATGAGAAGATAGGCATTCATTGTTCGCGCTTGCGTTCGCTCATTTGTGACCGTATCGCCATCGATGAGCGCAACAGTCGAGGTCGAAAGCTCAACTGTTGCCGATGTCATGCCGTCCAGGTCAGTCAAAGTGAAGTCAGGATTGTTCATGAGCGCGAGCGTGTCGCCTTGTGGAGATGTATAGCTTAATTGTGGTAACATGTTAAACCCCCATCAGCGCGAGCTTAACAGCCGCCGCTGTGTCTTGCTTAGATTTGTAAATTTCATAACGAGTATGCGCAGCAGCGTAATGATTCGTCTGATTGATTGTGACCGACTTGCCGCTTGTCTGCGCGTTTCCTGAGCCGTTTATATTCGCGGTGAAGCCGCCTGCTGACAAATCATCGATGCTGTTTTGAATCTGTCTTTGGACATCAGGAATCTCTTCTTCGAAGCCTACGCCGATGCCTTTTGCCAAGTTCACGCCAACCTGGTCGCGCATCACTTTGGATGGCGATGCAATGCCGAAGAAGCCCTTAATTCCATCGAGAATGCTGCTGCCAAAGCCTGAAATCTTATCAAGCACCCAATCTTTAACGCTTTGAATGCCTTCCCAAAGACCTTTGACAAGGTTCGAGCCAACCTCGAAAATTTTGCTAGGCAACTCCTGGAATTTGTTAATGATTGAAGTGCCGACTTCTCCGACTTTCGCTGCGACCGAAGTAATCATCGAGCCGATACCATTAATGAGATTTGTCAAAATCTGAATGCCAGCTTGGAAGATTTTCGGCATGTTGGCTGCGAGCGTTTCGACAATCTTATAGATGATTGTCGGAGTCATTGCAATCAACTGAGGCAGAGCTTCAATAATGCCGTTAATAATCGCAATGAGAAGCGTGATGCCTGCTTCGACTAGAAGCGGCAAGTTTTCTGTTAGCACCGTGATAATGGTCTCAACGATTTGCGGAATCATCTCAATGAGCTGCGGCAACGCTTCGACAATGCCCTGAACGATAGCGATTAATATTTGAATGCCTGCCTGGATAATAAGCGGCAAGTTCTGAATAATTACCTGAATAATCTGCGCTACCATCTTCGGGAATTCGCCGATGAGTGTCGGCAAAGCTGCCGCAATGCCCTGCAAGAGAGCCGTAATCATCTGTAAACCAAGATTAATTAATTGCGGAATCAATTGCATCAATGCCGAGATAATCTTCGGAAGGTTCTGCTGAATGAGCGGAAGCAATCTTTGCATAAGCTTCGGAACGGCATCTTGAATTAACTTGCTGAAGCTTTCGATGTATTGCGCAATCTTCGGCGCAAAATTCTCGACAACATGGAAGACACTTTCGATTAAGTTATTCCCAAGCTGCTCAAGGTCAGCAGAGCCATCGGCAAGACCTGCGACAAGGTTTTGCCACGATGACTGCATCGCCGCAAACGAGCCTGACATTGTTTTTTCGGCTTCAGCCGCCGTATTACCAGCAAGACCAAGCGCATCAACGCCCTTTGTCATCATCTTTGTGACAGCTTGCTGATATTCGGCGACTGGCACATCTGTCAGCTTCTTATATTCATTCGACAAATAACCGCTCGCCTGAGCTTGCTCCAGGAAGTCAGCCGAAGTCTGCGGCAAAATGCCCGCGAACTGGTCAGCGATTGATTGATAGCTTGATGCGCTCTTTGTGATGAGCTGATATTTCTCATTAAGCAACTCAACGCTCTTGCCCGTACCGCTTGCAAAGTCTGCAATTGCCTGCATGCCTTGTTTGGCGGTGTCATAGCCTGCCTTATCGCCCATTGTCGAAGCAAAAGCTGCGCCGACCAGGTTGATAGACTCAAGATATTGATTCGCGCTCATGCCCATCGAGATATAAGCATCGTTCGCATCTTTGGCGATTTCGGAATAATCCATCTCGTCAAAGATTTTCTTTGCGCCGCCCTCTAGCTGCTCGAACTGCGCATAAGCATTGAGAGCTTCTTTGCCGAGGTCAACAAATGCCTTTGCAAGTTGTTTGACCGCATCAAGAGCAGCCATAATGACTTTCGTGCGCAAATCCGCGACAGTTTGACCCCAAGAAGACCAGCCGCCTTTGCTTTCATCGGCTTTGTCGCCAGCATCCTCAGCTTCGTTGCCCAATTCATCGAGAGCTTTGGCGCATTTCTTGGCTTCTTGCTCAGACTTGTTGACAGCAGCCGTTGCATTGTTGATGTTGGTGCGCATCAGCGTTGCTTTTGCAGAGGTCGGCTCCATGCCTTCTTCGATAAGGCGGTCATATTCTTGTTGAAGCGCGCGAACCTTTTCGCGTTGGATTTCTGCGGTGCTATTTAACTGATTGATTTTCGCTCGAAGCCCGTCTGCGCTTCGTTGCCAGTCGCCCATTCCAGCGGCAGCAGCTTTGAACTCTGACTCGCTCTCACGAATCATTCGATTCGCTTGCGCAAGACCAGCTTTCAGATTCGAGACATCGATTGTAAACTTCGCGCCTAAATTCTCAGCCATTCGCATTCTCCTTTCTTATATGTATTTCCAGAAGTCATCCTTCTTCTTAACTTTTTTCGATTCAGCAGCACCATTCTTGCCTCGTTTAATCAGGTAATTGATGCAATCAATCACATCCTGAGTGTTCTGCGCAAATATGGTGAATATATTCGTATTTGTAGCCGAGGCAACCGTGAATGTCAGCTCCATCAGCTTGTCGCTTGCTGGCTCAGAATCTATTTCTTCTGAGCCGCTTTCGCGTTTGGGCTTTGCTCGCCCCCATGACCGCCGTTAATACTGCCAGTTTGAATCACGATCGCTTTGAAAGTGTTCATGATGTCTTCAGCGGCAGCCATTTCAATTTCATCGTCAGTAATGCCAGGAAAAACGGATTTGATAAAGCCGCTAATAACTCCAATCTGCTCGGCAGCATTCTTGTCGCCGATAGTCTCATGAATCTTTACCGCATCCATGAGCAGCTTCCAACGGATTACATCCGTTTCATAAGTCTTGAGAATCTCATCATTCTCGCCGTAAATGTTTAAGCTGTACTTTGCCATATATAAATCTCCTTTTGTCTTTATTATACAAAAAAGAGCGAGTGTTTAATCTCGCTCTTCATTGCATGCATTAAGCCGAAGCTGGCGTTACTGCTGAAACAATCGTGTCAACATTCGCTGGCGTTACGACCTGAGCGAACCAATCAGCACCTTCAGCGATTTGGCTTTGCTCGGTGTCGATAATGGTGCGCTTGTGGACATTGCCAGTCTCTTCGAAGACATGAATGGTCGAAATTGCGCTGTAAGTCAATTCGGTGCCACTTGCATCGGTGTCTTCACCCTTAGTCTTTGCAGACTCACCAGGGAGCGCGAACGAACCTTTTGCGAACCAGAAATATTCTTCCGTGCCGTCAATGTTGTTCGTCTTTGCGCCCAATGCCCAATATTTATTATTGACGAATTCACCAGCATCAAGAACAGCACCAGTTGTTTCGTCAACCGTCTTGCCAGTAATAGCAGCGAGGTCAGCTGGGCGGATTTTTGCACCTGAAATCGTGACCTCAGATGCGCCTTCACGACCGACAGTCGCGAAAACGGTATTGTCGAAGTGATAGTTCTGCTTGTCGTTATCGACAGAGATGGACATTTCGCCAGCTGGCATCAATTGACGAGGTGTGCCAGTCGTGAAAGTTTCGCCATCGTCAGCGGTAACTGGAGCGATGAAAACATTCGAAAGACCACGAGTAAGCGTAAAGCTCATATAATGTTCTCCTTTGTTAGATATTTATAATTCGTTCCCCAACCGAGGAAGCCTGCTTCGTTCGAAATCATGTCAAAGCCTTTGCCCTGCGGGATAAATTCCGCAGCCTTCAGCAAATCCCTGGTCGAAGTTGCAAGCTGACTCAATATTTCGGGGTCGCGTGAATAAATCGTGATGTTAATTTCCCAGGCGGTCAGAGCTTCTTCATTATCGAATGACTCCTGAGTGTCGCTAGTCAAGGTCTGAAAAGTGATGAAAGTGTCGGGAATCTCAACTTCAGGCGCATAAGACCCCTGAAGAATAACTGGATAATTGAGCGATGCCAATGCATCTATAATCAACTGATTAATCACCGTTTAACTCCTTCAATATCTTTTCAAATGCATCTCTTTCAGCCTTTTTGACTGCGCGACCGCCTTTGCGCTTGGCTTTTTGAATGAAGCCGCGCGCGATGATGAGACCGCGATTTAAGCCCTTTCTAGTCTGACGGCGAGGCGTTCCATAATTCAGAAACATAGCTTTGTATGCTGGCGCAGGATTGGTCGGGTCGTAGTTCGGAACATCCCACCCGACTTTTGCCTTATATCTGCCGTCACCGCTTTCAGAAACAACGCGTATTTGCGAAGAAAGGCTTGATGGCACATTTGCTGCATTGCATTCGGCTTTGAGAGCCTGCTCCATTGCGACAGCACCATCATCGCGAGCTTTTCGAGCTGCTTTGTCGGAATCTCCGCCAGCCTTCTCGATTCGCTGAATCAACTCATCGAAGCCTTCAAGCTTCACGATCGAGTCGAATTTAGCCATGTGTTAAACACCGCCTTTCAATCGCTTAACCGTAAAGCTCAGGATTTGATGGCGTTCTTCGACATCTTCAGGCTCGCCGAGGATTTCGAACATTGCGCCATCTGATAGCCTTTCGATTCTGCATGAGCTTGTGATGTCAGGTCGGAACCAGGTGACGACTTTCGCCGTATTGATGACCGAATAGACACCGCTCGCAATCATTTCAGTTCCGCCGTAGGTCGAGAAATTAACATTAATTCGAGGGTTCTCCGCCAGGACATACTTCTTTTGAAGCGCGCCGTTGACACTTTGCGACTGAGCGACATGGAGATTACAAGGAGTCGTCATCTGACGAGCTTTGAGCGGCTTGAACATCTGAGTCATCCTTTCTCGTTAGTTGAATCAATCGCATGCGGAAAATGTCCGAAAGCGTTCCGCTTCCGTTGCCATAATCCCAGGTATCAATGACAAAGCGAAGAATGCAGCCAACGGCGGCATCAGAGTTGACAACCGCTTCGCTTACGCCAGCATCTTGAATGAACGCTTTCGCATCCGCGATATAAATCGCAAGAGTTGCATCCTGATAAGAATCGGTGATGCCGATGCCAGCTTTCACTTGAGCAAGTAATTCTGCATCTGATAATGTCGCCATTTGGCTGCTCCTTTCTTAGTTAATTTATTCGCAATTAGGCACTTGTTGGCGTACCGCCGACAGTTACCAAGATGAAGCCGTTCTGCTTCGTGACATCGCCGCCAAGCTCGACATCGCCGCGGATGGCAAGCATGCCCTTGTCGAAGTAGAAGGATTCATCAGCACGAACTTCGTAATCGCTGAAGAGTGCAAGTTCGAAGTTGTATGGCGAGCCATAAATCATGGTGCCTTCTTCGAGTGCGCTGTTCAAGCAATAGCGAATGCTGAGACCGCCGTCTTTGATGACACCAGTATTTGGATTTGCGGTGTCAGGAGTGATTTCGAATGCAGCCTGCTTTGTGACAGTCGAGCGAATATCACCAAGAGTGATAAGGTCTGCTTTGTTCAAGAAGAGCCATGCTTCGCCAACGATTGCATCATCGCCGCCGTAGTTAAAGGCGATAGTGCGAAGAGCTTTGTCATCGATAGCATCGAGAGCCAAAGCCTGAGTCAAATCGCTGGCAACGATTGCGCCAGTAATAAGAGCAGCAGCTTTGCGGCGTAGAGCATAAAGCGCGGATTCGCGAACCTTTGCCTGGTACTGCAATGGAGTCTGCTTTTGAACCTGCTTTGAGATGCTCGAAAGCACAGCGTAAGTCGTTGGCGTAATAGTTACGAAGCCGAAAGTTGGGTCAGAGCCGTTGTAAGCTTGACCTTCGGTCTGTTCAGCAGCCTGAGCATCAGCGGTCTGATAAGCAACCTTGTATGCGCCCATGCCTTCAGCATCGGTGACCTTAACCAAGTCAACGATAGAAGAAACGGTGTTCCAAATGTTGCGGATTTCAGGGTCAACTTCGGTTGGAGTTGCGATTTTGCCGCTTGAGACAAGCACAGAGCGAGCTTCCTGAGTTGAAAAGCTCATCTTGCCACCTGCTGCGAATTCCTTCGCGCGAGCTTCTTTCTCATCGGCTTCAGCTTTGCGAGCTTCCATGCCAGCGACTTTCTTCATGCTGCGACCATCGATTTCGACATCAACAGTCTCGTCTTTTGCTGGCTCATCTAGTTCATCAATGATGCGCTCTGCTTCATCGATTTCGTTGCGGATGCTCTTAAGAGTCTCAAATTGAGCTTTGCGAGCTTCCTGATTTTCCTCTGCAACGATAGCTTCGTTGAGCCTTTTCTCGGCTTCGCGCTTCTCGCTGAGGATTTTATTCATGCGTTCCTTGATAGTTGGCATTTTATTTCTCCTTCTTATATGCAAGAGCTAATGCCCTCGCTTGATAGTTAATAGGCTGTCCAGCCTTCTTTTCTTCCGCGACTTTACGCTGGGCATCCGCCTCGGCGCGCCTTGCTTCCGCAAGTTCTTTCGAGCGCGCGAAAACGCTCGTATCATCGTATGCTGGCGTATCCACGACAGACACATCGAAGATTCTTCCAAATTTGCGAATAGAACGATGCATGAAGCCATCATCGTCATATTGCACATCGTCATCGGCAACCGAGAAAGCGAAGCTCATCTTGTCGATTAAGCCAGCTTTGACTCGTTTATACATATCAATTCCGTCTTGCGTGTCGAGCAGCTCGGCACGAATCTTCAAGCCTTTTTCGTCAGGTGTCAGAACGAGCGACTTGTTTCTCGTCCTTGCTAGAATCGGAACGGCATCCGTGTGATTGTACTTAAGCGGAACATCGCGAAGGTCAGCTTCATCGAAAGCACCCTTCTCGATTCTTTCCTCGAAGCCCCAATCATCGCCACCGATGCGAGTCGGGCTGTCGTAAACGGCAGCATAGCCTTCGAGAATCATTTTGCCGTCTTCGGCTTCTTCACGCTTCTCAATCGTGAAATCGCTCAAATATCGCGTTTCTTTAACCATTTCCTTCTTTGTCATTTTGAACTCCTTTCTGTTGAGAGTTGTCAATTTCATTATACCCCCTCGGCATCACATCGCCGCCTTCAATTGGCGGATAACCGAGCAATTCGCGAGCTTCATTCTTTGTGAAGATGCCAGCAGGCAAGCCGTTCTTCAAAGCTTCAATCTTGTTGCTCATGCTCATGAAGGTAATGTCGTTCGGGTAAAGAACAATTTCATTGCCGAATGCAAGCTCATTCTCAGAGAACATCTTCTTCGTCATGGCTTGACCGAGCGAGATAATCTCGCCTTCGAGCGCATGCTCATAAAATGCCTCTTTCTGCTCTTTCGAATAATCGCCGTTAAGAATTGCAACGCTCACGCCGTTTGCCCTGGTGATGGTCTCATAGAAGAATTTAAGCGTTTCGGCATCGACTAGCTTCACATCATGAGGAATATGAGTATAGTCGCTCTTCAAATCCGTGAAGAGAATGCCGCTCTCGTTGTTCTTGAGCAGCTCCTTGAATTGCTCCTGGTCTTTCTTGGTGTTCTCATCGCTTAAATACGAATTAACGCGCATAATGCCGTTGATGCTGCATGATACTTCGATTGCCTTTGCAATTGATTGGCAAAGTTTATCGTAGCGATCGAGAGCTTTCAGAAGACCGCGGTTGCCGAGCTGATTGCCGCCGAAATATTGGTCAATGCCGTAATCTTTGCGCCAATGAATAATCTCTTCTTCGCGGAATAATGCCTGCGTTCCGTTGTTGAAATCCATGCGATAGAAGTATTTATCGCTTTTATCGACCATGATTGCGACATTAATCGGCATCAAAGGATAAAGCGCGGTGTAAATCTTTTCGCCGCCTTTGCTTATGTAATATTCAGGATAAATAAAGACATTCTTATTCAATTCCAGGAGAATTGTGATTTTCTCAAGGAAATCTGAGGTCGTCATGTATGGATTAGGGTTTCGGAGAACTCTCGCAACCGAGCTGTCAGTAATAACTGACTCTTGGTCATTCCTGGTGCGAATATGGCGAGGTTTGAGCTTCTTCATC
>Ga0310690_10005982_pt1 | contig 16217 bp, 13 predicted proteins | sample AusTroGonzalo_MG_2_FD_207661 | JGI IMG/M metagenome (GOLD analysis project Ga0310690, IMG submission 207661) | Bovine rumen microbial communities from tropical cattle in Woodstock, Queensland, Australia - Gonzalo_04 (v2) (version 2) | ecosystem: Host-associated > Mammals > Digestive system >... | reverse complement strand
ACTCGTGGAACAGCGTCTCGACCTCGTCCCAAGTGATGAGCGTGGGCTGTCCGTCGGGGGCTTTCGCGTAGTTGCAGACGTTGTAGATGACGGGTTTCTGATTGCGCAGACCGCATTGCTTCGCGAACGCGCTCATCCACGCGCCACCGCGCTTCGTCGGACGGCGGAAATAGTCGTGATAGAACAGCGCCATCGACGTGCCATCCTTGTCGATGACCTCATAGACCTTCATATCGGGATGATAGGTCGGAAGGTCCTTGCGCTCCTTGAAAGTCAGTCCGTAGGCGCGGTTGGCAGCGTAGAAAACGCCGTTGATGACAACGCTGTCGATGTCGAAATACGGCTTGATTTCGTCGTCGGAAAGACTATATTTCTCCTGCTTCATCTTGGCCGAGTAGTAGAAGCGGTCGTAGGGCTGCAACTGGAAGTCGTTGCCCATCGTCTTGCGGGCGAAATTCTCGATTTCCCTCGTTTCGGCCTCAGCCTTCGGGGTGTATTCCTTAATGAGTTGTTTCAAGAAAGAATAGACGTTTTCGGGCGTTTTTGCCATCGTTTTCTCGAGCGAATAGGCAGCGTAGTTCTGATAGCCCATCAGTTCGCCTGCCTCGGCACGAAGTTTGGCGATTTCAGCCACGATGTCGAAGGTGCTGAACTGGCGGGTGCCGTCAGCACGATGACGCGAAGCCTCATAGACGCGCTTGCGCAGGTTGCGGTTGTCGAGATTCGTCAGAATGGCCTGCTGCGTGGTGTTGGAAATCACGATGCAGTAAGGTGCCTTTCCACCGCGACTTTCAGCGTCTTTCTTGCACTGTGCGATGTCGGCATCGCTGAGTCCGGCCAGTTCCTTCTCGCTGTTCACCCAGACAATCGACGCATTGGTGGCTTCGGGCAGCAAATCGCCCCACTGCTGCTGCAATTCGGCGATGCGCAGGTTGATTTGCTTCATCCGCTCTTTCTTCTCGCCCGTGAGCAACGCACCCGAGCGCACGAACCGCTTATAAATGACTTCCGTCAGTTTCTGGTCCTCGCCCTTGAGTTTCTTGTATTCCTTGTCATAGACGTACTTGATGCGCTCGAAAAGTTTCTCGTTGAAGTTGATTTCATTGCTCAACTCGGTCAGCATCGGGGTCGATTTCTTCTCGGCCTCGGCAATGACGGGCGTTTTATGAGCACTCGTCAGACCATAGAGCACGTTGGTGACCTTGTCGAGCAGCACACCGCTCTTCTCAAGTGCCAAAATCGTGTTTTCGAAAGTCGGTTTCTTCTTGTTGTTCACAATGTTGTTGATTTCCTCGCGATTCTGCTGAATGGCGAACTCGATGGCCGGCAGATAGTCGGTTTCCTTAATTTTGCTGAAGTCAGGTGCGTCAAAAGTCAGCCCACTCGACTGCAAAAGCGGATTTCCATCTGGTGCCCCTCCCTCTGAGAGTGCGGCAAACGACGGCATCATAACTGATGTAAAAGCCAATGTCATAAATGTTTTTTTAAAATTCATCATAATTGTTAGTGGTTAGTAGTTTATTTAAAAAATTCGGTGAATACTTTTACACAATACTTGTGGTCGGCCACGCTGCCTGTCTCACGACAACTGTGCATCGCAAGGATGGCATTACCCATATCAACACCGCGAAGGGGAATCGACGAGGCGAGGATGTTGCCCAACGTGCTGCCGCCTGCCACATCGCTGTGGTTCACGAAACGCTGACAGGGCACGCCCGCCTTCTCACAAAGTCCGGCGAAAATCGCGGCGGAAAGCGCGTCGCTGGCGTATTTCTGCGAGGCGTTGAACTTGATGACGGGACCACCGCCAAGCACGGGATGGTTCGTCGGGTCGTATTTCTCGCTGTAGTTCGGATGCCAAGCGTGGGCATTGTCGGCGGAAATCATAAACGCACGCTCCACAGCTTGATAAAAAGCCTCCTCCGTGCCGCTCTGCGCCAGTGCGATGCGCTTCAGCATCGTGGCGAGGAACGGACTTCCGGCGCCCTGCTTCGTCTGCGAGCCCGTCTCCTCGTTGTCGAAAATCGCCAAAACCTTCGTCACATCGGACTTCGGCGATGCCAACAGCGCTTCCAGACCGGCGAAAGCCATCGAAAGGTCGTCGAGTCGGCCCGAGGAAATAAATTCGTCGTGGATGCCGAAAGTGCAAGCAGGCTGCGTGTCGGCCAGATAGAGGTCGAAGTCGAGAATGTCCGCCTTCTTCACCTTGAGTTCCTTGCAAATCAGGTTGACGAGCAGGTTTCCCTTCTCCATTTCGTCGGTGATGATGCCCAGAATCGGCAGTACGTCCTTCTGTTTGCTGAGTTTCACGCCGTCGTTCACCTGACGGTTGAAATGGATGGCGAGGTTGCTGATTTGCATCAGCGGACGCTTCACGTGGATGAGTTTCGTCACGGGATTCATCGCGTCCTTGCCTTTCAGGATGACGCGACCGGCAATGGTCAGCGGACGGTCGAACCATGTGGACATAATCGGACCGCCATAGACCTCCGTGTTCAGTTTCACGATGCCGCCCTCGCACTGCATCTCGGCATTCGGTTTGATGCGGAACGTCGGCGAGTCCGAGTGGGCACAAATCATTTTAAAACCTGCGTCGGCCAACGACTTCTTACCGATTTCAAAAGCGAAAACCGCCGAGTCGTTCTTCGTCACGAAAAATTTGTCACCAGCCTTCACTTTTCCGATGGCTTTTTGCGCGTCAAGCCGCTTGTAGCCAGCCTTCTCCAGTTCGTCGGCTACGTTCTTTACCGCGAGAAAGTTCACCGGCGAAGCATCCAAGAAATTCAATAAGCGTTTGGTCATATCCATATCGTTTTTTTTGTAATTTTTCCGTCAAAAATCATTCTATTTCGTTTTTCCGTGCAAATTTACGAAATTTTTTGGGAATACACGCAGAATTTTCAAAAAATCATCGACTTTCTCCATAAAAAATATGTATCTTTGCAGGCAAAATGAGGTTTTTATGCACAAAATTCTGACATTTGACAACGCCGAAGCAAGGATTTTCGGTTTCGACGGCAGCACGGAGGTCGAGGAATTCCATCTCATGCTGAGCGTCACGAATCTGATGCTGCCGTATCGCGAACAACTGGAAGCGATTTTCTCGGCCTACAACGAGGCGAAAAACAGCCTGACAAGTGGTGCCAAGCCTGTTTTCAAGCGCTATTTCCTGAGCGATGCGAGCAACCAAATCGAACTGCTGACGGCTCGTGAAACGGAATCGACCGACTGCACCGTGAGCATCATCCAACAGCCGCCACTCAACGGCACGAAGTTGGCCCTTTGGGTCTATCTGACGACGAACATGGAGCGGAAACGACTTGAAAATGGGCTTTTCGAGGCGCGTCACGGAGCCTATCGCCATTTGTGGCTGGCCAATGCCTGCGACACGTCTGAAAATTCGGAGACGCAGACCAGAATTTTGCTTGAAAACTATGTCCAACACCTTGAAAACGAGGGCGTTTCACTCGCCGACAACTGCGTTCGCACATGGTTTTTCGTGAACGAGGTCGATTTGAATTACGCGGGCGTGGTGAAAGCGCGAAACGAGGTGTTCGCCACGCAAAACCTCACCGACCAAACCCATTTCATCGCCAGCACGGGCATCGGAGGTCGTCAGGCCGACGCGCAGGTGCTTGCGCAGATGGACGCATACGCCATCGACGGCATTCAGCAGGCGCAAATCGGTTTTCTCTACGCGCCGACGCATCTGAATCGCACGAGCGACTACGGCGTGGCCTTCGAGCGCGGCACTTTTGTGGATTACGGCGACCGTCGCCACGTCTTCATTTCGGGCACAGCCAGCATCGACAACAAGGGCGAAATCGTGCATCACGGCGATGTTGTGGCGCAATGTCGTCGGATGTGGGAGAACGTGGAGGCATTGCTCGCCGAAGCCGATTGCAGTTTCGACGACGCGGCGCAAATGATTGTCTATCTGCGCGACCCTGCCGACTACACAACCATCAAAAAACTTTTCGAGGAGCGTTTCCCCGAAAAGCCGTGGGTGATTGTCCACGGGAAGGTTTGCCGTCCAGGTTGGCTCATCGAAATGGAAATGATTGCAATAAAAGCCCAGAAAACCGAGTTTCCTGAGCTTTAAAGAAGTTCTGACCTATAAAAAAACTACGCCGAAATCAGCGTAGTTTTTTTTGTGGTAACAATCGATTGAAAAATCACTTCGCGTAAGCCACCGACCGCGTTTCGCGAATCACGGTAATCTTCACCTGACCCGGATAGGTCATTTCAGTCTGGATTTTCGATGCGATTTGTCCGCTGAGTGCCTCGGTCTCGGCATCCGACATCTTGTCGGCACCGACGATGACGCGCAACTCGCGACCGGCCTGAATGGCGTAGGTCTTCGTCACACCCGGATAACTCATGGCAATGGCCTCAAGGTCGTTCAGACGCTTGATGTAAGCCTCGACAATCTCGCGACGGGCACCTGGACGAGCACCACTGATGGCGTCGCACACCTGCACGATGGGCGCGAGAAGCGTCTGCATCTCCATTTCGTCGTGGTGGGCACCGATGGCATTGCAAATATCGGGTTTCTCCTTGTATTTTTCGGCGATTTTCGCTCCGTAGAGGGCGTGCGGATCGTCGGTGTCTTCGTCGGGCACTTTTCCGATGTCGTGCAACAGGCCAGCGCGTTTCGCCTTCTTGGGATTCAGACCGAGTTCAGCCGCCATCACAGCACAAAGGTTGGCCGTTTCACGGGCGTGTTGCAGCAGGTTCTGACCATAGGACGAACGATACTTCATCTTTCCGACGATGCGAATCAGTTCGGGATGCAGGCCGTGAACACCGAGGTCGATGGCCGTGCGCTTACCCGTCTCGACGATTTCGTTGTCGAGTTGTTTCTTGACTTTCGCCACCACTTCCTCGATGCGGGCGGGGTGGATGCGACCGTCGCTGACGAGTTGGTGGAGCGCCAGACGGCAGATTTCGCGGCGAATCGGGTCGAAAGCCGAAATGACGATGGCCTCGGGCGTATCATCGACGACGAGTTCCACACCGCAAGCGGCCTCCAAAGCGCGAATGTTGCGACCTTCACGACCGATGACGCGACCTTTGATGTCGTCGTTGTCGAGGTGGAACACCGACACGCTGTTCTCAATGGCCGTTTCTGTCGCCACGCGCTGAATCGTCTGAATCACGATTTTCTTCGCCTGTGCGTTGGCGTTGAGTTTCGCCTCGTCAACGATTTCGTTGATGTAACTGGCGGCGTCGGTACGAGCCTCGTCCTTCAGGCTTTCAATCAGGCGGCTTTTGGCTTCGTCGGCACTCAGTCCCGACACTTCCTCGAGTTTCGCCCGCTCTTGGCTCTGCATCTTCTCGAGTTCTTCCTGCTTGATGGCGAGCAACTTCTTCTCGTTATCGATGCGCTGTTGGTTCTGCTCCACCTCCTGTTTGCGGCGACCGAGTTCCTCCTGACGCTGGTTCAGCGAGATTTCGCGCTGCTTCAGCTTGTTTTCGCTCTGCTGAATGCGCTGGTTGCGCTGCTGCACCTCTTTTTCGAGTTCGCTCTTCTTGTTGAGGAACTTCTCGCGCACCTCCAAGAGCTTTTTCTCCTTAATCACTTCAGCCTCCTTATCGGCGGCTGCAATCATCTCATTATATTTTCCCTTCACTACGTAACGGAAAACAGCATAGCCGATAAATCCGCCTACTACGAGGCCGGCAACGACTGCAATTAGTATTGGTATCATTTGTATTTAAATAATGGTTTAATAATATTCTCAATCTTCATTCAGAGCATCTTCGATTTCTGAAGTTAACTTTTCGAGAATATCATTGTAGATACCTGTATCGTTGACATTCACCATCTTCTCATGGGCCAACGCAATGTCAAGCATCGCCGCATACAAAATTTCCTTCTCGGTCTTCCTTCCGCGAAGCATAGGAACGTAGAGGTTCATTGTATTGTTGATGAGTTTGGCCGCATTGCGATAGTATTCCTCTTCTTCGGGGAACACATTTACCGCCATGACGGTGTCATACAGGTTCAACCGTATATTCAGTTTCTTGTTTTCTTCAGCCATCGCTCCGAATTTTTATTTCTCACTCAGTAGCGTTATACACTTATTGACGTCGCGAATGAGCTTGGCCAGCCGCTTCTGTGCCCCTTCGAGGTCGCGGTCGGAAATCTCAATCATCTTCGCCATCTTCAAACTCTCGTAGTCGCTTTTTGCTTGAGAGAGTTGCGCCTCAAGTTCGTTGATGCGCGCATTGTGCTCGGCGACCTGCACGCGCAAACCTGCGTTCTCCTTCTTCATTTCCGTGAACTGGAGAATCAGCTGCCTCATACGGGTCGTAAAAAGCTTCAATGTTTTCTCGTTTTTCTCTTTTGCATCCATGCAACTACTCAATTTGCGTACAAAATTAGTCCATTTTCACGAATCCTGCAAATTTTCTTCGATTTTTTATGAATTTTCTTTGATATTTTTTCATTTACGAGGATTCATTCGAGTCATTCTTCAAGCCTTCTCGTCGGTCGGGCGCGGCTCTTTCTTGGCCAGCATCACCACGTTATAGACGAAATCGGTGACCCATTTCTGCGAGAATCCGAGCCGTTTGTTGTACTGGCGAATCGCCACGACGGTCTTCATCACGCCGGCGTCGCTGTAGTCGTTCTTATTAAAGATGTCGGCCACAGTTTTCTCGGTCATCTGATAGATGGCACTCTTGAAGAACGACGGCAGGCGCAACTTGAACTTCATCAGATTGCCGGTGAGCATCATCAGGTCCTGCGAAAAGCCTTGGAACTGAATCAGATAAACTTGCACGTCTTGCAGTTTCCGACAGTTCTTTCGAATGCTCTGGTCGATTTCCTTGAAAAATCCGTCATCCGTTTTGTAAATTTCTTTCATCATCTTCCGACACTGCGACTTCTCACCCACGCCGAGTTTGTTGTTCACCGTCGGAACGCGCAATGTTGTCTTGAAAGTCCGCAAGTCTGGAAACATTGATAAATTATTGATTCCCAATTCAGAAGCTATTGCCGATTGAAAATATACTCTAACGAGCATCATGTAGTCTTCCATTCCACCGGCTTTCTTCTCTTCAGACTTCTTTCCGAATAGTTTCGATAATATTCCCATGTCTCTTTTTTCAAAAATTTTTACGTTAAACAAAACTTTTTCTGTGCAAAATTACAACAATCTGAGCAATTGACAAAATAAATTTGAAAAAACATTTGGATAAAAAAATCATAAATTTCAGCAACTTTTTTGCGAAAACTGCATTTACTTTGATGTTTTTTTTTTACCTTTGCACGGAATTTGCAAAAATTATGAAAGGAATTGTATTGGCAGGCGGCTCTGGAACCCGCCTCTACCCCATCACAAAGGGCATCAGCAAGCAGCTGATTCCGATTTTCGACAAGCCGATGATTTACTATCCCATCTCGGCTTTGATGAACGCGGGCATCCGCGAGATTCTCATCATCTCGACCCCGCACGACCTTCCGGGTTTCCGTCGTCTGTTGGGCGACGGAAGCGACTTCGGCGTGCGCTTTGAGTATGCCGAGCAACCCAGTCCCGACGGTCTGGCGCAGGCATTCATCATCGGCGAGAAGTTCATCGGCGACGATTGCGCCTGCCTCGTGCTTGGCGACAACATTTTCCACGGCGTCGGTTTCACTGAACTGCTCCGCCAGAGCGTCGTCGATGCCGAACAGCACGGAAAAGCGTCGGTTTTCGGCTATTACGTGAACGACCCCGAGCGCTACGGTGTGGCTGAAATCGACGACGAGGGCAACTGCCTCAGCATCGAGGAAAAACCGAAGGAGCCGAAATCGAACTATGCCGTGGTTGGCCTGTATTTCTACCCGAACAGCGTGGTGGAAATTGCCAAGAACATCAAGCCGAGTGCGCGTGGCGAACTGGAAATCACGACCGTCAACCAGGAATATCTGAAGCGTGGCGAACTGAAAGTTCGGAAGTTGCAGCGCGGTTTTGCGTGGCTCGACACCGGCACCCACGACAGCCTGAGCGAGGCCAGCACTTTCATCGAGGTCATCGAGAAGCGGCAGGGTCTGAAAATCGCCTGTCTCGAGGAAATCGCCCTGCTCAACGGCTGGATTACGCCGGAAAAACTCCGCGAAATCGCCCAACCGATGCAGAAAAATGCCTATGGGCAGTATCTTTTGCAACTCATTGGTGGTTGAAACGAAAAATTTGATTTTTGATTTGTAAATATAATAAAGAACAAACAAGTAATATGGAAGAAAACAAAAACATTGCAATTGAGAATGCAACAGAACAGGAAGAAAAATCATTGATTGACTTCCAAAAAATTTACCAAACCCTGATCCTGAACTGGAAATGGTTCGTGCTTTCGTTGATTTTCTGCCTGAGTGCAGCGGCCATCTATCTGCGTTACACAACGCCGATTTATCAGGCCTATGCCAAACTGATTATCAAGGAAGAAAGCGGTTCCAGAAATAGGGGAGCGTTGATGAACACCATGAACTTCGGTACGATTTCTAACACGTCGGGCATTGAAACCGAGATGGAAATCCTGCGGTCGCGCTTTTTGGCTGAACAAACGGTTCGCGACCTGAAATTGTACACCACCTACAAGAGCGTGGGCAAGGTTTCTGACAACCTTCTTTATCAGAACCAGCCGATTACAGTCGATATCGACCCGGCTCACCTTGAGAAAATCACGGGAGTCATCAACCTTGAGATTGATGTCGAAAAAGACGGCTATCATGTTTCTGGTAATTATGGCAACCACACCTTCAACAAACTCATCACGAAGTTGCCAGCATCGTTCCAGATTTCTGCCGGAACGCTGACTTTCACGCAGAACTCCATCGTAACGGCCGAGCCTGGAAGTACGTTCAAAGTACAAATTATGTCACCCAAGATGGCGTCCTATGGCTTTGCCGGTCGCTTAGGCGTGAGCCCGTCGGCAAAGAGTAACTCCATCGCCCAACTGGTGATGACCGACCCGCTTCCTCAGCGTGCTGCCGACTATCTTCGCCAATTGGTTGTCTGCTACAACCGTCAGGCCAACGAAGACAAGAACGAAATCGCTGTCAATACTGAGGCATTCATCAACTCTCGACTCGAGAAAATCAATGCGGAACTGGGTGCCACGGAAAGCGAGTTGCAGGCATACAAGCAGAGCCACGGCATCGTAACGCTGGGTATGAGTGGTGGTGCCGGCTTTGGTGGCAAAGAAGAATATTCGAAAGAATTGCACGAAGCCAACACACAGGTGGCTCTCATCAACAGCCTCAACGATGCAATGATTGAGAACACGGGTAGTTATAAGACCCTGCCTGCGAATGTCGGTTTGAACGACGCTGGTGCTTCGCAGTTGATTGCCAAATACAACGAACTCGCCCTTGAGCGCAACCGACTGCTGCGTTCTGCATCGGAAACGAGCCCTGCCGTTGCTCCGATTACTGCACAGATGGACGAATTGCAGAACAGCATTCAGGCATCGCTCGACCAGACTCGCAAAAACTACGAGATTCGCCGCAACAGCATCGCACAACAATACAACAAGTACAGCGCAATGGCCAACGCCACGCCCGAACAAGAGCGTATGCTCACCCAGATTGGTCGTCAACAAGACGTGAAATCGGGTCTGTATCTGATGTTGCTTCAGAAGCGTGAGGAGAACTCGATTTCGCTGGCTGCAACGGTCGATAAGGGTAAACTGATCGACACCCCCGTCGCAGGCGGACAAATCAGCCCGAAGCGCTCGATGATTTTCTTGAGTGCCCTGATTGCTGGTCTTGCCATTCCGTTCCTGATTCTGGTGGTGCTCACCTTCTTCCGTTATAAAATTGAAGGTCACGACGACGTTGTCGCACTCACCAAACTGCCCGTCCTCGCCGACGTTGCCGTTGCCAGCGACACCGCTAAGACGAAGGCCGACATCGTGGTTCACGAAAACAAGAACAACCAGATGGAGGAAGTGTTCCGTTCGATGCGTACAAACCTGCAGTTTATTCTGAAGGAAAACGAAAAGGTCATCCTCTTCACGTCGAGTACGTCGGGTGAAGGAAAGACCTTCAACGCAGCCAACTTATCCGTCAGTTTCGCATTGCTCGGCAAGAAAGTGATTCTGCTCGGTCTTGACATTCGTAAGCCGCGTCTGTCGGAACTCTTCGAACTCGACGACCACAAGCATGGTATCACCAACTTGCTTGTCCACGACGACCCGACATGGCAGATGATTCAAGAGCAGATTGTTCCTTCGAACATCAACAACAACCTCGACCTGCTGTTGGCGGGCCCAATTCCGCCCAACCCGACGGAGTTGCTGGCACGTACTTCGCTCGATGTGATCATCAACCAGCTGAAAGAGCACTACGACTATATCCTCATCGACTCTGCACCTGTCGGCCTTGTCACCGATACGCTCCAGATTGGTCGCGTTGCCGATGCCACCGTCTTCGTTTGCCGTGCAGACTACACACCGAAGGAGGCTTTCTCGATGGTCAATTCGCTGAGCGCCGAGAAGAAGTTGCCGAAGATGAGTGTCGTGCTCAACGGTATTGATATGTCGAAGAAGAAGTACGGCTACTACTACGGCTACGGTCGCTACGGTAAGTATGGACGCTACGGACGCTATGGCCGTTACGGAAAGTACAGCAGCAGCACCTATGGCACATACGGCGGCTACGGCACGTATGGCAAGAGTAGCTATGGTGACCAGAACGACACGTCGATTAAGAAATAATCTCGGGTAATGACTATTGCTGTAGATTTCGACGGCACCATCGTCGAAGAACGATATCCGGAAATCGGTGCAGAACGACCTTTTGCCACCGAAACCCTCAAAATGCTGATTCGCGACCAACACCGTCTGATTCTTTGGACGGTGCGCGAAGGCAAGCTTTTGGAGGATGCCGTGAACTGGTGCAAGGAGCGCGGCGTGGAGTTCTATGCCGTCAACAAGGACTATCCAGAGGAGAAAGAGAAGTGGAACCAACACTTCTCGCGGAAAATCAAGGCCGACATGTGGATTGACGACCGCAACATCGGTGGACTGCCCGACTGGGGACAGATTTACCAAATGATTTCCCAAGGACAGACGTGGAAAGACTTCGTCAATCAGGCCGCACGAAATCGATTAGAACATCACGAGGCTCCGAAGAAAAAACACTGGTGGAGCCGCGGATAGATAAAAAAAAGACGCTGACAAATTGCTGTCAGCGTCTTTTTTGCGACGGCACTCAAGACCGTCAGAAATTTTTTCCTTCGAAACTTTACACGATGTCCATCAGTTTCCGAATCGTCATATAGAATGGACTCGGCTCGAAATGGCTCTTCTCGGCAAGCCACTTCAGCACGCGATACGGCAAATGTTTATGATTCATGCGGCGAACCGTGAGATAGACGCCCGTCGTGTTGATCAAACCGACCGCTACGACCACGAGGAACTGCCCCGTCGCATCGAAACCAAGTTGCCAACTGAGGAACCACATCACGATGTTCAATCCGTTCAGAATAAATACAAAAAGCGACGTTCCAACGTGCGAGAAACCGATTTCGATAAAAAGGTGATGCAAATGCGACTTGTCGGCCTTGAAAGGCGAGATTCCCCTTAAAACGCGGGCCGTCATCACGCGCAACGTGTCGAAAACGGGCACGGAAAGCACCGAGATACAAAACGCCACAACGCCCATATTCGGGAAGTTCCGAGCCACATACGAATTCTTATCGACAATGTGGAGCGTGAAAATCGTCATCAGAATGCCCATCATGAGCGTTCCGCTGTCGCCGATGAACATTTTCGAGGTTTTTCCGAAGACATTATGCAGGAAGAACGGAATCAGCGCACCAGCCGTCAGCGAACACATCACCGCCATCGTTCCCTCTTTCGAAAGGGCGAAAAATGCCCCGAAAGTGAGGCTCGCCATGATGCACAAACCAGAAGAAAGACCATCGACGCCGTCAATCATGTTGATGGAATTGATGATGCCTGCTCCAGCGAAAAACACGAGCGGATAGGCCAGATAAGTGGGTATTTCCTCGATGCCGAAAAGCCCGTGAAAGTGGTTCATGTTGCGATGATCCATCCAGACAATGAAACCAATCAGGCAGATTTCGAGGATGAGACGCACCGTCGGACTGAGACCGAGAATGTCGTCGGCCAGACCGATGTAGAGCATCACCGTGATAGCGACAATCGTCGGGAAAAGCGCGAAACTGTTGAAGAACATACTCGTGATACCCGCTCCGACGATGATGCCCCAAATCACTGCCACACCACCCATCACGGGCACGGGGCAGTCTTGAATTTTTCGTTCCTCGTCGGGCTTGTCGAGCACCTGCATCTTCCGCGCAATCCTGATAATCACCGGATGAGCCGCAAAAACCAACAACATGGCCACGACAAACGGCACAACTATGCCCGGCAGCCATAAATTCCAAGGTAATCCTAACATATTGTCTAATTTTTATTATTTTTCTTGATTCAAAAATGCACTACAGACGCCTTTTCGCATAGCGATAGAAACTGAAACAGGCATCGGCAGGGAAGAGTCGAGCCACGCGCCCGTATGAGGGGAACAGGCTCAAAAGTGTGCCGAAACGACGCATCAAATGCGAGTTTTTCTCCTCAAAAACATTCGTGCGCAACACTCCAAAGTTGCCACTTAGAAGAATATGATTCAGCGCGATTCGGCCTTTCTTGTCGAACGAGGGCGAGTAGAAAGGTATCGACTCCTTCGGCGCTCCGAGCCAGCATACGGCTGTCGAAGCAATCGTCTGCCAATGGGGCATCAGTCCCAATGTGTGTAGGTCTTTTTCCAACTGTGAAAGGTCGATTGTCGAGCGATTTTCGTGCAAATAGCGCATCCAGTCGCAAACCTGCCGCAGTCCTACTCCACCGTCGAAAAAATGGTTCATCAGATGGACGAAAACGAACATCAAATCGAAGCGCATAGGCGACAACGTGGCTGTTTTCGGGCTTCGAGCGTCGTCGTTAGGCTGTCGATCGGTCTGTAAAATCAGTTTGCGCGATTCACCTTTCAAACTCTCCTTCGCCCAATCGATGTAATGCTGGAAACAGCGTCGTCCGATGCCATAGACATTGAGTCCCTGCACCTCGACGCAGACACCTTTCAGCGAAAACACCACATGGCTACGCTCGTCCTCGGGTTCGCCTTCATCGCCCGTCAGCGACTGCATCAGCGCAATCGCTTTTTCGAAGTTTTGCGCGTCGGGCACCAACAGGTCGATATCGCCGTGCACCCGATGGAGCGGCTGCGGATAGAACTGTGCCACAGCCTGCCCTTTCAGCAGAAAAACCTCGATTCCGGCCTTGTCGAACGCATGGAAAAGGTAGGCGATGGCTTTGTTCATCTGATAGCCTCCTTCCTCCAAGTCACCGACCTGCGCCACCAAATTGAAATAGATGTCTTTCGGCGGTCGCAAAGCCTTCGGCAGCGTCAACAAGGCATCGAAAACCACGCCTGTCACCGTCTGTTCAATGGCCATATCCACGATGTTTTTCCATTCGTCGTGGCTCAACATCGACGATTGGGCGAGATTCGCCGCACCGCTATTGTCGCCAGTACGCTCCGAAACACCGAAAATCGACGGATTCAAGGGCGTTCCCCACAGTCCGCATCGCAGCAAATCCAAAAAAGCCTCTTGCATTCGTGTCATTGTTCACACAATTTCAAAACCTTGTCCACATAGCGGTCCCAAGTGTAGTCTTTCACCGCTTCGTGCGCCTGCCGACAAGTCTTCAGAAAATCGTCGGAATCCATCAATTTCTTGATGTTTTCTGCGATACAATCTTCCGAAAAAACTCGATTATAGCGTCCGAAATCAATTGTTTCGCCAAATTCCTGCACGAAATCGTCGAAAGGCGACACGACGACGGGCGTGTAGAAATACATCGCCTCAATCATCGACGAATAAGCCGCCCATTTCGGTGTCGGATTGACGATAACCTTCGCATTTTTCAGGCAATCGTAGTATTCTTTACATTCGTCGGCCACATCCTTCCGCAGAAATCCATGGCATTTCACGAAATGGGGCACCTCTGACAACTGATTGCGCTGGATTCCGATGATGTCGAGTTCCAAATCGCTGTATTCATCGGTCTTTCGCAGCAATTCCACCGCCTTCATCAGTTTGATGGCACTCTCCTTGTAGCGGTCGGGCTTGCCAACGAACAAAATCCTCCGAGAAGCCTTTTTCCGCTCAAGAACATCCGTTTCAGACAGTTCCTCGCCCGACAAATCGTTGATGACATTGCCGCCCAGATAGTAAATCGAGGCCGTGGGATACAACTGCCGCATCTCCTCGGCACACAAGGGGAAAATCGAGATGACGTGCTCAGCGTGCTCAATGGCCTCCTTTTCCTGCAAACTAAACCGCTTCTGGAAACGAGCCACCGCCTTCCCCCGTCGTTGAAGGTTGATGGCGCTCGTCCAATCGCTCAGCAACAGCGACGGAATCGCACTGAACCGATTGTAAAAGGCGTAGTTGATGAAAAAACAATAACCCGCCTTCGGATAAGCTGCCACCGCCTTCTTGATGCGCCTGTTACCAATCCATTTGTGCAGCCAAGTATAGCCGTAGTATTTCGGCTCGTCGTACCATAACGTCAAGACTTTCAGCACTTTACGGATAAAGTTATCATAAAGGCGCTCCCATCGCTGGTTGGTCAATGCCACAGGATGCACCACGATGCCCTTCCGACGCAAACCGTCGATAAAGCATTTCGGCACATTCGACCACGTCTGCGCACTCTCAGGGTCACCGCCAGCAAAGAAGATGATTTCGCGTATTGACATCAGTTGATTTTTTGAATGAAATCTTTTGTGAAAATCTTGGCTCCCTCTGAATTCAAGTGGGTCCTGTCGTAGAACAACTCGGGATGATTCGTGTAAACGGTGTCGCCGTTCCAATCGAAATACTCCAAGCCCTTTCGCTCAGAATAACGCTGGAGTTCACGACCAAAATTGCCCGTATTGACGATTAACGAAGGAGAACTGGTCAAAATGAGGCGGATATTATTTTCACGACAAACTTCTACGATATGATTCAAATAATGTAGGCACTTTTTATCGACCTCAAAATGCCATTTTTGCTTTGATGACGAGAAATGACTGTCATGATTCACCGGCATCGGCCGATAGCCATTCAAATCAGGCACTTCTTCAGAAAATTTCGCGTTCAACAGCCATTCCCAGGTCTTGTTATAGCGGTAAATGCCCGACAAACGCTTGATTCGGTCGATGTGAGTGGCTATCGAGTCCAAAATGTCGTCGATTGGTTTCAAAATGCCATAATAACAATTGAAATCATTTAGCCTGTCCATCCAAACATCCGACAAAGTGCTGCTTCCCACTTCAACGACTACCATTTTCGGGGTGCATCGCGTCAGAAAAGCATCCAAAACCATCGCGTTGTAGATGACATTCTGTCCATCGCGTCCCGCGTTATAACAGGTCATTCCCAACGAATCCTTCAAAATCTGACAATCGAAATGATGGTTCGCCGTCGATGGCCCCAGAATCAGCACGTCGGCCTTCCGTTTGAAAAAGGCTTGCACAGTATTCGTTTGGTTCACACCCACGTCCTTCACGTTCAGAATCGCATCTTTCGACACAGCCCCAATCAGCAGGTCGGCGCCAACGACAATCGCCAGAATGATTCCGATGAATTTAAAAACTTTTCTATTCACTTCTCAACAAATTTTAAAATTGGAAGTAGATAAATTGTGCCCCATTCAGTTCTCCCGTGTAGAACACATAAATCATCAAAAATGCAATGCTCATCGCCTGAACATACAGGTTTTTCGAGTGCAGCAGATGGATATTCCACCCTTCCTCGTCCTTCAGCTCTTTCAAAAGCATGATTCCGATGGGCAGAATCGCGGTCAATGCCCACGAAAAGAACAGACTGCCGGGTGCCGTAAAGCGCCCTAACATTCCGAAGAACTGATGAAAATTGTCGCATCGGAACACCATCCATCCGATGGTCACCAGTACGAAAACGAACAAAATCGATCCGTACTTCGATATAGATTGCTTCATGCGATTTCCACTCTTCAATCCACACTCCACACTTCTCGACAATTTATAGAAACACACCAACGCGCCGTGATAGGCTCCCCAGATGATAAAAGTCCAGTTGGCACCGTGCCACAAGCCACTCACCATAAACACCACCATCGTGTTCCAATACATTTTGGCCTTCGAGCAACGACTTCCACCCAAAGGAATGTAG
>Ga0310690_10005981_pt1 | contig 16218 bp, 35 predicted proteins | sample AusTroGonzalo_MG_2_FD_207661 | JGI IMG/M metagenome (GOLD analysis project Ga0310690, IMG submission 207661) | Bovine rumen microbial communities from tropical cattle in Woodstock, Queensland, Australia - Gonzalo_04 (v2) (version 2) | ecosystem: Host-associated > Mammals > Digestive system >... | reverse complement strand
GTTTGCCCTCTATGAAGGCCCTCAGGCTTGCTGGCGTGTCTCCCAGCTCAATGTGGGAGATGTCCTGCTTTTTCTGCGCGAAGCAGTATCGGCACGCATGGCTGCATCCGACGTAGGTGTCGAACCTAACCGGGAGGTTGCACAGGATGACCTGACTTCCGCACTTACAGCCCATCCGCGTCCACTCCCTTCTCCGCCGCCTCGATCATCAGCTCCACCAGCGCGTTTTTGCTCTGTTCTTTGATGCATTCCATGATCGCGTCTTTGTCGGCTTTGTCGAATGTCAGCGTGACGTTGAAGGTCTCTTCGATAGCTGCCAGCTCTTCCTCAAGGAAATTCGTGTCCAGCGCGTCGTCAATGCTGTGCTTCATTGCGTCGATCTCTGGCAGCGTGAATCCTGTCTCCGTTGCGCGGTCTCCGAGGCTTTCGATGATCTCTTCCATCTTCGCATAGTCCCAATCGCCCTGCGCCTTGTTGAGCTTCAGGTTCAGCCGCTTCTCTTTGATCGGGTCTGCGATGTCAACAATGCTGAAATCGCATTCAGTCTCCCCGAGGTATTCCAGTACCGACAATTTCTGGTGTCCGCCCACCAGCGTATTGTTGTGGATGTTCAGTACCGGCAGTTCGAGCAGCCCGTCCTTCTTGATGGTTTCCGCCAGCGCATCGAATTCCGGGTCACCGGGCTGCAGCGTGACGCGGGGGTTGTATTCCGCCCTCTTGACGCTGCTGATCTTCCGTCTCTCAATCTTCACCTGTCATTCCCCCTTTGCCTGCAACAGCACGATGTCCCTCAGGGCTTCTTTGCCGTTGGCCTCAATGTACCGGTCAATGACCGGCTTCTTGTCCGCCGGGAATGTGAAGGTGAGATCGAAGGTGTCGGAGTCGCTTTTCCCCGCGTCGCTGAAATCTTCCTGCGTCAGGTCTTCGATGTGGTCGTATTCCTGCGTCAGGTTGTCCAGCTCCCATTGCTCGAATCCTGTCCCGTCGAGGCTGCCTGTCTTCTCTTTGATCTCAGTCAGGATTTCCGCCAGCTTTTCGTTGTCCCAGTATCCGTGAATCCGGTTCAGCTTCACTCGGATGATGGTTTCGTCTTCCTCACTCACGTCTATGATTCCGACGTCGCCCTCCGTCTTTCCGTTGTGCATCTCAATCTTCCTGCGCTGGTGACCGCTTACCAAGCGGCCTGTACGCTGATTGACGATGTACGGCTCAAGCATTCCGAATTCTTCCAGCGACTCGCTGATGCTTATCCATTCTCTGTCGCCGGGTTGTAGGTCTCTCCGTGGGTTGTCTTCTGCCGTGACCAAATCGGCAAGTTTGCGCTTCTCGTATCGTATCAGAGCCATTTTGCCACCCTCTCTCTATTTATTTTTCTGGTACGAAAAAGAGCAGCTCCACCCGGCTGCTCTTTGCGCTACGATAATCCTATCAGGCCTTTTTGCGTTTGTCAAGTCGCAAAATGGTAGCAAATCGGTGGCAAATCGGTATGATTTTCGTCGCAAATCGGTTTTTTCGTTCTACGAGGCCATGGCGTATATCTTTTCCAGCGTCTGTTTTTTTGCTCGCCGGATGCCGTCTTTGTTCGTGGCGGTTCCATACTCCGCTCTGTAGGCCGTGATGATCTCGCTGTAGGTCTGTTGCTCGAAGTAAATCCGCTCTATCAGCCACTTCTCCCGGGAGGTGAGGCCGCTGACCCACGCCTCCACGAATACGACCACCATTTCCTTCTCCCGCAGCTCCGTCGTCATTTCCGCCAGCCGTTTCTCCGCTGCTTTGAGGTCTGCCGGTTCGTACCCCGTCGCCAGCATTAGCCCCATTCGCTCTGTCGGGTTGCCTACGCTGGTTCCGTGCGGCATTCCGTCCATGTTCACACCTCCGCTGTTCGCGAGGTCTGCCGCGAGGCTGTGTCTCCATGCTTCAATATCCGCTTCTGCTTCCGGGATTGCTTTCCGCAGGTATCCGAGCCGCCCGACGCAGGCTTTGTATTCCTTTAGCATCTGTTCCGCCCGTTCCGGTAGCATTGTTCTCGCCTCCCTTAGAATGGCAGGCCGTCGTCGCTGACGACCGTGAATCCGCTTTGCTGATCAATGGGCTGTGGTGCTTCCGGCGCGGGTGCTGGCTGCGCTTCCTGCTGCCCTTCAGTCCTCTTCGCGCTGCCAAGGAATTCGATGTTGTCCACGATGATGTCTGTGGTGTAGACTGTCGTTTCTTCTCCGCTCTGCTGCTTCTTTTTGTAGCTTCCGGTCTTCACGTGGCACTCCGTGCCGAGCCTGTCGCCCTTGTGCGCGTATTTCGCGATCAGCTCCGCCGTCTGTTCGAATGCCGTCATGTTGATAAAATCCGCGTCACGGGTTCCGTCGTCGTTTTTCTTCCGCCGGTTCACCGCAAGAGTAAATCTGCATTTCGGTTTCCCCGTGCTTTCTATGATCGTGAGTTCCGGGTCTTTGGTGAGGTTCCCAGTGAAGATGCATCTGTTCATGGTGTCTGCCTCTCTTTCCAATTCTTTGCTATATTGCAGCGCGTCTTGTTTCGGCTCCCCATTTTATCGTGCTCCGCCGCAGAAGGCACGATAGGGCCGTTAAATTTCGTTGAACTGCCATTCTAAAGGATTTCTTCCCGCGCAAGGTTGAATGCCTTGCAAATGTTGACGACTTCAAATTCGTTCGGCTGCACCCGTCCGCTGTACAACCAGTTCATCCGCACATCTGATATTCCGATCTTTTCCGCCAGTTCCCGCAGCGTCATGTCGTTCTCTTTCAGAATCTTCTCGATTGCTTCTGTGAATCTTGTCGTTCCCACGGTGCTTCTCCCTTCCGCGTTATTCGTCGCCTGCTGCCCTGTGTACGCTCTTTTCCGCCTCGAATCCTGCCGGGTATCTGGCCCGTAGTTTGTCCACGTTGAGCTGCGCGATTTCGTCCAAGTCCCATCCGTTGGCTGATGCAAATTCTGCCACGAACCAGAGCACGTCTCCGAGTTCTTTCTTCAGGTGGGTTTCTTCAATGGCGTGTCCCTGATATTCCTTCTGGAATAGCCCGTGGATTTCTCCGACCTCGCTCGCCATCCCGAACAGCGCGTGGCGGGTAAGTTCATTGGTTGAAAGCGTTTTGTTGATCGTCCGGGCCGCGAGTGTTTGGTATTCGCTCATGTTCATTGGTGGTTTCCTCCGTAATACATACTTCTCATCACTTTCTCGACTCTTTCCCTGAGCTTTTCGTCTGATTCGAAAATCCTGCGCCTTATGCCGTACAGCCTTGCCATTCTGGTGAGTCGTCTTCCGGTTATCGGTATAATCGATTTCTTCTTCATTCCTTCTCCCTTCAACGAATTTCAGCCTTACGTTTTCATTGCATTTCGGGCATCTGCATTCGCAGTCGATTGATCTAATCCCAACTGGTATGCTTGTCGGCCCGCATCGCGTGTATACGTATTGCGCTTCCAGCTTAGTGAAGAAGTACGATTCGTCGCTCTTCATGCACCATTCGTCTGCTGTGATGTATGTGTAAAAATCGTTTCCGCAATTTTGGCATTTCCCGTGCAGGTTATGTTTTCTGGTTTTCATCTTTCTTTCTCCCGTCTCCGCAGAACCAGTTTTCTCCCTTATTCAAAGTATCGCAAGGACAATACGCCGTAAGATAATCTCTGCAATCCTTGCGCCTCACGATCTTGTTTATCGCATCAGACTGGCCCGAATAATAAGCATTGTGAACTGCTTCGCAGATTTCATCAGAGACGGCATCGAAGCAGAACCCTCCTACCGGCCCGCAGTTGCCGAGGGTGGCGCGCATCGGGCAATCCTTTCGCATTTCAGGATAGAACAATTTTACACCTCCCTTCTGTATAGGCACCAGTTCGGTACGCACCTGTTTGTGATGCGCTTCTGAAGCTTCCTGAGCCGGTCTTCCTGCTCCCCGCCGTACTGCCAGTCGATGTATCGTCCCTTCTTTGAGAACGCCATGCAGCGGGCTTCTGTGCCTACGAGATCGTGTGTTATCCGCAGGTGTTCGCATCCAATGCAGCTCCCCGGCTCATTTTCTGTTGCGCTTGCTTTTCTTCCCATGCTTTCCTCCGTCACATCGTTTTGAAGACCCAGACCAGAAAGGCAACGATCAGGACAATTATCAGCCATAATGGCATCCTGCTTCCCCCTCTCAGTTGTCAACGGTCAGCAGAATGCACTTCCGCCAGTATGGCTCGTATTCCGCCGCTTTCTTCGCTACGATTTCCTCGAATTCCCAGTCTTCGAGGTTGTCGTAATCTCCGCTGTCTGACATTCCGTCCGCGATTGCTTCTTCGAATTCGTCGCGGTCTGTGAAGCAAACATCGTCCTTGATTTCCTGCTGGCAGTCGAGGATTTCTCCGATCTCTGCGCTGACGCTCGTGGCAAACATATACGAGTAGTCGCCAGTGTTCGCCTCGTCTCCGACCAGCACGACCAGCGGCAAGTCCGGGTTTTCTGCTATGAGCTTCTTCAGGCTGTCTGCCGCGTGGATGTTGTACTTGATGCTTTGTTTTTCCTGTTCTGTCATGGTGCGCTCCCTTCTTTGTCTGTTCGGTCTTCTCCGAGTACCCAGCCCATCCAGCTAAACAGGCAATGCTCGCTGTCCGGCTGCGGCAGGTTGTACGGGAAAGTGTCTTCGATGATCTGCCTCCACTTGCATTTTCGCCCTTCCTTCTCGCTTTTCTCGCACATGCTGCACTCATAATCCATCACGTGCTTTATCAGCTTTTCGAGCGGTTGCGTCGGAATGTAGCTGAAGCTCTCCGCCATTTTGCGCGGTAATCCTGCTGGCGGCTTTACCTCTACAGTTACCTGAGTGTTCTGCAGGTCTTTTTGTACCTGTGTCAGTTTTTCCGCTGGAAGGGTTCTCAGCAGCCCTTCCAGCCCTCTTTCCAGCTTTGTCTCTACCAGCCGAAGATCCCGCCAGCATCCCGGCTGTAGCTGCGCCCGCCTTTTGAGCAGGCTCATATACTTTTCCAGTGCGCTCATGAGGCCGAATAGCTCCCTGATGGCGTTGTATTCCCGCCCACTAAGCCGCGGCCTGTTCGGGTCTTCTCTGTTGTTCATCTGAACACCCTTCCTGTTTTCCTGTCCTGAAGCTGGATACGGCCTATCAGGAAGAATCCGGCTTCTTTCGCCTCTCTTCTCAGCCGCCTTATGGTTGAGTTCACCCGTTCGTCCATTTCCAGCTCTTCTGGCGTTTTCAGGCGCATCGCCGCGCCTGCCGTCGGGTCATCGTAGCCGTCTGATGTGTAGTGCCTACTCATTTTGCTTTTTCCACCTCCCGCATCCGTTGATTTCGTGGCATCCGCCTCTGTACTCGCACATGGGGACAAGGTAGCTTGCAAGCTCTGGCATCGCCTTTATTGCCTCTGCACACATCCCCAGCATAGCTTCCCGTGTTTTGGCTGCCGCCCTGTTGCAGAGTCGTTTGTTCGCGATTGTCATCAGCTCTTCAGCATTGCAGTACAGGATCATGTCTACTGGCGTGTCCCGCCGTGCTGCGTCTCCGTCCATTTCTTCCTGTCTGTCGTTTCTCAGGCTTCCTACGAAAGGCTGCGCGTGTACGTGGCGGACGAGATGCGTTGCTGTGTTGCTGGGAATGTCCTCGATCAGGAATCCGAACTGCAGCACCCGTATCGGGCTGTGTCTCGCATCCAGAATCTTTTTCAGCGTTTCGCTGGAAATCCGGGTTTTCGGTGCCTGCTTTTTCCGCTTCCTGTCAGTAACCCACAGGCAGTGTTTGCAGAATCTAAGGTCTTCATCCGTTGGTGCTTTTATCAGTGTGACTTTCATTGTGCCGCCTCCGTCTTGTAATAGTCCTTTGCGTAGGCGTTTGCCTCATCCATGATGTCACGGATTGACTGACCGTGTTTTGGGCCTACCATGAATGACGGTGGCGTGGGAATCTGCTGGTTCTGTGGCTGCCAGAGGTGCAGGCAGTATGGGTGGAAGTTGACGTATTCGCTTTCTGGCGGGTGAAGCTCCATGACCCATTCGTCTTTGTTGAAAAAGATGTCTTTGATTTTGCACATCTCGTCCCACGAAGGGCAGCGGTTTGTCCAGCTTACTGATACATGGTTCCAGCCAAGTCCATTGCTCCACTGCACTTCCGCGTTTTTGTTCGGTTTCTTCGGGTCGAGGCCGGGGATGATTCCGTGGCCTCCGTCCATGTCACTTGCCGTTATGATAATCCGATGGTTTTTGATGATCTCAGATAGCTTCTTCATTCGTCTTCCGCCTCCGTCGGTTCGTCATCTTTGTGTTTCCGCAACTTCCTGCCGCACATCGGGCAGTAGTAAATATCGTGGCTGAGGATGTCGTCTGTCTGTCCCTTCCGGCTGAGGCGCACGGTGGCTTGTGCTCCGTTGTAGAAGATAATCATGGCCTCCGATTCATCCGCCTTTTTGAACTGAGCACCGGTGTACTTGCCTTCTTTGTCAGGGTGACACCACGGGCAGCTTTCCCTCCGCTCCAAGTCTCTTATCGCATTCCGCCCTTGCGGGGTTTCGCTCAGTGCTTCCTTCATGGTTTTGCCTCCACAGGCTTTTATGAGCGAGCGTCTTGATCTCTCCGAGTGTGTCAGTTTCTTTTCGATGGCTTCTTCATCTGTCATGGCTTCAAGCTCCGCATCTGTGAATCTGCTGTCCTGCCACTTTTTGTTCGGGTCTCTCATTCGCTCTGTCCCTCCGTTTTATTGATGTGAATACAATCTTCCATGATGCGCCATGCGTCCCATAATCCGTCTCTCAGACCGACGCGCCAGCTTGTATCGTGTTCTTGCCTGCTTCCCATGATCTTTTTCTGCTGGTCTGCCTTTTCTTCGATTCGCTTCTGCGCCTCTTTCCAGTCGAAGTTCAGGCAAACAGGTTCTTTCATCCGACTGTCGATCTCTTCCCACCAGAGCTTTGTTTCTTCTGACCATTCGGGCCAGATTTCGGCTTTGTGCGCTGCCCTGTGATCTGCGAGGTCTACTGCTGCGCAGATTATGAATCGTCCTACGAGGTTTTCGCTTTCCTCTTTCGCGGTGTCTTCCCGCGTGAGCTTTCTGATCTCACTCGTCATAATCGCAATCCTCTTTCTGAGCTTCCACAATCCACTTGTCGATGTCCTTTGCTGCGCGTTCTGTCGCCTCTTTAATCGAAAGGCCGTGCCAGTCGTAATGCCTGTATGGGCCAATCAAGTAGAAGTGCCCTTTGATATGCGCCTGATCTACTCCGTCTACGTCTTCGTAGATTCCGGGGAAGTGCAGGTAAAGCTCTATTTCCCCTTCGTAGCTCTTTCCGGGGTGGCTCTTTGCTGCTTCCTTCAGCGCGTCGAGAATCCGCTGGCGCAGTGCCAAGAAATCGTCCAGCCCTGTTGCCATCCTGTGCGCCAGCTCCGCGTTGGTTTCTGGCTTTTCCTGCGCGTTGATGAGTTCCAGCGCGTCGTCTATGTACCCGACTGCCTGTTTGCAATCATCAATGTCGAGGCCTTTACCGTATTTCGGGTTCACCGCTGCCCACGTCCTGAGGGTTTGAAGGTGGCTGATGATCGTGCTCCTGTCTTTCATTGCTGCCTCCGTCAAATGTACTGCCAGCTCTGTGGCGGTCTGGTGAGTCCGAAGTCGCTGAGTTCTTTCGGTTCCCTGTAAAACTTGAAATCCTGAATTTTCCATCCGTAGAGTTGCTTCCCCTGTCCGTATTTCCTGAGTTCCTTCAGGGTCAAACAGCATTCCCCGTTTGGCAGGTGGTAATCCTTATCGTTTACGTAAATCAGCGGCTCAATTCCGGTGCAGGTAAATTCTCCAACGACTTTCTTTTCCCGGCCCCACATGCTACCGAGGCTTCCTTTGTGCGTGGTGAGGAATACTTTCGGCCCGTGGTAAATCTCCCCGTAATTTTCGTCCCCGTCTCCCATAACATGAATCAGCGTATGCGCTGCTTTCGTGGCGTAAACATAGGCTTTGAATCCGGGGTTCAAGTTCGGTTTTGTCTTCCTGATCTCCACGGTCTTTTCGCCGTTCGCAATGAGCTGGCACCAGTGCGGCTTGATGCTCATGATGATCTCGCTTCTGTCTCCGTTCATTCATGCTGCCCTCCCTTCATCCATTCCGGAAAATATACTCTGAACCACTTTTCCCATCCAGCCCGATTGATTTCAACGTTTGTCGGCAATCCTTCTCCGCATTTCGTGGGGCATATGGCGTAATGCGATAGCCATCGACAGAGCGGTTCAAGCGGGACGGTTTCTTTCTGAGCTGCATCGTGCTGCTTCACTATCTCCATCAGCTCTTCCAATGCCGTTCTTGCGTCAGTCAGGCCACGTCGCGCTGCTGACGGGATATATCCCGGATAATCATGAATAAGCTCTTTCAGCTCTTGTACCGTTTCCTCGTGGGTCAGTTTTGCTTCAGCCATTTTTTTCCGCCTCCCTGATGCTGTCGTAAAGTGTCTGAAGGTCTTTGATGATTCCCGGGATGGCCTCCGCGCATTCCTGCCTGTTGTCGCCGTTGATAATTGTTCGCCAGATGCTTTCTTTTGCCCACGGGCTTCCTTTTGCTGGCGGGTCTTTCGGTTTGCAGTTGATGGCGATCATCCATCTGTCCGGCTTGTCCGTCGGATAGCTCTCTTTGTCGAGCTTTGCTTTACCGCAGATGACCGGGTAGTTCTTTCTGAGCTGGCGTATCTTCTGGTCAAGTTCTTTCCGCTGCTGCATGAGCTGTTGCAGTTCGTCCATTCAGCGCCAGCCTCCGTTTCTTCTCTTTGTCGCGGGCCTTGTCGCGTATGACTCTGCCACTGTTGTTCCTGAGCCGCCTGAATGCATTGATGAACTTCCGGCTTGTTTTGTGGTCGAGGATGAAGCTTTGGCCATTTTCTATATTTTCTATGAGCCATTCCGGGTCTGGTAGTCCTCTCAAGCACACCACAGTGTCACCGGGTTTGTATACTGGCGGTGCGAATAGCAGTCTTCCGTCATCCTGCTTCCAAAAGGTTCCGTAGTGCTTGTCCAGCTTTGTCCCCGGTTTCACGGGGTGGAGTGTCTGTCTTTCTTTCATGATGCTGTCCCTCTTTTCTTTGATTCCCAGTTGTTTTCTGTATTTTTTGTGTTCCATCTGCACTTGCCGCACAACGTTTCTGACTGTTCACTTTGGTGCTTGCAGGTTTCGCAGCATACCAGCTCAGCCTCTACGACTTTCAGCGGTTGCTCTTCTCTGTATTCGGTGTAGGTGTTGTGCCAAATCATTACGGCCATGGTGTGTCCTCCGCGTCAATCGGTTTCATCCCGCGCTCCTCCGTTACCTGAGTCCTGTAAAGCTATTGTTCCAAGCTCCGAGAGGTTTGTGGAATTCCCTTGCTCCGCCCGCTTCAATGCTGATCTCCACAAAATACGCCGTCGTCGGTATCGGCTTGTCTGGCCTGTATCCGATGCGATAAACCTTGATAAGGTCGCTCGCTCTGTACAGGCTTCTCATTCGCCTGAGCTTTTTGTCCATCTCTTCCCGGTTTCTGCTTCTCAGCACGAATGCCGTCTCGTGCAAAGGTGGTTCGTTTACGACCGGTATGCCCAATCTGAATGGCCCGCTCATGTTATAGCCTCCCTTCCCGTTGTGCTTCTCCCAGCTTTGTTACAAGTCGCTTCAGGTCTTCCTCAATTTCGTTCTGAAACATCCTGAAACAGATGTCGTGGTAGACTGCCAGTGCCGTCAATGTTACGGCCCATTCGCGCTCATTCAGGGTGACGGTGTGCATCCGTTCCGGGTCTTCCGCTTCCGTGATCGAATAGATGCTTTCAAACTTCATCCCGGTTTGCTGCCGGATGTTGTACTCCGCGTCTCCGCCGCCCGTACCGCCCATGGTGCGCTCTTTCCTGAACATGTTCCGGTTGACCAGCGCGAGGTAATATCCCTTGTCTTTTAGTTCGCCCTCATTCAACTCGAACACTGTCGTATCAGCCATTTAGTATCGCCTCTGTGATCTTTCCGGCCTGCTGCTGGATGAGCTTGTCGGCCTGATTCTTGATTGCTCTGTTCTCGATGCTCTTTGCTGCCGCGTCAACTGCCTGTTTGCTCAGGCTGTCCATGTGCTCTTTCAGCACTTCCCGGATGCACTTCCTGATGTCTGTGTATGCGCCGTACCTGAGTCTTCCGTTTGCCTGAAACAGCTCTCTTTCTGCCGCGTCGCACGTCCGTCTCACAAGCTCGCTCTCTACCCGCTTCTGGAAATCGTTGTCGTCGATCTCAATCGTGATCTTCATTGCTTTTCCTCCCGCTTCTCGAAATCTGTTGCGCGTGTGTCTTTCCGCTGATTTTGCTTTCCCGGTACCAGCTCTCGATGCTTTTGTCTCGTTCTTTCTCAAGCCGGATATACCGTTTGTGCTCTCTGTCCGCGCCTTTGAACCAGCCTTTTGTCTCTTCCTCAGTCATCCCGTGGAAGCGATTTGTGATAGGCGTAATCGCCTTATCGAAGTACCTGAAAGGGCAGTGGTATGGCCTGTATTCGTTGATTTCCGTCGGGTTGTCTTCCAAGTCGTCTTTGTCGTGAACGTCAACCCTCTTGTCGGCAATGCATTCCTCACCGAGGCGGAAACGGCAGGTTTTGCATCCGTTCCCAAGGTCTTTCTCTCTTGCCAGAAAAATCATCCAAGCCATTTCAGGTTCCCTCCCATTGGTCGCACTTGTCGTCTTTCATCCTGAAGTCTGCCGCGTGAGGGCTGCTGCCGTTGCAGCACGCTCCCGAAAATACTTCGTACCACTGGCAGGTTTCACAGCGTGGTAACGTGCTGTCCCGCTGGCGTTTCAGCTTTTCAATCCTGCTGACGGCCCGGTCTGCTGCCTGCTGCTCATTGAATGCCGCGTTGAATTTTCCATGTTTCATGAATTCCGTCGCTGCTTCCACGTGCCGCTTCCGTTCCGCTTCCAGCTTCCTGATCCTGTCGTCATACTTCTCCATGCCATTCTTCTCCGTTGTATGTCTGGATAAGGTTCACCCATGCAGCCTCTGCTTCTTTCTCCGTCTGGTAATCCTCTGTTTCAAGGTGGCATTTCCTGCACTCCATGTGGAAAGGGGTTTCTGTTTTCGGTTCGATCTGTTCTATCATCTGCCAGTGTATTCCGTTGCAGCGTGGACAGCTCATGAACATATGTGTCCGTTCTTCTACTGCGAATGTGAATGTTGCTTTCATGGTTTCTCATTCCTCTCTTTCTGGTACTGTTCTATGCATTCCTGACACTTTCGTGGTGTCTTTCCGCCCTTTAGAATCCTGTTGTACAACTTGCAGTTGTACGCGTCCCATTTCTTTGTGTACGCTGCCAGCTTGCACGGTTTCAATTTGTCCGTCATACAGGTTTCTCCGTCTGGTATCTTGATCTCTACGTGCACGCTTTCGCCTCCAATCGTTTCTCTGCATATTTTCCTGCTTCTTCGACCCATTTCATTCCTTCAGGCCCGAAGTGCCTGTTGATCGTCCGCAGTTTGTGTTCTGGCGTTTCCCAGCGGCATACCCTGTCTTTCCCCGGTTCCGCCTTGCACGGCCTCATGCCGCCATTCTCGCGCCTGCAATCGTTGCAGTCTGATAACCTATCTTTGCAAACACTCCCTGTCTCGATAGCCTGTTTTTCCTGCGCTATGAGCATGATTGCGGTGAGCTTTGCTTTCCGCGCAAATGCCTGTAGTTCTGCGTCCTGTGTTCGCTCTTCTGCCATCCATCTCAGGATCAGCGCAAATGAGCTGATTGCTTCCGTTTCGTATTGGCTTCTCCATCCAGCGTTCATAGCGTCACGCCGCCCTTCAGGTACTTCACGATTGCTTCCGCAGCCTCTTCCCAGCCCTTGCAGACGATGGCTTTGTTTCCTGCGCGGTTCAGCCTGTCAATCCATTCCCGCTGCTGTTCCGATATCTTTCCTCCCTTCTGCCGTTTCAGCTCGATGTAGAGGCTGTGGTATCCGCCTCTCGCAACGGGGAGGCAGTTGTCCGGGACGCCTGCTTTCAGGCCCTGATCTTTCAGCTCGCGCCCAGCTCTGTAACTCCGCTTCCCTTCATTGGGGATGTGGTAAAACAGCTTCAGCTCAGGGTATGCCGCTGAGTTGTACCGCACCCATTGCAAGAGGGTTTTCTGTTCTGCCGCCTCTAATGGTGCTGGCGTTGCGTCCATTGTACGTCTCATGGTGTCTCCCCTCTGTCGATCTTCAGGTACCGCATCTTCCGCTTGTCAAACAGCACGCAGCAAACGCCGGTTACGCTCTGCCGCTGCTTTGCTATTCCAAGGCAAAGGTATGTGTAGCCCTGATTCACGTAGTTCTGGAAATACTCTTTGTCACGCGGGTCAACAAATTCATCGTCTTTGTCGAATGGGTTGTGCAGGAAAATCACGTTGTCCGCGTCCTGTTCGATGCTTCCGCTGTCTTTCAGATCTTCCAGCGTCGGCATCTTTGCCCGTGCTCCGCCCGCGAAGCGTTTCACCTGCGCCAGTGCGATGACCGGGATGTTGAAGTCCGTCGCTATGTCCTTCAGTGCTTTGCTGATGTACCCAACCCTGAGGCGGTCTGCGTCAAACTTCTGCGCCGCATCCATGAGCTGCAGGTAGTCCACAACAAGCAGGTCTATCTCATTCCGGTTGTGTTTTCGCTGGATTTCGGCTCGCAGGTCATCCACCGTCCTGACGGTGAAAAGAAATTCTATCGGCAATCCTGCCGTCGGCCCAAGCACCTGTGCAAGGTTCACCCAGTCATTGTCCTCAATGGCTGCTTTTCTGAGCTTTACCCCGTCAACCCCGCTGGCGTAGCTGAGTATCCGCTGCCCGTACTGGATGTCTGTCATTTCCCGGCTTACGATTCCAACCTTGTATCCCTGTCGCGCTGCCGCCAGCGCAACATTCATCCCGAATACGCTCTTTCCGACGGCTGGCCTCGCGCCTATGACCGTAAGTTCCCCGCCGAAGAATCCGCCTATTACTCCGTCGAGGTTGCTGATCCCGCTGGTAATGCTTTTGACTTCACCCTTTACCCGCTTCTCGATGTACTCATAGGTGTTCATCAGCACTTCCTGCATCGTGACCCATTTGTGTCCGCCGGTCATCAGCTCTGCGCTGTCCGTCCTGAGCTTGTCGATGATTCCGTTGATGTCCTGCGAAGGGTCTTTCAGGTCTGCTGCGATTTTCTCAACCAGTGCGCTGGCGCGTCTTCTTGCGGACAGAGACTTGATGATTCTGGCATGGCTTTCCGCCGCCCATGGTGCGCCGTGGCTCAGGCTATCCATCACACGGTTCATGATGTTGTAGCTGTTTTGCGGCTCCATTTTCTGGATTTCCTGATCTATCGAAATCAGGTCTACCGTCAGCCCGTCCGCTTTGGCCTGTTTTATGGCCCTGAATGCCGCTCTGTAGGCGTCGAAGTAGAAATCCCCGTCAGCAAGTTCAGCCGCCACATGAGAGCAATCTGAATACTTTGAGATAAGGCTTCCGATCAGGCTGCGCTCTGCCTCTTCTGACACGTTTCCGGTCTTTGCTGCTTCTTTGATTGCAGTTTGCTCTGTCTCTGTCATAATCGCCTCCGTCAATAAAAGGTCTTTGTCACCGCTGGCGGTTCTGTTGTGGTTTCCTGCCTCCGGGCTTTCGATGCTTCGATTCTCCGTTCAAGGTCTTTGTTATAGGCCTCCGCTTTTTCAAGCGTGTTGATTCCGTTGTCCAGCCATTTCCTCAATACCTTGTCGAGATATTTCCACGGGTTGCTTGCCTGCGCTTTGTTCGTGATCTCTATGGCCTTGCAAACAACGTCCGCTCCGAGTGTGTCGTAGTAGGATTGTAGGTCATCGCCTGCGCTTCCCATCGGAACCATACCAATGTCCTTTTCGTATGCTTGTACCACTTTCAGCCAGCCCTGATCGATCTCTTCCGGTTCCAACTCTGTCCGGTAGTCGCTGTTTTCCTGCTGCTGTTCTTTCAGGCGGTTCCTGTATTCGCGCTTTCTTTCTCGCTCTTTTGTGCGGAGTTCTTCTCGCTTTTCCAGCAGCCTGCCAATGTAGTCATGCCAGTCGTGGATGATGATGTCCGTGTCCGTCTCTTCGATAAATCCTGAGTCCCTCATGGCTGTGTAGAATACTTCCGGGTCACCTGTCCATCCCGCCGCGTCAGCTATATCCTGCGCGTCGAGGTCTGTGATCCTTCCGTCTTTCGTTCCGTCTACGCACCAGAGCCAGAACATGCACAGGTGACCGATTGTTTGCGGAAGCTGATCCGGGTATACGAGGCCCAGCTTCCGCGTCAGTCTTCGTGTCTTCTTATGCGTCGTCAGCGACTGGTGCAGCTCTATCCATGCCACTTTTGCGCCTCCGTTCAAAATGGTAGTAGGTTCATCTGGTATGTCTTTCCGGCTTCCGCTGCCCAAACATCTTCGATGTCTGCAACCCGCTTTACCGATTCCACCATCCGCTGTTCGTCGCTTCTTTCGTCGCTCAGGTGTACCAGCAGGATTGCTCGCGTGTACCTAAGGTCGTTCGCTTTCAGTGCATCGCATAGCCGACGGAGACTCATATGGGATTTCATCAGCCGGTTCCGCAGCTCTGGTTCCAGTTCGCCGTCTTCCTGCTGCGCGTTCATGATCTCTTCCACATAGTTGCATTCAACAATCCAGTAATTAACCCCGGGGAACGTCTGCTTCAGGTAATAGGTGTCTGTCGCGTATACCGCAATCTCGCCGGTTGGGTTGAACCTGATGAGCCATCCGCACGGTTCTTTTGCGTCGTGCTGCGTTTCAAACGGCATCACGGTGAAATCCCCTATATCGAAGCTGGAAAGCATCTGAACCGCGTTTAATCGCGTTAAACCAACATTCAGATGTGCTGCCTCGATTGTTCCTGCCGTCGCGTAGGTTTTTACGCCAAGGTTTGCTATCCCCTGAGCGCCGGTGCAGTGGTCTCCGTGTTCGTGCGTTATCAGGCATCCAACAGTCTGAATCCAGTTCCAGTTGCTTCCCTGAATCTTTCTGACAATCTTTATGGCGGGGAGGCCCGCGTCAAGCAGGAGGATTTGCCCGTCTTTTCCTCCCGCTTTCAGCGCGTAGCAGTTCCCGCTGCTGCCTGTTCCGAGTACCTTGATCTCCATCAGAAGGGGATTTCATCCTCCATCCCGCCGTCATCCTGTTCGGGCTGTACAGGCTGCGCCGGTGCTGTCGCGGATGCGGGTGCTGGTTTCTGTTCAGGCTGCTCCGTCGGCGTTTCCGGTTCCGGTGCTGTGATTGCTTTCGGTGCTTCCGGGAGTGTGATCGGGGTTGTGTTCGCGTTTTCGCTGACTTCAGCCTCAATCACGATGTCGCCATACTGCTGTTCCCGGTTCCTGATGTACTGGTAGCTTTCGTCAATCTTTGTGGGGTCACGCGGGATATGCTTGCTTCCGTAAATCTCGCGCTTCATGGTCTTTTCGTACATTTCCGGCACCCAGCCGTCGATTTGTTCTGTCGTTTCGACTTTTTTCTTTGCTTTTTCGTCCCACTTCCAGACCTTTTTCGGGCCTCCCCAAAATTCCGCTGCTGCGTATTTCGGCTTCCGCTTCTCCACGGCCTTCTGATCGAAGATGACCAGCTTGTTTTTCGCCGGGTCTTCGAATTCGATGTACCCGAATACCCCGATGGGTTCCCCTCTGTCGAAGGGGTTCGGCACCTCAAATTCGTAGCTTTCAATCGGGTTGCTGTGGCTCTTCTTCATGGGGGTGAATCTGTCGTTTTTGTAAACGACTTCAACAGTGACTGCCCTGAATGGGTCGAGCGCGTATTTCTCCGCCTGATAGCGAATCCCGTTGTAGCCCTCCATGAGGGTGATGGTGTAGTTGTTCCCTTTGTTGTCTTTGTAGGGAATCGGGAAAAGCGTGTTCGGCTCCATCATGTCAAGCCCAACGCGGGCATAATGCGCAAGGTCTTTTGCGAGCTGAGGGAGGTCGATGTGGTTCCAATCGTACGGAAGCGGGTTGTCGTACCTGTGGTCGCTGTTTGCTTCATTCTTCCGCAGCCGCTCCGCCTCCGTCTTTGCGAGCATCTGATCGATGCTGATGAAGTACCCACGAATGAGCTGCTTTTCCCGCTCGCTGAATTCGCGTTTGCTGCTTGTGATGTTCGTGTACTGCGTCATCACCATATTGGTGAATCGCTCGCTTTGCGTGAGCTGCGCGGGCTGTTCCTGCTTCCCATTTTCCTGTGCAGCGACATTGGTGTTCTCCGACATATCAGGCAACCTCCTTTACCGTGAGTTCCG
>Ga0310690_10005980_pt1 | contig 16220 bp, 5 predicted proteins | sample AusTroGonzalo_MG_2_FD_207661 | JGI IMG/M metagenome (GOLD analysis project Ga0310690, IMG submission 207661) | Bovine rumen microbial communities from tropical cattle in Woodstock, Queensland, Australia - Gonzalo_04 (v2) (version 2) | ecosystem: Host-associated > Mammals > Digestive system >... | reverse complement strand
CGGCAATAGGAATATGTAATGCTGAGGAATTTAAAAAAATAATGAATGGCAAAAGTACATCCATAAAATTTAATATAGATCCTTCTTTCGGATTTAGTTACTCAACTAATTTTAATGTGTTTTATAATGCCGTAAATTCTGATGGAAAAGTAAGTTTTATAAGTAATTCCAAAGGTATCAAAGAAAAAGAGGAACAAGAATTAAATAGTGAATATGTTGAACCTGCAATTACATTGATAAATAACCTTTTATCTACAGAAGGAACAAGTCAGTTAGCAAAAATGTGGTTGAATAAAGCGAAAGAAATAGTTAACGGTATTATAAATGATAATAATAATGTTTCAGATGAAGAAACACAACTTAAAGAAGTATTGGCATCAATACAAAGAGTTGCGGAACAAAATGCTTCAATAGCGGTTTTGATACAGGAATCAACAAATGATGGCGCATTTGCTTCGCTTCAAGAGGATGTTTTAAATAAAAATGAAAATGTGAAAAATGTAATATATCCCATATTTGAACAATATGCACAACCGGTTGTTTCTGCAATTAACAATTTGTTGAAAAATAATAATGATTTAAACGAATCCGCTCAAGTATGGCTCAATGATGCAGCTAATTTAGTAGCAAGTGTGATGGATGAAATCGTAACGGCAACAAATCAAGGAAAAGATTGTTCACAGCAGAAACAGTGGTTGCAACAGGCATTAGTTTCATTGGAAACAATTAAAAATGAAAATGCATCAATAGAAGTATTAATACAGGAAACATCAGAAGGTAAAGCTTTTGCTCAATTGCGACAAAATTTAGAAAACACAGCAACATATCAAGCATATCAGAGGTATGGAAATATCGGTGTTAGTGTAATAAGGTCTCTTGCGAAATATATAAATGTACTTGAAAGTGTAGTGTTTCAACAATTTGTAAGATATGATGTTAACTTAAATTCTCTTACGGCACAAATAGGTAGAGACAATTTAAATGTCGGAGAATTATTGTTGGATCAAATTCAGAAAGGAACAAATTTGTTTAACTGTGTATCACTTGCAATGTCAAAGTTTTTGAATATAAGCAGAACATTTGCTGGCCTTCAAGATTTAGCTGCAGATATAGCACTTGGATGGTATTCTTATTTTAACTCAAATGAATATACTTTAATATCGACAAGTGATGCGGCCGAATTAAAAGTACTTAAAGAGAATGGTATAGAAGCAACAAATTACAATTATGTTTTTAGCCTTGATAATTTTATGTCTAATTTTCAAATTGGAGCAAAAACATTTTTTCATGTAACATGTTTTAATGCCGGTGGGCATACAATACTGGTAAGTAAAGAAGGTCCGGATTCTTTTGGTGTATGTGATGTAAATTTAAATAAAGGTAATAAAGTAATTTTTACAGCTTCGGAATTTGAACAATTAATGAACGGTCAAGGAAATTCAATAACAGGAAAAGATGCGATAACAGGTGAAAATGTAACGAGAGAAATATACTATAAAGCAATAAATAGTTCCGGTAAAGTATCTTTCATAGCAATTGCAGAGAGTGTACAAGATATGCTTCAAATGGCAGCATAATTATTAAACTATCAGCACAATATTTAGTATTTATTAAATTAGCGGGTAAAAGTTTCTACAAGAAATTTTTATCCGCTTTTATGTTGTTTAAAAATTTTTTTCTTCTGGACAAAATTCAATTTATAATTTATAATCTTAATTTATAATTTTAAATATTTATGAGGTTTTAAATATATGGTTAAAATTGCAGTAAAAAAAATATTAATTTTAAACTTTATATTCCTTTTAATAATGAGTTTGCACAGAATAATATTTGCTTTTTATTATTCGAGATTTTCCGAGTTAACTCCTTATTTCAATGATTTAGTTCAAGCTTTTATTTTAGGTGTTCGTTATGATGCAGCCGTTTTAGCTTATATGAATACATTGGTAAGTTTATTGTTTATAATTTTTTGGTTTATAAATAATAAAAAAATATTTTTAAAATTTATAAAAAGTTTAAAATATTATTACAGTATATTTTTCGGTAGTATTGTAATTTTATTGTGTATAGATTTCGGCTTTTATTCATATTTTCAAAATCATATGAATATTTTGATGTTCGGTGTTTTTGAAGATGATACTGCAGCACTTTTTTCTACAATAGCAGAAAATTATCCCGTAGTGTTGGTAGGAATAGGATTTGTATTAATTTTTGTTGTTATATATTTTTTATCAAAGTTTATTTTGGAAAAAAATATTGCCGGTTTTTATTTTAATAATAAAACAAAAATTTATAAAAAATTTATTTTTACCGTCTCCTTGGCAGCTGTAAATGTTATGGTTTGCAGAGGTTCTTTCGGGTTGTTCCCGTTAGGTGTTGATAATGCGGAAGTTTCAGAAAATACTTTTATAAATAAAGTTGCAATAAACGGTATATATACACTACAGGCTGCAATTGAAGCAAGGTCAAAAGAAAATAACGGCTTAGACTATATTTCAAAATCCGGTTATTCAAAAGATAATATTGCACAGGCTTTCAGTGATTATACGGAAGTCGATATAAATTCCATTGATAAAACTAATCCGGAAAAAGTATTGTTCAAAACAACAAAATATAATAAAGTTATAGAGCAAATAAAACCTAATGTTGTTTTTATAGTTATGGAAGCATTTGGAACGGATTTAATGCACTACAACAGCCAAACTTTTAATATTTTGGGTGACTTAAAACAACATTTCGAGCAGGATACCGTTTTTTATAAATTTATTCCCGGAAATATGGGAACAATCGGCAGTTTGGAAGCTGCCATTACAAACCTTGCAAGGTTGCCGTTATCAAAATTTTTATGTCAATCAAAATATGCTTACAATAAATATTTCTTCTCGGGGCCTATGCCGTATAAAAACAATAACTATAAAACCGTTTTTATGTATGGTGGAAATTCCGGTTGGCGAAATTGCCAAAGTTATATGCCGAGCCTCGGCTTTGATACCGTTATAGGTGAAGGCAGTATGCCTAAAGAATATGAAAGAAATCAATGGGGTGTTTTTGATGAATACTTGTTTGACTATATTTTTAAAGTATTGGATGATGGGGATAAAAGTAAATTCGTTTATGTTATGACAACTTCAAACCATCCTCCGTTCTCGTTACCATCAAAATATAAACAGCCTTTTCCTTTGGAATTAACCGAACAGTTAAATAAGGATATTACCGGCGATATGAAACTTGCAAAAATGAGATTTGCAACTTATCAATATTCCTGTCAAAAAGTTGCGGAATTTTTAACGAGGTTAAAAAATTCAAAATATGCCGATAATACAATAGTTGCGATAACGGGAGACCACAATTTTTGGAGTGCTTTCAGTTATCCTATAGAGAGAAAACTTGACGAAATGAGTGTTCCTTTTTATTTGTATATTCCTAAAAAATTAAAACCTGCAAAAATAGATATGACAGTTGTCGGTTCGCATACCGATATTTTACCGACATTGTATGAACTTTCTTTGTCGAGAACAACTTATTGGGCAATGGGTAACAATTTATTGGCTGATACAGCAAAAAATAATATTGCTTCAAACTGTTTAGGTTCTATAATGACAAAAGATAATTTTGTTATATACGATTTTGCTTCCGGTAAAGAAAAATATTTTAATTGGGATAAAAATGATAACAGAAAAATAGTTTCTGCTACGGAAAACGAGGAACATAAAAAAATGGTTAAACATTTTAAATCATCGGTTGCAATTGCTTATTATATGCTTAATAAAAAAATTACAAAGTGATTTTTAATTTATGATTTATTGACTAATGGGTTATAATTTGTTTTTTGTCTTTGTTGTTTAACCTATAACCTTATAAACTAAAATTTATTAAACAAATTTTTTGTGAGGTAAAAATGAGTATTTTTGAAATTATTATGTTGTTATGTTTTGCAAGTGCTTGGCCTTTTTCAATAAGAAAATCTTATGTTTCAAGGCAAAATGCAGGTAAAAGTTTGCTTTTTATGTATATAATAGAAATCGGTTATGTTGCAGGAATGTTGCACAAATTTTTTTATAATTTGGATGCTGTTTTTTATTTGTATGTGTTTAATTTTACCTTAATACTCATTGATATTTTATTGTATTATAGAAACGATAGAATAACCAAAAAAAACAGAAAAGAAATATTAAATTATAAGTAAGTATTATTTGTTAAGTTAAATATTATCTTAGTAATTTTAAAATAGAAAAAAGTGTTGCATTTATTATTTAAAATATTTATAATATTATAAAGCTGATTCCTGTTTACCGGAGGAAAAATGGATTTTAATAAAAATAATAAGAAATGGATAATATTCGGTAGTGTAATTTTTATTTTAGCAGTTCTCGTTGCAGTTGGTCCGATATTGGTTACCAAATACATGAGAAACAAATGGCAAAATTCTCCTAAATATAAAACATCCGATATCTTGCTTAATGTGACCGGAACTTTAAAATTATCTTCAAGAGGTGAAGTATATTTGGCTGGGGATAATAAAATGTTTTATATTATTGAAAATATTTCCAAGGATGATTTAGATTCAAATTTAGAAAAAAAAGTTTCCGTAACAGGTAAAATGAAAATGCCTGAAGGTGATATTACCGTTGATGCTAATCCTGTTAGACTTTACATCTCTGTTAAAAAAATAGAACCGTTGGAACAGGCTTTTACTCAAGAAAAACAAACAGCTCCCGATATTGAAACTTCTATTAAATCCGAGCAGGAAATGATATTGAAAAAGAATAAAATAAGAATTATGGTTAATGCTGTTTTGGATAAACCGATTCTTTTTGATGTTACAAGAGGAACACTTGTTTTAGAAAATAGAAAAACATTAAAAGGTAATATAAAAGAAATTGCTGTATTAAATGATGAATTTGGTGATAAAGTTATACTTTTAGGAAAAGATAAAATTAAAAACTTCGTTAATAAAAAGATAGTTTGTTTAGGCAGGGAAGTTGCTAATGCGGGAGATGTCCCGATATCGGCAGGTGAAACTGTTTTTGAAATATATGAAGTTTATGATTCCGATTATAATAAAATTCTTTAAAATTTCACAAATTTTTTACATCTTTGCCCTACCAAATTTATAATTTTTATGCTATAATTATTGTAGAAAAAAGTATAAAAGGAGGTTGTGGAGGTAAAGATATGAAAAAATTTCAAGTCTTGGTAGTATCTATATTATTTCTAAGTAATGTAAATATTTATGCTTACCCATCTTCTTCTTCATCTCCAGATCCTTATCAAGGAATGGCGGTAGGTCAACCAGTGTCTGTTTTTATGGCATATGATACGGTTGTAAATAAAATGAGCAATAGTATCTTACCGAATAGACCTATTTGTTCTACGGATTCTTCAGGAGCAAGGTCATATTTTTCTCCAACAGGCAGACAATTGTTTTCCGTATCTAAGGATGGTCAAACGACTATGACTGTGGGAAAGGTAACTACGACAAGAGATAAAGAGGGTAATGTAATATCTGTTACGGAAAGAAAAAAAGGAACAAATATATTAGAAGTTAAAGATAGTTTTGGTGAAATAATAGCCTATAAAACCGTCGGTGCAAATGGTTTGACGGATAAAGAATTTGATAAAGATTTTAACCTTACAAAATCTTATAATTATGATAAATTTAATAAAACGGTTACTTCTGTTGTAAATGAGGTTACACAGGAAATGACTCTTTTTGATAGGTTTGGAAGAGAAAAAGGTGTTATTTCCATAGGTTTTGGCGGTGACGGATATGTTATATCTACGAATCAATATGATGATGTAAGTTACGAAAGAAGTGAAGATGGAAAATCTATAATAGAAATTACAAATCCGGATAAAAAAGCGGATGCTAAACTTTTGGTTACCAAAAAAACTTACAATATAACTATTGACGGTGCAAAGAGTGATGGCACAGTAGATGTTTCATCAGGATACAATACGATATATTATGATAGAGAAGGTTTAATATCAAAAGTAGTGGATAATAACGGTATTACTATTTCAGAATATTTTTATAAAAGAGATAATTACGGTAATAAAGTTTTAACACATGTTTTAAATCCTAAAGATAAAAGTGTAACATACTATGAAAATGGTAAACCTGTGGAGGAAAGAAATGATGTAGGTGGTTTAACAAAAAAATATTATTATGATGGTTCAAGATTGTTATATACGGTTTCTATGGGTTCAGATGGTAGTTTCGGTGATGTAACATATTATGATAATACAGGAAGAGCAATGTCAACGGTACATAAGTTTGTTCAATATGATCCTTCTTCTTCTAATAGAATAGATTTTGTTTGCGGTTCAGAATATTCAAAAAAATTAAGTGAAGCTGAAGTGAATGAAATAAAAGCAAAAACAAGTTCTTTAGTAAAAGATAGAGATTATATAATAAAAATGGAAAAAAATCCTGAGACTATGCAGGATGAAGCCGTTTATTATTTTGTTCCCGATGGTATTGAAGGAGTAAATTATATTAAAAAAGAAGTTAAAGATGATGAAGGTAAAACTGAAATAAAGTTTTATATGATAAGCGAAAAATATGTATATGATAAAAAGGGAAATATTGATTATGTTATAAATTTAACGGATAATACAAGGACATATTACAAAAATAATAAAATGTATTATGTAGCGGCAAATGATGATTCTACAAAAGGTATAAGAGTAAGTGATAATCCTAATGATCCGAGACTTCTTAAAATTTTTTCTTGGGATATTAATCTTGACTTTGATACTAATAATGAAGCATCTGTTTTGAGGTATGTTTTTGATGTAAAAACCCAAACAACTCAGTGGTTTAATGCGGATTCTCAGTTCGTTTATTTAACATATAATGATAGACTAGTTTCGAGTAATATTTATGACGGTGCAAAATTGGTAGGTACTTGGAATAATCAAACAAAAGAATTGACTATTTTAAGAGACGAAAAACAATGGATTACTATAAATTTAGATTTTGAACCGGATGTTTCTTTTATAAGAAAAATTCTTTCTTTTACAAATGCTGATGCGGTAGATTGGGATTCTATCAGTAATTATATAAACTATTATTGTTTTAGGGAAACTTTGTTAAAAGACGATTTTAATTTGATAAAAATGGTTGATACTTTTGATAAATATAATAAATTGAAAAAAGATTCTGCTAAAGAGCTTGCAGGAACACAATATTCTTTACTTGATTATTTAAGATATATTGATACAAAAAAATCTAATTCTAATATAAATAATTTTAAGGAGTATTTGTCTTATAAAAATTTTAATAATATAATAAAAAAATTGTATGAAGAAAATATATTAAGTAGTGAAATTCTTGATGAATTTTCTTCATTGTCATATAAAGAAATAATTGACAAATATAGTAAAATTTTATTGGATTTCGGTGGAAATTCTTCGTTAGCTATATCTTTGGTAGATTATTTAAATAGCGAAGAAGGTGAAAAAAATATTATGATGTTAATAGATTATTTAAAACAACAATAAAAATTTTTATTTTTCTTGACAAATATTAAAATATAGGTTATAATACAATAGAGTGTAAAAAATGAAAAATGTTTTAAATTTATTTTCCACGACGAATAGCTTTTTTATACACAAGTTAATGGCTTGTGCTATTTTGTTTTGTATAATACTTGGTTCAATTGAGTTCGTTCCTGTAAAATATGACATATCTTTCTTAAAAACTGCAAAAATTTCATCTGATACGGTTATTAATCATTTGTTTTCGTTATCTTCTTTTACTATAAATGCCATTTCAAAACTTTTTATGCAAACGGAACAATTTTCAAATAACGATGTCGAAAAATCAAAGAATGAAAATAAAACTAAAAAGGAAAAAACTTCAAAAGAGGCTTCTTCTTTTTCACTTTTGCCAATAAATTTTTCTTGTAATTTTATGGTGGATAAAAGTGCTAGTAAGTTGAAATATTCAGCACAATCTTTGATAGAACAAGTTTATAATTTTAAGTTCCTTACAAGGGATTTTGCTAGATCGGTAAAAGAGTTTACTTTATTAAATATAATGTTGTTTTTACTTATGATGTTTCTTATAAAAAAGAATACATCATCTGATAATTATAATAGTATAAAATTAAAGAATATTTGTTTTAGCTTGGCTTGAATATTCAAGCCAAGCTATTTGCATTTTATGGGAATGCAAAAAGGGGGAGAAAATGGAAATATTAAAAAAATTGTCGATTTTGAAAATAAGAGATAAGTTTAAGTTGTTAGTAAACAGCAGTTATAGCTGGTTGCTGTCAATGACATTTATAAAAATAACGGCAATAATTGTTGTTAATTGTTTTTTGTTAACAGCAGTTTACGGACAGGCTGCTGTTATGGTTGCAGATGGTGCAAGAGCAGCTACTCAATTTAAACAGATATTTTCCGATTTTGAACTCCCCTACAATTACGGTAAGATATCAGCGGTTAGTTTTAAAAATAGTGATAAAATAGTTATAAATATTCAAGATTTACATAGTCATGCAGGTGTTCAGAAAAATATTAATAATATAATAGAACTTTTCGATTCACGATATGGTGTAAAAAATGTATATGTTGAAGGCGCTTACGGTAATGTCAGTACAAAATGGCTTACAGCCGTAAAAAATGAAGATTTAAGAAATACCGTAATAGAAAGTCTTTTAAATGCTGGTAGGTTGACAGGCGCAGAGTATTATTCTGCAAAATCTGGTAAAACGGAAATTATAAAAGGTTTGGAAAGCAAAAGTGAATATTTGGATAATTTAAAAAGGTTTGGATTGATAGTTACAAACCAAGAAATTTTGAATATATATTTTAAAGAAATTGATGATAGTGTTAGAAATCTTCAAGAAAAATATTATAACAGGCAGCAAAAGAAGATAGAAAATTTATCTAAAGATTATGTTTCCGGTAACATAACACCTAAAAAATATTTTTCTATTATGAAAAAATATGCCGATAAACTTGGTGTAGATCTTTCCTCTTATGAAAATCTTGATTTATATGTTGAGCTTATGGAAAGACAAAAAAATATAAATTATGAAAAAACTACAAACGAACTTCAAATACTTGTATTAAAACTTAAAGAGGAGTTACCTTATGGTGCATATAAAATGTTGCTTGAAGGAACAAAAAACTTTCAGCAAATGGATAAATTATATGGGTATATAATAAAACTTTCAAGAAGATATAATCTTGATATAACTTCAAATTTTCCTAATTTGGAAAAATTCTTTGCATATATAGAATTAACACAAAGAATAAATCCTCTTGAACTTGTAACTGAAGAACAAAATTTTAAAGATGAAATTAATGATAGATTTGCCGTAAATAGAGCTGAAGAAGAAGTAATTTTTCTTTCAAATTTTGTTAATTATTATAAAGCTTATCTTTCCGGTAAAGTTACTTCCGATGATTTAAAGTATTATAAAAATAACATAGAGAAATTCAAATCTTTATGGGTAAGATATATAGATAACAGACTTATAAAATCACTTGCGGAATATGAACAAACAGCTGATAAGTTTTATGAAATAAATTTACATAGAAATAATTATTTTATGTTGAATATGAATGAAAGTTTAAGCGGAACAGAAAATTTAATTTCCGTTGAAGGAACAACCGAACTTGAGAAAACAATGAATTCTTTGTCAAAAGCAAAAGAATTATATTTTGTTGTTGCAGGTGGTTTCCATACACATGCTATATCGGAACTTTTATCCGACAGAAATATTACAAATATTGTTATTACTCCTAATGTTCAAGGTGATACGAAACTTGCAGAGGAAACATACTATAAAATAGCAAAAGAACAAAGTAAAATAAATTTTCAGGCATTAGCAAACTTAATAATGTCTAAAGCTTATAATGATATGCCTGTTGAAGAATTTTTAAAGTCAATAGATATTTCTTTAATACAAATTGAAGAAAAAGAAAAAGATGAAATTGAAAAAATTTTAATGGAAGCATTAGAAAACGATAATGTTAAAATAAATCAAATAAGTAGAAATTCTTTTTCTGTTACAAAAAATGGAAAAACATCAGTTATAAGATTAAATGAAAACAATAATATTGATGAAATTAATATTAATAAAGAAATAATTGAACAAAATAGAAAAGAAGCTTCTTTAAATTCAAAAGCATTTTCTGATGATAGTGGAGATATAAAAGAACTGGAAAAAGATTTAGTAGAAAAGTTAAAAGCTGATATTAATGGTTTTTTTCATAAAAGGCCAACATCTCCATATCTTTCAAGTGATGATATGAATTATGAAAATGATATTTCCGAATTAAGTTTTATCGGTCAATTTAAGCTTGCAATAAAAGCTTTCGGTTTCTTAGAAGGTATATATCTTACAATAAAACAAAAATTTGGAAGTTTCGGTTTAAGAAATATTTTTAGTTCAAAACAAGCCGAAAAAAACAGAATAAACAGAATAATAGAAGAAGCTAAAGAAACAGGTGAAGATCCACAAATTACACTTGAAGAAATATTAAATGCTTATGACCTTAATGATATATATGACGAGTATAAAGAATATGTTGATTTATTTATTAAGTATCAAGTTTTAGAAAATCATCCTAAAAAAGATGAAAATGATAATAATGTTTATAACGAATCAAATTATATTGATGGTTATAATGATGCTCCAACACAAACAAATGTTCAAATTGCTGTTGCTTTGCAGGAATTAAAGGGTGGTAGTGTTGCTGAACTTCCTGTAGGTGGCGGGAAATCCGATGCCGATGCTTTAGCTGTTATTTTGCAGTTGCTTGACGGTAATTTTTCATTGGCAACAAGTTCTTCAGAAGGTTTAAGAGAAGAAATGGTAGGTGATATTGCAAGTTTAATTAATAGTGATGCTTTTGCACCGGTTAGAAAAAATGTTTTAAAATTAAAAGATGGAGAAAAATTTGAAGTAAAATATCTTGAAAGCAGTTCAAATAATGCTAAAGTAAAATATGTTGTCGGTAGAAATGAAAAAGGTTTGATATATTCGAAAGATGGAAGAGGAAATGTATTAGAAGAAAAATTAAATTATTCTACTTTGTTGGATAATAGAAACGGCGGTAAAGGAGTAATAGTTGCTCCTATCGAAATATATGGTTATTTTATGGATGAGCTTGATTCAAGTGAAGTTGTAAAAGAAAAATACGGGAAAGATGTTAATAACAATAGTATTAAGTTAACACTTGCGGAAGTAGATAAATTTTTCTCTGAAAATTTAAATTTCGGTATTTCCGAATATAATAAAGAAATAAGTGAAAAAGTTACGAAAATTTATGAAGAATCCGGTTTTGTTAATAAAATAGCAGAATTGGAAATAAATAAACATTTTAGAATTGTAGATAATAAAATAGAATTAACAAAAGAAGGTGAGAATTTATTAAAAGATGATAAAGATTTGGTTGAATTATCTAAACAGCTTAAAGAATGTAATATAAATCCTCAATTGGCAATAGAAGCCATGTTGAATGTTTTATACGGACAGCCCAATTACAGAATAGGTGTTGATTTTAACTATGGTTATGATAAAGAAAGTGATGAGTATTATGTTGCTTATTATAATGAGGAACAGGAAATTCAAGGAAAAAATCTTACAAAAGATCCTGCTCTTCAGAGTGCATTCACTTATATTCTTAATAATCATGAAATTTTGAAAAAAATAAATAATGAAAACGATAAGAATTATGCAATATCTTTTGATAATTTATTTAAACAAAGAATAACCGATAAAGATGGTAAATATAGTGAACCTTATTTACAGTATATGTATAGAATTAACAATGGTGTTTTGCCTAATAAAATAGCCTATTCAGCAAATGATACCATAGCACAAAACAACATTTATTCTTTGAAAGATAAATTAGGTTTAAAAAATATTTCAGGTTCATCCGGAACCATTTCAAAAAATATGAAAGCATTAGGATTTGAAATTGAACAATTTAAATCCATGAGAGGAGCAAAAGATGTTAATATAGGAACTTTCTTGTACGACTATGAAGTTGAGAACCCTGAAACTAAAGGAAAAGATAATACACAAGCAGGTAAAATAGAAGAACTTGTAACAATAGCTGATGATACGGATGAAATTGATGCTGCATTTATGTTCTCCGATTCCGAAGCTGCAACGGAAAAATGGAAAAAAGCTTTTAAAGCCGGGAACAGAACAGTTCTTACTTATGAAGAATTAAAAGAAATGGAAAGAACAAATAAACAAAAATATGATTCTATTTTGAAAGGAAAAGAAACTCCGATAATAATTGTGGGAAGAAATTCTTTGAGAGGTGTAAATTTTAATGAAATAGATGCAAAAAAAATGTTTATTCAAACTGATTTGTACGATGAGGAACTTATCAGACAAATGAGCGGAAGGGCAGGAAGAGGAAGTGTTTTTGAATTTACGGTTCAGATATATTCTCTTCAAAGAATAGAAAGAAAAGCCAATAAATTAGGGCTTTCCGATGATATGGAATCTCTTGAAATATGCAGAAGTAAAAGTGCAAAAATTAAAACTACGGAACAAGGAAAAGCTTTGTTGAGCAAAAAGTTATCCGATACCGATAAAGGTGATTTGGTAAATGCTATTATTAAAGATGAAGATAATCATTTAAATAGAGAAGTTAATAATGGCGGACTTTCTTACTTTAACAGATTATACAGAAGAATATTTCTTAAACAGGATCTTACAAATAGATTAAACGGAATAGCGGAACAAATGTCTGTTCTTAATATTGAACAATCAAGGAATAATCAAATTATGGGCGAAGCTGTTAAAGCGGCACAAGATGCAATTAATAATCCGATGTTTGATGTTTTAAATGAAATGTTGAAAAATATGTCAATTAACAGAGAAACGGCATATATTCGCATTTTGCAAAATTTTGGAGCAGCTAATAATAATTTTGTAGGTACTGTAAGTAAGATAGTGCAGACACAAAATAAAGATGAAATAAAGTTTTCATCACAAGATAAAGAAAATTTGATTTCTATTGCAAAAACTCAAAATATTGATTCCGAACTTAAAGCTTTTGCAGGCAAAACAAATCTTACGAATAGCGAGAAAGATCAAATAGCAAAAGATATGGCTTATTTATTAGCGGAAGATTACAAATATGCAGTTTTGGAATTCGCAGATATTTTATCAAAAAATAAAAATATAAATATAAATTCCGAAGTTAATAATATGAGACCTATGTCTAAAAAAACAAGAGCAAATTTACAAAAAGTATTTGATTCCGCAAAAAAAAGAAACAGAATTTCATTTTTCAACGGTTTGAACGAAACAAGAGATAATGCCTCTGTTTTATTCGATTCGACCGGTAGACTTATTTTTAATACACTTGGTGTAGATTCTCAAAGTGAAATGATTTCCTATTGTTATGAAGATCCTTTACAAAAAGGTATGGATACAATGAAATTTGCATTAGAAGAACTTACCGGTACAGAGTTGTCAAATGAACAAGAACAAATATTTAAATTTAATTTGAGTTTTCAGTCGATTAAGAGACAGCTTAAAGTAGGAAATATAATTAAATGGACTTCATCTATAATGCCTATAGCATTTATTTGTGGTATGTTTGTTTTATCTTATTTTGTTGCTCCTGTTTTGTTGTCTTTATCGGCTTTAACTGTTCCTGTAATTTTAGCTGCTTTTGCCATGGTTGTTGCTGCGATTTATATTAAAAGATATACCGATAGAATAAATTCTGCTGTTAATCAACAAGATAATGCCAATATTGCACAATATGGTAATACTCCTCATCTTAGGAGCGGTTTAAGAAATGTCCTTTCTTCCGTAATAAATCAAAATTTAAATGCTGTTATGACATTCGGCTTAGCCGGTGGAACTTTAGCTGTTATTGCAGGTGTTGCAATGCTTGTTATAGGTACGGCACCTATAACTATTCCATTGATTGCTTTAACTTTAACAATTACTCCGGTTCTTCTTATATCTGTAGGTTTTATTGCACTTGCATTTACCATTTTTACACAAGGTTTATTTATTTTAAAAAATAGAAGTAAGTTACAGGAACAGCCTTCAACAATTCAGGAAGAAACACAAAAAAATACATCTGATACCGTAAGCGGTGTTATTACTTCCGGTATTGCTTTGGCTTTAGGAATGCTTGCTGTTGCCGGTATGATTAATCCTGTTACTGCCGTTATAGCCGGTGTTGCATTAATAGGTTCTTTTATGTATGCACAGTATGGTGTCACAGCTAACCAAGGTAAAGATGTAAATATTAGTTTGAAACATTTTGCTTTTGGTATTCTTTGTACATTGGGTTTTGCATCGGTGATAATTCTTCCTATGGCTATTCCTGCAGTTGCATCTTTCCTTGCAATAGTAGGTATTGCTAACCCGTTAACTTCATTTTTACTTATTGCTTCAGTAGTATCTTCTTTTTTGTTCCCGTTTGCCGTTAAGAATTTTGTCGAATTTGAAAATTATAAAAACGGCGGTTTTAGTAGATTAGTTAAAGATTTATTGAAAAATAACAGGATGACTGTGTTTTTAGCTGCTCCGTTTATTTCGGTTGCAATTTTATTTGTTTCGTTTAATATTCCTGTATTTGTAATAGGTGCAGTTGTTGTAGGTTCTTTCTTTGCGGGATATTATATTTCAAGAGACAGTTTCTTAGAAAAAAATGAAGGTAAAGTTAAATTCTTATTCTCTATAATTACTATTTTATTAGGTGGAATTGCTTTTATGAGACCGATTAATGCTGCCGATAATTCTACAGCCAATGCAAATTTGGATACTTTAGAACAAGATTCTGAAGTTGTCTCTTCGGAAGCTTCAGAAGCAGTAACTGAGGAATATGAGAGTGAAAAATCAGTTGTTACAACAACAGGTGGGGATGAAAAGCAAGAAGGAACAGAAACTAATGAACAATTAGATCAAATATCTCAAGCAACTAAAGAAGTTACAGGAGAATCAGAAACTGGCAAAGTCACAGAACAAACAGATGAAAATAAAGAAAATGCAGATAAAATAAGTACTATGAAACAAGAAACCGATGAGATCACGGAGCAAGCAGATGAAAATAAAGAAAAAACAGATAAAAGTGATACGGATTCTGCCGATAATATAACTATAGAAAAAACAGAAGAAGATGAAACTGTAGAACAAAAAGAAGAAGATAAAACTACGGAAAAAGAAGAAGAAATAAAAAAAGATGAAAACAAAACAGACGAATCTAAAGGAAGTGAACAAAAAGAATCTGAAACAAAAAAAGATGAAACTGAATTAGATAAACTTACAGAAGATTTGAAAAATAGCGGATATACTACTAAGATTAATTCCGAAACAGGGGTGTTAACGATAAAAAAAGGTGATTTTGAAATAAAATTAAATGACACATCAAAATATGATAAAGGAGATATAGATGAAATATATACAGAATATAATAACTTATCAAATAATGAATATGTAAAGGATAATGGGTATAAAATAAAATACGATAATAAGAGAAATGACGGTAGTTTTATATTTGAAGATAAAAAAAATAATTTCTCAATGAAAATAAATCCTTTAGATGAAAACTATGATAAAACAAACACGGATCATTTTATAAAAAATTATTCTTCACTGACAAATGAAGGGTATGATATAAATTTATCTAATTCCAAAACAGGTAAATTTACAATTAGTAAAAGTGGAGTTGAACTTGAAGGTTATTTGTTTGACAAAAATTTTGATCAAGATGGTTTTGATCATATATGGAATGTAAAACAAGCTTTAATGGAAAAATACGGTTTAGACAATTCTGACATAAAAGCCGTAGATACTCCTCAGGGTTTTTATTTTAAGGTAACGAAAGACGGAAAAACCGTTAATGTATGGCCATGGAAATCCGATGGTTCAAAAATAAATTATAATTCGGATTTAAATAATTTGTTCGGCTATGGAGACCAAATAGGTTCTGGTTTTCAAAATTTCTTTTATGGTTTATTTTATGGAATAGATTCTGATACTGATTACGGTTTTGGATATAATTCAAATTCAGGAGAATATTACGGGGGAGGATATTCCGTTGAGAGTGGAAATGATTATACCGAAGTAACTGTTATGAGTTTTGAGGATGTTTGTAAAGAAGTCGGTGAAAAACAAGGTGAAAGTCAAAGTGCTTTGTCGAAAAGAATAGAAAAGTTAATTAAGGATTTAAATGATATTCCGGGCTTAGGTGAAATTGTAAAAAATGGTGAA
>Ga0310690_10005979_pt1 | contig 16220 bp, 18 predicted proteins | sample AusTroGonzalo_MG_2_FD_207661 | JGI IMG/M metagenome (GOLD analysis project Ga0310690, IMG submission 207661) | Bovine rumen microbial communities from tropical cattle in Woodstock, Queensland, Australia - Gonzalo_04 (v2) (version 2) | ecosystem: Host-associated > Mammals > Digestive system >... | reverse complement strand
AAGGGCATGGCGCAATTTTATCACGCAGTTTTAGTCCTCTGATGAATATTGATAAACTAATACAAACCCACGTATATAGTTATGAAGAACACAGTTTTAGTCCTCTGATGAATATTGATAAACTAATACGGACATCTGCGAAAACCACTGGAAAGAGCTGTTTTAGTCCTCTGATGAATATTGATAAACTAATACGGTATCAGCCATACGGATACACTTGGTCGAGTTTTAGTCCTCTGATGAATATTGATAAACTAATACTGCACGCGGACGCGGATCAAATGCAAAGCGGTTTTAGTCCTCTGATGAATATTGATAAACTAATACCAAAGCGTGGCGAGATTGCAGAGTTCACAGGTTTTAGTCCTCTGATGAATATTGATAAACTAATACAAAACGCCTTTGCTGTAACCGCTGAAAACGGTTTTAGTCCTCTGATGAATATTGATAAACTAATACATACGGTTGATCATTGCGCGGACATAATTGGTTTTAGTCCTCTGATGAATATTGATAAACTAATACATAACTGACGAGCTGCAGCAGCCTATTCCTGTTTTAGTCCTCTGATGAATATTGATAAACTAATACCAATATGATTATCAATAACGGTAAGGTCGTGTTTTAGTCCTCTGATGAATATTGATAAACTAATACAGACTGTGCAACAGATCTCAAGCTAGATCTGTTTTAGTCCTCTGATGAATATTGATAAACTAATACGAAATGGCTTAAAAATATGGTTCAACGGTAGTTTTAGTCCTCTGATGAATATTGATAAACTAATACCGAAAAACAATTAATGAAGCGTTACGACCTGTTTTAGTCCTCTGATGAATATTGATAAACTAATACCATTGAGCAGCTGTAATAGCTCTGGACCTGGTTTTAGTCCTCTGATGAATATTGATAAACTAATACCTTATTCGCGCCGTATCTTGTTTGATGTAGGTTTTAGTCCTCTGATGAATATTGATAAACTAATACCCCATGTCGATGATACACAGCTGATGGACTATTACTGATGCGACCTGCGAAGGAGCAGGCTCTATGACACGTAAATGCACCATATGCGATGCAACAGAAACTAAGGATATAGAGCCTGTCGGTCACACATGGGGTGAGCCTATTTACAAATGGGCAGAGGACCTCAGCGAAGTGGCTGCAACTGCCGTATGCACCGCTGATTCCACCCACACCGTTTCCGAGACCGTGAAGACCACCAAGGAGGAAATTCCCGCTACCTTTGAGGCTGTCGGCAAAATAATCTATACAGCTACCTTTGAGAATAAGGAACTGTTCAGGTCTCAGATCAAGGAGGTGGAGATACCTCAGCTCACCACCTCAGCAGCAGTTACACAACCTGTTACCACCGTTTCAGAGGCAGTTACCACCACCGCACCTGAGACTACAACTGCACCTTTAAACGTCAGCACAACTGCACCTGTAAGTACCACTACTACAGTACCGGTAAGCACAACAACAGCAAGCACAACAAGCGCACCCATAAGCACAACGACAGCAAGCACTACCAGCGCTACCGTAGTTACCACAACCGAGAACACAACATCAGTTCATGTTTCTACAACCACATCTGCTACAACAAGCAGCGTGCCGGTAACAAACACAAACTCAACTACCAGCACCAGTGCAACAAGTGTCATCGTGACAGATACCAGCTCTACCACAAGCACATCTGCTACAACAAGTAGCGTGCCTGTAACGGATATTGGTTCCACAACCTCTACCACAAGCACAACGAGTGTTCCCGTATCCGATACAAGTTCTACAACATCTGCTACAAGTACAACTAGCACTCCTGTTAGCAATACCGGTTCTACAACATCAGCTACCAGCACAACATCTACACCTGTAACAGACACTGGTTCAACTACATCAAGTACAAGCATCACAAGTGTCATCGTGACAGACACCAGCTTGACAACAAGCACATCTGTCACAACAAGCACATCTGTCACAACAAGCACTCCTGTAACAGACACGGGTTCTACAACTTCAACTACAAGCACTACATCTACTCCAGTAACTGATACTTGCTCTACAACATCGTCTACTCAGACAACAAGTGCTCCTGTAACGGATACCGGCTCTACAACATCATCTACACAGATGACAAGTGCACCTGTAACCAATACAGGCTCGACTACATCGTCTACACAGACTACCAGCACTCCAGTAACTGATACAGGCTCCACAACATCGTCTACTCAGACAACAAGTTCTCCTGTAACTAATACAGGCTCGACTACATCGTCTACTCAGGCTACCAGCACACCTGTAACAAATACTGGTTCTACAACATCTACTACAAGTACAACCAGCATACTTGTAACAAATACTGGTTCCACAACATCAACCACAAGCACTACAAGCGTACCCGTTAGCGATACAAGCTCTACAACTTCAACCACCAGCACTATAAGCGTGCCCGTTAGCGATACAGGTTCAACGACTTCGACCACCAGCACAACGAGCGTGCCTGTTAGCAATACCGGTTCAACAACATCTACTACAAGCACAACGAGTGTTCCCGTTAGCGATGCAGGTTCCACAACTTCAATTACCAGCACAACGAGTGTTCCCGTTAGCGATACAGGTTCAACCACATCCACCACTCAGACAACTGCCCCCGTAAGCACTACCACCACTACGACCACGACTCCTCCTGTTATCCCTGACAGCGCAAAGATCGTTACCGCGACCGTGAATAACGAGACCAAGAAGATCGAGGCAACTCTCGCAAGCGAAGATGTCGCTCACGAGGACGGCGTCAAGGTCAAGGCGGACAACGGCATGACAGTGGCTCTGGACAAGGATGCTGCCGGCAAGCTGGGCGAGACCATGAAGGAGAAAGGCATCGACCATATCGTGATGAATATCTCCCTCGAACCCGACCTGAGCACACTCACTCCCGAAGCAGCAGCTGCTGTTGAAGAAGCCAAGAAGAACGGCGCTGTTGTATTCGACTTCTCATTCATCAACACTGACAAGAACGAGAAGGTTGAATTCGATACCGCTTCCGCAGGCGCAATAGTAGTCGAGCTGCCGCTCACAGCAGAGCAGAAGGAAGCATTCTCCAAGTATGACAAGGCAGTAGTTGTTTCCGTTGGCAGCGACGGCTCTATCGAGTATATGCCCACTTGGTACAATGCTGAGACTGGCGTTCTGACCTTCACAGCAAAGCGCCCTGCTTCCTACATGGCAATGAAGGACGACAGAAAGTCCGGTCCCGAGCTCAAGCCCGAAATGATAGGCGACCTGGACGGTGACGGTAAGGCTATCGCCACCGACGCAGCAATGCTGCTCAAGCTCTACGCGGAGCTCTCATCCGGCGGCAGGGATGCCACAGCAACCGAGCTGTATCTCTGTGATGTCAACCGCAATGGCAAGATAGAAGCAGGTGACGCAGCGTTTGTCCTCAAATACTACGCAGAAGCTTCCGGCGGCTACGACAAGACCATTGACGTATACCTGAAAGAAGTTCTGAACATAGCGATATGACAGATTTGCCGCTCCTACGGGAGCGGCATTGTTATTTTATGTGTGCTTGAAATGTTCATAATTAAGGTGTATAATGGAAATATAACATATCTGATAGGGAGGAATACATATGAAGTTAAAGAAATTCGTGGCGGCATTTCTAAGTGCGGCGCTGGTGCTCACATCGTTGAGCATGCCTGCTGAGCTTCGTAAAAGACCGGTCGCGGGGGGCATAACGGCTTACGCAAGTAAAGCTGACAGTCAGTATGCGGAGCGAATTAAGAACTCCCACAGCAACGAGGAGGTGCCTTATGATGGCAGCAGCTTTGTTACTGAGCTAGATTATGAGAATTCGCCGATAAAGCCTTTAATCAGCATTGAAAAGAAAATAGTAAATATAAAGGACGATGTTACTAAAGGAATCACAGTATCTGTCTCAGTCACTGGCGCTGACAAGGAATATACATTTGTCTCTCTTCATTTATTATATGACAATCGTTTGAAGGCTATTTATGAAAACGCTGGTTTTGGCTGTGAGTGCATTTCAACATCAGATTGTGAATACTACTTAGATTATTCCTCAGACATGGACAAAAAGGAAAATGGCAATGCCTTATGGCAGATAACATTTCTGTTGCCTCCTGATGTAAAGACAGGCGAAGTATTCCCGATTGGAATTGAATATAGATCTGAATATGGATTTGATGACTGCTTCACCAATGCGCTTAATGATGAAAATGGTAAACTCATGGAGGCTTGGGTATTCAAGAAAGGCATAGAAAACGGATATATCAAGGTTGTAGGTGACATTGTTTCTACATCTACTACAACGACAACGACGACTACAACTACAACCACCACAGCCCCGCTGAAAAATGTCATAGTCTCTGGGAAATGCGGCGATAACGTCACCTATCTCCTTGACGATGATGGCATTCTCACTATCAGCGGCAAGGGCAAAATGGATGTTTTCAGTTATGGGGAACGTGCGCCGTGGAATAGCTATAATGAACGAATCAAAAAAGCAGTTATAGAAAAGGGAGTTATCAGTATTGGTGATTTTTCGTTTCTTTTGTGCAGAAACCTTAAATCAATAATTATCCCTGATTCTGTAGATACTATTGGATTGGATGCGTTTCTTGATTGCATAAGCCTTACATCTGTAACTATTCCAAATTCAGTAATGAGCATAGGGAAATATGCGTTTGATGGCTGCGAAAGCCTAACATCCGTAACTATTCCAAATTCAGTAAAGAGCATAGGAAACTATGCGTTTCAAGGGTGCACAAACCTCACAATCAAATGCTATTCCGGCTCGACTGCTGAAGAATACGCAAAGAGCCGCAACATTAAATATGAGCTGATAGGAACTTCTACCGGAACAACAACCACTACTACAACTACTACAACACAAACTACAACTACAACACCTACCACAACAACGACTACTACAACTATGTACACCCCAGTAAATCCTGTGGAGACCGGCAGATGCGGCGAAGAAGCCTACTGGGCGATTGATGCACAGAATAAACTGACGATCTACGGAAAAGGTGAAATAATTCAAAAACTCGACAATGTTTCCTTCTATAATGACTGGTCAAATGTTAAAAGTGTTGAAATAATACCTGGAATCACCAAAATTGGATATGAAGCATTTAAAAACTGTGAAAATATCAAATCTATTAAGATTCCTGAAACTGTAAACAAAATAGACGGAGATGCTTTCTATGGCTGCAAAAAACTCACTACTATTAATCTGCCAAACAATCTTGAGTCTTTGAGTTATGGTATGTTCCAATACTGCGAGAGTTTAAGTACTGTAAGTATTCCAAATTCGGTCAAAAAAATCTATGGACGTACTTTTGATGAATGCAGCAATTTAAAAACTATTACGATACCAAATTCTGTAGATTATTTAGGATTCGGAACATTTCGACACTGTTCACAGCTTTCAGAGATCACAATACCTGAATCTGTAATTGATTCAGATGCAACTATACTTGCAGGTTGTACAAATCTAAAAACAGTTACTATTTTGAATCCTAATTTTGCTATTTATGATTCCATACAAACGATCTGTAATGATGATGACTTATGGACAACAAAAATATTCCCATATTCTGGCGTAATAAAGGGCTATAACGGCTCCACCGCCGAAGCCTACGCTAAAAAATATAAGCGCACATTTGTCTCGCTGGGCGATTACGCTCCCACCACAACCACCACAACGACTACGACGACCACGACTACAACTACAACTACGACAACTACCACTACGACGTCAACCACCACGACCACCAGAACTACCACCGCTCCCGAGCCGATAGTTACCATTCCCGCAAACAGAGGCCTCGCTCCGGAGTCAATCGGCGATTACGACAACGACGGCAAAACTATCGCCACCGACGCGGCTCTGCTGCTCAAGCTCTACGCGGACCTCTCCTCCGGCAGCCGCGACGCCAACAAGGCGGAGCTCTACATCTGCGATGTCAACCGTAACAGCAAGATCGAAGCCGGCGATGCTGCTACAATACTCAAATACTACGCAGAGGCCTCCGGAGGCTACGACAAAACAATTGACGTATACCTGAAAGAGATTCTGAATATAGCGATATAACAGATTTGCCGCTCCCGAGGGAGCGGCATCTTTTATTGTTTGTTTGCTTGAAATGTAAATATAAAGCTTTCAATATTATTTGTTGAGGATAAGTCGTAAAGTCGTTAGATCTGTTTGATCAACTCTTCCATCTTTGTTTACATCGGCTAAAACAAGTGCAGCTTCGCTTAAGGTGATTTTCTTGGAAAGATGATTCTTTATACTGACCAGAAAACTCATAGAATGCGTAAGAGTAGTGAGCAAGACTGAAATACAGATCATTTTCAAGGGTGGATATGAAGTGACCGCAGAAGTTGAAAAATAAAGCGAAATACGTATCCCACCACTGTCATTAATAGCATTTATCTTGATTTTTCTGCTGATTTGTGGTATAATATTATTATCAAATCCAGTTATACGGGAGGATCGGTATGGAACAGGAACACGACTGGCAATATGACTTAGATGAATACATACGTCAGGGCGAGCCTGACCGTTCAGAGAAAAGTGCTGCGTGGCAGACTGCGATAGGCCTGCAGGATGTTGACGGCCTCCAGACCTCAGAATATCTGCTGGAAACAGCCAAGGAGCATATTGAAGGAAAAATCGATATATCCACCGCACAAAAGCGAATATACAGCTACTATGAGCAGCGTGATGTGCGTATGACTGTTGAACAGGATACAATGGAAGCGGATATCGTAGCAGCTCACATAGCCGAACTCCTTGCTGAGAAGACATTCCAGTTCTCACCGGCGGAACTTCAGTCCATACACCGCCGACTGTTCACAGGCGTGTTCAAGACGGCTGGTCAGTACAGGACCTATAACATCTCTAAGAAAGAATGGGTGCTTAACGGTAAAACGGTGTTCTATGCAGCGTTTGACAGCATCCGTGATACCCTCGACTATGACTTCGGTCAGGAGAAAGCGTTCTCCTATGCTGAACTTGATGTAGCTCAGTCGATAAAGCATATTGCAAAGTTCATATCCGGTATCTGGCAGATACATCCGTTCTGTGAAGGAAATACCCGTACCACAGCCGTTTTCATGATAAAGTACCTGCAAACCTTCGGATTCAACGTAAGCAATCAGGTATTTGCCGATAATTCATGGTATTTTCGTAACGCCCTTGTAAGAGCTAACTATAACGATCTCCAGAATGATATCCATGCAACAACCGAGTTCTTAGAGAAGTTCATTGAAAATCTGCTGACAGGCACCGATCACGAACTGAAGAACAGATATATGCATATAGAATATACGGAGTCAGCCCAAAGTGCAAATGATAATGTTTCAAAGTGCAAAAATTGCACTTTGGAAGGACTTGCTATACTAAGGGAGATATCAAAGAATCCTTCTATAACACAGAAGGAGCTAGCAGAGATCATTGGTAAATCCGAGCGAACTGTTAAGACCAGAACAGTAGAACTCCAGAATAACGGCTTCCTGCGTCGTAAAAACGGCAAGAGAAACGGTCAGTGGAAAGTGCTCGTTGAGATATAACAATACGTCGACCAAATGGAAGTAGTCCCCAGGCATTTGACATATATTTGGCAGATGTCTGGGGACTATTCTTATTCACAGTAGAATTACCGCAAAAACTAATTTCATTGAAAATATAACGACGAATAGTATACTCGTAAGTTACTAACTCGTGATTCACTTAATTGCAGACTATTTTATTCATAGATCATTCATGAGGTGATATAGTGAACGAATTATCGAAATATCTGTGTTTGCTCCTTCGACATCAGCCTGAGAAAGCGGAGCTTGATATGGACGAGCACGGCTGGGTATCGGTCGAACAGCTTATTGACGGCGTAAACCGCCACAGCAGCTATAAGCTGAACCGGGAGCTGCTGGGGCAAATTGTAGCCGAAGACAACAAAGGACGCTACAGGTATGATGAAGCCCACGAAAGGATCAAGTGCTGTCAGGGCCACTCTGTTCCCTGGGTAGAGCCAGAGCTGGAATACAGCGAACCGCCTGAGTTCCTGTACCACGGAACGACTACAAAGGCTCTTGAAGCGATTGAGAAAAGCGGAGCTATAAAGAAGATGGCGAGACACGCCGTACATATGCAGGCTGATATAAGCAAAGCCTGGCAGTCTGCCGAGCGCTGGCACAAGACTCCGGTAGTACTGAAAATAGCAGCATCTGATATGAACAAGGCCGGATATAGGTTCGGCGTTACCGAAAATGAGGTTTGGTGTACCGAAGAAGTTCCAGTGAAGTATATTTGTGACAGAATCTATGAGAAATAACAGGGAGCTGATTATATGAAGCTTGCTAGATCCAAATAGAGAAAAGATGTCGATGATCAATGTGCTATCGCAACTTTAGGATTAAGATTAAACATTATAAAAAGTAAGGTGATACTATGGGAATGTTTTTTTCAAATATACACATTAAAACGACAGAAGATTTTAGTATTAATGATGTGAAAAAATTTATGAACGCAAATATGACCGATAAAGGTTATATCGGTACTGATGACAATAATGAAGCTGAGATAACCGTAGGTCTATACTACTCCGACGATAGCAAATGGATAACAGTTATGTCAGATACTTTTATGTTCGATGAACCAAATGATGCAAAGAAGATAGCTGTGCCTTTTTCAGATAAATTCCATACATACGTAATTGCGGCTTCTTGTATAGATAGCGATTATCTTATGATGAACCTTGTTAATACGTCTGATGGAACGGACGGATTTATAAATGTCGGTGATTACTATGGAATGCCGTATCAGCGGAATACAGAGCCTATACCATGGACAAAGGTCATTACAAATTATGAGGACTTTTTATCATTGATAAATGAAGAACACGTTTTTGCGGAAGAAGTTTTTTTCAGTGCAGCAGAAATGCTCAGCATGAACACTGAACAGTGCTGCCTTAGTACGGGAATGCTTGAAATGGTCGATGCTAAAAAACTCGTTATATTAAGATATAAAATGGATTCCGCTTTTAGTAACGATCCGCCCAAATTTGAAATACCAAGATATGATTTGATGCCTTGTAAGATTGGAAGAAGCCATTGCGTTTTTGTTAATAATAAAGGCGGAAGTTCTAAGGGAATCGGTGTACAATTCCAGGGCGACTACATCGAAAATGATGAAATAACATTTGAAGATGTAGTATTCGAGTATAAGCAGAACGGTGAGATAATAACTGTTCCGATAAAGCTGAATAAGTATTATCCTCCTGAAGGTAAACCGGTTCTTTGGTGGTATGATAAAGATTTCATTATTCCACCTGCTGTTAATCCTGACATACCGTATAATAAAAAAATGGATCTTGAATTTGAAAAAGAATTCGGTATACGTTTTACTCCTTGTGGCAACTCAAGAAAAACTCTGGATATAAAGGTTTTTATCATACCTCTTGATAATCAGAAAGGTTCTGCATGTTGGTATGTTTATAAACACCATAAAACCAAGCGAAATTACATCGATAGTAATAACGAGAATTGGAATAGAAGTCACCTGTCAGAAGCACAGCGTGCTGAAGTAATGCTCGATCCTGATGATTTCGATTTGGATGATTGTTAGGATAGGAACTTCTTAAATCAGGGAAATGATGAGTTAAACCTACAAAAATAGGCTAAATTAAAGAAATGGTATGATTACATATGGAAAACACTGAAAATTATAAAGCATATTTTCATCTTCCGGGGCTGTTTGAGTTCTATGACTTGTACAGTTTGTTTCTGCCGCTGTACCGTGAACATCGGGAATACTTCTATGACTGGTGCGAAATAGCATCTGTCTATGGCGCTCCGGCAGACTGTTTATGGGGTGGAGGACGTGCCGGATTCGGCGAATGTGAAGCTGAAGATGTACTGACACTTATGAATGAATACGGTATTTCTTCAAGGCTTACTTTCAGCAATTCACTTTTAAAACCTGAACATCTCACCGACAGGAAATGCAATGACCTGTGTGAGCTTTTCGCCGGAAGCAAAGGCGTACAGAACGGTGTGATAATCCACTCGGATCTACTGCTCGAACATATTAAAAATAATTATCCCGGCCTTTATTTCGTTTCCTCGACTACAAAGGTCCAGACAGATTTTGATCAGTTTTTAAAGGAAACAGACCGGAGTGATTTTAAATATGTTATTCCTGATTTCAGGTTGAATAAGTTATACGATAAACTTGATACTCTCTCGCAGATTCAGAAAGATAAAGTCGAGTTTCTTTGCAATGAATGCTGCTCGTTTTATTGTAAAGACAGAAAAGCCTGCTACGAAACTGTTAGCCGGAAAAATCTCGGAGAGAACTGTCCTGAGCACATCTGTACATCACCTGATGCTAGGGACGGATACCGTTTTTCAAAGGCAATGAAAAATCCTGGATTTATCAGTATAGACGACATCATCAACACATATCTGCCTCTTGGTTTTTCTAATTTCAAAATAGAAGGCAGAGGACTTGGAAGTGCTGTCAATCTCGAATTTCTGCTTTATTATCTTACAAAGCCGGAATGCCACCTTACTATCCGTGAAGAGATATATCTTGACAGCATGCTGGATCTTTTCTGAATATGTGCTGAGATTGCCTAACAGCACAGTTGTATTGAATATAACGAGGTGGAATATAAATGAAACTGTTATTACAGTATTTATGGATAGAGCGGTATGGATGTATTGAGAAACAGGGCTATAATTTTTCGAGCCGGGTTAATATCAAGTTTGATTATGAGAAAAATAAACTTTCTATAGATAATAATAGTAAAAACTACTGTGAAAACTTTTTTGGAGAGAATATAGATGTTTCATGTATTGTTGGTAAAAATGGTACAGTGAAGTGTTATACTGAAAGAGCAGTCGACAAACACCCAAAAATCTGGTAGAATATAAATAATAAAACCGGAAAGGGAAAACGACTATGAAGTACAGTAAAGAATTCAAAGAAGAAGCATTAAAGCTCTCAGATGAAATCGGAGTGAAAAAGGCTGCTCAGCAGTTAACATGATTAATATTGATAAGATTAGGCAGGCAGATTTGAACTCCTTCTTATTGACTTTTCCACGTTGATGTGCTATAATTCTGGCAGAGAGAAAGCGTGTTGCTTTCTTTGTAATCTTTGAATGGAAACAGAAAGGCATCCTTTATCGTGAAAAAAACAGTCATACTACTATTGCTCCTTGCAATGACACTATCACTTACATCCTGCAATAAAGCTACGGAGGACTCATACAGCTCCGCATCCGCAGAGCAGACCACCGAACAGTCGCAGGAGGTCTATTCCACCAAGCTAACCAACAAAATGACAGAGTCGGAGCTTTTAAACGTGCAGAAACATTCCCTCACGCTCCTTGACGAGCCGAAGGAACCACAGGAATCGAAGACTGAACAGGAACAGACAGAGCATACCGTAGAAGTAGAGTTCCAGAGCTCTGATTCTGAAGCAATACGCAGAAATATCGAAAACAACCGTGACCAGCTGACCGACGAAGAATATGAAGAAGCTATGAAGTATCTGAAATCGCTTGAAGAATCTGATAATAAATCAGCTGTTTCCGCCCGCTATATCCTTGTTGACGGCTATATCATGCCGTATATGCTGCCTAACAGTGACCTAAATTATGATGGCGGCGAATTTGAATTTACATACAGCAAATTCAGCGCTGACGGCAAAGTCGTTCCTGAAACTGTTCACTTAAACAGCTTCGAGGATTACCTTGACTGGATAAGGAAATCTGATACTGAAAGCGGATATACTGCGGACGAGATTGAACAGGATATACTTCGTGTGCAGATAGCTTATGATGCACTGGAATCCGGAGTTTATGAGATTCTGCCGGAGGGTACGGTAGATGTGACCGATAGTTCACTGTATTACGATTTCGAAGACGGTAACGGCGACTACAGAGATACCTGGGAATTTGACCGTAAGGCTGTTGAAGCAATAAAGGACAGCGTTGACGAGATAGATATATACGATAAAGAGCTTGACAAACAATTTATAGTCCATGTGACGCTTCCGCCTGATTATGATAAGGACAAAGCCTATCCCGTTTTCTTCCTGACGGACGGTATATGGCGCTTCGGCAACTGTCCCGAGTTGAGAAAATGTATGGAGAACGGCGAGGCTGCTCCTGTTATCATTGTTAGCCTTTATTACAGCTATGATGTCATCGACCCCGACCAAGGGATGCGCTATGAGGATCTTGTCATAAACCGCAGCGAACTGTTGGATTTTATCACCGACAACCTTATGCCGTATCTCTGCGAGAATTATAAAATCGACTGCTCCGATTCAACGCTGTATGGTCACTCGGACGGCGGTGTATTCACGCACTATGCGCTGTTCAATTCGGACAATTACGAGAATCAGCCCTTTGGTCACTATATCATCGGCAGCCCTGCACTTTGGGGACTGCGTCATTATAATACGAATATGAATATCAGCAATGATAATTTTATGAATGATTATGGCTATTTTGACAGAAACGAAAAGCTGGACAAGACTGTGTTCCTGTGTGCGGGCTCGCTCGAAGACCCTGATTATGCCGATAAATACCGTGAGGGAGATGATACAACGCTTGAAGGCGTTGCCAAGCTGAAGGAACGCCTGGAAGCGCACGGTGCAGAGCTAACCTATAAGCTCTATGACTCTCACCACTATCAGTATATCCCTGAAATGCTTGTGGAATATCTAAAGCAAATGTATCCTTATAATCACAATAATACTCATCAATTGCTTTTGAACTATAATCCAGCTTCAATATAGTTTCGAAGCACCACCAATATTGAAGCTCTGACGGGATCTTCTCCTTAAGAATATCTATGCCGTTTATTCTCTTTTGGTCGAACATACTATCACCTATACAGATTTGATTTCTTAGATTATACAACATCACGCCGATTATGTCAACGTCAGTCAGCCAGTTCAGCGCCAGTATCTCAGCATGGCGTCTTGAATCCTTGCGTAGTGTAGGACAAAGCTCCATGACCTCGCTCTTGGTGAATTTACCAATCTTATTATATGATTAAATAAGAGATGCTGCCCGTGAGGGCAGCATCTTGTTTATGGTCGATTATAGGATCAAGTTTGCTTCAGAGTCATAATGTCATTCGATGTATTAACAGTGATTTTTATATATTGATCTTCAGCACATCTTTCAGGTATATTTCGATAGGCTTATCATAACCACCTGAAGCTTCCGCGTAGTATTTGAGTACAGTTGCTGCATCTCCTGCTTCAACTTTTCCGTTGCGGTTGACGTCACAGACATACAACTGCTTTTCAGTTGCAATAGCGCCGCTTGAAAGTTCGGCGTACACTTTGAGGAGAAGAGCTGCGTCCGCAGCGATAACTTTTCCGTCTTCATCTAGGTCTCCGATCTTGTAAACCGGAGTCGTTGTGACAGGAGGATCGGTCGTAATCGGGACAGTTGTTGTTGTCACAGTCGTGCTTGTGTTAGTAGTATCAGATGAAGTATTTGGAGTTGTGGAGGTCGTACTGCTTGTTGTTGAGGCTGTGTTTGAGGTCGTAGTAGATATCGAAGTCGTTGATGTGTTTATGACAGCAGAAGTAGTTGAACTTGTTATTGCGGAAGCAGTAGATGTTGATGTTGATGTAGTTGTAGTTGCATTTGTTGTTGTATTGGAAGTAGTTGATGCGGTTGAAGATGTTGACGTTGCAGTGCTTGTGTTCGGCGGAGTGGAAGTAGTGCTGCTCGATGTGGTATCAGAAGATGAACTGGTAGTCGTTGTTGAAACAGGCGTTGAAGTTGTCGAGCTGCTTGAAGTTGAGATATTGCTTGTTGAAGGCGTTGATATAGTTGTGCTTGTTTGAGTGGAAGTTGTAGACGTTGTGCTTGTCGTTGCAGTTGAAGTTGTACTGCTTGTTATGGTTGAAGATAAATTCGATGTTGTCGAGGTAGTTGAACTTGAGGTCGAAGAGGTGGTTGAACTCGTGGTAGTGGAGGTAGTTGTTGATGTAGTGGTTGTGGTCGTGACCTTCTCGTCGACCATTTTTATCTGCGTTACGAAATCTCCTGCAACGATGACATTACCGCCGCTGACAATGAATGTTATTTCGTCCGCGAGCTGATATCCTGTCGGAGCTTCTTCCTCATGAAGAGTATACTTGCCATCCTCGGCGAAAAAAAGGCTTGCAATCTTGCCGCTGAGCCAAACGAGCGTATTACCGACGTCATTTACGAGGGTTCCGCCTTCGCCGACTTGAATGCAGTCCGCAGTGAACTTAATCGGCGTAGAATCAGCCTTTGTGCCAGTGAGACTGAGTTTTGCGCCCGTTAGCTGTGCATTGTCATTGTCGACTTTGTTTATCGGGATAGAAACGCGCGGTATCGTTGTAGTCGTGGTAGTAGTGGTTGCGGACGAAGTGGTGGTAGTTGAAGTGGTTGTTGTGGTGGTAGTTGTAGTTGAAGTAGTTGTGGTAGTGGTAGTCGTTGTGCTTGAGGTAGAAGTTGTAGTGGGGGAAGTAGTTGTCGTGGTAGTAGGCTGAGTTGTAGTAGTGGTAGTAGTTGTAGCCGAAGTAGTAGTGGTTGTGGTAGTCGTAGGTGAAGTGGTAGTTGTTGTGGAGGTGGTTGTGGTGGTAGTTGTAGTGGTTGTGGTGGTAGTTGTAGTTGTGGTAGTGGTAGTTGTAGTGGTAGTGGTAGTCACTACATTGAGCTCCACGCAGCCGTCCTGCAGGATAGGCTCCACCTTATTGAGCTTGCGGTTCACTATGAAAGGATCCGAGAGCTTTATATCGTACTTGCCCGAAACAGCGTTATCGTTCACGGTGAAGACGAGCGCGAAAAACTCGCCAACTTGAGTGAAGTCTATGAATCTGCTGTTGTCACCGAAGGACAGCTTTGCCTTGCCGGAATTATCGATAGGCGCAGGGCCGTTGGCAGGAGCGAGCATATCGTTGTATTCAACATTTTTGAGAGTCAGAGCGTCCTTGTTCCACTCGATATCGAGCAGACCTGCAACGTACCCGCTGTTGTATTTTGCATTGACAGGCACGCGGAGATCCTCTCCCGCCTGACAGCTTACAGTGACATTGTCAGCCGCTAATTTGATAGTATCCTTATTTTTCAGAGTGATTTTTGCGGGCTGTATCTCGGGCTTCATAACCTCGCCGCCGTAGTTGAAGAATAACGCTTCCAGAACCGCAATTGAATAATTGCCAGGCTTGGCGGTGTCCAGAATCCTGAAATTCAGGGTCAAAATAGCGCCTGTGTTTGTAAAATCCTTAACAAAGCTTTCTGAGGACGGAGAATTATCAATATATATTTTATATTGTCCGTCGCCCTCAAATTTAAAAGGAATTGCTGCCTCGCTAATACTTTCGAGAGCAAGCGCGTATTTGTCACAAACTATTGTCATAGAACCGTTGAAGACACCTGTATTCTTGTTGGCAAGGACCTTTACAGACACTGTGCCTCCGGGTATAAAGTCAGTAGTGATGCTTTCTATCTCAATTTCAAGCTCTGGCGTCGCAGCTGAAACAAACAGGGGAGAGATGTTCAGCAGGACTAAGAGAGAGAAGAAAGCCGCCCAAAAACGTTTTTTCATAAGCAAACCGCCCTTTCAAAAAATCTATATCATTAATTATATCATAGAATCATTTAAAATCCAATTCATAAAAATGACATTAATCGAAATTTTTAAAGAGATTTGATTGTGCAGATATACAAAATTGAGATGTGAAATCTGTATATTTATATATAAATATTGACAGCTTGGGTTGAACCTATTAGAATTAAAGTATATATGTATCTTAGGGAGGTATTTATATGAATTTGAAAAAAATAGCGGCGGCGGCAATGGCTGTCTTTGTTATGGGCGGGGCTGTATCTGAGTATGCTCCATTTCAAAATTATATAATGACGACTGAAGCTGGTCTTAAAGATTGGGTGGGTGGAATTAATTATAGTGACATAGGTGATTATGCTATTGTAGTTGATTGCGATAAAAATCTATCTGAATTAATAGTTAATTCTTATTTTGACGATTATTTTGAAAGAGCGGCTTTTTATCGCATGTGGGTATTAGGAATTGGTGATTCAGCTTTTGAAGAATCACAAGCAGAATCGATTTCTTTGCCTGACTGCATACAAGATATTTCTGATACTGCTTTTATAGGCTGT
>Ga0310690_10005978_pt1 | contig 16220 bp, 10 predicted proteins | sample AusTroGonzalo_MG_2_FD_207661 | JGI IMG/M metagenome (GOLD analysis project Ga0310690, IMG submission 207661) | Bovine rumen microbial communities from tropical cattle in Woodstock, Queensland, Australia - Gonzalo_04 (v2) (version 2) | ecosystem: Host-associated > Mammals > Digestive system >... | reverse complement strand
CCGCTGTTAGAATCTGCTTCCCCGATATCTCCGTTTATATACAGTTTCGGTGATCCTGACGGCAGCTGCGTCAATGCAAACGTCAACTGTTTATATGTAAAGAATCTCGCGGATCGTCCCGTGTCGCCGGCACAGATCCGGTAATAGATATCATGGTTAACTGTCGTGCTCCAGCTGGTCCCGTTGTAATAATACGTGCTGGGTTCAGCCGAAGCCTTCACGCCGATCTGCCAGCAGTTATCAGAAAACTCTCCTGCCGTCGTGCTGATCTTGATCCAATAAACTCCGGACGCCAGTGTCCTGTCTGTGAATGTAAACTTCCGCCACTCGGATAAAACATCCGGAATTTCCGTGACGGTATAGGTATGTGTTTCCAGAACGGTCCCCGGTTTCCCGTTATCGTTCTGGCATAGATCTACTTTGAGACCGGCCTTCGGTGTTCCCCGTCTTCGCAGCAGGATATAAACCTGTCCCGCCGTCATGCTGGAATCCAGCGTAAACTGGTATCCATATGCACATCCGGCAAACAGTGACTTCCAGGAAACGGATCCCGGCCAGTTCGTCAGGCTGTCTTTCAGGCCGACGGCATAATAATCCAACGGCCCATTATAGATCTGATTGAATGCCGTCTGGCATCTGCGGGAATCGAAGTATCTGGTCGTGTCGTTCTCATAATCTTCCAGCGCCCGGCCTCCGCTCCAGTCGTCCTGAGCGGTTGCGGACCATGGCTCTTCCAGATCCTCGTACTTCGTTGTCCCTGTCTTCGTCCGGAGAGAGGATCGCTGGTTCGGTGCTGCACTGATGTTGAATGGATCCGCAGCGCCTTTGCTGTCACAGATGATCAGCCCAAGCGTCTTCTTTCCGTCGGTCAGGGAAACATGGTGTGTACTTTGTTTTACGGTTGGAGAAACTTCCACATGATAAGTCATTGCTCACCTACCACTGCGGATAACAGATCGTTTTCTTCTGCAGCTTCTTCAGCGGCAGCGTGGCATGGTCCCGCTCATAGATCTTTGCTTCGTTATACATATCGCTGGATACCAGATTATCCTTATGGGTTTGCTGGATCAGGTTCCGGCACAGATAAAGCCAGGCCATATAACGCAGATAAAGCGGATCCACATGCGGATGGATATCGTCATCCTTCCCGATCTCTCCGTGATATCGCACATAATTGATTGCGATATCTCCGGAATAAAGCATCTTCCGCCGCTCGTAGATCTTCAGCGTCATCGGCGCGATGATCTCCCAGTAATGGCAGAGCACCCATTTTCCGGTCACTCTGTCCTTCAGCCGGATCTGACGGATATCATCCGTGACGCCTTCCGGGATATCATATAGATCCTGCTCGGTGTCCCACTCCAGATCAAAGTTAGTGTCCATAACCTTATAGGTTCGCAGTACGGAATTGATCGCGTTGATCAGCTTCTGTGTGTCAAACTCCAGCCAGGATCCGATCGTGATCAGATCTCCGACCGCGTAACCATCTGTAAAGGTATCCAGCAGATCGATCGTCTGCGCAGCGCTGGATTTGATCCGGCCGAATTTCCCGGCGCTTTCTCCGCTCCGGAACCAGATCGTCCCGCCGCCAAACTCAGAGACGCGGCCGGCCAGATCTTCGCACTGGATCTGGTTGTTCACCTGATCAACTGCGGTGATCTTGTAATCCTCTGTGCCTTTCGCGAAACTGGCAAGGTCCAGTGTTGCGTCAAACAGATTCATGTCCAGCTCCTATTCAGCCGGCTGGTAAAATTCCAGCTTGCCTCTCGGCTTGAATGCTTTCCTTACCATAACGATACTGCCGTCCTGGGCTTCGAATTTCATTCCGTATAGATCCTCCACCTTCGGCAGCTTCTTTTCTTCAACGGTTACAGGTTCTTCTACAGGATCCTGCATCGGTGTTTCATTCTTCTTCTTTGCCATATTCCTCCAGTATTTGATTACCATAGTTGTCATACTCAGCGATTAAGCCGCCATCATCATCCGGATATTCCGGGATGATCCTTCTGTATGGCAGCTCCCAGATCTTCTTCACTCCGGCCGTCACCCGGAAAACATCGCCATGGGTTTTTGATCCGATGATATTGATCGGGTTCCGATGATCCCGGATCATTGCCGGCAGATCACAAACCACCCGCACCCAGCAGGATCCCTCATTCAGATGATGTACAGCAGGCTCCGGTTTCGGATTGTTGATCACATCATCGACGGATCGCAGCGGCAGCGTGAACGGATCAAAGTGTGACTTATAGTCACTCCAGCTGGTCCGTGCTTCAAAATGCAGGTGCGGCCCGGTGACTTTCCCGGTCTGGCCGCTGATCCCGATCTCCTCACCCTGCAGGACCTTATCATGCAGGTTCACGCTAATTGAATCCAGATGGGCGTAAAGCGTCGCCCGCCCGTCGCCGTGTTTAAGGATCACTCGGAAACCATATCCCGTGGTATCCCACCCGGCAGCCATAACGGTTCCGTCTGCCGAAGCCAGGATATGCGTCCCGACTGGGCAGCCGTAATCGATCCCGGTATGATAGGCTGAGGTTATTTTCTCCCCGTAACGTTGTGTGATGGGCCACTCTCCCCGGAATGGCTGCCGGTAAGATACCATTAGAAATTGCTCCTGTCTGTCGGATTGTTCAGGATCCCGAAGCCGGTCAGGATCACGCCGATCGCGTCGACGATCGTCTTGAACGTGCTCTCTTCGATCCCCCATTTTTCCGTCAGGCCGACTGCATTTGCGATGGTCCACAAAGCGCCCAGCACGGACACCCAGACCACCCAGCTTTTCCAGCGCGGCTGCGGATCAACTACGATAAAGTTCTGGTCAAGATATTCCTTGTAATCCAGATCGGTTTTCTCTTCAGGATTTTCCATTCTCGTCCTCCAGCTTTTTGAGCCGTTCGAAGATCTCTTCGATTCTGGTCTCGACCTTGATCACACGGCCGGCCAGTTCCCTGTATTCTGCGGAGCTGGTTCGGATATCTTTCTGCAGATCCTGCAGCATATCCATCACCTGGCTGAGCTTCGTCCGGATCTCTGCCATCTCCGCACTTTCCCTCTGTGTCTCTTTCTTCGTGTTCATCAGGAAGTTACGGACCAGAAGATAAGCCGACAGCAGCCCCAGTATAATGTTCAAAAAAGTCTGCCAGTCCATGCCGTCCTCCTTTATCCGGAAGTGAGGAATGATTTCTCACTCCTCACTTCTCACTTCTCAAACGATCAGAGTACGCCGCCGGTCGAAGCTCCGACCATCACGTAACCGAAGTCCGGAGAAGTCCCGGTGATCGTCGCGACGGCTCTGCGCCAGCGCTTTGTCCCGCGCATCTTCTTGTTCCACTCGCCGGCCGCTTCGATATCCGGGAAGATATAAAGATCATCCCAGTTGGATTTGTCGTCGGATTCCTGGATCTTCAGAACCATCTTCGGGCTGGTCCCGCTTGCCTTCGGGACGCATGCGCGGATGTTGATCTCATAAAGATCCGGACCGTTGAAGTCAACGGCACTGCCGGTTACAGTAGAGGTTACTGCGGACGTGCTGTTGATCAGCATCAGGTTGTTATCAAAACCGCCACCTGTCTTCATGCTTCACCTCCTTATCCTTACGCGAATCTCAGGCCGGTCAGCCAGGAAAGGCTGCGGCGATGAGTGACGATATGGCCGACATCCCACTTGATGACCGTTCGATAGTTCACACCATCCTGCAGCTTGCCGATATGATCAACGGTCAGATCTTCAAACTGGAACGGCTGGTAGTGTTCGCGGTCGATCCTGGCAAACAGGACGGAAGTCGCGTTGCCGGTGGAAGCGTCATAAGCGCCGGTATACAGTTCCTTGTCGGTGATGATCGGCAGATCATTGCCGGAGGAATCTACGTCTTCAACAGTGTTGCCGGCGTCGACAAACTTGACGCCGCGATATTCCACAAACCGGCGGCCCAGGCTGTCTTCCGTGGTCTTCAGATATCCGGAATCACGGCACAGTGCTGTGAAGTGAGTCAGGAATGTGGAGTTACACACGGCAAGATTCGGCTTATGGCCGTGGATCGCATCGATCGCCTTGTCCAGCTGGAGGAAGAAAATGCTGATGTTGCTGGCATAGTTCGCGCCGCTCGGCGTCAAATCCAGCACGGCATTTCCTGCCGGGTTCGCGCAGATCTTCTGGCCGGAAAACTCGTTGTTGATCATGTACTTCAGGCCGACGATGGCGTCCGGATTATCCAGCGGAGTGTTGTTCACCCATGCTTCATTAAACTGGCGCGCCATTGCGGTGACTGTGGATTTGATCTGATCGGTTTCCGGATCAACGATCTTCGGTGTCTTGTCTTCTTTCAGGCGGTAGTCTACATCAACGGTATTACCGAAGGAGAACATACCGGCCTGAACCTTTTCAGGATGGCCCTGGATCACAGTGCCGAATGCCTGGTTGATTCTGCGCCAGGAAACCGGGCGCATCTTACCGGATCGGTAAGTCTGTACAGTGTTCGCCTGAATCGTATCAAAGTTCAGGCTGTCGAGGATCTCCGATTCTTCCTCAAGATTAAGGATCACGCCTTTAACAAGATCGTACGGAGACTGCTCGTATTGGGTTGCAAGGGTAGTATCACCCATAGTTTATCTCCTTGATTCTCTCAGCCCTCGCGTGATCAGATCGCTGGAGTTGGTTTTCTTCGGATCGACGAATGTGCTCTTCGATCCGCCGGCACTGAGCGCGGGGCTGCTGGCCAGGTTTCCGGATGTATTGCCGGATCCCTGCTGGTTCAGTCTGTTTTTCTTCGCTTCGAATGCCTGCTCAAAAGCCCGTACAAAATGGCGCGGCTTTTCAAATTGCGTTGGTTTGCCTTCTGTTAAAAAGAACTGTTCATATTCCGGGTCATCCCTGGTGATCATTTCAACACCGGCCTCCTGGGCCGCGTCGTAAATATCCATCCAGAAACCCTGAGAAGGATTACCGCCCATCTTCTGGATCCACGCCGTCGCTTCCGGATTGCTGGTAGAATCCTGCGCGCCCTGGGCTTCGGGCTGCTGCGGATCCTGCTGCTCTGACTTATCCTGCATGGCCAGCATCGCTTTTGCCTGTTCATAGGTTGGATTCTGGATCCCGGCCTGCTGCAAGGATGAAATCATTTTCTGGACGCGGTTGTAGCTTTTGTCGGTGGCTGACTGAAACGATCGTTTCAGATCATCCATCGCTGCATTCAGCTGTTCGCTGGTGACAAAGTTTCCCTGCGGCTGTGCCTGTGGTTGTGCGGTCTGCTGTGCTGCAGGTGCCGCTGCAGGTGTTGCCGGCTGCCCTGCCGGTGCCGCGGAAATCGTAGCGTCTGCCATAAATAAACTCCTTGTGGTTAAATGACAAAAGGACGCCCTGATTAGGACGTCCCTTTATGGAGAGAGTATATGAGCTGTACTTCGGGGACCTGCCCCTCCGTCTCATACTCTTTCAGATGACTAACTATATTTTACCACTGTTATTCCCAGTCCTGTAATTGCTTTATATAATCCTCAAAGCTCATGAAGGAAGGATTCGCGTATTTCTGGTAAAGTTTCTGCAGCTCATACTGTGCAGCCTCGCTCAGTTTATTGCCGGTTGCCTTCGCATAATCCAGCTGCTTCTGTGTGTACTGAGACATATCGGCATAGGAATTGTAAAGCGTTTCCTCATTGTAATATGCGGATCGCTCCTCTTCCCACTGAACATATTCCGGATGGTCGTTCTTATATTGCCGGTTCCAGTCCCAGTATTCCTGCAGCTTCGGCATCTGCTGGAGGTATGCTTTGCGCTGATCCTTTGGCAGATCATAATATGTATTCTGGATCACGCTGATCCCAGGGAAGCGCTGGTTCTTGATCTCGTCATGTTCAGTCACTGCATCGATTGTCTTATTACTCAGCTGCATTACCTGCTGCACACCCTGGACATCAATGGATCCGACGGCTGGATTCTTCCCGCCCATGGCAGCATTCCATTCCGCCAGCTTCTCGATCGGCACGGCCTTATAGTTCCGCGTTTCCTTATTCAGCAGCGCTCTGGTAAACTCCGGCCCCAGCTGGTTCCGGATCTCCTGCTGCTGTGCATAAGGCTGTGCGTAATAGGCAGTGCTGATATTCTGATACAGCGTGTATTTCAGCAGCTCCTCCGGATCGTCAATGTATGTCGCGGTCCGTGTCGTGTATTCCGGATTCTCCTGATACCATCTGCTGACGGCTTCGGTGTCACCGTTTGCCTTATCAATGTATGCCTGATCTCTGGCGGCCTTCTGTTCACGCAGCGTCTTCTCTCCGGAAGGAAGGATGGATCCGCCGCTCATTGCGCTGATCGCCATGGTTCCCAGCGTTTCACCTATGTTTGCATTTCCGCTGACTAACTCTTTGGCTGCCTGCGCTCCGGCGAATCCAGGCACTTTGTACATCGCCTCTTTCCGCTGCCGGTCCGCTGCCATATCCCAGATCGTCCCTGATTTCTCATTCATCGCATTCAGCGCCTGACGCCAGGTGATCTCTCCATCAGCGCACATCTGGCTGATCTGCTTCCGGATCTGCTGATCTCCGTACTGGCCAAACTCGTCATAGTCATATCCGTACAGCTTCCGCAGTGCCTTCTCCGGCAGCGTCATGGCATCACCGACGATGGACCCAAGCTGACTTACCAGCGGTATATCTGACGTCAATGTCTTGATCGCATTGCCGGTCCGTGTTCCGGAAAGTGTTCCAGGATCCTCGCCCTTCTGCTTCTTCTGATACCAGGTCATGAAGATGTTCGGGCTGATAAACTGGCTGGCCAGCGTATTCAGCTGATCCTGCTTTCCAATCTCCAGTTCAGCCTGGGCATAAGCATTTTCCCAGACAGATCCTTTCTTATCGTTCAGTGCCTGCTGCATATCCGTCACACTGATCTGACCCAGATCGACCTGTTCATTCAGGATCGCTTCGGCCCTTGCATTCAGTGTCGCTGTATTCATATCGGAAGAATAGCTCTGGCCGAATTGAGAGAACGGGAACAGCTGACTGTTTAGATCTACATAATAGGATCCGCCCATCCAGTCCGGAAGGTATGGCATGCTGATCCGCCATTTTCCTGAGAGCCTGCTGGGCAAATTCTCCTGCCTGTTTTTGTCCTCATAATCCTGCATTCTTTTGTAGGCGTTATTCAGTGCTGGCTTATCGATCATTCTCTTCGCCCATTTCCTCATGCTGCGCGTATACCAGAATTGATACGGGCTGATCATCGTCAGGATCGGATCGAATCCATAGCGCTGATTGTAATTCAGCATGGCAGCGTCTTTCTTTGCATCGGCATATTTCGCAGCCCTGTATTTCTCCACCCGCATATCTTCGGCAACATCCTGATCCAGCCACTGTTCCAGCTGGGCCCTGGTCTGCAGATCCAGTCCGCCCATGCTCTTTGTCCTGGCGTCGACGTCCGCTTCCTCGTATGCTTCAGCGAATGCCTGTAGTGCTGGTTCCAGATAATTCGTTTTGATCTCGGCATAGGCGTCGCCGACTGGCATTGTCTGCGGAACAGTTCCCTGCTTCGCCGGTCGCATGAATGCAAATGCGTTCCGCGGTTCGTCGAATCCTTCAGGTTTCCCTGCAATAACGGTCCGCGTGATATCCAGCAGCGGATCATAATAGACCAGCCCTTCCGGATCCTGTAGATCTACACCCAGCACCTTATAGGTTTCTCCGTCCACTTCGATCGTGCGCTTCATCTTATCCAGCTGTTCCGGAAGATAGGCTACCAGTTTCCCGTCGCGGTATACGTTCCCGGCAACATCCCAGAAACCGTGCTCAAACTCATAGACCCGCTTCACATATTCGCCCTTCGCCGGTACGGATTCCGGATCCACTTCAGCGCCTTTCTTATATCTCCGCTTCAGTTCGGATACCAGATCGGCGTGTTCCTCTGCAAAGTCCTGCATGATCGCTTTCTGGATATCGGATTCCCATACCGGATTCCCGATAGGCGCTTCACCTTCGGATCCTTTCACCCACCATTCCAGATAAGCCCAGGCATAAAGATACTGATCGGAAGACATGTTCCTGTCATTGCTAAAGTCCCGGACCCATCTCTGTACCATGGTCTGATATCTGTTATTCTGTTCGCCCTTCAGGAATACTCCATCAGCGTCGGTCAGCGGTACAGCCATGCCGTCGTCAAACGCCCTCTGCAGATTTTCATCCAGCACTTTCGCAAACTCGCTGGACCATTTCTCAGTAGAATCCAGTACAGATTGATTCAGTGCCGGCGCCTTCTTACTCCGCTGTTCTTTCTGATCCATTGCAGATTGCAGCGCATCATTGATCATCTGCTCTCGGCTCTTGGACACATCAAACATACTGAGCTGATTCGGATCTCCAGATTTATAAACTTCCTCACCGTAAGCATTCAGGAAGTCTTTGATCATTCGTACATTATTCTTTGCATCACCAAAGTATCCGGCCAGCAGCGCCTGTGTCGGCGTCCATTTTTCCATTCCCGGAATTGTAGCCTGTGCCAGATATTCATGGATGTTCATCCTGGCTTCCCGTGCTTCGTTCAGTAAACCGGCAGCTACCATAATGTCCGCCGTTATTGAAAGATCAGCTCCTCTCTGGCCGGATCGGATCAATCCTTCAGCACGCGCCATTTCAGGAAGTGTTGCACGCAGCGCGGTTTCCACTGCCTGAATAGAGCTGTCTGCTGTTTCGCTGAAACTACGAATGATCGGCATGCTCTCCGGTGTCGAGTATAGCGTGGCAAACAAGGCATTCATAAACCGCTGCTGCCCTTCCATAGATAGTTCCATGGCTCCGGTTCGTTTGTTCTTCGCTGTATATTTAGACTGTTCCATTTCCGGCAGGCTGCGGATCCACTGGAAAGCGACTTCCATATTCTTTTCCATCTGGAATGTGTCACTGTCTTCGCCAGGTACGATATCGATCTGGGCCAGGACCTGCGGATCCATTTTGTTTGCATCGGTCAATGCGTTCTCGCTAGCTGTCATTTCCTTGCCGCGTTTTGAGTTGGCGTCTTCTGCGAATGCCACACGATCCCCGCCGTCCATCCGTTCCCTGACCAGTACAGGATTTTCGAAAGTATCCAGCTGATCGGGATCGATCCCGTATTCTCCGATGCTGTTCCGCAGATATTCCTGATATACCTGCCATTGATCCGGATGCATCTCCTTTGCCCGCATCATAGAAAGGACGCGGCCGTTCCCGGATTCTACAAACATATCGCCGTTCCCGATGATCGGTGTTCCGGAATCGATCGCCCGCATCTCGTCGATCATCAGCCCAGGATTCATATGGACCGCGTGATTATAAACGTCATTCACATTGTCGACTCGGTTCCTCGCCTGGACGTCGGCCGGATAATCTTCATTGATCACCAGCTGATCTCCGAACCAAAGATTCGACGGCTGCAGATCGTCCAGCTCCACCAGCTTATACCGCATCTGATATCGTTTGTTCTCATTGGCATTCAGGATCGAATGGGCATAACTCATCTTGCCGGTTACGGTATGATGTTCTGCATTCGTGAATGGATCCATCTGAGGATCTGATTGCGCAGTATGGATCGCTTCCCATAATGTCGCGTCATCCACCTTCATCCCGTCGATCTCCAACGGTTCCTGATAAACTGCCAGAGCATTTATAGCATCTTTCAAACTGCCGAAGTGCTGAAGGATCTTATGGTTGATTTCAACCTGGGCCCTTCTGGACAATGCTTTGGGATTCTGCCGCATGTTGTGCCGGTCCTGCGCCAGCCGGTTCCGGTGTTCCTGTACCAGTTCTGTATAACCCGGCACCCGGTCCGGATTGTCCGTTAACATTCTGTCAAAGATATCCCGCAGCTTCACGCCATTGATCTCCGCATTGATGTTCAGCACTTCTCCGTTGAAGATAAACTCTCCCTCTCCGGAATAATCATTGCCGGTTACATGCGCCTTTACTTTCTGATAAATGGAGTAAAGATACATCTGAAACTGTTTGAAGACTGCCTTTAACCCGGCCGTCGGTGCGGATCCGTCCATCAAATACTGCTCAAACCCACGGGCAAACTTTTCCTCCGCGTCATTGTACCGGCTCTTTTCTGCCTCTGTCAGTGTTGGATCATTCTTCCAGAATCGCGCCTCCAGTTCCTGAAACTCTCCTACAGATTCAAACCCGGCCCACTGTGTAAACTCCTGCAGCAGCGGAGTGCTCAGCGTCCGCCGGAACAAATGTCCGGATTCATGCACCATCGTCGAAACATCCGAAGCCTGCAGCATCCGGATCACGTTCCCGAAGTCCGCCGCTTCAAACTGTCCCTTCACGATCGCCTGTGCATCCTGGTGCAGAATGTTCGGATCCAGCTTATTGAATGTCCCGTCGTTCTCGATCGACTTGATCTGTTCCGGCTCGTACACGACATAGATGTCAGTCAATTCGGCACCATCAAAAGTGTTCTTGAAAATAACACCATCATAACCAGCTGCTTTTGCTTCTGCTATCAATCTGGAATATCTGTTATTGTCTCGCGGCTTGCCTTTGTAATCAAAGATGAAAGGATTCTGAATGGATAAATATGTGTCCATCACAATTCCTTCATTCGCAAGAATACCCGCCTCTTCATATTTCACATTGATTAGACCGTCCAATGTCATGCCGTAGTAGGATAATCGGTTCCCTAATTCCTGCCTCTCGCGCTCGCTGTATTTATCCGTGTCCAGTTTGCCGTCTTCAGTCCACGCGATACCATTGATAAATTCTCTGAAGGCTTCAGGACTTTCTATTTCCAGCTGCTCGAAATAGTGATGCAATCTTTCGTCTATAGCAGAATATGCTTTCCGGTATTCGCTGAGATATTGTTCACAATCCGCATGAGTAATGCTACCGTCATAAACTGTAGCCTGCATATCTACAGCATGGTCGCATTCCCAGAAATTTATATCCATCGCAGAATAAAACTCTGTACCGCCCTGTGATGCATATTGTCTGGATGTTTCCGGATCACTTGCAAAGAAGAATCCCATATGAGCTGATGGTGCTCCTGTATTGCTGCCCAGTTTCTCCTTGCTGAATACTTCAAACTGCGCCTTCGTTCCATGATGCACCACCAACGGCAGTCCATATTCATCCACGACCTTCGACTTTCCAAACCATTCGCGAAATGCCGGATTGCCATAGTGCTGCATGATGATGTCATGATACTTCGCAGCATACTCCGCAGCCGTCTGGTTCAGAACTGACTGCTGGCTGCTGCCTGCTGTCTGCTCAATGCCCGGCAGCCAGCTTGCAATTCCTTTCAGCCTTGCTGCATTGGAATAAAACTCATCAGGATACATTCCGTTCTGTCTGGCCCAGGTTTCCGCCACTGCATCATAGATCGCCATCATCATATCAGCTTCTGCTGGTGTCCGGCCGGCTTCGATCCATCCTTCCCGGATCGCGTCCCGGTCAAGATATCCCTGACGTTCCCGCATAGCCTGTTCCCGCTGGGTATTGTTCACTTCCATGATATGTTCAGCCTGCACCGTCGCTTCCGGTGTCATTGTAACAGGTGCATGATCCTCATAAGTCTGGCCGTCCGTGCTGTCGATCACCCGCGCATTTGCTTCACCGATGTTTGCAAGTTCTCGGATCAGTGCGTCATACTGCGGATTGAAGGTTTCATAGAATGCAGCCTGCTCCTCCCGGTTCATCTTTGCTGTCTGAGCATGAGCGTCCTGCTGCATATCATGCATCCGCTTCCGGATCTCACGGATCCGCTGGAAGTTCTGCCGCAGCTGTTCTCCGCTTTTCTGTGTGCTAAACTCGTATCCCTCGACAAACGCCTGATCCATTCTGGCCTGCAGTTCCTGCTCCCGCTGGAAATGCCGTTCATAAAGTTCTGCAGTATTCCGGCTGCAGTCTTCCCAGGCTTCATTCAGCTGCACACTGTCGGCTTTCTTTCCTTTTCCTGCAGCTGCCATGATCTTTTCCCGTCTGTCGTAATATCGCTGCAGTTCTTTCCGCTTTTCATCATTGAATGTCTGCCAGTTCTGATTGTTCTCATTCATCAAACCGATATACCTGGCATGGCTTTCATTCTGGAATCCCAGCCCCTGCATGATTCCGGCAGCTGTCGATACTTCCTGTTTATAAAGTTCTGCCCAGGCTTTATCCTGTCTGGCTGCAAGATCTGTCTGCAGCGCCCTGGCTTCCCTGCTGTCAAGGTTCTGCTCATTGATCCTTTTCTTAACATCTCCCCATTCCTTACGGGATTGGATCCAGAAATCGGAATGGTTCAATTCCATCTCGATCATGATCTGGGCAACAGGTGCCAGCCCGTTCGCCTCAACTTCGACGGCTACATTGTTCGCCCGTTCGATCAGCTGTTCCCTTCTGCGGTTCTCTTCATATTTCGCCATCTGATCAGCTACGTCATTGATCACTGCCCGCCGTTCTTCTTCCGTCTTGCAATTCTCGTATCTTCTGGCCAGTTCCGCCATCATTCCGGATTTTTCGAACAGCTCCTCATAGACATTCGGATCCCCGCGGAATTGCTGCCGGCATGTATCAGCCATGACCTGTCTGGCGTCCGGCCGGATATATCCCTGATTGCCATACAGTCTTTGTGTTATCTGATCCATGTTCAGCCCGTTATTGATCGCTGTATAGATCACATCCGTCATACCGGGCGTTTGTCGTTCGATCGCTTCGACCAGGGAATCCGGCATCAGATGATACCCGACGCCCTGTTTCCATTGCCGCCGCCAGTATTGCTGGATCGCGACTGTCGTCAGCTGATTACCCTGCAGCGTTTCCATCTGGCCGGATAACTTGCTGAAGATCCCCAGCTTATCATTTGTCTGCCGCAGGACCCCATTGATCTCTTTCAGTAAACGCTGAGTGACTTTATCGTCGCCGGGTTTCTTCGCCTCTGCAACTGCTCTGGAGAATTTCTCCAGCCCGTCCGCATTCCTGGATAGGCTGTCCTGCCCCCGAAACTCTGCGTTCGTATCAACGTCAAACCGTGCCGGTGCTACACCGAAGGCCTGCATCCATTGCCGGATCTGTCGTGGGCTCATGAATCCCATCACACCTTCCGCAGCTGCCGTCACCGCATTGTTCACAACATTGTTGATAAAGTATGATGGAGACCACCCAAGAAGCAGCAGCGACTGTGCTGATTTCATCGTATCGAATACTGTATTCACAACAGAGTTCGGCTTGATCCCGTAATATTCGGTATAGTATTTGGCCATACTGTCGATCATGGAAGATGTTATCTCATACTGCAGCGTTTCGATATTCCATGCCAGCGGCTGGCCTTTACCGTCCTTTGCCGTACTGAATCCCCGGATGATTTCTGTCAATGGTGTTACGTCCTGACTGATATCCATCCCGCCGGCCATTCCGTTATGCTGCGCTGCATAATTTCTCAGCCGCTGTTCCAGAACATCGGGCGACTCAGCACAAAGATCGATCAGCGCTGAGATCTCCATTCCCAGATCCTGCGCTGTTCTGGCCAGCGTGTTCCTTGCTCCTTCGGATAATTCATATTGCTGAATGAAGATCTCCGGATTCGTTTCCTGGATCGCATGCCGGATCCCATCCCGGACCGTCAGCACTTCCGGCGTGTTGTCCATTCCGGTTCTGTATTCTGTTCCCGGTTCAGCTTCCCCTGCCATACTCGCCAGCCGGTTCCGGATATCAGCAACATCTTTGACGTCATACATGTATGTATTCATCACGGTATTCGCGATGTTACCGACGCCGATAACTTTGGATTCCGGAAGCAGATCCGCCGGTCCTGTCTTCTCAGTCCGTGCAAATTGCTGGATCTTTCCATCCTTATCGATCCCGCCGAAGAAACGATCGGCCGCCGTCAGCTTCGACGCGTCCGTTGTTCTGGCAAGATCACGCCGCTGATCGATCCATTCCATCACGCCGCCCGGCGCTTTCTCTCCGGATAATGCCTGATAGATCTGTCCGACAAATGGCAGCTGCGTTGCCATGTTCCCGCGATTACGTGCTGTTGCTTCGATCCCGTTGGTGTCGCCGGTTATCCTGGACACTGCGCCCATGGCTTCATTTTCGATTGGCGTGGTCAGAATCCCGACGTCGATCAGTGATTGTGCAACATAATCAGAAACATTGCCGGATGTACCGGAAGCATTGATTACCCATTGCTGGATCAGCGATTGCCGCAGATCTTTCTCTACGCCCATCGCTTTCAGTTCTTCGTCGATCTCCCGCAGCGTCGTCATGCCTGCGGCGCCATAGGTTCCCTCGGTCAGCTGCTGTTTCTCATTGATACCTCTATTGAAAAACCATGCCTCGCCCTGCTTTGTTCCGGTTTCTCCCTTGAAGATTTCCTTCAGCGCATCAACGGCAAAGTCCCCTATGCTGCCTTCCATCTCATAGAAGTATTCTCCGGTATCCCACATTGATCCTGCATGCTGTCCAACATAACGCAACGTGTCATGGATCGCGCCCAGTAAACCGTAAGCATCATTCGGATCCTCTCTTGCCGCCTGGATATTTTGCTTTCCGACTTCGATTGCCTGCGCTCCGAATCCCAGTGTATGTTCTGTGACGGTATCCATAAGATCCGACAGTTCCAGAAACTTATTGAAAATCGGAATCTCTTTATGTGTTACTGCCTGATAAAATGTCAGCCCGCCGGTGACCAGAGCTGCAGCGCCCAATACGATCGGATTGGCAATGGCCGCCGCTGCAGCGCCCCCTCCGAACATGGAAGTGACCGCAGCAGCCACTTTCAGCATGGCCGGTCCTGCCATAGCGGAAGACAATGCCTGTGCCACTCCCTGCGTCTTTTCTGTCCAGCTCGGCATGTTGCCCAATCCCTGATCCGTTGTAGTAACGGATGCAAAGAATTTCCCGATCCAGTCCAGATCATTCCAGTCGCCCAGCTCTTTCTGTTCCATCATGGCCTGCTTCGCCGGATCCGTCGGATTATAGTCAACCGGATTCGACGAAGCTGCCGCTGCCTGCTGCGCTTCCTGTTCTCTTACCGGATCATACCAGTTATTCTTCTCGATCTCCTTGGTGACAAACTCGTCATTATCCATCAGAGGACCCCACTGGTCCATGGTCTTTCCCTGATTGCGATAGGAATAATAATCATAGAGAGCATTCACCTGCTCCCTTGAATAATGTTCGTCCTCGTAATTCGGATCCTGATCAAACCTGCTCCACACCTCGGCAAAGTTCTGAGGATCCGCCAGATAATGCGTGGATGGTTTCGGTTCCTCGATAGGCTGTTCGACTTCTGGCTGAACAGTTACGGGCTCGGCAGCCTGCATCGGTCCGGAATAATATCCTTCCTCTGCCTGCTGCCCTCCGCCGGTTGTCTGTCCGCTGGCCGCTGACCATTGCTTATCGTATTTTGCCTGTTCTTCCGGAGTGAATTTCTTTACACCCCAGCCCCAGTATTCTGCATCTCCTGCCATGGTTAAATACTCCAGCTGGTATTACCGTTCCAATATAATCCATTGCTCGGCGTGGATCCTCTTCCGTAAGATCTGCCGCTTCCATAATTCCCGCCGGAGCTGTAAGAATAGTTCCGCGGTGAATAACTGTAATTGTTTCCCGCCTTTCCTGCCTGCTTCCAATCCTTTCGGTATCCATAGAAGGTTCCGAAGGTATTGTAATAATCCCTCATCGGTTCTTCCCAGCCTTCATAGCTGTATCCGTTTTTCAAATAATAGGCAGCTTTCTCCTGATCTACCGGATAATAATTTCCATCCGGAGCCTGATAATATCCTTCGTAAACATTCGCTCCGTACTTCGTTCCGTATGCTTTATTTCCCAGCGCCATCAGTTCGGCTTCGGTATATCCGCCGGATTTATAAGGCAGCTTCACGACTTTCCCGCCCTGCCCGTAAGATGGTGTCAGGTATTGCGTCCCTTTCGGATTCGAAGATTTATCCGTGCTGTTCTGCGTGGTGCTCTGTGCGCTGCCGGTTGTAACCGGATTACCGGCCGCGTTGGTAGTTACGTTTCCATTTTTGTCCGGTCTCGGCTTGCTGCTCTCATCGATGACGCCGCCTTCCTTTTCATTCTGCTGGACCCATCCCTGATTCTGATCCCAGGAAGCGACTTCCGCAGCTGCACCAGGCCGGTTATTTGTTCCACCGGTTGTCGGTGTTGTCGTTGTATTCGCTGACTTTCCACCAAAAGTTGGCCAGGTAAATTGCGGCGCCTGTTTCTCTGCCCGCTGTTCTCCGGTATATCTATAGGTCGGTTCCTTGAATG
>Ga0310690_10005977_pt1 | contig 16223 bp, 6 predicted proteins | sample AusTroGonzalo_MG_2_FD_207661 | JGI IMG/M metagenome (GOLD analysis project Ga0310690, IMG submission 207661) | Bovine rumen microbial communities from tropical cattle in Woodstock, Queensland, Australia - Gonzalo_04 (v2) (version 2) | ecosystem: Host-associated > Mammals > Digestive system >... | reverse complement strand
GCAGGATGGTTCATCTTCCCTGTCAGAGAAGCGCCGAAACGGTAGATGCGCCAGCGTCCGGCAGGAATCTTCCAATCCAGGATACCATCCTGCACTTTGTCCGTCAAATCTACAACTTCCGTAACCGGATGGTCCGTGCGCGGAGTGGGATGTTGCCAAAGATCGGCCGGAGAAGTGAAACCGGCTTTTTCCTCGGCGTGGTTCACTCTTACGTCGTTATGCAGGATAAACTCATGGATACGAGTCCCTGTGGGCATGGTGACCGGAACTCCGAAGGCGGCATAGCTCATGTCAGCCACAGGATTCATCACCATCAACCGGAAGTACCGGGCCGTGGTTTCCGGAATGTCCATCGTTATCTGGGAAACTCCACAGGAGGGAATCCGGCAGACTTCCGTCCACGACCGGCCGTCGTCACTGCAAAGCAGATAGTTACCATAAGTGGGGCCTGCGGCAAAACCGTCCCTGTTCTCCCCGCCAGCCAGTGTCAATGCCCGGATGGTTTGCGGTCCGGAGAAAGCATACTGGATCCAGGAGTGTGTTCCCGAATGATTCAGCGGCAGCTCTGCGCCATTGGACAAGTCTCCGTCGGAAAGCATCTCCACAGAGAATTCCCCTCCGGAAGCGCTGACGGCAGCGCCCATCTCTTCCAGAGAAGAATAAGACTCCGGAAGGCGGACAGCCACTACGGCAACATCCCGATACCATTGGGGAAGGACATCGAATACGGCTGCATAGGTGCCCGCATCCTGGTTTTGAAACTTTCCAATGGTCCTAAAAGGCTCAGGGAGCACTATCTTTTGCGCTTTCTTCCCTCCACCCTCAACTTCCATCGTCCGCCAGGTCAGTTTCTTCATGGCATCCTCCGGGGAAACCCAAGGGCCGCCCGTGGAGCTCCACCCAGGGGCTGATGCGATACCGATTTCCATTCCCAGGGAATCGGCCAAATGGATGGCAAAGGAGAAGGCCTCCTTCCAAGTATCCCCCAAATAAGGGACTTTCTCCTGAACCGGTGCAACCATCTGCATCATGGCACCGCCGGCATCGAACTGATGGAATCCGGCGATTCCGCTTCGATGCATCCACTCCAGGTCGGCCTTTATACCTTCCTTGGAGATGTTCCCGTCTATCCAGTGCCACCATACCAGGGGCCGTGCTTCCTGGGGCGGGTCAATGAAAGACGGAGGAATCTCCTGTGCATAAGTAGACAAGCACAGGAGACCTCCAAGAATCAATGCGGGAAACCTCATCTTACTTGAGTTTCATGGCTTCAACGATAGGCATGATCCATTCTCCAGTCTTCTCGTCCCGGATCATGAAGGGCTCACGATAGCCCCACATGTGAGAACTGAAGCCCCGTTTTTCCATCTCCTCGCGCATGAAGCCGATATAACGGATACGGGATTCCTGGTCTGCCGTATTGATGGCGCCGTATTCCCCGACATTGAGCGGACGGCCGTTCTGCTCGCTCCACTTCTTGCAGTAGTCCAGGTCGCTGATGATCGGCGCTTTCTCTTCTTCCGTTCCCATCCAGGGGACGTTCGTGCTGTTTTCCGCCATGGCGTAGGCCAGGCCCTGATGGGTGAACAGATGGGGCAGATAATAGTGGAATTCCACGATCAGGTTCCAGTCGTCCTTGGGCAGTTCCAGATAGTTCAAGGTCCAGTGCTGTCCCAGATTCGGGGTCGCCACGAGAAGGGTACGTCCGGGATTGGTCTGCCGGATGGTCTTCACCAGGCGGGCGATCACCTCGTTCCATTTGTCGGGCCCCATCTCCATGTTGGGCTCGTTCAGCAGGTCGAAAAAGAGCGTCTCGTTGGAGTAATCCTTATAATGCCGGGCGATCTGGTCCCAGAAGCTGTTGAGTCGCTCATAATTGTCTTCCAGCGAGATGCGCTCGTCACCATAACCCATGTTGATATAAGGATAGTAATGCTGGTCTATGGACACCGCGAGACCGTTCTTGAGGCACTCGTCCACGATGTGGTCCACCTTGGCAAAGAACTTGGGGTCGATGGTATACGGCGCTTTGAAGCTGGCATGCTTGGCCCAGCAGACATCCAGGCGGACACTTTTGAACCCCACCTGTGCGATGGAAGCGATCTCCGAATCGGCGAGCGGTGCATCTCGTTCATATCCAGGATGCTTATTCCCGTCCACAACGGCGTTCAGGTTGATTCCCGCTCCCAGCCGCTTGTTGCGCTCGAAGGCGAGAGCCGCCTCGGCGGGAATCTCTACCTTGGGGGCCAGTTCGGCCTCCAGGGTCGCTTTGTCCCGGGTAAGATGGAAAAACGTATTCGTATAGGATGACGGGTCCGGACCTATGGCCTTGGGACGCTCGGTCATCCCCGGAGCGCCGAAATTCAGGTTCATGTCCAGCGTACCGTCCGGATTCATCCTGTACAGGCCAGCGGCGCCCATCCCGTTGGTCGTCTGCGGCAGATCGATCGTCCGGGCTGTTTCGTCCAGGGTATAGGTACCCCGGATGTTGTAGTTGGAATTCGCTTCGCTATCGATGGCAAAAGAGCCGTCAGCGTTCAGGTGCATGGTAATCAACGATTTATCCCGCATACCATACCAGTCGCCGGTCAGACCTTCCTGCCCTCCGCAGGAAGCGGAGGACAGAAGGGTGACCGAAGCGATCAAAAAAAGACAGATTCTTCTCATATTCACAAAACAATTCATTTATTCAGCGGGCTCAAAAACCCAGAAAGTACACATGGTCCAGTCATGCAGGTCGTCACCCTCCGCGCAGGAGGCGCCCAGGACCAGACGGTCAGCTTCGCAGGACACGACAAAGTATTCCTTGGGAGTATAGGAAGGCTGTTGGGCATTGATGTCAAAGGCAATGCCTCCGAGAATGGGAATGTCGCAGGAGAGCGTTCCGATATGCCAGGGATGCTCTTCGGGGAAATCGTAGGTGAACGTTCCTTCGCGTTCAGAAGGCGTTACGCTCATCTTGCCGTCTACACTCAGGGTCATGGTACCGGTTTCTTCTCCCGTCATACCGAAATAGCTTGTAAAGCTGCCCAGAGCCGCATCGAGTGCCCACTGGTTCACTGTCTGCTGGTAACCGCCGACGCCATAGTATTTCTCCCCGGCGAATTTCCAGGTCTTGGTCCCTTCCTCGCCCAGCAGATTCTTGACCACCTGAGGCTTTCCTGCCATCGGAGACTCCGCTCCGGCCTTGAAAACCCAGAAGGTGCACATGGTCCAGTCGTGCAGGTCATCCCCTGCAGTGCACGGCGCACCGATGACGAGCCTGTCGGCCTCGCATTCCACGATGAAGTAATTCGTAGGCGTGTAGGAAGGCTGCTGGGCGTTGATGTCGAAGCCGATGCCTGCGAGAATGGGAACACTGGTCGTGAGGGTTCCCACGTGCCAACCATGTTCATCGGGGAAATCATAGCTGAACGTTCCTTCACGGCCGGTGGGTGCGATGCTCATCTCACCCTTGACGTTCAAGGTCATCGATCCTGTCTCTTCCCCGGTCATGCCGAAATAACTTGTGAAGTATCCCAGGTTCGCATCAAGCGCCCACTGGTTGACGGTTTCCATATAGCCGCCGACGCCGTAGTATTTTTCGTCTGCGAATACCCAAGTCTTCTCACCGTGCTCGCCCACCAGGTTCAGGACGATCTGCGGAAGGTCATAGTCCTTGACTACGACGGTCCCCAGGTCAAGTGTCTTCGTGGACCCGTCGGCCATCGTGACCGTGAGGGAAACTGGATACTCTCCAGCCCCGGGCATTTTCATCTCGCCCACGTTTTTGTCCAGCGTTGCGCTGCCACATGTCCAGTCGCTCAGGACCGGGTTGCCGTTCCAGACGCTGACGATGTTCTTCTGCGCGCTGAACCCGACCAGGGATTCATCGAAAGTGGAACCGAAATGATCGGGAGCCCCCTCGGTTCCGATGCACAAGCGGGAAGCGATGTCGGCAGGGATCTTGGAGATCTCGTCCACCTGGACGGTCAAATCCTTCTCCACATATTTTCCCATGCCCAGCAAACCCCTGAAATGAATCGTGTTCTCGCCGGTTTTCCTAGCCAGGAAGGTATGGCTGGCAGCGGTGGATTTGTCGGTACCCAGCATCCATTCCGACAGAATGGGAGAATGGTTCTCCACCACAATCTCGTTGGAATTCTTGCCATTGACAACGACTGCATGAGCCGAAACTTCCAACTGATCGGCCGTCAGGTTTTTCACCTCCAGCGTGGCTCGATCCTCCAGCGGTGTACATGCCATGGTGAAAACACCGGCGAGTACGGATACAAAGCTAAATATCTTTTTCATACGGATGACTAGTCAAAATTCCAAACAGTGTACAAGTAATTGTCGCCTTCCTTCCAACCGGCATTCTGCTGCAGCACGCCGGCCGACAGGCGGATCTGGGATGCGGGGATGGGGAAGAAACCTTCCGTAGCCTTATAACGCTCGGCATAACGACCGTCGCGCAGCACCACGTCTGCGCCGGCATTGTTCATGGCGCGGTTGTTCTGGCCGGAGAGGGCCTGCTCGGCGATATGCCAGCGGCGGATGTCATTCCAGCGGACTCCCTCAAAACACAGTTCATGACGGCGTTCGCGTTGAAGGGCTTCCAAAGAATAGCCGACGGGCTGAAGACCGGCACGGGCGCGGACCCGGTTCATACCGGAAGCATCCTCCTTGAGTTCACTCTGCATAAGCAGGACATCGGCGAAGCGGATCAGGATGAGATCCTGGAAATGGCCGCCCCAGTTGGTGATGCCGTAGTTGTTGGCCTGGTCGAACTCGGGATATGCCGCCCAGAAGATGCTGCTCACCCAGGATCCCTGACGCTCATAAGCGGCTTTAGCCAGGACCGGAAGGGTTTTCTTCGCCCAGTAACCGCAGTCTTCCCACTGACCGGAAATGTCACCGGAGTCATAATCGGGAACTTCTTCCTCGATGCTTAGAATGGATGCCCGGATGCGGAGGTCGCCGGGCTCTTCCCTGTTCCAGTCTTCCCAAAGTCCGGAATTGACCGTTCCGACACCGTTTCCATTCCCCCAGGGGAAAGTGTTTCCTGTGCCGTTCGTGCCGGCGAAACCGAAGAAAGGAATGTAGAAATTGCTGTACCCTTCCTGTCCGGGATAGTAATAACCGCAATAGTTCATGTACTTGACGGAGAATACTTCTTCCTTGTTACCATTGCCCGCCCAAAGTAGCGGCTGGCCGTCCACGCCCTTGACGCCGGCCGTGTAGGGGTAGTCATCCACCGTATATTTGTTCGTATAAGTCCATAGGTTCCGGTAATCCCCCACCAGATCGTGACCGGAATTGTTCACGCAGTCGTCGATCCAGGAAATGACCTCCTGCTTGGTGACAGATCCTCCTTCGGCGAGGGGCATGGAATCCTTCTGGAAGAATCCGGTATAGAAAAGGAAGGCGCGTGCCATCAAGGCTTCTGCCGCCCATTTGGTGGCGTGTCCGAACTCCACATAGGCATTCCAGGGTTTGTTAGACATCAGGTCGATGGCCTGCTTGAGATCGGAAGCGATTTGTCCGAACAGGACGTCAGGCTCCACTTGCGGCGAATTGGAATCCTGTGTCGTGGAAGTGAGCAGCGGAACCCGGCCGAACAAGGTCCCCATTTCATAATAATTGTAGGCACGCATGAAATAGGATTCACCCAGCAACTGCTCATATTTTTCCCGGTCATCGACATCGTTTTCCATCAGCTTCAGTCCCTCGATGGCACTGTTGGCCAGATAGATTCCCTTGTAATACTGGGCCCAGGAGAAATCAAAGGCGGTTTCACCCGTGACCAGCAGCTTGTCGAAAGACTGGCCGCCACTGCCTCCGAAACGGTCGTCCGAAGCGAGTTCGGACACGAAATAGAAGGTTCCTGCACTGGGACGGGAACTCATGTGGTTCATGTTGGAATAGATGGCCGTCACCATCATTTCAGCCTCTTCGAAAGAAGCCGGGAAGTTGGCCGTATTGGAAGCCGTGTAGTTCTCCGTATCCAGCAGTTTTTCGCAGGCATTCAAGCCGAGAACTGCCAGAGTGGCGGCGATGATGTATTTAGTTGTCTTCATAATCTTCCTGCCATATTAAAATTTGAAATTCAGGCCCACCAGGTACGTCCTGGCCAAAGGATAGGAGCCGAGGTCGATTCCCGAGACCCAGCTGTTTCCACCGCCATAAAGGTTGTTGCCACCGAAACCGACCTCCGGGTCGAGACCAGGATACTTGGTGAAGGTGTATAGATTCTGAGCTGACACGTACAAGCGGAGCTGCTGGAACGGCAGTTTCTTGATGAGATGCTTCAGGTCATAGCCCAGGCTCAGGTTCTGGATGCGGAGGAAATCGCCGTTTTCCAAGACCGTATCGGTCACGCTCTTGCCACCGGTCGCACCGGTGCCGACGCGGGGGAAACGATTGGATGTTCCCTCTCCGGTCCAATGGTCGAACGCGTCTGTCGTACTGGAGCGATAGCCATAGACGATCTGATGACCGAAGGCTCCATTCAGGGTGACGGAAGCATCCAGGCCTCTCCATCCGAAATTGGCGCTGACGCCCAGCCGGAAATCAGGATGGGGATTGCCGATCATCGTCTTGTCACTGTCGTCGATCACACCATCCTTGTGATAATCCACGATTTTCAGGTCGCCCGGCTGGGGATCCGTCTGTGCGACGCCGTTGCCGGCCGCAATCCACTCGTCAATCTCCTGCTGATTCTGGAAGACACCCGCCGTTTTGTATCCCCAGAAATAGCCGATGGGGAACCCTTCCTGGGCGCGGTAGAATTCGCTGCCGCCGTGGTCCAGGACCTCGGCGTCTCCATGAAGGATACCTTCGTCATTGGCTATGCGGGTAACGATGTTCTTGTTGTAGGAGAAGTTGACGTTCATTCCATAGTGGAAGTCCTGATTCACGTGGTCGTTCCAGCCAAGCGACAGTTCCACACCCTCATTGCGGACGTCACCGCCGTTGACATAAGGTGCACCGGTACCGGCCGTGGCCAGGACCGGCGCAGGGACGAGCCAGTCTCGGGTATATTTCACATAATAGTCCGCCGTGAGGGAAAGCCGGCTGCGGAGGAAGCGGGTATCCACACCCAGGTCAAACTGCTCCGAGGTTTCCCAGGTCACGTCCGGATTTGCCAGATTGGTGGCATAGGCACCGACCGGTTTGGTCGCCGTCGTATTCAGGATGGTGTTCCCGAAGTTGTAGGTATGTGAAGGGTCGAAGGCCACCGGCGACAGGTACTGGAAATTGCTGATGGACTGGTTGCCGTTCTGTCCCCAACTGAAGCGGACTTTCAGGAAGCTCAGCCAGTCACGGGTTTTCTCCATGAAAGCCTCTTCACTGACCACCCAGCCAGCGGAGACCGAAGGGAAGAAACCCCAGCGATGACCGCGGGCGAAGTTGGAAGAACCGTCGGCACGGAGGATGACCGTCGCCATATAGCGATCTGCATAGTTGTAGTTGGCTCTCCCAAAGAAGGAAAGGAGCGCCCATTCCGGCCAGGGACTGCCGCCGATTTCAGTGGCGGTGAGCGAGTTGGCCGTATTGGTGATCCAGGCATGGGCCATGTCACCTTGCATGGTGGGCAGCTGAGAACCGTCCGGAGCGGAATTGGAGACACTCATCCGTTCGCCAACCGCCGTTTTCTCGAAGGACTGGCCGAGTAAAGCGTCAAAGCTATGCTTGCCCTGCTTAGGCATGGTAAAAAGCAGCGTATTCTCCCAGGAAATCCGATGTCCCAAGGAAGCGCTCTGGTCCACTTTGTAGGCATCGCTGCCCGTGTTGCCAGCAGCATGATACGGAACAGTGAGGCTGCGGGAAGATCCGGCCGTCATCCGATAACTGAATGCGCCGCGGTATTTGAGCCACGACCACGGCATGATTTCCGTGTAGGCCGTAGCCGTGATGCCGTAGTTGCGGCTCAGGTTGTTGCCGTGAGCCGACTTCATCACCAGCACCGGGTTGGCTTCGTTGGAAGCATAAACCCAACCGTCTGCCTCCTTGTCTTTCCGGTCATACAGGTTTCCTTCGTCGTCATACATCGGGAGGAGGGCCGATGCCGTGATGGCGTTGCGGATATCGTTATAGTCCCGCATCAACTGGCCGATACCTGTTTTGGTGCTGTAGTAAAACGTCAGATTTTCGCCCACTTTGATGACATCACGGTCACCGGAGCGGAGAAGCACGTGATCCGAATTGAGACGTGCGGTATAGCGGTTATAGTGTGAGGCGACAGGCTTCCCGAGGATGCCGTTCTGGTCGGTGTAGGAGAAACCGCCTGAGAACTTGGAGATCTCCGTACCCCCGGCGATGTTGAGCGCATGGTTCTGCGTAGGTGCATTGGGGACGAGGATGGCTTCCACCCAGTCTGTTCCCTTCCATCCTTCCTGCAGCCGCTTCCAGGTCTTGGCACCCAGACGTCCCTCCCAGTTGATGGCGGGGTTGCCATCCTGGAAAGCCTTCTCATCGGCCATGGCCATGGTTTCCTGAGCGGTCAGGGTGGCGGGACGCTTGTAGAGGTTCTGCCAGCCGTAATACATGTCATAGCTCACCTGCATCTTCCCTTCCTTGCCCTGCTTTGTGGTGACTAAGATGACACCATTGGCCGCACGGGCACCATAGATGGCGGCGGAAGCCGCATCCTTCAGCACGTCGATCGTCTCGATGTCCGAGGGGTTCAGGGAATTGATGTCACCCCCAGCCACGCCGTCGATGACATAAAGAGGCTCGGAGTCTCCGGTCGTACCCAGGCCGCGGATGTTCACTTTGAATCCTTCGCCGGGCTGACCGTTATTGACCGTGATGTTCACGCCTGGAGTCTGGCTCTGCAGCGCGCCGAGGGCGCTGACCGTGTTCATGGCTGCCAGGTCGTCACCCTTCACCTGGACCGTCGAACCGGTAACGAGTTTCTTCTTCTGGACACCGTAACCAACGACGACCGTTTCCTCGAGGAACTCACTGTCTTCTTTCATGAAAATGGTCAATTGAGGTGCGGCCGCCACTTCCTGGGTGGCATAGCCGATGGAAGAGATGACCAGGGTGGCGTTGTCACTCACCGTGATAGTGAAATTGCCATCCAAGTCCGTAGTGGTGCCATTGGAGGTCCCTTTTTCAATGATGCTTACGCCCACCATGGGTCCGTAAGAATCCGAAACGGTACCCTTCACGCCCATCTGGGCCCAGGCACTGATTCCTGCAAGGCCGAGGGCCAGTGTCAGGAAGAATCGGGTTAGTTTTACTTGCATATTATTGATAGTTAGGTAATTATTCAACAGTCAGTCGCAGTTTCTCCACCTGCTTGGAATCAGGACCAACCATGATTTCAAAGTCGCCAGGCTCGCACACATACTCCAGTGAGTGATTGTAGTACTTCAAGTCGTCCGTGGACAATTCGAACTCCACCCGACGGCTCTCTCCGGGAGCCAGGCTGACTTTTTCAAAGCGCTTGAGTTCCTGCACAGGTCTCGTGGAGGTAGAATAGATGTCTCTGATATAGAGTTGTACCACTTCCCTTCCCTGGCGCTTCCCGGAATTGGTAACGGTGACGGATGCCTTGAACTTACCTCCCAAGGAAATCTTGTCCGTATCGAGCGAGAAGTCGCTGTATTCAAAATCCGTATAGGAAAGACCGAATCCGAAAGGATACAGCGGGCCGTTCGCCACGTCCATGTAGTTGCTCCGGGTCGGAAAATAGAAGTCGTCATCGGCCCAGGGGCGGCCGGTGTTCTTGTGATTGTACGAATAGGGAAGCTGTCCGAGGCTGCGGGGGAAACTCATGGTGAGTTTCCCGGAAGGGTTCACGTCGCCGAAGACAACGTCCGCCACGGCATGTCCGCCCTGGATGCCCGGGAACCAGACATTCAGGATGGAGGGGACGTGCTCCGCCGCCCAGGGAATGATCAGCGGACGGCCGGTCACAAGGAGCAGCACCACAGGTTTTCCTGTAGCTGCCAGGGCTTCCAGCAATCTTTGCTGCGGGCCGGGAATGTCCGGGTTGGCTCTCGAAGAGCCTTCCCCGTTCATGTTGAAGTTCTCGCCCAGGACTGCTACAAGCACATCGGCATCAGCCGCTACTTCCAAAGCCTCGTCCAACAGTTCTTTCTCACTGCGGGCGTGAATGGTGGAAGGATCGATATTCGTGCGGTTGAGGCCCATCTCACGGGTCTCCAGTACGGTTTCCAGCTCACGGCTGTCTACCAGCCAGCTTCCAACTGCATAGGGGACTGGATGTCCCAGCGCTTTTTCAAAGCCTTCCTTGATGGAAACGGACTTCACGCTCTTGGAATAGCCACTCCAGCTTCCAACCATGTCGTTGGCCCGGTCGGCCATGGGGCCGATGAGGGCGATGCGGGCGTCCTTGCGTAGCGGCAGGAGGTCCTTCTCGTTTTTCAGGAGCACAAAGGTTTCCGTAGCAGTCTCCCGAGTCTGGTGAACAAATTCGGCTTTGCCCAATGTTGCCCGGGAGCGTTCTTCGTCACAATAACGGTAGGGGTCGTCAAATAAGCCCAGTTTGTATTTGGCTTCCAGGATGCGACGGCATGCTTGGTCAACCTGTTCCAGGCTCACCAGACCCTTCTCCAGGGCCGATTCCAACTGACGGACATAATTGAAACTCATCATGTCCATGTCGATGCCGGCATCGAGCGCCCTGGAACCGACGGTAAGGGCATCCCCGATTCCATGGTTCGTACATTCCTGGATAGCTTGATAATCAGTGACTACAAAGCCGTCAAAGCCCCATTGCTTGCGGAGCACGTCATCCAGCAGATACTTGTTCACGGAAGCGGGCAGGCCTTCGAATTCATTGAAGGAAGACATGAAGGACCCCGCGCCCTGCTCAACGGCTGCCTGATAGGGATACATATATTCATTGAAGGCGCGCTGGCGGCTCATGTCAACGGTATTGTAGTCCCGACCTGCCTCGGCGGCGCCGTAAAGGGCGTAGTGTTTCACGCAGGCCATCACATTGTCGGAACGTCCCATGTCATTGTCCGCGCCCTGATAACCACGGACCATCGCCTTGGCAATCTCGCCTCCCAGATAGGGATCCTCGCCAGCCCCTTCGGCTACACGACCCCAGCGGGCATCGTGGGCGATGTCCACCATCGGGGAGAACACCCAGTTCACACCGTCGGCGGCTGCTTCCGTAGCAGCCGTGCGGGCGCTTTGTTCGATCAATTCCATATTCCAGGACGAAGCCATCGCCAGGGGGATGGGGAAAGAAAGGTCGTATCCATGGACCACGTCAAAGCCGAAGATGAGCGGGATCCGGAGCCGGGATTTCTCCACGGCGATCTGCTGCAGGGCCTTGATCTTCTTTACGTCATTGAAACCGAAAAAGCCTCCGAGACTGCCTTCCGTAATCATCACATAGGTGGAATCCCCTTCTTCTCCGAAACTTTCACCGGATACGAAATCACCTCCTACGACCACGTTCAACTGGCCGATTTTTTCCTGAAGCGTCATCTGGGACATCAATCCGTCGATAAAACCACCCATCGTCCGTTTCCGGACGACTTTCGCATCCTCGAAACGGGCACCAGCGTCCGCATCAGAAAAAGAGTAGGTGCAGTTCTCGATCCGGTACGACATGGTCTGTCCCCAGGATTGCAGGGGTTCGGGCTGTCCGGAGCCGCAGATAGCGCCACGGATCAAGTCCTTCACGTGGATGGAACGGAAGGATCCGCCGGCGAAGCAGTCTCGGATGACCGTTTCCTTGACACCTGACAGGGCGCCGAATATGGCATACTGGCTATTGAACTCACCCGCAATGCCGCCGACCCGGAGTTGACGGAGTCCGTCCGCTTCGATATTCACATAGGACTGGGAGCCGATGACCTGGCCGTACCGTTCACTGCCGATCAGTCCACCCACGTTCACTTCTCCGGTGCCATTGTCACCACGCAGGCGGATACGGCCATACGACTGGCAGTCACGGATTTCTGTCGCACCGGCCTGCAAGCCTCCGATGAAACTCTTGAGCCCGCCTTTGGAAGCGGAACGATCATAAGTCACTTCGATATCCAAATTTGCCGTACAGTCTTTGGTCATGCAATACGGCTCACCGGTGAGACCGCCTACATAGAGCTCCCCTCCTCCGTTATCAGCCATTTTCACCTGGATTGTACCGTCCACATGACAGCGGGAAATGGTCCCGTTCCAGGTTCCGCCGGACAGGGCGGTCGCCGAGACGAAGGCGCCGTTCTCGTTCCTCACTTCCAGATTGATCAGAGCGTTGAACACGCGGATGTTTTCCAGCATGCACAGCCTTCCTCCGTCTTCCTTCATGATACCGACAAGGGGCGCCACATAGGGATTTTCACCTCGCAGGACAATCCGGGGACTGTCCATGACCAAGTCACGGATTTCAGCGTTGGCAATCGATCCGAACAGTGCCTTCTTCGCCTGATCCAAGCGTGTGATCGACAGGTTCCGGACCGTGTGTCCGTTACCGTCCAGCCGGCCTTTGAAGGCTGTTTTCCACCATTCTCCATCGGCGAACTCGTAATCGGCCTCGTAGGTGCCGATAGGGTTCCAATCTTCAAAGGAGGAAAGGTCGATATCGTTATCGAGTACATACCAGCCGGAAAGGTCTTCCCGGATCCGGTCCAGTCCCTTGGCATCCTTGATGTGGACCGGAGCGGCCCAGCGCGCATACAGGGTCATGGAAGCGCTGACTGCCATGGAGTCCACGGCGGGCTGGCCCCACATGACCGCTTTCGTGCCGAAAAGCCATTCCCGGGTGCAGGCCTTATCTGTGTACCAACCGGCGAAGCGGTAGCCAGGTCGTTCAGGAATCGGTTTGTCCTGTAGCTTCAAGGCCGTGTTTTGTTTCAACGTGATGGTGGCTGGCGCTTTTTCGCGCGTCTTGTAATTCAGGTTGAACCGGACGCTGACCTCCTGCGCAGACAGCACAGCGCAGGAAGCCATCGTCAGGCAAACCAAAACCAACCTGTTAACCAATCTGTTCATTCTTATTTCTGTTCAGGGATGTTCGGGGTATTCCAAATATAGGTGCGGGCGCAGCGGACAAGAAGCGTCTGGTCTCCCACGGTCATTTCGAAGTCTCCTTCCTCCAGCATCCAATGATTGTCAAGGTTGACGAACGCCAGGTCGGAGGCAGGCAGCGAAAAATGGACGGTCCGGCTCTGTCCTGGCTGCAGGTCGATCTTTTCGAATGCCCGGAGCCTGCGGTTGTCGGGCATCACGCTGGCATAGAGGTCTGAAGAGAAAAGCATGACCACGTCCTTTCCGGCACATCCTCCTGTATTGGTCACGTCCACGGAGAAATGAAGAACGTCGTCCTGGGAGAATTCCACTTTGTCCACCGTCAAGTTGCTGTAGGCAAACTCTGTGTAGCTAAGTCCCTCGCCAAACCACCAGAGCTGGTAAGTCTTGGCATCATAGTCATAGACTCCGCTCATCACTTCCCGCCGCTCGCAGGCTTTATAATCGTATTTGACCAGAGCGTTGGTATGGGCGGAATAGGTGTAAGGCAGCTTTCCGCTGAAGTTCTCGTCTCCGGAGAGGAGGTCGGCCAGGGCATCGCCACCATAATTGCCGGGCAGCATCGTATGCACGATAGCTTTGGCTCCCTTGACGATATCATAGATGATGCGGCCCCTGCCTTCATTCAAGATCAGGATTACCGGCTTTCTCGTGGCCTCCAAGGCCTTGACTAAATCCAACTGATTCCTTGAGAGCGTGATGTCAGCAATATTGCCGGTGGTTTCGGCATAGGAGTTTTCGCCGATACAGGCCACGATGCAGTCGGCCCAGGCAGCTGCTTTTACGGCATCTGCGATGCAGGGCTCCTTCTCCTTGTCCCAAGAGGCGCCGAAATCGTAGGAAACGCCTTCCACCAGACGGACATTCGAGGATCCGAATTTTTCGGATAAAGCCTCGTAAATCGTATGATACCGATCGGTGAAACGTTCCTGTCCTGCTCCCTGCCACGTATAGCTCCAGCCGCCGTTCAAGGTACGCATCGAGTTGGCATTCGGTCCGGTGACCAGGATCCGGGTCCCTTTCCGGAGCGGAAGAATCCCGTCCTCGTTCTTCAGGAGCACCTCCGATTCAAGCGCAGCCTGATAGGACTTGGCTGCAAAGGATGCCGAACCCAACTCCGGATAGTCTTTCACCTGGGTGACCGGTACGTCGAAAAGCCCCAGACGGAACTTCATACGAAGGACGCGACGAACGGCATCGTCAATCCGTTCCATGGAAACCTTCCCTTCATCCACCAACTCTTTCAAGAGCGGACCATAAGTGTATTCCGAAGGAACCATCAGCATGTCTACACCGGCATTGACTGCCATCTCCACAGCCTCCTTCTTGGTGCTGGCGATATGGTCTCTGACGCGGAGATTTTCCAGATCGCCCCAGTCAGTGATGATGACGCCATCCCATTCCAAGTCCTCTTTGAGCCACCCTGTCAGGAAACGACGGTTGGCCACGCCGTTCATTCCATTCACGATGGAAGAATTGGTCATGGTGGTGAGAGCTCCGGCTCGGAAGCCTTTCAAGAACGGGGCGAACTGGCGCTCCCGGAGTTCCATCTCGCTGATGGTCGTCGGCGTGCGGTCCAGGCCGTTGTCGGGAATACCATAAGCGAAGAAATGTTTGAGGGTGGAAGCGACATGGTAAGAATCAATCCGGTTTTTGTCCATTCCTTGGAGTCCTTCAACCACGGCAGTGCCCATTTCCCCGGCAAGGAAAGCATCTTCTCCGAAACCCTCGTACTGACGTGTCCAGGCTTGATGACGCCCCAGGTCCATGACAGGTCCATACACCCAGGAAACGCCGCAGGCGCGTGTTTCATAAGCCGTAATCTCCCCCATCGAGCGGGCAAGGTCCCGATTGAACGTCGCCGCCAGATTGATGGCGGACGGGAAGAGAGTACCTCCATCCGTATAGGTGGTTCCATGCATCTGGTCCAGTGCATATACGCAGGGAATGCCCAGTTCCTGCATGGACTTTTCCTGAATCTTCCGGATCAGGTCGTTCCATAGTTCCGGTTTTTGTGCGCACATCATCGGCGGATTGAGGATGCATCCAACCTTATATTTACCGATGAGGGAATCCAACGCGATTTCGTCCAGATGGAAGTCACCGCGGGCAGCGATATCCAGGGAAAGGTCGTAGATCTTGTGGGCCCGGTCCATGTCGATATGCTGGAGGTCCAGGACCATATCGGCTGCCTTGTATTTCTTTTCCAATCCGAATCGGCGGATGACAGCATCCAGTTTCGCTTCGGGGAGCATGGCCAGTTTCTCCGTTGTGAAGGACGTGTCCGTAGCGGTAATCAGACTCACTTCCAAAGCGGTCATCTGTCCGATCTTTTCTTCCAGGGTCAATTTCTTCAGGATATCATCGATCCGTCTTTCCATCTCCGCAGGGGCATCGGAGAACTGGCGGCTTGTACAAGAGAGGGCCAGCACTAAACTGGCAAGGGCTATTAATCGAAATGCGTTCATATCATGCAGTGTTTCCGGTTGCAAGTTTAACGGATGTTAAAATGACGGTCAACAGGCTGGGATGGAAACGAAAAAATCCGGGACAGAAGCCCGGATTTGGGATGGAATGCCACCGTGTTGGGATGAAATCAGCGACGGGAGAAGGTCATTTCCTGCATGGGGGCATCCAGTTCGAAGAGCCGGTTCGCCTGCCACTTCCCCGCTTTCTTCAACTGATAGCGGGCGGTGGCCCGGATATCAGCCACCGAGGAGCCGAAGGAAAGGAGGTAGTTCCCTGCCGGAGTCTCCCAGGCCGATGAAGCCTCATTGTATGATGCGAGGTCGTAGTTATCCACTTTCAGCGTAAGCGTCTGGCTCTCGCCCGGCGCCAGTTCACGGGTCTTGGCAAAGGCCTTCAGTTCATAGGAAGGCTTGGCCAGCCCCGCTTCAGGGGCGGTCACATAGAGTTGTACGACTTCCTTGCCAGCCACGGTCCCGGAATTGGTCACCGTGATGGAGGCTTCGAAACCGTCCGCCGTCGCTTTTACGACGGGCTTCGAAAAAGCGAACTCCGTATAACTGAGACCGAATCCGAAGGGATAGGATACCTCCTTGCCAACCGTGTTGAAATAACGGTATCCTACCCAGATTCCTTCTTCGTAGTTCGTGTACTCGACGTTGCGGACAGGTTCATGCTCCCGGCCACGCATCAACCGGAATGCGTTCTGGTCGTATTCATAAGGATAGTTCTTCGAGGAGGGATGGTCCATATAGTCC
>Ga0310690_10005976_pt1 | contig 16224 bp, 25 predicted proteins | sample AusTroGonzalo_MG_2_FD_207661 | JGI IMG/M metagenome (GOLD analysis project Ga0310690, IMG submission 207661) | Bovine rumen microbial communities from tropical cattle in Woodstock, Queensland, Australia - Gonzalo_04 (v2) (version 2) | ecosystem: Host-associated > Mammals > Digestive system >... | reverse complement strand
CTCGATTTTATACGGATATCAATATACTTTGAGGGTGTTGTTTATTTTTTAGGGAGAATTGGAAAATATGGCAACTTTTAACGCAACAAAAGAAAAGAAGAAACTCGATGGAATCATAAAAGGCATTCCAGAGGACAAAAAGAAACTCGTTGAAGGCTTAATCGCAGACGCTTCGTTCATGGCAGAGCAGTTGGAAGTGTTGAGAGCCTATATTGCCGAGAATGGATGGAGTGAGTCCTACCAAAACGGAGCAAATCAGTTTGGGAAGAAAACTTCGGTCGAAGCTGATATGTATGTTAAGGTCCAAAAGAATTATTCTTCCATCATTCGACAGTTGACGGATTATCTTCCGGACAACAAGGCAACAGAAGAGGACGAAAAGCGGAAGGAATTGCTCAAAGTTATAAATGACTGAATTTGAGAAATACTTCGGCGGGATAATCGATGGCAAAATAGTTGCTTGTGACAAAATGAAACGAATTAGTGAGGTTTTAATAGAGCGATTCCTTGCCCCTGATGAATTTCATTTTGATTTAGACATAGCAAACAAGAGAATCAAGTTTATCGAGAGTTTCTGCAAACAGCCATCGGGAGAAATCGGCAAACCTTTAAAGTTAGAGTTATTCCAGAAGGCAAGACTTCAAGCTTTGTTCGGATTTGTGGATGATAACAACCTTCGACAGTATAACGAGTGTTTGATTATTGAAGGACGAAAGAACGGAAAGACCACCGAGACGGCAGCAGTTGAATTGACATTGCTTTTAGCCGACAAGGAAGGTTCTCCACAAATTTACAATATAGCGACTATGTTAGATCAAGCGAAACTTGGTTTTAACGCAGCCCACAAAATGATAATGCAAGATTCGACACTTAAAGAATTTATTCGAAAAAGGGCTTCGGACTTGTATTGCAAAGAAAACTTCGGATTTATTAAGGCTTTGGCAAGTAATTCCAATAGTCTTGATGGATTAGACGCACACGGAGCGGTTATAGACGAATTATCGGCTATCAAAAACCGTGATATATACGATTTAATCAAACAGGCAATGGGAGCGAGGAGACAACCATTGCTTTTTTGTATTACAACAAACGGATATGTCCGAGAGGGAATATTTGATGCTCAATACAAATACGCATCGGATATCTTGAATGGAACTGTCAAGAACCCGAGATTCCTTCCGTTTATTTACGAGTTAGATTCTCCGGATGAATGGACGGATGAAAATTGTTGGATTAAAGCGAATCCTGGGATTGATACCATCAAATCTCGTTCTTATCTTCGTGAGATGGTACAAAAGGCAAAGGATGACGCAAGTTTCAAGCCGACAGTTCTTGTTAAGGATTTCAATGTTCCTCAAAGTGGTTCGACAACTTGGCTGCCGTTTGAATACGTTATCAACGAAGAAACTTTCACGATGGAAGAAGTTTCTCACAGCTACGCAATAGGCGGTTGCGATTTATCGAGCGTTTACGATCTCACTTGTGCGACACTCATAGTCAAGAAACCGAACCAAGATGGAGTTTATGTTCTTCAAAAGTATTTCATACCACAGAAGAAACTTGACGAGACAAACAGTTCCACTCACGGAGCAGACGTTAAACAAGTTCCGTATAAACTCTGGGCGGAACAGGGATGGCTTGAGATTAACGAAGGAAGTCAAGTCGATTATTCCAACGTCACGAAATGGTTTGTTGAGATGGTGGAGAAGTACGATATAAGACCACTTTGGATTTGTTACGATAGAGCATTAGCGGGATATTGGCAGAACGAAATGTTTGAGTACGGATTCGATATGGAGAAAATTCCACAAGGACCGTTTACATGGAGTCAACCAATGAAGGAACTCGGCTGTCACCTTCAAGAACACAAGATAAATTACAATAACAATCCTTTACTCCGTTGGTGTTTAGCAAACACAGGAGTTAAGGCATTAAATAAAGACGGAATCGAAAGTATTCAGCCTGTCAAACTTCAAGAGCATAGGAGAATAGACGGAATGGTGTCGCTTCTTAATGCTTGGGTTGGTTATGTCAAACACTATGACGAATTTATTCCATATTTGAGGTAGGAAATGAAACAAAGAAGAAGTATTTTAGACCTTTTCAAGAAGGAAAAGCCGAATCAGACAAAGCATTATACCGAGTTCAAAGAACTTGGAACTTATAAGGCTTTTTTCTCCCCTTTTGGGAATGACATTTATGCATCTGATGATGTTAGAACTTGCATTCGAGCTTTGTCCGAGCATACATCAAAGGCAAATCCGAGATGCACTAATCCTGAAATCGAGAGATTGCTTTCCCTTAATCCTAATATGTATATGAATGGAAAGGATATGTTATCAAAACTTCGAAATATACTCGAAGTCAAGAATACAGCTTTTCTTTATATACAAAGGGATAATAAAAACAAAGTAATTGGCTTTTATCCTGTTCCTTATAGTAGTTTTGAAGCTGTTGAATATAAAGACAGATTATTTATAAGATTTATATTTAACAGTAACGAAACGAGAGAACTTGTTGTTGCTTGGGAAGATCTTGCCGTACTTCGTAAAGATTATATCTTTTCGGATATATACGGAGAAGGAAACAGACCTCTGATTCCAACATTGGATGTTATTAACACCATGGACAAAGGACTTGAGAATGCTGTTAAGAGTACGGCAAACCTTCGAGGAATCTTAAAATCAACAAAGGCAATGCTTTCTCCTGACGATTTGAACAAACAGAAGGAAACATTTGTTAAAGATTACATGAATCTTGAAAACGAAGGTGGAATTGCTTCACTTGATGCCACACAGGAATTTAAAGAGATTAACTTGAAGCCGACAACAGCATCTGCAGAAGAAGCGGATGCATACCGAGAGAGAGTATACAGATATTTTGGAATTAATAAGAAGATTATTACTTCCAATTATAGTGAGTCTGAATATGATGCTTTCTATGAGTCCAGAATAGAACCTTTTCTTATTGCTTTAAGTCTTGAACTTACAAGAAAGATTTTCTCTGAAAGAGAAATATCTTTTAATAATAAAGTTTGGTATGAATCAAACCGTTTGCAATATGCATCAGCCAAGACAAAGATTTCCATGGTTGCTTTAGTAGACCGAGGTTTAATGACTCCAAACGAATATCGAGAGTTGTTTAACATGGCTCCGTATGAAGGTGGAGATGAATTTGTTTTAAGACTTGATACACAAAAGACCGGGGATTCAACAGACGATGATTCGACAGGCAATCCTGTTGGCAGACCGGCAAAAGAGGAAGGAGATGAAGAAGATGGCAATTAGAGAAAATAGAGAATATCGAAATATGCCAATGGTACAGATTAGGAAGAAAAAAGAAGGTTCAAACGAATCTTCTTTTTTGGTTGAAGGTTATGCATCAACATTCGAAGAATATGTTCTTTTTGAAGAAGATGGCATTCAGTATAAGGAAAAAATTATTCCTGAAGCATTTGAAGGAACAGACTTCTCGGATGTAGTTTTCCTTAAAGATCATGTTGGAACAGTTCTTGCAAGAACCAAAAATGGAACCTTGGAATTATCGGTTGATGAAAATGGACTTCTTACAAGAACAGACTTATCCAAGACATCGGCATCAAGACAGATGTTTGAAGAGATTGAATCAGAGATGTATTCGCAGATGTCCTTCGCATTTGTTGTAGATGATGATGAATATAACACAAAGGAACACTTAAGAACGATTCGTCATATAGCCAAGCTCTATGATGTTTCAGCCGTAAGTTTTCCGGCAAACCCTACAACAGATATTTCTGTTGCTACTCGATCTCGGTTTGATGGATTTATCGAACAGGAGAAAGCGGAGAGACTTGCAAGAGAGCAAGAAATAGAAGTTGCAAGACAAAAATATCTTTATGAGAAGGAGAAGTAATCATGGAATTAAAAGACATGACACTTAAAGATGTTGAAGCAAGAATCTCCGAGCTTGATTCAATGGTTGAAACTTCAGAAGATGTTGAAGCCATTAACAAAGCTACAGAAGAGAGAAAAGCTCTCAACGAAAGAAAAGCGGAGCTTAAAGACCTTGAAGATCGCAAGGCAATGGCACAGGCTATTCAGAACAACGATGTTGTTCCCAATGTAATCGAAGAAAGAAAAGGAGAAATCACAATGAAGAACATCAAAGAGTACAGAGATTCGGCAGAATACATTAACGCATTCGCTGAATATGTTAAGACAAAAGACGATACCGAAGTTAGAGCACTTCTTACAACAAATGTTGGAGATGCCGGACAGATTGCGGTTCCGAGCCTGGTTTATGATGAAATCAAAACAGCTTGGGATAAGAACGAGATTATGTCTCTTGTGGGTAAGGTTTCTGTTAATGCAAATTATCAGGTTGAATTTGAGATTTCAGGAGATGATGCAATTATCCATAACGAAGGTTCAGGAGCAGTTTCCGAAGAGACTCTCACTCACGGTATTGCAACTCTTATTCCTGAAGATATCATCAAATGGATATCAATTAGCCGTGAAGCAAAGGCTATGCGTGGAGAAGATTTCCTTCGCTATGTATACAGAGAACTTGCTCATAAGATTATAAAGAAAGCATCTGACAATCTTATTGGCAAAATTGCAACTCTTCCTTCAATTGCTACATCAACAACACCTTCTGCTCCTGTTGTAAAGATGGGAACAACAGTAAGCACAGTTGTTACAGCAATCGGAAATCTTTCAGACGATGCAGCTAACCCTGTTATCGTTATGAATAAGTTGTCTTATGCAGCATTAAAGAGCGCAGCTTATGCAGCCGGATATTCAGTTGATCCTTTTGAAGGACTTGAGGTTAAATTTAGCAATAAACTTAAATCCTATGCATCAGCATCTGAAAACGATGTTTGGATGATTGTTGGCGATTTCGGTTATGGTGCTTTAGCAAACTTCCCTGAAGGAGAAACACCTGACATTACAATTGATGAAGTTACAAAGAAGAAACAGGGTATGATTGAGGTTATTGGCGATCTCTATGTTGCAGCTGAACCTGTTGCTTGTAAGGCATTTACTTTAGTAACGAAACCCGCTGCAATCTAATAAGGGGGATCACTTATGAAATTGTTGGTTACAAAAGGCTTTATTGATAAGGACACAAGCATTTTCCGCAATGTCGGAGAAAAGGTTGAATATCCTGAAGCAAGAGCCAAAGAAATCGAAACAAAAGGCTTTGGCAAATGTTTAGAAGAGCCGAAGCCGACAAAAGAAACGAAAGAACCCAAAGAGAGCAAAGTTTCTAAAGAAACCAAGGCAAAGAAGAAATAGCCGAAAGGAGCAGTTATGACAGACGAATTATTAAACGAGCAGACAGGGAATGACGAGCCGACTCCGACTCAAGAACCCACTCCGACTCCACCTACAATATTCGATAAAGTCAAACTTGCCCTTCGAATCTCTCACAATTTGCTTGATGCAGAAATAAATGAAGTTATTGCCTCTGCTCGTTTAGAACTTAAACGAGCGGGGGTTAATACTGAAAAAGCAGAGGGCAGTGACGAGGATGTTGAAACGGCAATAAGAACCTATGCTTTGGCTTATTATTCTTCCGATGTAAAAGATTCGGACAGATACAATGAAAGTTTTAAATATCAACTTGATTGTTTAAGAAAGTCTTACGGAGTCGAAAATGTGTAATGAGATTATTACCTTAAAACAGGAAACAACCACAGTAAATGAATATGGAGACAGAGTAAAGACTTACACATCAAGAAACGTGTACGCAGAAGTGAAATCTGTCGGACAGAGCGAATTTTATCAGGCACAGGCAACAGGCTTAAAGCCAGAGATCAAATTCGTGATTGCAGACTATCTTGATTATCAGGGTGAAAAGGTTATTTCCTATTGCCCTTTTAATGGAGTTACAGAAGATTATACAGTTCTGCGTACATATCGCAACAAAGTTAATCTTGAAATCGTATGTAAGCGAGGCATTGAATGAGTGTTCCGAAATCGGTCACAAAAATCAATAAAAACGGAGTGACTTACACATCAAATGTTGATGCTTGTAAATATTATATCCATGAATTGAATCGGGCGGCACTTCGGGATGTTGGAAAGTTTGTAAAAAGAACTTTCCGTGATAAATATTATTCGATATTTAAAAAACATTCCGGGGATGGTGGAAAGGCTACGAACTATGTGGTTAAAGCAAGTAAATCCACCACTGCTCCGAGAGTTGAAATCGGGTTAAAGACAGGCAAAGTTGATGGATTCTATGCTTATTTTCAGGAACTTGGTAGTTCAAAACAACCAAGACTCGGACTTTTACAGTCATGCGTGGAAGAAAATATCGCAAAGATAGTCGAAATTGAGTCTAAATATTTAAGTGGACTTAATGACGAGGCACAGGCTTTATCGATGATAGACGAGGGAGATTACGAAGAAGATGGCGAGTGATACAAGGACAAATGAATTAAAAAAATTTCTCCAGACGAAGTTAAAAACAATCACAAACAAGGTTTACTATGAACAGGCTGACGATGGTGCATTATATCCTCATATCGTCTTTAACTTCCGAACAATCGACCTTGGAGATTTGTCGAGACAAGACTACATTCTGGAGATAGACCTTTGGGATAAAGGATTAGACACAAACGCAATCGATAAGATGGCTGACGATGTCGAAAACCTTTTACAAGGGCAAAACCTTCCACAAACAGGCATACTCCCGACATTCTATCTTTATGATAGGAAGTCGATATTAGATTCCGACAAGGACATCAAACATCGTTTAATAAGATTTCAAATTCAAAATTACGTAAGATAGGAGAAAAAAATGGCTACTACTACTTACATTGGAACAGGAGAAATAATATCTGCTGATTACAAAAGTGTAAAGTTTGTCGGAAAAACCAAAGACAACGAACCTATTATAGTCGAAATTGAGGACGCTCTTAACACAAGCAATATTGATTTAAACGCAGTAGAAAAAAATGATACTGTTGCTCAAATGACATTCGAAGGTTGCTACACCAACACAGATACCGTCTCTTCATCTAATGCCGAAAAATGGAAAATTACTACTGAATCCACAGGGACACCATCAGACAAAATAATGCTTGGAGCGGGAACGGTATTTATAGATAATGCTCCGATAGGACTTACAAGAGGCGGAAGCCAATGGACAGTTGAAAGAGAATTTAGAGAAATCGGTGCAGACGGAGACAGAGGAGCTGTCAAAGGTAGAGTTGTGATGGAATCATCCAGAGCAAAACTTACAATAAATGCTCTTACGTTTATTGATAAATTCTCGGATTTGTTTCCGGCAGTTGAAGCGTCAGTTTAAACCAAAGGGGGGGAGAGAAATCTCCCCTTTTTATTTTAAGGGAGAATTGTTATGAGAAAATTGCAAAATAGCGATGTATTCACCTTCGGGCGAATCATCAAAGAAGCAAATATTAAAGAAGAAATCAAACAGATCGCAACGGATAAGAATGCAAGTCCTGAATCTTTAGGCTTTGACCTTTTATTTATCCTGTTTACGAACTGTTCAAATACAGAAGTTGAAACCGAGATTTATTCCTTTATGTCGGACATTTTCGAAATGCCTGTCGAGGAAGTTAAGAAACTCGATCCGATAGACACTATCGAAAAATTAAAAGGTGTCGCAGATTGGGAGCGATGGAAAACGGTTTTTTCATTGGGTGTCAAGTCGGTGATATCGAATTAAAAGAGATATTGTTGAGGAGATACCACACTATAAACATTCCACTCAATACAGAGGATTTTATTGAGTTTGTGGGTTATGTTTTGGAGAGCGAGAGAAAAGAAAAAGCCGAGAGATTATATTTGGCTTTGATACAGTTACTTGCTCAAAACGGAAAATTTATGACGTTTGAGAAATTCTATGACGAGATATCGGGAAAGAATTGGGATTTCCGTTCGGCAGAAGATATATTGAAGGAATCCGAGGAAATCGAGAAGAGGTTAAGGAATGGCTATTGATCTTTTCAAACTGGTGGGTAGCGTTTACGTTGACACCGACAAAGCAAATGAATCACTTCAAAAAACAGATAAAAAAGCAAGTTCTTTCGCTTCGACTTTAGGACAAGTTGGCGGAACAGCTTTGAAGATAGGCGGAATGGTTGTCGGTGCTGCGACCGCTATTGGCGGAGCTGCTCTCGGAGTTGCCAATTCCGTATCACAGACAACAGACGAAATCGACAAAGCAAGTATAAGAATGGGGATTTCTGCCGAGTCTTATCAAGAGTTGGCTTATGCAGCCGGACAATGCGGAGTTGAAATGTCCACAATGGAACAGGCTGCGAAGAAACTCGAAGGGACAGACCTTAATTTCGATGAAGCCATTAATCAGATAATGTCACTCGGAACGGCAGAAGAACGGTCCGCCATGGCTGCAGACCTTTTCGGAGAGAAGGTTGCTTATAATCTTTCACCTTTAATTGAGCAATCGAGCGAGTCTTTCGATGGACTTATCCAGAGGGCAAATGATTTAGGACTTGTTATGAGTGGCGAAGCCGTTGAGAACGGAGTTGCTTTCGGGGATATGTTAAGCGATGTAAAACAAATGGCTTCAAGTTTAGCAAATTCCATCGGAACGGCATTATTCCCTATTGTTAACGAGTTCATGTCAACGATTATCGAATTTATGCCACAGATACAAGGCTACATCGGGCAACTTGCTCCTATTCTGGCGGAGATTGTTTCGGCAATACTTCCTGTCTTGTTTGAAATACTCGAAGCGTTAATGCCTGTTTTAATCGAGATCATACAGGCGATTCTTCCTGTTGCGGTTGAATTAATTAACTCATTGCTTCCACTTATCACGGCTCTGCTACCGTTAATTAATCCGATAGCGGGATTATTGCTTGGAATACTTGTTCCATTAACGCAAATGCTCTCGGCAATACTTCCACCGATTATTGATATCGTTACGCAGTTTATTAACTTCTTAATGCCAGGAATTATTGTGGCCATTAATTTAGTTTCGGATGTAATAAGCAATACATTAAATGCGATTTTAAACAACTTAACTCCGTTCTTTGCAAATATCTTCTCAATGTTTGAAGGACTTATAACCTTCTTAACAGGAGTATTCACAGGAGATTGGGATAAGGCTTTAGAAGGAATTACAAAGGTTGCGAAATCTTGGGTTAATATGATTCTTTCGTATATTCAGGCAACTATAAACGGAGCTGTTGAGATGGTAAATATCATCATTGACGCAGCTTTAAAAGTTGCAAACCTTGTTCCGGGAGTTGATATTGATACATCAGTTACACGAATCCCGACAGTTAACATTCCGATGTTGGCTAAAGGTGGAATCATAGAAGAAGAAGGCTCGGCTATTGTTGGCGAACGTGGAGCAGAACTCTTAAACCTTCCGAAAGGGGCGAGCGTTTCTCCGTTGCCTTCCAATGAAATCGACTATGACCGACTCGCAAATGCGATCACAAACGCTATTAAAGATTCTCTTAACTTAACTATTCCTGTTAATCTTGGAAATGAACTTCTCGAAACAGTAGTTGTTGACGCTCTTACGATGGCAACTTACAGAAGCGGGGGCAGATAATGGCATACCTTAAAAACTTTCCAATACTCTTAAATAACTCGGCAATTCCGTTTCCGAACTCTTACACGGAGAAAAACGAAGTGAAAGAATCGGTTAACTTAACCGAAGCGGGAACGGATATCTGCCAAATATCCCGAATTAAAAAATTAACACTTTCCATGTCTTTTCGCTTGATGGGAACTTGGGTTTCAACTTTCGAGAGCCATGCTTACAGTTCTTCAACAATAGCCGTTAAGATTTACGATAATCAAACAAACGCTTATGCAGAAAAGACAATGAGAATGAGAAATTATTCGAAAAAACTTGTTGAACATTCCGAGAAAGTAGATTGCGAAGGAATGTGGGATATTTCTTTCGATTTGGTGGAAATGTAAATGTATTCAGTTTCAAACGATTATAAAACAGCTATTAAAAAGCCAATAATTGAATATGATCTGCGAGGAACACTTGACGGCAATTCTTTTGCCCGGTCCGATGTTGTGGATTGTACTATCACAAATCAATCCTGTTCTGATGATGAATTACAAATCGGCTCGACTTATGTCGGACAGTTAACCATTACACTACTTTCCGACATAGACCGATACACCGTTCTCGATAAGGTTATAACACTTGAATGCGGTGTCAAGTTGGCAGACAGTACATACGAATATGTTCCGATGGGAACTTTTACTGTTGTTGAAGCCGACAGAACGGCACAAGGTTTAAGACTTAAAGCCTTTGACAATGTTACTTTTCTTGATAAAGAAACCAATTTAGAACAAGTCACCGGCACTCCGTATCAAATAGCGACCTGGGCGGTAACTCAATGTGGTTTGTCTTTAGCCAATGCGGACTTTGATTCTTTCGCTAACTATGATAAAAACCTTTTCTTATATCCCGAAAACGATTGCGAAACATACCGAGATATTATCTATTGGATTGCACAATCTATCGGTTGTTTTGTAACGGCAGACAGAAACGGAGACATAGAGTTTCGGCAATACGGCTCGGCAGTTATCGATAATCTCCCGACAGATAAGAGATATTCTGGCGGTTCGTTTGCCGACTTTATGACGAGCTATGAAAGACTTTCCTGTTACAACATAGAGGAAGGAACAACTTCGGTATATCAGGCTTCACTTGATGATGGCTTAACATACGCACTCGGAAAGAATCCGTTCTTACAGTACGGAAATTATGACGAAATGCGTGAAAACGTATTAGCTGTTGTTAATTCTTGGTATTATTGTCCGTTTAAGATTTCACTTGTTGCCAATCCCGCTTATGATCTCGGAGACATTCTTTCGTTTCCGGGTGGACTCGGAGATTCCTCAAAGAAATTCTGCGTAACAAAATACGTATGGAAATACAACGAATCGAATACCTTAACAGGAGCGGGAAAGAATCCTCGCTTAAAAATCAAATCCCGACTCGAAAAGGAATTAGACGGACAGGGAAAGACAGGCTCGGACAAAGATGTAATACAGTATTATTCCTTCACGAATGTTGCGGATATAAATATCGCAGACGGAAGTACGGAAACGATTATTGATATCAGATATTCCGCAGTAAAAAAGACGGTTGCGATATTCCTTGCGGAAGTGTTGGCAAAAATAGAAACCACAGTAAGCGGAATCAATTACTATGACGGTGAAGCAGAGTTTTTCTATTACGTGGACAGTTTGTTAATTGACCGAGTTCCGAAAGAAACTTGGTTGGATGGCGAACATATCAAGCACTTGCTTTATTACTTATCCACAGAGGCGGGAACTGTTCATCATTTAGAAGTTAAATGCAAAATGACAGGCGGAAGTGCTTTCATTCCTATGGGTGGCATTAAGGCTTGTATCTATGGGCAGAATTTAGTCGCTTCGGATGATTGGAACGGATTTATAAAGATTGAAGAAGAAGCAGAACCGATTGAACTTGCTACGATGATTCTCGGTGATGTTTCGGAAAGTGTAAATTTCAGTTTTACATAAGGAGAATTTATGGTACACGGCAGAACACGAATCAAATTATATAATGCCTTGTCAGGACATACTTTAAAAGACATTGTTTCAGAGAATACCTTCCAAAAGGGAGTTATTGCCGAAGGAGTGAGAAACTTCGGATATGCAAAAGGAAGTTTCTACAATAACACGGATGGAAGTATTGTTGCAAATCCGCCTGTCTGCGAGATGATAGGTGGAATATTACTATTCAAAGAACAAATCACAGGAACTCCGTCTTTTCTCCCTTTAGGAAATGAAATGACAGGAAATGGAGCATGGGGAGTGATGAACTCTTCCGCTCCGACAGAACTCGGTTCTTTCGATACGGCTTCGAGTTTCGTTTCGGATAGCAAGGTAAAGCAAGTATATAATTATGCCGCTTCACAGGCAAACGGAAAGATATCTTGTGTATGTTTAACTTCCAGAACAGGCGGTTATATCGGTTACGGAAATCCGAGTGGAGTTACAATGGCAAATTCACAGGATAGATGGGCGTTTGAAAGAAATGCGGGTTGCGTTGACGCAGTTCCTCAAACAACATTATCTTCCATCAAGTCCACAACGAATAAAATCTGTTGCGATGGTAAACTTTATACTTTTACTCTTAACGGAACAAATGTTGATGTAAACAAGATAAAAGTTCCTTTGAAATATGCTTCGATTGGTGATTGCGTAACAAAAGCTTTTTCGGTCGATGTATCTCAATTACATTATTCATGGTTTGGTTCGGACTTTGCTCTTTCCGCTTCGAATAAAATCATCTATATGACACCTTTGGGAACTGTCAAGACAGGAACATATTATATCTGGGCTTACGATACATCAGACGATACCATTTCCGAAATCGAATTAAATCTCGGAATTTCCACTCACTCCGTTTCTGTCTCACAAGGAAAAATCTTTGCACCTGTTTATCAAACAAACAAGATGAAGATTTTTAATATGGATGGAACAGCCTATGACGAAATCGAAATTGGAACTTTGGCGGCAGACCCCTTGGGCGGAATGAATACCATCATTGGAGAAATCGGAAACCATGCTCTTATACATTGGGCGAATGCGGGAGACCCCGAAAGAATCTTCAAGTTATACGATAAGACTTCAAAAACAGTCCTTCCGATTAACTCAAACGTATATTCCTACAACAGAACTCAATGTGTGAGACAGGATGAAAGTTCGGGAGCGATCACATATCAATTTTATGCCGGTGGCACAAGTTCAAAAGAAATGTGGGCGATTCCGAATCCCTTGTATTTAGCAACAATAAACAATCTCGACAATGCCGTTATTAAAGATGCAACTATGGGAATGACGGTCGAGTACATATTGGAAGAGGTTTAATATGACAGACATTTTCACATACAATGGCGAAAGCAAACCCATAAAGCGATTAGCCGAACTTATCAACACATTAACAGGAGTGCAATTTGAAGTAGTCGCAGAATTACCCCTTGTCGGACAATCGAACATCATTTATCTTGTGCCGAAAACGATTCCGAACGTGGACAATATCTATGACGAATATGTGTGGATAAACAATGCTTATGAACTGATAGGCGATACCGAAATCGACTTGTCGAATTACTACACCAAGAGCGAAACGAATACTTTACTTGCATTAAAACAGGATAAATTACCATTTGATATAACAGGAAATGAAACAGACGGATATAACATTGTTTATCCGAGTTAGGAGAGATTATGCCAGATAACAGAATACCGACAAATCAAAGTCAGTTAGATATTAACACAAGTATTCAAGCCTTAAACACACAGATACAGTCACTAAACACGTTAATCGCAAGTTTAGGTCTTGTAACAATAACCCCTATATCACAAGCAGATTATGACAATTTAAGTCCGACAGATAAATTAAATGGTGTGTTTGATATTTATGATGCCGTAGAGCCTGATATTGACGGAAACAAGGTTAGTTATGATAGCAATAACTCGGTAGTTGAGAAGATAGACGAGTTTCAAGTTATTGTCGGAGTTACGGCAAGTGCAAATGGCTATTCTTCAAACTATAATTTGCCTACGGGATTTAATGCAGATAACACAATTATATGTGGATTTCAAATTGAAGCATCAACAGGCGAGTGGAGAAGTGGCGAGGGTGTAGGCGGTTCAAACTTTGCACGAACATTCGCACAGATTACGAATAGTTATTTATCCGTATACAATAACAATTCGGGTTTGTTTAGCAAGAATTTCAAAGTCCTTGTGAAGAAAATAGCATAAAGGAGAAAAAACAATGGCACATATACTAATGTTACACGGTCACCAAGTCGGATATTTACCACCTACTTATGCGAGTGAGATATTGACGAGTGGGGGAGATACAGTAGAACAGGCTATTGACGATGTTGCAGACGTTGTTGGTGAATTATCCCCGACAAGTTATTCAACAGACGGATTAACTTATTCGGGTTGTTCTCTTGTAGATGGCGGATATGTAAGAGTAGGAAACATTATTATCCTAAATATCCGAGTTGAAATAAGTACGGCAAGTTCGGCAACAAGAGCATATATAACTTTGCCAAGTAATTTAAAACCAAAAACAGTTGTTGCATTAACAGCATTTAACTCATCTGACGATTTGACTCCGATTTATGCGATTGCTAATACAAACGGAAGTATTTATCTTAAAGGAACAACCGCTAATAAAGCATTTTCTATAAGCGGTGTATGGATTTGTTAAGGAGAAAAACAATGGGCGGTGATTAAATGAAATTTATTGTGAATATAGAAGATGAAGAACTTGCAAGGTGTCTAATTAAAAAGCAATTAAGCGATAGACAATCACGAGATATTTTAAATTTAGTTAGAGAGAGTTTTGTTTCATATTTAGGCGGTTGCCAAAGACATATTCAAAACAAGCAGATAGAAGATATTGAATATCAAGGAGATAACGTATGAAACTACTACTCTCAATACTATTAAGCATATTACTTGCTATATTAACAATGTGGTCTATGAAAGGGGAAGAAGAATGAACAAATTATTATCTTATATCATAAAAAAATTAGTTACGCTTTATTACAAAAAATATCCTTTTTGCACTTACAGCTGGGGCATTGACGAATTTACTGATTTGCATATTATGAGCGAAACCTTTGATGTATCAAAAAATATTCACAGATTTGGATTGAGAGAAACTGAATTGAAACTGAAAGGGGAAAACGAATGACGAAGCAACAACTTGAAGAATATCAAAAAATACAAGAAATAATAAGAAAAATCAAAAAGACAAAAATAGAAACCAACATATATATTCCTGTACTCGAAAAAGCGAAAGGGGAAAACGAATGAGTGAATGGTGGGGTACTACTGTATCAATTTGTTTAGGCATTACGGCTGTTATCAGTTTGGTGTCTTTGTTGACAGGAATTTTGAAGGACTATAAGAAACCGACAGACGATTTAGAGAAAAGGGTGAGCGACTTGGAAAGAAAAATACTTGAGAATTACGATAAGCGAATAACGGACATTGAAAAGGGCAACAAAGTCACTCAAAAGGCTATTCTCGAATTACTCAAGCACTCTATTGACGGAAACAACGTGGAAGGTCTGAAAAAAGCCGAAAAGGATTTGAGCGATTATTTGATAGACAAGTAATGGGAAGTTGTATTGTTTTAAGTTGTATCGTGGTTACGTTAATCTTATTTATTTTAGATGATATGAAAGGAGAATTTGCTATGCCGTATTTACCACAGAAAGTTTATGAGATTTTGAGATGGGTTATTATCATCGTTATTCCCGCTTTAATTACACTTTACGGAGTAATCGGGAATGTCTGTAATATTCCTTACACGGATATTGTTTTGACGATTGCGGGTGCTGTTGATGTATGTCTGGGAACTATTTTCGGTATTTCAAAATTGAATTATGATAGGGAGAACAAACAATGAGCAAAGTTATTATGACCTCGGAAGAGTATATCTCCCGATTAAAGCAAGTCGCAGAACGTAAGACTTATTATCGCAATAAATATCCTGACAACCTTCTCTATATTCACCAAGACGGAAGAACTTCGGGTGATTGCCTTAATACCATCAAGGCACTTTTGAACGGATATGATGTGAATGTAACAAAGGTCGGATATTACCAAAGGGATTTATCCAACACAGGCGATGTTTCCGAGCCGGTCCTTCTCTCGCAATGCACAGAAATATCCTCGGACTTCGATAACATTCCTAAAGCGAGTCTTTTGTACATGAAAGGTCATGTCGGAAGTTTCGTGGGTTTGACAAAGCGAAACGGCAAAGAATACAACGTGATTGAATGTACAAAGTCTTTTGGCGGTGGAGTGGTTTATTCTTGGGTTGATACAGACGGAACTCGGAGAAGTTGTAAGGGTGGTGCTAAAAATGGGAAGTGGGTTTCTCATGGCTTGATGTCTCGTTATATCAGTTACATCAAGGAAGAACCGAAACCCGAACCGAAACCCGAACCCGAAATTAAACCTGTCCAGAAGGTTTACTATGTCAAGAAGGGTGATACACTTACAAGCATTGCCAAAGCACATGGCATGAGTTTGGCAAAGTTGATCTCCTACAATCCGCAGATTCGGGATATAAACAAAATATCAATCGGACAGGTGATTTATCTGTCTGCTGATACGATAGAAGAATTTTACACGGTAAAGAAGGGAGACACTTTAGGAAGTATTGCGAGACAATTTAATATGAGCCTGAATAAGTTGC
>Ga0310690_10005974_pt1 | contig 16228 bp, 15 predicted proteins | sample AusTroGonzalo_MG_2_FD_207661 | JGI IMG/M metagenome (GOLD analysis project Ga0310690, IMG submission 207661) | Bovine rumen microbial communities from tropical cattle in Woodstock, Queensland, Australia - Gonzalo_04 (v2) (version 2) | ecosystem: Host-associated > Mammals > Digestive system >... | reverse complement strand
GGTATGTGTCATATGAAAACGGATTCGGCTATATTCTGCCGCCGAAAATCGAAGCGCTGGGCGAAGAAGCAATCGCCCGGTATACGGAGCAGATGAACCAAATTGAGGGATGGTATAAGGAATGGCAGGAAATGCTCGGAAAAAAGGGCGAACAGAGCAATGAGGATGCGCGGTTCGTGCTTCCCAATGCCTGCGAAACCCGTATTATGCTGACAATGAACGTTCGGGAGCTCCGGCATTTCTTCAGCCTGCGAATGTGCAACCGTGCCCAGTGGGAAATCAACGAACTTGCGACAAGAATGCACCGGCTTTGCCTGGAAACGGCTCCGGCACTGTTTGAAGACGCCGGTCCGGCCTGCCTGAGGGGAAAATGTCCGGAAGGGGGAAAGACCTGCAGTCAGGGCCCGCAGAAAAGAGCGGAACGGGAAGCGCTGCTGAAAAGCATTGAAAAGGAGTAAGGAACGATGGCATACAGAAACGATTCGGATCAATACTGGAAAAGGCCCGCTGCCGACGGCCGGAAACCGCAGGGGAACAGAAGAGAGATCGGCGGGAGCGGGAAAAAGTACGATGACTACCGATATGACGGGAGAAGAAATGATGACAGCCGGGCCAGAAATCATGACAGCCGGGGAAACGGCAGCAGAGGATTCAGCAGGGAAGGTTTTGAAAACCGCAGGCAGGAAAATGCGCGGCCCGCAAGGCCGGCCTACCGGGAAGAAACGCTCTTTGAAAACAGGGAACCGGCTACTCAGAATGAGCTTCCGGAGGAAAACTATATTCTGACGGGACGGAATCCGATCCGTGAGTCACTGAAGAACGGCCGGGATCTGGAAAAACTGCTGGTTCAGAAGGGCGAGCTAAGCGGAAGCGCGATGGAAATCGTAAAAACGGCCAAAGAACGCAAAATCATGGTTCAGGTGGTCGAAAAAAGCCGTCTGGACGAGATCGCGCCTCGTCATCAGGGCCTGATCGCCTTTGCGAGCGCGTTTCATTATTCCACGGTGGACGATATGCTGCAAAAAGCTGAAGAGCAGGGAGAAGATCCTTTCCTGATCCTGCTGGACGGCATAACGGATCCGCACAATTTGGGTGCAATTATCCGGAGCGCGGAATGCACAGGAGCGCATGGAATTATCGTGCCGCAGCACAGAAGCGTCGGGTTGACACCGGCGGCGGTTAAGGCCAGCGCCGGAGCGGTGGAATACATTCCGATTGCCCGGGTGACCAATCTGAACCGGACCATTGAAGAACTTCAAAAGAAAAATATCTGGGTATACGCCCTGACGATGAACGGGGAAGACTACGAAAAAGTATCCTTTACCGGTGGATGCGCCATTGTGATCGGCGCTGAGGGAGACGGGATCAGCAAACTGACGGAGGAAAAATGCGACGTGAGCGTATCCCTGCCGATGAAAGGGCATCTGGACAGCCTGAACGCGTCCGTTGCCGCAGGCATTATCATGTACCGCATTATGAGTGCAAGAAAAAAGGAATGAATCATGGATAAAGAAGAACGCTTTGAGCCGGATCAGATCCAGGACGAATTCAGCCGGTATGCCGACCTCACAGATGAAAGAATCGTTGAACTGAGCCATGAGGGCGATGCGTCAGCGGAGGAATACCTGCTGGACAAATACAAAAACTTCGTTCGCAGCAAGGCGAGGAGTTATTTTCTTGTAGGTGCTGATCATGAAGACATTGTTCAGGAGGGCATGATCGGACTGTACAAGGCCATACGGGATTATCGGCCCGACAAGCTGAGTTCTTTCCGTGCCTTTGCCGAGCTATGCATTACCCGACAGATCATTACTGCCATCAAGACCGCGACGAGGCAGAAGCATATTCCACTGAATAATTATGTTTCACTGAACAAACCGCTGTATGACGAAGAGAGCGACCGAACCCTTCTGGACGTGATCATTGAAGGCAGAACCTCAGATCCGGAAGAAATGATTATCAACATGGAAAACGTCGGAAATATCCGGACGAAAATCAATGAAGTGCTCTCCGGGCTCGAACAGGAGGTTCTGAATGCTTATCTGGACGGAAAAAGCTATCAGGAAATTGCCGAATCTCTTGGAAGACATGTAAAATCCATTGACAACGCGCTGCAACGCGTCAAACGGAAATTGGAAAAATATCTGGAAGAAAATAAAAACTGAATCAGGGTTTTGCCAGTTCCGCCGCCCCGTCGATCATTTCCTCAAGACGGACAGGGGGAGAACTGTGCCGGCTTCCGGCTGAGATAACTTGAATATCCTCCTTGGGCTTTGAATCGAGGGTAAAAACGCACAGCAGAACCAGCACCGCAGACAGGCAGCAGAGGGCAATCACCGTGCGTAAGGATGTTTTTCTTTTTTCACATCCCGAAGCAACGGAAAGAAGAATCTTATGTTTCAGGGCTTCGTCTGCTTTCAGGCCGGAAAGAACATGATCCGATATTTCCGGAAGGCGGCGGAGTCGATTGTCCATATTTCATTCTCCTTTCAATTCTTTTGACAGCCTGTTTCTGGCCCTGGAGAGGCGGGAAGATACAGTTCCCTCGGCGATTCCGAGCATTTCAGCAATTTCTGACACTCCGTAACCCTCATAATAATGAAGGAGTACCACCTCTTTGAACTCGGCAGGAAGGCGGCCTACCGATTCGGCCAGGGCAATTGAATCGGCCGCCCTGCCGATTTCATCATCAGCGGGAAACAGTTCGAAGGCGGGATGGCCGAGAACGATCTTCTTCAGCCATGAGCTTCGCCAAAGATCGCGGCATCGATTGAGCGCAACCTTCAGCAGCCAGGATTTTTCTCGACCGCTGAGCAGGGCAGGGCGGTTCTGCAGATAACGGATGAAGACATCCTGAGTGACATCCTCTGCGCGCTGCCGGTCGCCAAGATAATAATACGAAACGCGGAGTACATCGGTCGCATACATGACGTAAAGCTCGTCGAAGGTAAGCTCGGAAACCTTACCCTCCTGTTCTGAAGGATCACGGCCCGCAGACTCCTCCACGGATAAGAACGAACAAAACAAACCGATTCTTCCCTCCAAAGGAAAAAAATTTCATCAATATTATAATCTGAAGCGGGTAAAAGGGCAAACCTGAAATTTTCACTTGACGAACAACACAGAAAACAGGTAAAATAAATAAAACAAGGTTGCAAACCTTAGGTCTTAACGGAATAACTATTATGAATAAGGAGAGTGTAGTTCTGTGTTGAGAAAGAAAACTTGCGTTGCAATGCTTCTGGCCGGCGGACAGGGGAGCCGGCTCGGGGTTCTGACCCAAAAGGTGGCGAAACCCGCTATTCCTTACGGGGGAAAATACAGGATCATCGACTTCCCGCTAAGCAACTGCACAAACAGCGGTATTGACACTGTCGGCGTGCTGACACAGTATCAGCCCCTGGAACTGAATGCCTATATCGGCAGCGGCGCGCCCTGGGATCTTGACATCAGCAACGGCGGTGTTTTCGTTCTTCCGCCCTACCAGAAGGGAAAGAGCGGAGAATGGTATCGGGGAACCGCCAATGCCATCTACCAGAATATTGCCTTCATCGAACAGTACAATCCGGATTATGTGCTGATTCTGAGCGGCGACCACATCTACAAGATGGATTACAATGCCATGCTCAATTACCACATCCGGCACGGCGCAGACGCCACGATTGCCGTTCGTGAAGTTCCATGGGAAGAAGCATCCCGCTTTGGTATCATGAATACCGATTCGGACGACAGGATTATCGAATTCGAGGAAAAGCCGAAGAGTCCGAAGAGCAACAAAGCTTCCATGGGCGTTTATATCTTTACATGGAGCAAGCTGCGGCAGTACCTTGAAAACGATGAAGGCGACAAGAAGAGCAACAACGACTTCGGAAAGAACATCATCCCGAATATGCTTGCAGACAAACAGGTTCTGGTGGCTTACAGCTTCAACGGCTACTGGAAGGACGTCGGAACGATCGAGAGCCTCTGGGAGGCCAATATGGATCTGCTGGAAACGCCGATGCCCATTGATATGCACGATAAACGGTGGCGTATTTATGCCAAAAACCCCGGCATGGCACCGCATTACATCGCAAAGGGCGCCACGGTTCATGACACACTGATCACAGAAGGCTGCGAGGTTTACGGAAATGTAAATCACTCCATTCTTTTCGCAGGCGTTATCATTGAAGAAGGCGCAAAGGTTGAATCGAGCGTCATCATGCCCGGCAGTGTGATTAAACGCGGTGCTGTTGTTCAACGGGCCATCGTGGCAATGAACGGCGTGGTCGGTCCCGGTGCCTTTGTCGGAGAGGAAACCGGAAATATTGCCGTTGTCGGCCCCGGTATGACCGTGCCGGCAGGAAAGCATATTCCCGCCGGAGACCAGGTTGACGAAGCCTACGAGTTCGACAAGTAAGATTCCATCAATACAGTAAACCGAAAACAGCCGGAAAGGATGAGAAAATCATATGAAGGATATCATGGGACTTATTTATACGGGCGAAAACGACGCCAGACTTCGTGAACTGACAGTTACGCGCGCCATCGCCGCCATGCCGGTTGCCGGAAGGTACCGGGTTATTGACTTCCTGGTGAGCAGCATGGTCAACGCCGGAATGAAGAACATCGGCGTGATCACACAGAAAAACTATCACAGCCTGATGGATCATCTTGGCAGCGGAAAGGAATGGGATCTGCACGGAAAAAACAACGGACTGCATATTCTGCCTCCTTTCCTGACAAGAGAAAACGTCGGGTTGTATCCCGGCCTGCTGGACGCTCTGCGGAGCAACAGCAATTTCTTCGTCCGGAGCAAGCAGGAAGTTGTGGTGCTGAGCAACAGCAGCATTATCTACAATGCACGGCTGGACGAGCTGGTTCAGTTCTATCAGGATACAAACGCCGATATTACCCTGCTTTACACAAAGGATCCCACGATGAAGCGGGACGAATATGGCACATACCTGCAGCTTGACAAAAGCGGCAACGTGACAGACATGGAAGTACAGCCGACCCATCCTGGATATGACAATGTATACATGCAGGTGATGGTCATCAAGCGCGAACTGGTCAAGGAACTGGTTGACAAAGCCGTGAGCCACGGACAGCACAGCATGGACCGTGACATCCTCCTGCGGTTGGTTCAGGACAAGAGTGCCAAGATCAATGCCTATGAATACAAGGGTAAGTGCTGGATGATCGACAGCGTTCAGAGTTATTTCAAATTCAACATGGACATTCTGGATCCCAAGATGCGGAAAGGGCTTTTCCGGGAAGATATGCCCGTGTTTACAAAAGTCCGCGACGAAATGCCCGCGTGCTACGGCGAAGAAGCAACGACGGTCAACTCCCTGGTAGCTGACGGCTGTCAGGTGGACGGAACCATTGAAAACAGCATCCTATTCCGCGGCGTAAAGATTTCTGCCGGTGCTCATGTAAAGAACTGCATTATCATGCAGGATGGCCAGGTGCATGAAGGTGCCTACATCGAGAACTGCATTCTCGACAAGCAGGCGGTCATCAAACGGAACTCCAAACTGATCGGACCGGAAGCTTATCCGATCGTGATCGGTAAGGATGTTGTGATCTGAAACTTTTCTGGAGGGACTCAATTTGAAAATTATGTTTGTAGCCAGTGAAGCTGTTCCGTTTGTTAAAACGGGAGGCCTGGCCGATGTAGTTGGTGCGCTTGCACCGGTACTGGCAAAGGAAGGGCATGACGTTCGGGTGCTGATCCCGGGCTTCAGTCAGATTCCGCGCGAATACTCGGAAAAGATGTCCCATGTCTGCGATTTTGAAATCCAGCTGGGATGGCGGCGCCAGTACTGCGGGATTGAACAGATCGAGATGAACGGCGTGACGTGGTATTTTATGGACAACAAATACTACTTCGCGCGGCCGTATATCTACGGCATGGGCGGTGATGAATACGAACGCTTCGGATTCTTCTGCCGCGGTGCGTTGAATATGCTTCCGCTGGTGGATTTCCAGCCGGACGTGATCCACTGCCATGACTGGCAAAGCGGCATGATTCCTGCGCTGCTGAAAATACAGTATGCCCATCTGCCGTTCTACGCCGGTATTCGCACTGTTTTCACGATTCACAACCTTCAGTATCAGGGAATTTTCGGAATCCGTGAAGTGCAGGACGTTCTCGGTCTGGGCGACAGCCTCTGGACAGAAGACAAGCTGGAATGCTTCGGATGCGCCAACTTCATGAAGGCCGCCCTGGTGTACACGGATCTGATTACGACCGTCAGTCCTTCCTATGCGGAGGAAATTCAGACTGCCTACTACGGCGAGAGGCTGGACGGTCTTCTCCGTGCCCGCAAAGCCGACCTGAAAGGCGTACTGAATGGCATTGATATGGATGGATACAACCCGCAGACGGATGAACTGATCGCTGAAAATTTCAGCATTGACAATCTGCAGGGCAAAGCAGCCTGTAAGAGACAGCTGCAAGAAGAACTTGGCTTGGAAATGCGGGACGATGTTCCGGTGATCGGCATGGTGGGCCGGCTGAGCAATCAGAAAGGCCTGGACCTGGTGGACTATGTCATCGCCGATATCATGCGGCAGGATGTGCAGATGGTCGTACTGGGTATGGGTGAAGGCAGATACTTCAACCTGTTCAGCTGGGCTGAAGGCGAATATAAGGGGAGAATTGCAGCCCGGTTTACCATGGATCATGCTTTGGCCCACAAAATTTATGCAGGCGCCGATATTTTCCTGATGCCAAGCCAGTTTGAACCCTGTGGCCTGAGCCAGATGATTGCCATGCGGTACGGAACGATTCCGATTGTCCGCGAAACCGGCGGATTACGGGATACTGTGCTGAGCTACAACGAATTTACCGGCGAAGGTAACGGATTCACTTTCTTCAATTACAACGCACACGACATGCTCCATGTCATCGAACGAAGCGTCGGTTATTACAAAAACCGCCGGGATATCTGGGCAACGCTTCAGAACAGAGGAATGACAGGAGACTACAGCTGGACACATTCTGCAGGTGAATATATGAAACTGTATAAAAGCCTGTTTGAGGAAAAGAAACCCGAAGCGGAACCGGAACAGGAAACGAAAAATCCGGTTGTAATAGAATTTTGAGATTAAGCAGACAGAAAACGAAACAGGGATGTGCTTTTAAGGGCACATCCCTGTTTTCAGAAAGAGAAACTGATGGAAGAAAATTGGCTGAAAGAGGATGAGACACTGGAAGACCTGCAGCTGAAAGAACTGAAAGTGATTCAGAAGAAAGATGGATTCAGGTTTGGTATGGATTCGGTGCTGTTGGCTCATTTTGCGCGAATCAGCGAGAAAGATCATGTTGCGGATTTCGGAACCGGCAGCGGTGTTCTTCCTCTTCTGTTGATCGGGAGGAACAAGGGGCAAACATTTGAATGCTTTGAGATTCAGGGGGAAATTGCCGAAATGGCGGAGCGTACCATGCGAATGAACGGCTTGGAAGACCGGGTGCATATCCTCCATGAAGACGCTTCGAAAGCCTATGAACATCTTGAAGGCTGTAGCATGGACGCGGTGATCTGCAACCCGCCCTACGGCATTCCCGGAACGACACTGAGCAGCCCGTACAACAGCCGTGCGATCGCCAGGAACCAGGAAAACAACACGATGGAAGGATTTCTGCGCAGTGCTTTCAGGATTCTGAAAGGACGAGGACGCATGATCACCGTTTATCCGGCAGCAAGAATGCTGCATCTGATGGACATGATGCAAAAAGCACATTTGGAACCCAAACGTTTTCAACTGATTTATCCGAATACGGAGAAGCCGGCAAACCTTGTGCTCATTGAAGCTGTTAAGGATGCAAAACCCATGCTGCATCCAATGGAACCCCTGATTCTTTACAATTTGGATCACACCTTGACAAGCAGACTGAAGTCTGTTTACAATATGGAGGAACAGAACAAAGCTTAATTGTCCGGGAGGATGGACAGGATGGCGGGAACATTCGATTTTGCAGTGATCGGCGGCGGAGCAGCCGGGCTTGCTGCAGCCACTGTCGCGGCAGAATGCGGTGATAGGACGGCCATATTCGAAAAAAACAACGCAATCGGCCGAAAAATCTCCGCCAGCGGTAACGGCCGATGTAACCTGATGAACAGCGGCAGGCTGAAGTACTTTGGAGACAGCGCTTTCGCAGAAAAAGTATTCCTGAACTTTTCACGGGATCGACTGCAAACATACTGGGCCACATCTGGCATACGACTGAGCGAAGAAATCGAAGGAAGACTGTATCCCTGCACTTATCAAAGCGCCACGGTTACGGACGCATTCAAAATACGACTGAAAACTGCCGGTGTCAGCATTTTCCTGCAATACTTTGTAAAGACGATTCGAAAAGAAAAAGATTTTTTTGTTCTTTCGACCGAACAGGGAGACTTCCGGGCTGACCGCGTTTTAATTTCCTGCGGCGGATCTGCCAGCACAAAACTTGGAGGAAGCGAAAACGGATACAGGCTGCTTGAAACGTTCGGGCACGAAATCATTCCGCCGAAAGCTGCGCTCTGTCCGCTGACAACCGATTCAAAAAGTATTTCTGGTCTGAGTGGGATTCGAGTGAAAGGCAGCGTTACGCTGAAGGATGTCGAAGGAAATATCCTTCAGAAAGAATCCGGAGAAATTCTTTTCACGGAGACGGGCATCAGCGGCATCTGTGTGATGCAGATGGCCCGATGGGCCGACCCAGGAGCCCTCATTGAACTGGATTTTGCCGGAAGGATCTTTGCAGACGAAGAAGAACTGATGCACATGTTAATCCAAAGGCAGAAACAGGTTTCCTATTTTACTCCGGAAGTGATTCTCAGCGGCGTTATCGTACCGAAACTGGCTTATGCGGTTCTGAAACAGGCCGGCATCGAAATGAAAGGAAGAAAAGCAGGTGATCTCCGATTGGAAGAAATCAGGAGGGTTGCTGAAAAATGCTTTTGTTACCGTCTCACCGTAACCGGAAACCGGGGACTGGAAGAAGCTCAGGTGACAGCCGGAGGGGCAAACTGTTCCGAATTTAATCCGCGAACCATGGAGAGCTACAGAATCAGGGGACTTCATGCAGCAGGTGAAGTGCTGAACGTAGACGGAGATTGCGGCGGATACAACCTGATGTTTGCCACGGCGAGCGGCATCCTGGCTGGACTGAACGGAAGGAAGGAAAGCGACATATGAAAAAAGGCGAACTGAAAAAACAGGAAATCCTCAGAACAGCGGAAGCAAGGTTTTGTCGGGATGGGTATGAAAAAACCAGTATTCAGGACATTCTGGACGACCTGCATACCAGCAAGGGCAGTTTTTACCATCACTTTGTGAGCAAGGAAGCGCTGCTGGTGGAAATCTGCAGGAACCGGGCAGCGGAGTACTCCGAGCAGGTTTTTCTGCGTATCACGGATGAAACAAGCCCGTCTGATCGACTGAATCTGCTGATCAACGGAATGATACCATTCAACGGGGAAAAGATCAGCTTCCTGCTGATGCTGATTCCGGTGTTTTCCGGACCGGAAGGGGTAACCATTCGCAATTGTTATGCAAATGAACTGGAACGTTTGTATGGTGGAGAAATCGCGAAAACGCTAAGAAAAGGAACGGAAGACGATGTTTATGCTTGCTCCGATCCTGATTTCAGCGCCAGAATGCTAACCCTGCTGGTGAACCATTTCTGGCTGGAAATCTGCGATCAGGTGCTTCAAAACGAAGCCCTGGGGCGTAATACAGATCCCGGAGATCTGATGAAAATGACTGACAATTACCGGAGGGCGATGGAACGGCTGATCAGTGCGCCGTATGGCTCGCTGGATCTGATTTCGCTGCCTGAGGTTCAGACACTGACCGAACAGATCCACCTTCATTGGAAGAAATAAAACTGGGATCTGCTTTCACAGATCCCAGGCCATGTATTCTTGTGAACCAGGTTCACAGGATATTTTACCATCGGAGAGATTCCGGAGTTGGAGCATGACAGCCTCGGAGTCTTTTTCCCGCACAATCAGCTCAAAAGCCACGTCTTCGGTATAGACCGTTTCACCGATTTGCACGGGAAGTTTCTGCAGAGCGTACTGCACGCTGTTCCAAAGTGGGTAGGAAACCCTGCAGCGGAGGACAACAGAAAATTCCATGCGGACCAACCCGGCAGCTTCCAACGCTATTTTGCACCCCTGGGTGTAGGCCCGGACAAGGCCACCGGTTCCCAGAAGAACGCCACCGAAATAACGGACCACAACGACGCAGCAGTTCACGGCGCCGACGTTTTTAAGAACATCCATCATCGGTAAGCCCGCAGTGCCACCGGGTTCGCCGTCGTCGCTGTAGCGCATGACACCGGCGTTCAGGCCGATGACATAGGCGTAGCAATGATGACGCGCATCCCGATGCTTTTCTTTTACGGAACGGAGGAAGGCGAGAGCATCTTCTTCCGTTTCACAGGGAGCAGCGTAACCAATAAAGCGGCTTTTTGTGATAACCACTTCATCGGACGCTTCACCACGGACGGTAATGTAGAAATCGATATTCATTGATGTATTATCCCAGAACAACTTTACAGAAGCCTTTTTTCCCTTTCTTGATCAGCACACCATCACCGGAAAGCTGATCCATGGTGAGCACAGCTGCCACATCGGAAATCTTTTCATTTGCAACGGAAACGGCATTCTGCTCAATCTGCTTGCGGGCATCGCTCTGGCTCTTGCAGAGTCCGGACCGAACGAGCATGGTGGACACTCGGGCATCCTCAGTCAATTCAGCAGCGGTGACAGTCAGCGTCGGGATATCGCCTCCCGCAGCGCCACCGGCAAAGAGAGAAGCTGCAGCGGTTTCCGCTTGGCGGGCGGCTTCTTCGCCGTGTACCAGCTTTGTGACCTCGAAGGCAAGCACCTTTTTCGCTTCATTCAGTTCAGCGCCTTCCAGCGCGCCCAGACGACGGACTTCATCCATGGGAAGGAAGGTGAGAAGAGACAGGCACTTTTCGACATCCTTGTCATCCACATTGCGCCAGTACTGATAGAAATTGTAGGGGGTAGTTTTTTCAGCGTCAAGCCAAAGCGCACCGGCTTCGGTTTTTCCCATCTTGCGTCCGTCATGGGTCAGCAGCAGCTGGAAGGTGCAGGCAAAGGCCTTTTCCTGCTCCTTGCGGCGGACGAGATCGGCTCCGCCGAGCATGTTACTCCACTGATCGTTGCCGCCCATCTCCAGCCGGCAGCCGTAACGGTGGAAAAGCTCGAGGAAATCGTAGCTCTGCATGAGCATGTATGTGAATTCGAGAAAACTGAGGCCGTTTTCCGTAGCCATGCGGGCTTTATAGCACTCCGCTGTCAGCATTTTGTTGACGGAGAACATGGAGCCGATGTCGCGCATGAATTCAATAAAATTGAGATTACGGAGCCAGTCAGCATTGTTGACGATGATCGCCTGGCCCTCTGAGAAATCCAGGAAGCGGGACATCTGCTTCTTGATGCATTCGACATTGTGGTCGATGGTTTCGGTGGTGAGCATCTTGCGCATATCGGTCTTTCCGGAGGGGTCGCCGATCATGGCGGTTCCGCCGCCCATCAGGGCAATCGGCTTGTGGCCGGCGCGCTGCATATGGGCCATGGCCATAATCGGAATATAGTGACCGATGTGCAGAGAGTCCGCCGTGGGATCAAAGCCGACATAGAAGGTGGTCGGCTTTTTCAGCTGTTCATAGAGTTCGTCCTCAAAAGTGGTCTGGGCGATAAAGCCGCGTTCTTTCAGAATGTCCAAAATATGTTCCATAAAATGTTCCTCCAATTCTTAAATGTTTTCGGAAACGAGATCCCGAAGGATATTCATGCCGGTTTCGATCTGTTCCATAGTGCAGTTTGAAAAATTCAGGCGGATTGTATTCTCGTGACCACCGCCGACGCAAAAATGCGTTCCCGGAACAAAGGCAACCTTGCGCTCAATGGCTTTATCGAGCAGGGATTTCGCATTCAGATTCTTTGGCAGTTCCGCCCAGATGAAGAGCCCCCCCTGGGGCTTCGTATATCGAACATCACCCGGAAATTCGGCAAGCTTTGACAACATGAACTTCATTTTTTCGCCATATGCGGTACAAATGGTTTTAATATGGTCCGGCAGCAGGTTCCGCCGGATAAACTGATCCACCACAGCTTGGTTCAGATTTGCAGTATGCACATCGGTGGACTGTTTCCCGACGGTGCATTTGCGGATCAGATCCGGGTGCCCAGCAATATAACCGACACGCAGACCGGGAGAAATAATTTTGCTGAATGAGCCGAGGAACATTACCCAACCGTCCCGGTCAAAACTTTTAATGGAGGGAACAGGAATTCCTTCATATCGCAGATCCCTATAAGGATCATCCTCCGCAACCACCATATGATATTCACTAGCCAGTTCCGCAATTTTCCCGCGCCGATCCTCCGGCAGGGTTTTACCGGTGGGGTTCTGGAAAGTCGGAATCGTGTAGAGCATTTTGGGATGGTATGCCCTTATTTTTTTTTCAAGATCAGAAATGGTCATGCCTTCTTCATCGCTTTCAACAGGAATCAGATTGGCCTGATAAAGCTTCATGCACTGCATGTTGCCGAGAAAGGAGGGATTTTCAATAAGAATATTGTCACCGGGATCGATCAACGCCTTGCAGAGCAGATCCATAGCCTGGGTGGAGCCGGTGACCGGAAGGACAGAAGGAATATCGCAGTTCAGCATTTCGCGAACGTACTGAAGCAGACTTTCAACAAAAGGCGGATAACCTTCCGTCGCGCCGTATTGCAGCAAAACCTTACCCTTCTCGCAGAGAACTTCATCCGCAATGATACGGACCATTTCATCGGGCAGGGCCGCTGGGGACGGATTGCCACCGGCAAAGGAGATCATGCCGGGCTGGGCAATGACTTTGAAAATTTCACGGATTGCGCTTCCGGAAACCTGATCAAAACGATGGGCGAAGGTGAACTGTGACATAGGGAATGCCTCCAAAACAAAAAAGGATAAAGATAAGTTATTATGTGCAAAACGGGAAAAGATGTCAAGCTATTTTACAACTTGATAAAACAATGATCTTCCTGTATAATAATATGAATCCTTTTTCATTCGACGGATGATGAAAACCTTCATCCGGACACGCAGGAGGAGTGATTTGATGGAGTGCAAGATTAAGAACGATCTCGGTACCATCTATATTGCGGAAGACGTCATGATGAAGGTCGTCGGATACGCCGCCCTGGAATGCTACGGCATTGTTGCCATGAGCGGGAAAAAAGCCACGGACGGCATCGTGGAATGGCTCGGAAGGGAAAACCTTTCCAAAGGTGTTCAGATTCGCAATGTCGGCGACATGCTGGATGTGGATCTTTATATCATTGTGGAATACGGCATTTCCATTTCCGAAGTATGCAAGACCATTGTGGAGACCGTTCGTTACAAGCTTGAAAGCATGACGGGCGTGAAGGTCCGCAAAGTCGGCGTTTCCGTGGAAGGAATTCGTATCTGATTTTTATTTCGACCGAATATGAATGACGGAGGAGTATTCCTTTGATACAGTTCAAAACGATTGACGGTCTTTTGCTGCGCGATATGGTTGTAGCCGGGACAGCGCTGCTTGAGAAGAACAGGGAAGCGGTGGACGCGCTGAACGTTTTCCCCGTTCCGGACGGCGATACCGGAACGAATATGACCCTGACAATGCAAAGTGCGTGCCGCGAAGTGAACAGCAAAGAGTTCCTGAGGGCTGATGAAGCGGCAAATGCTTTGTCCAAAGGCGCGCTGAAAGGCGCCCGGGGCAATTCCGGCGTTATTACAAGTCAGCTGTTTCGCGGTTTTTCCAAGGCACTGAAGGACGTGGAAAGAATTACGCCCGTCCAGTTTGCTCATGCCCTTCAGAAAGGCTCCGAAATGGCCTATAAAGCTGTAATGAAGCCCAAAGAAGGTACCATTCTGACCGTCGCACGCGTTGTGGCCGAAGATGCCGTAAAGCAGGCTGCCAAGGATCCGGACGATTACGACAAGCTTTTTACCGTGATCCTGAAAAGTGGCGAAGCAATCCTCAAAAAGACGCCGGAGATGCTTCCGGCCCTGAAACAGGCCGGTGTCGTGGACAGCGGCGGACGCGGACTGATGCTGATCTATCAAGGTTATGCAGCAGTTCTGCGGGGAGAGGACATCAACCTGACTGAGACCGGCATGGAAAGCGATTTCACGTCGGGGGATGAAGACTGTCACGATATGAGTAAGGATCTGACCTACTCATATTGCGTCAGTTTTATACTGACCCGGTTCCGCGAAGACTGCGACGAACACGACCTTGATTCTTTCCGCCGTCGGTTGAACCGGATCGGTGATAACGTCACTGTAAACGGCGACTTGAAAAAAGCGGAAATTCATGTGCATACAGATAATCCGGGTGCCGCTCTGGAATACGGCATTGAACTGGCCGAGATTTCCGAAGTAAAGATCGACAACCTCCTGGAGATGAAACGGGCATGGGAATCGGAAAACAATCCGCAACCTACAGACACACTCACCGAGGAAGAAAAATCCGAAGAACCTGCAGCGGCCGAAAAGCGATACGGCTTTGTGGCGGTTTCCCTTGGAAGCGGATTCTCCCAGTTCTTCCAGGACCTGAATGTGGACAGAATTGTTGAAGGCGGACAGACAATGAATCCTTCTGTGGACGATCTGCTGAACGCCGTGAACCATGTGCCGGCCGAATGCGTTTTTATTCTGCCCAATAACGGAAATGTGATCTTTGCGGCGAATCAGGCCGCCGAGCTGAGCAAAAAAGAAGTACATGTGATTCCTACGAAAAACGTTGCGATGGGCATCGCAGCAGCGATTGCTTTCCAGAATGAACTGGAACCGAACGATAACGCCAACCGTATGGAGGAAGCTGCCCAGCATGTGAAGACGGCGATGATCACCTATGCCATCCGTGACAGTGAATACAACGGCATCCAGATCAAACAGGGAGATATTATCGGTTTGCATAACGGGCAGATTGAGTTTTCCGGGAATTCCATCCATGATGTCGTAATGGACATGATGAAAACCATCGTAACAGACGAAGATGAACTGATTACCGTTTATTACGGAGCAGACGTTACGGAATCCGACGCAGAAAGCGTTGCCGCCGATATTGAAAAGGACTACGATTTCTGTGACGTGGAATGCCACAACGGAGGCCAGCCCCTGTATTATTACCTGATCTCTGTGGAGTAAACAGACCATGAATCTGAGTGATCTGGAAGGCATCGGTCCGGTTCGTCTTGAAACGTTGCGCGCAGTGGGCATTGTCTCATTGCGCGATTTATTGTTTACACTACCCGTCCGCTATGAAGACCATTGTACGGAATTTCCATGTTCTGTCAAAACGCCCGGAATGATTCTTGTGAACGGTGTTTTTCAGGATTCACTGAAAACCGCTTATTTCCACGGGATTTCCAGGGTGACTGGTACGATCTGCGACAAAAGCGGCAAGCTGCCGGTCTGTTGGTTCAATGAACCCTGGATGGCAAAGACAATCAAAGCAGGAGAATCTGTTCGTCTTTACGGAAGGTTGAATATCAAAAATGGCCGGCGGACGCTGCAGAATCCAATCATTGTGACGGACAGCGGGTGGGTTCCTGTCTATAAAGCGCTGAAAGGATTTCCAGCGAAAAGCTTCCGGAATCTGATCCAACAGGCACTGGAAAACCTGGAAGACTGCTGTCCGGAAACGCTTCCTGCATCCTTTCGGATGCAGAACCATCTGTGTGAACTGAATTTCGCTCTTCGGGAGGCTCACTTTCCTGGAAGTATGATGAATCTGGAAATTGCCAGGAGGCGCCTGGCCTTTGAACGGATTCTGATCTATCTTCTTTATGTGTCGATCATCGGAAAAATACGTAGCAAGTCAATACCCATGCGTTTTTCACCTGAAGCAGAGGAGCGTTACTGGCAATCACTGCCTTTTGAACCAACGGCAGGACAGCGGAAAGTGCTTAGCGACATAGCCGGGGACCTGCGGAGAACGCAAGCCATGGCAAGGCTTGTGCAGGGCGACGTCGGATCCGGAAAGACCGCTGTTGCCTTCGGCGCAATTGCGCTGGCTAAGAAAGCAGGATTTCAGACTTCCATGATGGCCCCGACGGAAATCCTGGCTTCACAGCATTATTTGAATGCCTGTGAGACGCTTGTTCCCATGGGAATCCGATGTCGTCTGCTGACGGGGAGCACAAAGACAAAAGAACGCAGGGAGATTCTGAAAGAGCTG